>Ga0066709_100002707_pt1 | contig 13108 bp, 14 predicted proteins | sample GraSoiAngelo_158_FD_79665 | JGI IMG/M metagenome (GOLD analysis project Ga0066709, IMG submission 79665) | Grasslands soil microbial communities from the Angelo Coastal Reserve, California, USA - 14_1009_16_30cm | ecosystem: Environmental > Terrestrial > Soil > Grasslands | place: USA... | reverse complement strand
TTCCTTACCCGTCATTCCGAGCGAAGTCGATGAATCCTGCGGCGGCACCGTCGACGTTGTTTCGCGAGATCCTTCGGCTTCGCTCACGATGACCGACGGGGTTTGCTCCGCTCGCCAAATAACCGTTCCGACAGGCACCTTCACGATCTTATCCGCACCAGCACGTCCCGTCATTTTCTTCCCCATTCCATGTCCGCCGTTCTTTGCTTTGATCAAGGGCTCGTAGAAAAGATTGGCCAGGTTATCGACATGGCGATCCGCGCGCACAATCACATCGCCGCCACGTCCGCCATCGCCACCGTCCGGTCCGCCTTTGGGCACAAATTTCTCCCGTCGAAAACTGACGCACCCGCGTCCGCCTTTACCCGCCTGCGCAAAAACTTTTATCCGATCGACGAACATCCCTGCGGATAGTGAATTGTTAAAAAAGTTACAACGTTAAAACCGGAGTCATTTTAACCATTTAACAATTCACCTGCTCAGTGATGCGTAAAGCGCTTTCGTCTTTTCCGCAATTGCACTCCAGCTAAAGTGCTGTTGGACTCGTTCGCGACCAGCCTTGCTGAACCGCTCGCGCAATTGGGAATCTCTCATTAACTCGTTAACACGTTCCGCGAGATCGCGCGCGAATTTTTCGGGATTTGTTGCTTCGAACGGACTTTCATTCATTTGCTCAAGTGGAACGAGGAAACCTGTTTCGCCAGCAACCACGACTTCCTTGATCCCGCCAACGGAGCTTGCCACGACTGCAGTTTCGCACGCCATCGCTTCAAGGTTAATGATCCCGAACGGCTCGTAGATTGACGGACAAATGAATACCGCCGCGTGCGAGTAAAGTTCGCAGGCGGTATGCTGATCTACCATTTCGTTGATCCAGATGATTCCCGGCCGTTGCGCTTGTGCGCGTTCGACGGCGACCCTCATCTCCTCCCCCATCTCCGGCGTATCTGGCGCGGCGGCGCACAGTACAATTTGGAAATCGCGATCCATAAATTGGATTGCGCGGACCAGATGTTGAAACCCTTTTTGGCGCGTGATCCGTCCGACAAAAAGCACGTACGGCTTGGCGGAGTCGATACCGTAACGCTTGAGTGCCGTGTTCGACTCGATTTTATGATACTGGTTGAAATCAATTCCGTTGTGAATCACGTGCACACGCGCAGGATCGACATCGAACAGACGCTCGATGTCGTGTTTGGTCGCGCCGGAAACTGCAATGATTGCATCGGCCATTTGCAGTGCAGTTTTCTCGACCCAAAGTGAGAAATCGTAGCCGCCTGCGAGCTGCTCGCGTTTCCAAGGGCGAAGCGGCTCGAGCGAATGAACCGTAATAACAAGCGGTAAACCGTAGTTCTTTTTGCCCAAGATGCCGCCGAAGTGGCTGTACCACGTATGACAATGCACGAGGTCGGCGTCGATGTTTATGGTATTGAAATCAGTGCAATGCCGCACGGCACCGAAGGCAGAACGCAACGGCTTTGGACAGGTAAAATTGCTCGCGTCCAGTTCGAAGCCGATGATCTTGAGATTGCCTTCTTCAAGACGTTGGTCGCCAAAGCAACGCACTTCCACGGGCATCATTTTCGCCAGTTCGCGCGAAAGATAACCTACATGCACTCCCGCACCGCCGTAGACATGCGGCGGATACTCGTTTGTGAGAAAAAGGACCTTCAAGCCGAGCGAAGGATTAGATGCCGAATGTGGATTGTCCAATGACAAACCAATGACCTAGTTCGAATAACGAAAGGCCCGGCGCGGGCATCGAGAATCTCAGAACTTCGTTCATTCCTTCGTTCTTCGTCCTTCGTCATTCGGTTCTTGTCATTATCTAGCTCTTCACCTTCAAAAGCAGCACCGGCACATTCACTTCGTGCCGAACTTTATCCGCCGTGGCGCCGTGCAGAATGTCGCTAATGAACCGGTGTCCGTGTGTCGTCATCGCGATAAGATCGACATCCTTATCTCTCGCCAGTTTTATGATTTCGTCAGAGGGCTCGCCCAGAGCAAGGACAGCATTGCAAGCAAAACCTTCGTCGATTAGCTCTCGCGTGCGCTTTTCCAGATAGGCTCGGTCCTGCTTCATCTCTTCGCTTTCCGCGAGCTTTAGTTGATCAAAATTTCGGGCGACCCATCCGTCGGAGACATGAACGAGAAGCAGTTTCGCACCCGTCAAGTGCGCCAGACGTTTGATGTGAGCCAGAATCGTCTCATCAGCCGGCGTGTTCTCGAGCGGAATCAGGATGTGATGATACATGGCGAAGCGTCTTGCTACGCAGGCGGGGGCAGCTGGAGGAACTGGTAAAATCCTTTGAGCAAGGCATTGGGCACAAACGTGTCGAAGAGTAATTTTGCATTCAACACGATAATGATCGTCGCGGTCGTCCAGCCAAGAATTTTCAACCAGAGCTTGTTGGCGAACTCGCCCATTTTCGCCTTTTCATCAGTGAACCGTAGCAACGGCCAGACGGCAAAGCCGAGTTGCATCGATAGTACAACCTGGCTGGCGATGAGTAATTGCGTGGTCTTGCCTTCGCCAAAAATGCCGATGACCAAAACCGCGGGAATAATGGCGATGGCTCGCGTAATGAGCCGGCGCAACCATGGCGTAATACGAATATTCAGGAACCCTTCCATCACCACTTGGCCGGCCAGGGTTCCCGTCAGCGTGGAGTTTTGTCCGGAGGCGAGCAACGCGACTGCGAAAAGAATGCTAGCGAAACTTATGCCCAGAAGCGGACTAAGCAATTTGTAGGCGTCCTGAATTTCAGCTACATCCTGATGCCCTGACCAATGAAACACTGCCGCCGACAGAACGAGAATCGCTGCATTGATGAAAAGCGCGAACATCAGAGCGCCGGTCGAGTCGATTGTTGCGAATCTAATCGCCTCACTTTTGCCCTCCGGCGTCTGTTCAAACTTCCTCGTCTGCACAATCGAAGAGTGAAGATAGAGATTATGTGGCATGACCGTGGCACCGATGATGCCGATGCTGACGTAAAGCATCTGCTGGTTCATGATGATGTGAGAGCCCGGCACAAAACCGGACAACACACCCAAAAGGTTTGGTTTGGACAGGATCAGCTCGGCTGCGAAGCAAGTGGCGATGGTCGCGATCAAAATGATAACAAGCGCTTCGATGTAACGAAAACCTTTTTGTTGAAGGTAAAGAACAGCCAGCACATCGAGCGCAGTAATGCAGCAACCCCACACCAGCGGGATACCGAAGAGAAGTTGCAAGGCGATGGCCGAGCCAACCACTTCGGCGAGATCGCATGCGGCGATCGCGATCTCACAAAGAATCCAAAGAAACCAAACGATAGGCGTTGAATAATGATCGCGACACGCTTGGGCGAGGTCGCGTCCGGTAGCCACGCCGAGTTTGATACACAAATGCTGCAACAAGATCGCCATCAGGTTGGACAGCATTACGACAAACAACAGTGCGTAACCAAACTTTGCCCCGCCCGCCAGATCGGTCGCCCAATTGCCCGGATCCATGTAACCGACTGCGACCAGAAAACCCGGACCAGAGAAAGCCAGCATCTTTCTCCAGAATGAAGCCGTCACCGGAACGACAATGCTGCGATGAACTTCGGCCAGCGAAACTTGTCCCGCTTTCTTGCGCCAGCCAATTTCCGTTTCGGCGGCAACGATGTGATCTAGTTGCCTCATTGCTGCAATGATTGTTTCGTCTTCAAAACCGGACAGTGATACCGCTGAATACGTTCAGATCATCGGCGGAGCGCGTAACGCCCGCGTTGGCCGGCCTCCATTCCCATGTCGAAACCGGCGGGCAGCTTTGCCGCCAACGGAAAAAGCGCCCCGCCCTCAACCAAATTGTTGCCGAGCTGATCGCTATTTGTCAGAAATGTTACGAAGAGTGGAAATCCAAGCGGTGTTGGGCCGCCATCGTTACCCCAGACGTTGATTTTCAAGCGCGGCGTAAGATCGCCAACGCCGGACTGAGTCGTCGTGGTCCGCGTGACGCGGTCGTGCGTGTGAACCCACAAAGAATCGTCCAACACCAACTGAAGATCGACCTTGTTGAGCAGGCCGATCTTGATGTTGAAGGGAGCGACATTCCAGGCATGCGTACGTACGCCATTCGAGTCATCGAGTGTCAAGTTCGCAAAATCCATATCCAGCTGAAAATGTCCGGCATCGACCGTGCAAGGACTCTCGGTTTTGTCCGGTCGATCAGGAGTGAGCTCGCGCAATAAATCGCTCGGTGCTGGGTCAAAAATGGTGTAGTGGCTTTTGTCCTTCGATACAGCTTGCTCAGGCGCAACTGCCTGGCTGCTTCTGCTCATGCCGGACCCATCCGCAAAAGCATAGATGGACGCGAGAGCCAGAACGCCGAGCGCAAATCCGAAATATCTCGCTACAGTCATATAAGTATTAGCTAAGACTAACTTACTTATTAGATACTAAAAGCATGTCAAGAATCAATGTAATTTTTATTTGACTAAGTCCAGGCACGGTTCTTATTTTTCAGCTATGCCTGCAAAAAATTCCGGCGTGAAGGCCACCGCCTCCTCGACGGTCGAGGATTATCTCGAACGCATCCTCGAACTCATCAATTCCAAGGGCTACGCCCGGGTGGTGGACATTGCAGCGGCTTTGCAAATTTCCCAGGCGAGCGTAACGAACATGGTGCAACGGCTCGATTCGGAAAGATTGCTGAAATACGAGAAATACCGGGGTCTCGTCCTGACCGAAGCCGGTGAGAAACTCGCTCGCGCCATCGCGCACCGGCACAAGCTGCTCACCGACTTTTTAAAGCTTCTCGGTCTGAGCGATCGTGTCATTTACCACGACGTCGAAGGAATGGAGCATCACGTCAGCTTGCCAACGCTACGCGCAATCGAAGCACTCACGGATCAATTGCGCCGCCGCCCCGCCTTGCGCGCTCAGCTGCAAGCCGCAGTCGTTTAGTAACCAGCCCAATCAGCGGCCCGGTCCTACGATCTCGGCGACGTCGATGTGGCGGTCGCAGCGTCGCTCAATTTCTTAAAATGCAGCTGCTTTACGCGACGCTCATCGGCTTGCGAAACCGTAACCGTATAATTATCGATCTTCACTTGTTCGCCCGTCTTCGGCAGATGTCCAAGCAGATGCGTCACGTAACCGCCGATCGTGCTTACGTCGGGGCTTTCCAAGTCAAGCTTCGCCAAATCGCTTAGCTCATAAAGTCCGAGCGATCCGTCCACGCTGAATTCGTTAGCGCTGATTTTGCGAAATTCTTCCTTTTCGAAATCGAACTCGTCCTGAATGTCGCCAACCAGTTCCTCCAACACATTCTCCAAGGCCACAAGCCCCACGGTCCCTCCGAATTCATCCACAACAATTGCGAGGTGGGCATGCTTGCTTAGAAATAACCTGAGTAGATTCTCCAGTGGCATCATTTCCGGGACCGGAAGCAACTCGCGCTTGATCTTCATCAAATCAGGATGCGGATCGCGCATCATGGGAAGCAGCTCCTTGATATGAATGAGGCCGATCGTGTTATCCACATTCTCTCGACACAGCGGAAGGCGCGTGTGACGGGATTCGATAGCCTTGGTTACATTCGTTTCGAAATCATCGTCCACGTCCAGATAAACGATTTCGCCCCGCGGCGTCATGATATCGCGCACAACGCGATCGCGCAGATCCAGCACGTTGAACACAAGTTCACGGCCGAGAGGCGTTACCTCGGCTGATTTCTCGCTCTCGCGGACAATCAAGCGCAATTCTTCCTCGCTATGGGCCAGCTCTCCTTCGGCAATCGGCTCAACGCGAAGAATCCACCGGAGCACCCAATTGCTCGCGGCGTTTAGAAACCAGATCGCCGGTTTGAAGATTACATAAAACCATCGCAGCGGCGCGCTCACGAACAGCGCAGCAGGCATCGCTTGGCGGATCGCCAGAATCTTTGGTGCTTGTTCGCCCACTACGATGTGCAAAAACGTGATCGCCGAAAATGCCAGCACGAATGAAACCGATTTGATGACGGGGGGAGATTCGATTCCTGCTAAAGTGAAAAACGGCTGAAGCATTCGGGCTAGGAAAGGTTCTCCCAACCAGCCTAGCCCGAGGCTTGCCATCGTTATGCCGACCTGACACGCAGACAGGTATGCATTCAGATTGTCCTTGATCGTTCGTAGTAGACCAGCTCGCTTGCTGCCGCTCGCAGCCATCGTCTTGAGATGGCTTGTCCGAATCTTCACCAGCGCAAATTCGGCCCCGACGAAAAAACCGTTCAGCAGTACGAGCACCGCAATGGCCAATAGTTTGCCAATCAGCACGATGGCGGGGTCCCAGTGCTGCACAATTGTTTCGGCGATTCGTGCCAGAGCGAGGGGAAACATGAAACAATTCATCTGTAACTAACCTGGGCGCGCCCCAGCCAACGCGTCGCAACGCTGAACGCTGTGTAGCTGCAATTTACCAGCTTGACTTGGTTACGCCAGGGATCAACCCCTGAGAAGCCAGTTCGCGAAAAGCGAGACGCGACATCTTGAACCGGCGAATGAAGGCACGCCGACGTCCGCTGACTTCGCAGCGGTTCACCACACGCGTTGGACTCGCGTCACGCGGCAATCGAACCAAGCCAGCGTAATCTTTTTTTGCCTTGAGCTCGGCGCGCAGAGCGGCGTATTTTTTCACGGTCGCGCGCTTGCGTTCATTGCGATTGATCCAGGCTTTCTTGGCCATAAAGAAAGTGGACTTTAGCCGGACTCCGCTGGTTTGCAACCTGCGGCTCCAAGGAGTAACGGCTTCCCAGAGCCGTCAAGTTTCAAAGTCGAAGACTTGCCCAAGCCGGCGTTCCTTGAAAGAAGCTCTAGCCCAGAGCGCCTGCGCGGCGTTTCTGTTTGACCAGTACGCTGGTGGACCGGCGAGTGCCGTCCCGGGCAGAGCCGCGCTTCTGCTTTACGGCTTGTGTCCGGTCGAGGCTGTCTTGTAACACCTTCACCAGATCAACGACGTTTGTTGGCGTTGGAAGAGCCGGTGCTTTCGCCGCGACTTCCTTGTGCTGCGCCTTTTGTTCGATGATCTCCATCAGCGCACTGCGGTATTCGTCCCGATATTTCTCGGGCTTCCACGGCTCGCTCATACTATCGATGAGCGCCTGCGCCATCTTAAGTTCCTTGTCGGTCACGGCCGCATTGGAGCCGTTCTGCAAAACTTCGGCGCTCAAGATTTCACTAGCAAAATGCATTAGTTCCAGGATCAGGAACAAACCGTCCGGCTTCACAGCTGCAAGGTGTTCACGGTTGCTGATCACAACCTTGGCAATACCAATCTTGCCGGTTCCGCTCAACGCTTTGTGCAAAACTGCGTAGGCTTTTTCTCCCCCTTTTTGCGGCTCAAGAAAGTACGGCTTGTAGAAAAACTTCGGATCTACCTGCTCCAGATCGACGAAGTCAGTGATGTCGATCGAATGCGTGGATTCAATACGCACTTTCTCAAAGTCCTCATCTTTCAAAACGACATAAAGGCCACGCTCGTATTCGAACCCTTTTACGATCTGGTCGCCTGGTACTTCCTTTGAGTCTGCCTCCGCCACTTTCTTATATCTGATGGGACTAAGATCGCTGGAACGAAGCTGCCGGAAGCTAAGCTTCTCCTCCCGCGTAGCCGAGTAAACAGCGACCGGAATGTAAACCAGCCCGAAGCTGATGCTGCCTTTCCAGATGGGACGCATACGGGCAAATGCTTTCCCATGGCGCTCTATCTGTCAACCCTGATCAGCCTTCTGGTAGCGGCCTCCCTGCGTCGCTGAAATTCCTTGCAACTGGGAGAAAGAGCCTGATGTTGACACTTGATATGAGCCTCCTCGCCAGCTTCATGAACTTGGCAGGGCCGGACTTGATCGTCATCCTGCTGATCATTCTCGTTTTGTTCGGAGCAAGAAAATTGCCAGAACTCGCACGCGGAATGGGTCAGGCGGTAAAAGAGTTTCAGAAGGCCAAGGACGAATTCAACGACGAACTGCACAAGGCCGGTAAATCTGAAACGGAAATTGCCCAACCAGACGTGAAGCCCGCGCAATCGACCGTCGCGCGAGGCGGGGAACAAGCTCCAAGCGCCGTAGCGCCGCCGCAAGGAAACGAAGCCGTCACGCCCGACGAGAAGGCCAATCAGGTTTAATTGTCGGAAACCGACTCGAGGGACGCGTGCGCACTCTTGAGTGCTGCCTCGCATCTCCCTTTGAAGGGCGCTCACCGAAATAATTCGCGGGCGTTCCTGCAGGTTTGACCGAACATGCAATTTACGGCAAAATCGCGGCTCGTTTATGTCTGAGCCGGATTTGCGCATCCAAATCAAGAAGATGCTCGTGAAAAATCTTATGCTGCAGATTACTCCTGAGCAGATCGGCGATGACTTGGCACTGTTCGGCCAGGATGGACTTGGCTTGGATTCTATTGACGCGCTGGAGTTGGTGGTAAGCATGGAAAAAACGTTTGGTGTCGGTGTGCCAAACTCCGATGTAGCCGGAAAAGCGCTCCGGACCGTAAACACAATCCACGATTACATTCTCGAAAAACGGGCCGCCGCTGCCTAGGATGTACTGGCAGCGCAGCGCCGTCGCATCGACGTGAACATTCTCTACGTAGAGAGCAGCCGGAGCTGGGGCGGCCAGGAGTACCGTACCTGCCTGGAGATAAACTGGCTCAACGCGCACGGCCATCGGGCATGGTTGATCTGCAATCCAGAGAGCCAGGTCCACTCTAAGGCCTCTGAACTCGGCACCCGACTCATCACAATGTCGCTGCGGAGCCGCCTTGACCCTCTGTGTTCATGGTGCCTCTGGAGATTCTGTCGCCAAAATGAGATCGATCTAGTGAAAACGTACAGCTCGAAAGACCACTGGATCTGTTTGCCACTCTATTTCTCTGGAATTCCACTTAGCCGCGCGCGCTGCATTACCGACGCAATCGGCAGCAGAAGTCGCGCATTCGTGTTTAAGCACGGCTGCTCCCAAATCGTGGCCGATGCATCGGTCATCAAACGTCAGTTGGTAGAAGAACACGGGGTTGATCCTGCAAAAATTCAGGTCATCGGTTCAGCCGTCGATTTGCAAAAGTTCAAGCCTCCTCATGACAGGAAAAAATTCCGTCATGAAATCGGCATCGGTGAAAACACTCCGCTGATTGGTAACGTCGGGATGATTCGACCGGACAAAGGCCAGCTCGAGCTAGTCAAAGCCGCGCGCCTGGTGTTGGAGACGCGTCCCGACGCGCGCTTCGTCATCGTGGGCCAGGGCACCGGCATTTTGAAACGGGGCATCAACGTAAGAAACGCGATCGATCGTGCCGGACTGGCTGACAAAATTCTTATGGCTGGCTATCGCTGGGACACGCCAGACGTTTACGCGGCATTTGACATGATCGTGATCGCTTCGCTGCGCACCGAAGCCTCTCCGATTGTTTTGCGAGAAGCTTTCGCCAGCGGGCGACCGGTCATCGCCACGAAAGTCGGCGACATTCCGGAAATCGTGCAGCATCGCCAAAACGGTTTGCTGATCGAACCGGCTGACACTCAAGCGCTCGCCGCCGCAATCTTGGAATTCATTGCCGATCAGGAACTGGCGGCGCATTGCGCAGCGAACGGTCTCCGTTATGCGACCGAACACTTTTCATTCGACAAAATGATGCAGGCAAAGTTGCGCGCTGATTTTGCTGTTCTTCGTAAGAACGCTGGCCGCGAATCTGGTTCGCGTTCTTCGCACGACATTAAGTCGTCTGAGAAGAATTGATCGTGTCGATCAATTGACGAAACCGCCCAAATCTGGTGCGAAACGGCGTGAAAATGAGCCCGGGCAAGTCCCGAACTTCAGGCTCATTCTTTTCTTTAGCAAGCGCAGCGCGCTGGACAATCTGGCCCGTGCGTACGATCTGTGCGAACTGTTTGTTCAGATCGACAATGGTATTTGTCGATAGACGACGATTCAGGCGGATGACGAACCGCTCTCCAAGCCATCGTGCCGAATGAAAGACTTTGTAGAACTGCGTGATCTCCGCAGCGGCCTCCTGTGCGCTGTGTTTAATTTTGAAAAACGCGAAGTCTTCGGCCGAAATGAAGCCAAACTTGAGCAGACGCTCGGTAAGAAATTCCATCCATGTTTCCCAATATTTTCCATGTGGATGGTCTAACAGCACGACCGGGACAATGCGCGCTTTGCTCGTCTGCATCAGGGTAAGCACCTCAAACGCTTCATCCAGTGTCCCAAACCCGCCAGGGAAGAGCGCGAACGCGTGCGCCTCTTTCACAAAGCTCAACTTGCGAGTGAAAAAGTAATTCAGCGTGATTAGCTTTGGATCGTCCTCGACCACTTCATTTACTCGCTGCTCGGAGGGCAAACGGATATTGAGTCCGAAGGTGTGTGCGTGGCCTGCGCCTCGCTGCACCGCGCCCATTATTCCATCGCTGCCACCGGTAATCAGCATAAAAGCCTGTCTGACCATTTCGCACCCAAAATCCGTCGCCAGTTTGTCATCAGCGGAATCGGACTGAGTTCGCGCCGATCCAAAGACGGCTACTTTCCGCAAATGCTTGAACGGCGCGAAAATTTTCGCCGCTATCCGCATCTCTTTCACGGAGCGATTGATCAGCTTCAAATCCGCCACGTTCATTTCGTCGCGCCCCATTTCCAGCGCGGTAGTGATCATATCCTCGATTAGCGCCGCGGATTTTTGGGTTCCGAAATCGCGAACCAATTGTCTAACTCGTGCATCAAACGGCGGACCTACGCTGCAACGCTCGGGAAACTTTCGCGGCTGTTCGTCAATCTTACTCGCCCTCAAATCCTGCATAAACAAACGTAGCCCATTTTAGCGCGGTGCATTGAGGACAACCAACGCTACAACTGTGCTGCTTTGCTGCGGGTCACGGTTAGACCGAAATTAAATCTTCAAGGATCTCGCGGATATGGCGGACCGGCAGCGAGTAATGTCCTTCGTTTCCAATGAAACGTGCTCTGCAATTAGGTAAACAGTTGGCAATGTCTTGCGCAAGCCGAACTGCGAACGCGCGGTCTTCCATTCCATGCCAGAGTCGCACCGGCACGCGCACATCTTCGATCGCAAACCCCCACGGCTGCGCATAGATCTGCGCGTCTGCCATCACGCCTTCTGCCGAGCCGCGCCAGGCGCGCCGTTGGCTTTCGAAAATCGCTTCGAACGCTGCGTCGTCACGCAAGCTCGCCGCGTCGCATGGTCGCAAAAGCAGCATCTTTAGAAACAACGGACGAAGCCGGAGTGGCGTCCGAAACGATAGAAATGGTCGTACCACATGAAATAACCGTCGCAACAGTTGCGGCCGGTGCCGATAAAATGCCAACATCCAGCGGTAAAAGGGCAGTAATCCTCGGAGGTCCTTTAGTTCGGCAAATGGAATCACCCCGCCCACGATCGCTATTGCATGCACCCGCCTAGGCATGGCCACTGCGGTTGCATACGCATACGGCGCCCCGCCGGAAATCGCGAGGATTCGGAATTCGCCGATGCAAAGATGATCAACAAGCCCTTCAAGGACGCGCGGCCAGTCAGCGAGAGTTCGATTCGGCTGCATACTGGAATCGCTGATTCCTGGTCGATCAGGGGAAATGATGCGAACACCGAGAGCGCGCGCTGGTTCATCTGCGAGTCGCGCCATCGTGCGAGAGCTTGGCCAGCCGTGACAAAATACCACCGGCACGCCGTTTGCCGCGCCGTACTCTTGAAAAGCAACGATGCCACCGTCGTCGAATTTAACGATTCTTTGCCTAGTCATTTACGGCCCATCTCAAATGTGATGAATCTCTGATTAATTTTGCACCGACCTTCCCGAGCGGAAACAGACTAGAGGTGTTTCGTTCCGCTCAACGTGACAGCGCCGTTTCATGAGCCCTAAAAAACTAGCTGCTTCTTTTTAGTGCTTGTATTGCAAGGCTCCAATCTCTAGTCCAAAATGTAATAGAAAGGAGCGCCAGCGCTTTCCAAGATTCCTATGGATAATTACTCGCAACCTCCCCCAGGAAAAATCTCGGCGCATGGCAACGGAATCGGGGCACCTTCATCGCAGGAGGTGGAACGACGCGCCAGAGAAATTGCCATGATCGATGAGCGCAACCCTGACGAGTTTACCGAAGCGGATTGGACGCAGGCGCGCCACGAACTGATGGGCGAAGAAAACAACGTGCCGCCCGAGGAAACTCCCGATAATGCCGAAATGACGGAAGAATGGAGCGTGATCGCAAGTTCCAAGGGTCACCGCATTCCGCGTCCCGGTATTGAGGAAGAGGAAACTGTTGGAGAGCATCTCGTGATCGAAGGCATAGAGGAAGCAACTCACGATCAGATGCTTGAAGCGCGCCGCGAAGAACTCGAGCAAGAGGGAGAAAGTCCTTGAACCCGGCCGCAGCCGAGAACGCCGCCGGCAGGGTGGCGGCGGAATATTCCTTTTCCTCGACGAAGCCGGATCGCGTCGAACGGTTGCGCAATCGTTTTCATCAAACCAGGGATTTTACCAATTCGCTGTGCGCGGACCTTGAACCGGAAGATTGCGTCGTGCAATCGATGTCTGACGTCAGCCCAACCAAGTGGCACCTCGCGCACACCACCTGGTTTTTCGAAACATTTATCCTCAAAAAATTCCTCCCGGGATACCGTGCCGAAATTCCGGAGTACGCGTATCTCTTCAATTCTTACTACAACGCTGCGGGTGACATGCACCGGCGCGATCTGCGGGGATTGATTTCGCGCCCGACCGTCAGCGAAGCGCAACGCTACCGTGGATCGATCGATTTGCATATCGACGATTTGCTCTCTGATGCGGACGAAGAGTTACTCGATGATATCGAGCCGCTTCTCGTTCTAGGCGTCCATCATGAGCAGCAACACCAGGAATTGCTCATCACGGATATCAAACACGTATTCGCGCAAAACCCGCTTTATCCCGTTTTTCGACCTGCTGACGACCGCGCGTTGCGCTGTCCCGACGCCGCAGCGCGGCGTCCCTGCCAATTCGTCGATTTTGAACAGGCAGTCACCGCGATCGGCAATGACAGTTGCGGTTTCGCGTACGACAATGAAGGTCCACGGCATCAAGTCCTTGTTCCAGAGTTCGCGCTCGCGTCACGCCC
>Ga0066709_100002706_pt1 | contig 13108 bp, 10 predicted proteins | sample GraSoiAngelo_158_FD_79665 | JGI IMG/M metagenome (GOLD analysis project Ga0066709, IMG submission 79665) | Grasslands soil microbial communities from the Angelo Coastal Reserve, California, USA - 14_1009_16_30cm | ecosystem: Environmental > Terrestrial > Soil > Grasslands | place: USA... | reverse complement strand
GATGATGCGGTCGGTGAAGTTGTGGGGGTGCGGGCTGCAGCGCTCGCCCGAGATCGAGTTGATTGCCTCGACGCAATCGGAACCCATGTGGTACAGGCGGCCGGTCGCGAGTGCGACGATCTCGCTCTCCGTGACTCCCGGCTTGAGCGCTTCGGCAATGTCCTGATAGACACCGTCGACCATCGCCGCAGCCATGTTGAGCAGGGTGAGCTCATCGATGTTCTTGACCTCGCGCGCTGAGAGCAGTGTCTGCTGTCCGTCACGCACTTCGATGCCGAGTTTCTGCAGCTCGAAGAGCATCGGTGGCTCGACCACGTCAAGGCCGAGCGGCATGCCCGCCACGCCCTCGGCGTCGAGAATGGACTTGATCTCGCGCACCGCATCGCGGAACAGCGCCATGTCACCGCCGACCGCGCCGCGCAGACCGAGCAGGCCGGCACGACAATGATCGTAGGCAAGCCAGGGCGCGTGCAAACGGTGATGCTTTGCTGCCGAGCCGAAATCCCAGATATACGGCTCCCCGTTTCCCGTGAGCAGTGCGTAGCGAGTGAGCTTGTCGCGCGCCCATTCGCCGATCACCGTGCTGGTGATGTAGCGGATATTGTGCTGGTCGAAGCAGAGCAGTGCGCCGAGCCCCGATTGAGCCAGTGCAGCCCGCGTCCGGGCGAGGCGATAGTCGTGAAGACGCCGGAAATTGACGCGCTCCTCGAAGTCGACTTGCGTGTGCCCGGGAGCCTGCAGCGGACGATCCCAACGGTGCTGGGGATCGATGTCGTCGGGCCGGATGATCCGCGGTTCCCTCGTATTCTTTTTCGTCTTCACGCAATTCCTTTGGACGACGCGGGCGGTGTAACAGGCAATAAAGATGTCGGTGCGCGACCTACTGCAGTGCGGGCTTGCGAAGGTAGTCGCCGCGATCCGCCGAGCGGACTTTGAGCCTCACCACATCGGCGTTGCGGGCGAGCGTCAGCGGCACTTCCACGCCGGCGCTGCCGAGTCGCCACGTTTTGCGAAACAGCTCGGCTAAGCTGGAAGCGCGTTCGCCAGCCACTTCCAGCAGCACATCGCCGGGGAGCACGCCGGCATTCTCGGCGGGACCTCCCTTGGCGAGCCCGCCGACGATCAAATTCTCGTCGGTTTCCGCCGCATACAGCCCCAGCCAAGGTCGCGCCGGCCGCGGATTGCGACCGAAGCGCAGCAGGTCATCCAGAATCGGCTCAAGGAGGTCGGTGGGCACAAACATATTCGCCTGGACGCGCTCCCCGCCGATCGCCTGCTCCACGAAGAGCGAGCCTATCCCCACCAATCGTCCTGCGGAATCGAGCATGGCTGCACCGCCCCACTGCGGGTGCGGAGGTGCGGTGAAAAGCGCCTCGTCGAGCAGATATTCCCAGTAGCCGGCGAACTCGCGCTTGGCGATGAGCTGCGCTTTGAGCGCATGCGCGCGGCCGCCATGTCCAACGATGGTCACGGGATCGCCTACCGACAGCGCCGCCGCTTTGCCGCGGGCGAGCCATGGTGTTCCCAGACGACCCAGAGGCTGCGCAAGTCCGAAGCCGGTCGCAAAATCGTAGGCGACGGCATGGCCGCGGACGATTGTTCCATCGTTCGCGGTGAGCCAAAGCGAGTCCGCCTCCGTGATCAGATAGCCAATGGTGAGCACTAGGCCATCGTCTCCGATCACCACGCCGTATCCCGCCCGCTCCGTTCCCAGGATAGGTGCAGTGAATGCATCGCCCGGAATGTCGGCTCTCAAAAGAACGACCGAATCGAGCGCCGATTGAAGATTGAAACTGAGTTCTTCCGGCTGCGGCCGAAGCTGCTCCGGAAATGACCACTCACTCGATTCAGCCATAAGCTTTCAATAGTTGGATAGGGATATCGCGGCAGAGCGCTTTGCATCTTACGCGGATGCGGGTTGAGAACACGTTAGCACTCTGGTCCTTGTCAATGATCTGTGGTCCTTCTATTTTTACAGGGTTTGCGACGCGTGGAAAATGAGAAGGCGTTATGCTATTGGATTCCGGTTTCGCCTTCGGTCGGTAGCTTTTACGCCTCGCTTGTGAGCACGTCTCCCCGTTCGCCCGGCCGGCGCAAATCGCCGGCAAGGGTCGAGCAACCATCGCTGTTCGAGTTTCTGATCCTGTCGATGCTGCTGCATCTTCTGGTCATTGTGCTCTTTGGCAATCCTGGCGGAAGCAGTTTGCGTCGCGACGAAGAGTCATGGAACCCCTTGGACATCAGGCTGCGGCAGCCGAATTCAGAACCGGGGACCGGCTTTCGCCGGGCTCCTGGCGCTGAAACGACCGCGCCGGGTTCTGCGCTCCTGCCGCGGACAGGCGCTGCTCCCTCGACACCGTCCACTACGCCGGGCACACAGCAGCCCTCCGCTGCTCCAGCGCCCCCCGAGCCCCAAGCGGAGCGCCCGGAGGCCTTCCCTGAAGCACCCCCGGCCGCGCCTCCGGAGAAGGAGGCCACGCCTCGCGCACCTTCACCGCCGCGGGAAGCCAAGCCTGGACTCAACCTTGAGGCGCCGCAGGAAATTGACCGGAGTTTCGCCGTTGAGCCTCCCTTGCGACGACTCGCTCCGCCCACACTCGAAAGCCCGCTGACGAGGCCCGCGGAATTGGCGCCGCATGAAGCGCCCATATCGCCTGCCGTTCCGCTCGGGCGCATCACTCCTGCGCTGACGCAACGCGAGCTCGCGCCGCCACTCGAGCTCATCCCTAGAGAGGCCCCCGTAACGCCGGCTGCCCCCGTTGAACGGATGGTCGCGCCGAGATTCGAGCCGGAGATTGCCGCGCCCGCCGAATTGACGCCGCGAGAGCTTCCTTCGCCTGCAGCACCGATCGAGCGCATCGCGCCGAGGGCGGAACGCAGGCTTGCCCCGCCCGCGGAGATGGCGCCAAACGAGCTGCCCGTCGCGCCGTCTGCGCCGCCCATCGAGCGTATTGCGCCACAGAAGACCGAAACCGAACTGGTGCAGCCGGCGGAGTTGCAGCCGGCCCAAATCCCTACGCTTCCCGGAGCGCCGATCGAGCGCATCGCGCCGGCTACAGCCGCTCCGCTTGAGCGCTTCGCTCCACCGGCGGAACTGCGCGCACCCGCGCGCACAGGAGGCGAGGGCGCACCCGCCCAACGCCCATCGCCGAAGTCGGAACGAGAGACGGCTCCGGCGGCGCGGCCCGCGCCCGGCGAAAGTCTTCCTCAAGTACAGCGCGGTGCACCGTCCGGGGCGCCGGAAACGACATCGCCAGCGCCACCGCCGGAACGTTTCCACTTCGGCTCGCCAACGCCCGAGGAGGAGCTATTCAAGCCCCGGGGCAATGTCATGCCTGCGTTGGACGAGCCCGGACTGCCGCCTTATATCGATCTCGAAGGGGCACGTCGAGAGGCCGCACGCGAGGTCTTGCGAGAAGGCGCGGGTTCGCGCGGGATCCTGGCGCTGCCTGTGCCACCACCGCCGGAATACAAGTCCAGGGAGGCGCGCGCCATGGAAAAGGCGATCAAACCGGATTGCCGCACCGAATATGCCGCCCTGGGCCTGTTCGCGGTTCCTGCGCTGCTGATAAGCGCTCTCGCCGATACAGGTTGCCGCTGGTAGCTGGGATTTAACGCTACGGGCCTATGCGAGCGCCTGCTCGATATCGGCGATTAAATCGTCGACATGCTCAACGCCGATGGATAGGCGCACGAGATCCGGCGGGCAGAGCGTGCCCGGGCCCTCGACGCTCGCGCGATGCTCGGCGAGGCTCTCGACCGATCCCAACGAAGTGGCGCGCTTGAAGACGCGCAGCTTCGCCGCAAAGGATTTCGCCGCGTCCTCGCCGACTTTCAGGCGCAGCGACATCATCCCGCCGAAGGCGCCATGCATCTGCCTGGCGGCGATTGCGTGCCCCGGATGTGTCTTTAGTCCCGGATACAGGACATCCAAAAACTTCGGGTGCCCGTGGAAATGCTGTGCAATGGCTTGAGCGTTGGCGCAAGCCGCTCCGACCCGCAGGTGCAGCGTGCGCATCCCGCGCAAAAGGAGCCACGCCTCCATCGGACCGAGCACCGCGCCGCCGCTGGCCCGCACATAGCGGATGCGTTGCCACAGCTTATCGTCGCTGGCGGTCGCCAGAACACCCGCGATTACGTCGGAGTGACCGTTCAGATACTTGGTCGCCGAATGCATCACGATATGTGCGCCGAGCTCCAACGGACGCGTGATGAGCGGAGTTGCCGCCGTGGAATCAACGGCGACGAGCGCGCCGACTTCACGCGCAATGGCGGCCGCGGCCGCGATATCCGTGATCTCCCATGTGGGATTCGCCGGTGTCTCGATCCAGATCAATCTCGGCTGTCGCGATCGCGTCTTCGCGGCAAGATCGTCGACGGAAGCGTTATCGTAGAAGTCGACGGCAAGCCCCCACGGCGCGGCGTATTCAAGCAACCATTTGCGCAACGCCCAGTACATGTAGCGCGGAGCAAGAACACCATCACCCGGGGCGAGCGCCTGGAACACAGTGCCGGCGGCCGATTGTCCCGACGAGAAAAGCAGCGCTGACGCAGCGCCTTCCAACGAAGCAACGAGCGCCTCGGCCTGATCGTAGCTGGGATTATCTGCGCGCGAATAGGTGCGACCGCCCGGAAATGCTCCGTCGGCTGCACGTTCATAAGTCGTCGAAACGTGGATCGGTGGGACGACGTCGCGATACGGAAGGGCGACTCGGCCCATTCCTTGGGCAGCCAGCGTCTGGCGATGCAATTCAGGGGGCTCGATTGGCATCGTAAATGGCGTGACGCGCAAAATAGTCACTATGCGCGCAACATCGCGGCTCGGCAATTTCCGCGCAGTCCATCAGGTTCGCCGATACCGGCATGTGCAGTTTTGGCGTAAGCTTTTTGCATGAACGAAGCACAGACACTGTTCGCCGCCTTGCGCCAGTCGGCTGATTCTGAGGCGGTAGACGCCATCGAGCGGCTGGTTCAGGAAGCGCCGGATCGCCATCTTTGCCGCATCAATGCGCTCGATTTCGCTGCCAGGACAGGCATCGATGAAGAGCGCGCCATCGCCGCGTTCCTGCATGGCGCTCGACTCGGCCTGTTCGAGCTTTCGTGGAACGTGCTCTGTCCGGGCTGCGGTGGGGTGCTCGATGCGGGCGCGTCGCTGAAGAACGTACAGCAGGCGGAGTACGCCTGCGCTCTATGCGCGTGCGGCTATGAGCCGACGCTCGACGAGATGGTCGAAGTCACCTTCACGGTGAGCCCGCGGCTGCGCAGGATCGGGGCGCACGACCCGTCCGGACTGTCGCCGAGCGAATATATGCGGCAGATATTCTGGAGCTCCGGCATCGACATTCCGGAGGATTCCTTCGAGCAGCTCCTGGAGGAAATAACCCTCGATCTCGTCGAGCTTCCGGCCGGCGAAAAGGCGCTGCTGTCGCTCACCTTGCCATCGGAGTTCGTGATCGTCTTCGATCCGGTAACGCACACCGCGCAATTCATCGACGTGAAAGGCGAGCCGACCCGCGAGCGCCAGACGCTTTCCATCGTGTTCAACAAGGCGCGCGCGGCAACAACCACGGTGACCCTGCATCCCGGACCGCTGCGGCTGACGCTGGACAATCGAACGGACATGCGCGTGGTGCCGGGCGTGTACATCGCCGGAGAGAAGATGCACGACGTGCTCGGCAAGCGGAAAGCGTTCCTCACCGCCAAGCGGCTGCTCAGCAACCAGACCTTTCGCGAGATCTACCGCACCAGCACGCTCGATGTCGATCAGCGGTTGAAAATCACCAGCCTCACCTTCCTGTTCACCGATCTCAAAGGTTCGACCGATCTCTACGAGCGCGTCGGCGACCTGGTTGCCTTTGACATCGTCAGAGAGCACTTTCGCGTTTTGCACGAAATCATCGCGGCGGAATCGGGCGCCGTGGTCAAGACCATCGGCGATGCAGTGATGGCCACCTTCCCTACTCCCGATAAGGCGCTTGCAGCGGCTCTGCGCATTCGAGACGCGATGCACTCGCTCAACTCGCAGCGTCAAAATGAAGATCTGCTCCTCAAGATCGGCATCCATGAAGGTCCGTGCCTCGCCGTCACTTTCAACGATCGCCAGGACTATTTTGGCCAAACCGTGAACATCGCTTCCCGGGTGCAGGGTCTCGCCGTGTCGCGCTCGATTCTTGCGACCGGCGCGGTGGTCGACCATCCTACGGCGTTAGCGCTGCTGCAGAACGATGGCATCAAACCGACGGCGCGGCGTCTGCCGGTTCGCGGCATCGCCGAGGAGCTTTCGGTCTACGAAATTCCCTGACCGATCGCCGATCAGTCGGCTCCGGGCCCGTTCAATCGAGATACGCCGGGAAAGCCGGGAGCGCCTTGAAGTCCACGGGATCGTGCTGGACGACCAGCCGTCCTTTGGTGTTGGCCAGTATCTTTTCGACCCGGTCGATTGATGCCAGTGTGTCGGCGCGCTCGTAGTTGAAGGCGGGCACGCGCCGGTACTTCCGGTTGTCGCGCGTGTGATAAAGATCGCCCGACAGGATCACGACGCCCGTTTTTTTAAGCTTGATCTCGAGGACCTGGTGTCCGGGGGTGTGCCCCGGCGCCTTGAGTATCATTACGCTGCCGTCGCCGAAGACGTCGTAGTCATTGTCGATCATCTGGGTGCTGGCGGTTTTGTAGCCGCTGAATGTACTCGCATCGACGCCGAAGGGCGCAGGATCTCCAAGCGCCCAGGCGAGCTCCGCTTTGTTGATGATCCACGTCGACCCTGTGAACAGGTTGGCATTGCCGCTGTGGTCGAAGTGAAAGTGAGAGAACGCGACTGCCGACACGTCGGTCGTCGATACACCGAGCGCCTTCAACTGCTCGGCCAGCGTGACCCGCACGCTCATATGGAAGCCGCCGGGCAGATCCGTGCCCTCTTTTTTATCCGCAAACTTGTCGCCCAGCCCGGTGTCCCAGAGGAGAGTGCCTTTGGGATGACGAATAACAAAACAAGGGACAACGAGGGCGCCCGGCTTCCCATCGTATTCTCCGGTATCCGAAAAGATGCCCATGTTCTTGAAATCGACGCGGCCACAGTCGAGCGTGTACAGACGGATTGATCTGATCTCGTCCACGGCCATCGCCGGCGTGGCAATGACGGCGAGCAGTACGAGGCTTGATATGCTCAAGGCAATCTTGAGGACCATCGACAACTCCTGATCGCGAAAGACCGGCATCTCGTTTTCCATGTTACAGGAGCCGCATCCCTTCTTCACAATCGGGCACTCGACCCGGCCCTTCGCGACTTTCGTGGATCTGCTGAGAGGCGAAGGCATCCGGCTTGTTGTGGACGTGCGAACCGTGCCAAGGTCACGCAGGAATCCTCAGTACAACGGCGACCCGCTTGCCGAGTCGCTGGCTCCCTACGATATCGCGCGAGAGCACATCGCCGCGCTGGGGGGCTTGCGGGGACGCCAATCCGGCGTGCCGCCGAACATCAATGGGTTCTGGAAGAACAACAGTTTCCACAATTACGCCGACTACGCCATGAGCGGAGAGTTTCGCGCCGGCCTTGCTCGTCTGTGTGATCTCGGGCGGGCGACGCCCTGCGCCATCATGTGTGCAGAAGCGCTGTGGTGGCAATGCCATCGGCGAATCATTGCAGACTACCTGCTCGCCGAAGGCGAGACCGTGTTTCACATTCTCGGGCCGGAGCACATTGAACCGGCACTCATGACACCCGCCGCGAAACTCGAATCGGACCGAACGCTGATTTATCCGGCCGGATCGTCGCTTAAGTGATGTCGCGTAACTCGTTGCGTCCCCGCGCAACGCCATCCGAACGCCGTGAAGATGTCGTGGCCAGGAGCCTGTCGCTTCAATTCCACATGGCGCGGATCCGCGACGCGACATCGACCAACCGCTTGGGCTCGGACGTCTGCCCGCAATCCGCGCGCGCTTGCTCCTCCGCTCGCGGCCACACGCACGACTCGAAGCAGTCGACAATCGCCTCGGGTATGAAGCGACTCCGCGACGCGTAGACGTGCCGGTCGCCATTGGCAGCCTGCGAGTGAACGTAAAAACGTTGCGGCACGATCAGATACAAATGATCCTTGGCACGCGTCATGGCGACGTAGAGCAGCCGCCGCTCCTCGTCGATTTCTTCGTTGGTCCCCGTCCCCATGTCGGACGGGATACAGCCGTCGACGACGTTCAAGACGTACACGACCTTCCACTCCTGACCCTTGGCCGAATGAATCGTCGACAGGATGAGATAGTCGTCGTCCCGTTGAGGCGGACCCGCCTCATCGCTCGTCGCAGCCGGTGGATCGAGGGCGAGCTCGGTGAGAAAACGCTCACGCGACGGGTACGTCGCGGCGATCTGCTGCAGTTGTGCGATGTCCCGTTGCCGCACAAACGCGTCCTCGTAGATGCGCGCCAGGTGCGGCGCATACCACTTCGCGACGAGTTCCATTTCCGCCGGCCACGCGGACTTCACCTGGCGCAACTGCGTGAAGACGTCAACGAACGCTGACCAGTCCTCTACAATCGCCGGGGCCACTGAAAAGTCACGCAGCGCCGCCGCCGGCGCGGGACTCGCCGCCACGGCGTCGACCAGCCGGGTCGCGGTCGACGGCCCGATGCCGGGCAGGAGACAGGCCGCGCGAAAGCCCGCCATTCGGCTCAGCGGATTCTCAGCCCAGCGCAGAACGCACAAGACATCCTTGACGTGGGCGGCTTCGATAAATTTGAGCCCGCCGTATTTGACAAAGGGAATGTCGCGTCGGGAAAGCTCGAGCTCGAGTTGCGCGCTGTGGTTGGAGCTTCGAAACAGCACAGCCTGCGATTTGAGTGCAATGCCGGATTCGCGAAATTCGAGGATCCGATCGGCGACAAAGCGCGCCTGGTCGGATTCGTCACGAACCGCAACGAGTTGCGGCTTTTGCGCCGACTTGCGCTCGCTACGGAGGTTTTTGCTGAAACGCTCGCGCGCGAGTGCAATCACTGCGTTGGATGCCTCCAGGATCGGCTGAGTCGAGCGATAGTTGCGATCAAGCGTGACCAGTTCCGCCTTCTGCAGAAACTGAGCCGGAAAGTCGAGAATATTGCGCACGGTCGCGGCGCGGAAGGAATAGATCGATTGGGCGTCGTCGCCGACCACCGTCACGCCTCTGCCGTCGGGCTTCAGTGCGAGCAGTATTTGCGCCTGCAAGCGATTGGTGTCCTGGTATTCGTCGACGAGCACATGATCGAAACGCGCTCCCATTTCGGCAGCAAGCGCCGGTTCGGCCACCGCGTGGGCCCAGTACAGGAGCAGATCGTCGTAGTCGAGAACGTTCTCACTCTGCTTCGACGCCGTGTACGCTGCGAACAGCCGCTTGAGCTCGCCTTCCCATGGCACGCACCACGGGAAGACGCTCTTGAGAAGCTCGTCGAGCGGCGCTTGCGCGTTGATTGCGCGAGAGTAGATGGCGACGCAGGTGCCTTTGCCCGGAAAGCGACTCTTGGTCGAGGAAAGGCCCAGTTCGTGACGAACAATCGCCAACAGGTCCTCCGAATCGCTGCGATCGTGAATCGTGAACGAGTCCCGCAGCCCTATGCGCGGCGCGTACTCGCGCAGCAGACGCGCGCCCACGCTGTGAAAGGTGCCTGACCAGGGCAACGCGACAGGCGATCTCGCGCCCAGAACCCGATGCAGGATTTGCGCGGCGCGCCGCTCCATTTCGCCAGCCGCTCGCCGCGAAAAGGTGAGCAGCAGAATGCGATGAGGATCAGCTCCATGGCGGACCAGGTGCGCGACGCGATAGGCGAGCGTGTTGGTCTTGCCCGAGCCGGCTCCTGCGATGATCAGCAAGGGCGCGCTCGAATGCGGCTCGGCGCATCCGTGCTCGACCGCGCGTCGCTGCTCGGCGTTGAGCGCCTCCAGACAGTCGAGAGGCGCCTGCGGAATGGAGTCAAGCGACGTCCGATAAACAGCGGTGCTTGAGTCACGAATGATGTCCATGGGGTTGGCGCGCTTCGAACGATCGTTCGATGAGCTTACCACGACTCGGGCGGCGCTGTGCATGCGCGGCAGGCGCCTCGTTTCGCTGTCCGCCTTTGCCTCATAATGCGGCTTTTTTCGAAGCGAGGGACTTTTATCCATGATCGGCTATGTCACGCTGGGAACCAACGATTTGTCGAAAGCGGTCGCTTTCTATGACCGGCTGCTTGGCGCGCTGGGTGCAAAGCGCATGTACGAAACTGAGCAGTTCGTGGCTTGGGGAGTCGGCGAAGGATCGCCAGGGCTCGGGATAACCAAGCCGTTCGACGGCAAGGCGGCGACGCGTGGCAACGGCACCATGGTCGCACTCGAGGGAGACAGCAAGGAAAAGGTCGGCGCGATCTACAAGCTGGCCATGGAGCTGGGCGGAACCGACGAAGGACCGCCCGGACCTCGCAGTGAGGGCTTCTACGCCGCCTATTTTCGCGATCTGGATGGCAACAAGCTCAACTGCTTCTTCATGGGCTAGCGGAATCCTTGGCGCTCTGCGCATCGGGCGCGGCCAGCGACTCCACCGGGTGCCCCGCCTCGAGCCACGCGTCGAGGCCGCCCAGCAGCGGGCGCACGCGAACGAAACCGTTGTTGATGAGCATCTTGGCCACGCTCGCCGCCGATGCTTCGTTGGGGCAGCTGCAGTAGAGGATGATGTCGCGATCGCGCGGCAGCTCCTGGATGTGCGACTCGAATCCATGCATCGGGAGGTGCACCGCGCCCGGAATGTACCGCGGCTCCATCGATCGCGCCGTTTGCGAGCGCACGTCCACAACCAGCGGAGTCTCGCCTTGGTCCATCAGCTGGTACAGCTCATCGACGCTGATCCGCGCCATGCGTAGCATCGCGTAAAAGCGATGCCGCTCCCACCATTTGAAGGCGATATAGGCGAGCACGACCGCGGCGGCGACGAGAGCGGCAGCGGTTCCGTACTGCTCGACGTATGCGAGCAGACCTTCGATTTGCGAACCCAGCAACATTCCGCCGACTACGGCCACGCCGACCCACAGCGCCGCACCTGCGCCATTGAACAACAGGAACGGGAGCCAGCCGATGCGCGTGGCGCCGGCGAGCGGGGGCGCCAGCAAGGCAATGCCAGGGACGAACTTGGCGATGAGCAGCGCGTTGAGTCCCCAGCGCTCGAAGCGCTCCTGCGTCTGGCTGACGCACGAGTCGGGGGTGAGCGATATCCGGCACAGCGTTCTCATGACCCGATTGCCGTAGTAGCGGCCGGCCACGTACCACGAAATGTCGGCGACGAGACAACCGACCATGGCGACCACGAACACCGCTATGGCGGAAAACTTGCCGGTCGCAGCAAGCCCGCCGGCGACGACCAGGGTTGGGATTGCGGGGACCGGAACGCCGATCTGATCCACGAAGACGTTGCCGAAGACGATCAGCAATCCGTATTGACCGACGATGATGGCGAGATGGTTGGTCACGGGTGTGCGAGATGAATGATCTTTTGCTACATTTTGCCAGCGATCCGTTCCTGGCGGATTGAGGCCCCTTGATGACCGCACTGCTGTTCGACAAGACGCTATGGGTCAACGTTTTCTTCATCGCCGAGTGGATCGTGCGGCTGACGATGATCGTTGTCGTGCCTTTCCGACGCTCCCCCGAAGCCGCCAAAGGTTGGCTGCTGCTCATTTTCTTCGAGCCCACGGCAGGGCTGATTCTGTATGCACTGATCGGCCGGCCTACGCTGCCGCGGTGGCGCCTGCAACGACATTTGGAGTTTGAAAACCTGAGCCGACCGATTTTCGAGCGGCTTGCCAAGGAACCCAACATCTCGCACCCCGATGTCGGCGTCGAGCTGAACAAAGCCGTCGCGCTGGCAGAGAAGCTGGGGGAGTTGCCGATTCTCGGTGGCAACGCCGCCGAAATATTGTCCGACTACGATGGATTCATCGATCGTCTCATCGCTGATATCGATGCCTCGCGTGACCACGTGCATCTGCTCTTCTACATCATCGCCGACGACGGCGCGACCACGCGCGTGGTGGAAGCGCTGCAGCACGCCGTCGACCGAGGCGTGGTGTGTCGTGTTCTGGCCGATTCTCTGGGCTCTCGCCCCAGTTTCGAGGGTCTGATTCCGCGCCTCGAAGCGGCGGGAATCCTGGCGGGAGAGACGATGCGCGTCGGATTCTTCCGCCGGGCGGGACGCCTCGACCTGCGCAATCACCGCAAGATCGCGGTAATCGACGGCGCGATCGGTTACACAGGTTCGCAGAACCTCGTCGATTCGACGTTCAAGCCAGGCCTCACTTACGAAGAGCTGAACGTGCGTCTCACCGGACCGGTCGCGCTCGAGCTGCAGGCGGTATTCGCCGAAGACTGGTATCTCGAGACCGGCGAGTTCCTCGGCGACCCGCGTTACGTCCCGGATCCGCAGGTGGTCGGTGACGTCGCGGCGCAGACGCTGCCCAGCGGGCCGGGATATCCGCGCGAAAACAACCAGCGGCTCATCGTATCGCTGATACACGCGTCGAACCGCCGAGTCTGCATCACCATGCCGTACCTGATTCCCGATGATGGCCTTCAGCAGGCGCTGGAGACGGCTGCACTGCGCGGCGTCGAGGTCACGCTGATTGTGCCGCTGCAGATCGATCAATACCTGGTCGGGTTCGGCCAGCGCTCGTACTACGACCAGATGATGGACGCGGGAGTCCGCGTGTGTCGTTACGGCAAGCGCTTCCTGCATGCGAAGTGCGTGACCATCGACGACACCATCGCCTGGATCGGGTCATCGAACCTTGACATACGCTCCTTCGCGCTCAACGCCGAAATCGTCGTGCTGCTCTACAACGCCCGAGTGTGCGCACAACTGGCCGAGGAGCAGGCACGCTACGTCCGGGACGGTGAGATGCTGACCCTGGAGAGCTGGCGCAAGCGGCCTCCTGCGATCAAGGTGGCCGAGAACCTGGCGCGTTTACTGAGTCCGTTGCTCTAAAGCCGGCGTCAATTCCACTCCGGAATCGACGGCACTCGAAGATGCTCGACCTCGGGCAGATCGAAACCGAAGTATTCGACGAGCAGTGCCCGCAACGCCGCGCGATCGTCGAGTTTGCTCGAGCTGGACCCGCTCCCATG
>Ga0066709_100002705_pt1 | contig 13113 bp, 11 predicted proteins | sample GraSoiAngelo_158_FD_79665 | JGI IMG/M metagenome (GOLD analysis project Ga0066709, IMG submission 79665) | Grasslands soil microbial communities from the Angelo Coastal Reserve, California, USA - 14_1009_16_30cm | ecosystem: Environmental > Terrestrial > Soil > Grasslands | place: USA... | reverse complement strand
GTGCCGGCTCACCTTTCGGAAAAAGTGATCGCCGGAGCGAAGGCAGCCGCGGCAGGCGAAGAGGAAGAAGAGGAATAAAACTAGTGTTGCATTCCCCTCCTCGCAGAGGAGGGGTGGATGCGCAGAGCGTAGCGAGGCGCAGACGGGGTGGTCAGACCGGCCGAAAGATTTCGCCGTAGTGACCACCCCGGCGCTTCGCGCCACCCCTCCTCTGCGAGGAGGGGAATGCGGCTCTGCCGAACAAGAAGTCACCGTCGGGGAACACCACATTAGAGCGGCGGCCCCGACGTCAACACGCGGTCCGTGCCATAAATTTCGCAGGGCCAAATTGGTTGGTCCGAATGGATGCGAATGTATCCGCCAGCCTGTCCTGCCGCCGCCGCCACCAGTTCACTTATTAAACCGCTTAATTGTTGATTAGCAGACACATTGACGGTTGCAGACTTCGGTGTACCGCCATCGGCCGGATAAACGTCGATCGTAATCGTCGCGGGCGTGCTGCCGGTCGCAAATGCCAGACCTGTAAAGAAACCAGGCGCATTGATATAAGAAAAAATAAAGTCGGTTCCTGCGCTTTGCGCGGCGATCGAAGCGCCGCCGGAGGAATTCTGAATATCAAGAATACCAATCAGCGGGGCACCGCCTCCGAATAATGACATACTTGTGATCCGCAGGGCTCCCGTCCGGATCGTGTCGCCTGATAACTTCAGCAGGTCGGAAATGGAAACTCGTGCCGCCGCGTTCGGCGATAACCATATGTTTGCCGATGAAGTTCCAAATGTGACCGTCGCATTCGTCGGAACCCTTCCGACATTGACGACGCTTAATGTCGATGTATATCCACCGCCAATGACGGCTTGCGGAAAAACCAAACTGAACTGTGCATCGGATACCGGTATGTTCGAGGCGATGGCCGTCGTTGTGCCGGGAGGTCTTCGTTCCATCGCTGCCAGTCCCTCTGAAGATCGAACCCGTACAGGACCAGTTAAACTAATCACGATACGGCTGCGGGCCGGAATCGTGAAGGACTGGTCTTGCCCGCCTGCGAAGTCTATAACCGTGACATTGGCAATACGTGGAGAAGGGTTAACCAGAAGGGCGGATGCGCCGCCATGGAAAAGCACAAAATCCGAAGAAGGATCTCGCGGAACAGTTCCGTCAAGGCGCTGCATGTTCCACGACCCTGTAACGACGAAAATCCCAAGACCCGGAGCCGCCGCGTCAGCTTCGATCCACCCATCAAACGACTGAAGGCCGAATAACTCCGATACGAGTTTGGCGTATAGTTGGCCCGCCGTGAGTGTAACCGACGTCGGATTGCGAATCCCGGTGCCGGTGATGAGATTCCCATTCACGTCGATTGCTTTGAGCACAACCGACATTGCAGCCTTGGCGAGGAACGCAATACCGGTAAATTCGGTTCCGCTTTGGGGGCTTGATGGAATGATCTTCACTTGCGGCTGGTAAGTTGGGTCAAACCGGACACCGGCAGACATCCCAACCTCGCTCTCTAAGCCGGCGCCGTTAATCGCCTTCACGGCGAAGTAATAAGTCACTCCAGTGCGAAGAGTCAGTCCCGTAACGACAGCCGAATTTTGCGTTGTAGAAGTGAACGGACGTACATCGGTATCTCCCGGCGTCGTGCCGATGGCGTACCGGTACTCGCGAACGCCCGATTCGGGATCATCAGAAATCCAGGAAGCCGCGAGCTGAGCGCCATTTGGAGTCAACGGTCCTTCATCCGTCACAACAGGCTTCGAGGGCGGCGATGCGTCCGGCAAAGATTCCGTGTAGCTACCGTTTTGGAAACGATAGGTTGTGAAAGATCCGCTGGCAATGCTGGGTTGATTGAACGCCGTCTGAATCGCTGTATCGCGTTTCAGATTCTGAGCGCCGACAGTTGCGCTCGATCCATCGGAGCGCGGCCCGGTCATATTGCGATAGAGGAACTGGATATCGTTGGTCCCTTCGAAGAGTATTGCCTCAAACGTGAGATTCGCATTCAGGTCTTTTCCGTCTTCGTCGAGAACACTCAAATTCGACCATTCCACTACGAACCGCCGGTCGGGAGCTGCTCCAACCGTCTTCGTCGTGATCGTCGCCTGAGGTGGCATCACTAAGTCGTCCCAAAACGATGCAATCAATGATGGCGGAACCGTTCCGACACTGCCGCTGGGGCGAATGACGGTCCTCGAAGGCAACGGCGCATTTTGCCACTCGGATACCGAAAGCGGTTCGAGACTAAGGAAGCCGTCGGTCGAGATCGAAATTTGAGAATCGGCAATATAGATATCCCGGAACAAGATGAAATCGAATGGCAGTTTCACAAGTGCGATGGAATCATCGTTGTTGCTGAAACTCAGAACTGTTCCGCCATTGCCACTACTCGCATCGATGAAGTTGAAATTCCGCTCTGCAAAATTCGTGCTCGTTGGAGCCGCCGTTACGGTGAATGTTGGGCCTGTTGCCGTTTGGCCGAAAAGAGAAACCGTAATCGGACCAGTCGTCGCGCCAAATGGTACGATCGCTGTAATCACGTTCAGGCTCGCGCTGATAACCCGCGCAGACATGCCGTTAAAGGCCACGTCGATATTCTGCGTGCGCGAATCGAAGCGCTCTCCTTCGATGATGACCCGAGTTGACGGTGGTCCATCGAGCGGTGAAACACGGCTGATCGTGGGTGGTTGCGAGGCATAAGTGAAAACCTGCGAGCCGATTCCCCAAGTCCCGTCTGCGTTCACGACGACGAGATTGGCGGAACCCGGAACATTCGCCGGAGTTGTTGCCTCGATCGTACTGGAATCGACGACGCGAACATCTGCGGCCGCCAGCCCGGCAAAGAAGACCTGAGCGCCGGAACGAAAGTCTGTACCCTTAACTGTAGTGACGGTACCCCCATCAATTGGACCGATCGCAGGGCTTACGGAAATCCCCGAAGGGGAACTATCGGTAACGACGAACGCGCCTGAAAGGATCGAAGCGTCGGTCCCGCGACTGACGGTGAGATTTTTCGGACCAAGCGGCGTTGAAGGCATGACCGTCAACGGAACCGATACGCTCGTTGGAGCTGTGGAGTTAATTCGTCCGCCAAATGTCAGGGTACCGAATTGAAGGCCTGGATCGGAGCCGGTGAGAAGAACGCCATTGGTGATATCGATTCCGCCGCTAACTACGGTGACCGTTCGTCCTCGTGGAATGCGCATCGCAAAGGTGGGCCGCGTCAGTCTTAAGCCCGTCGCGCTTGCCGGAAATGTGCGTATATCTGCGGTAGCTACTCCATTCGGGCCGACGTCGATTTTCGCTGCTTCGGGAAGGCCAGAGACATTTCCAAAATAAGCCGTACCGAAATTCGTTTTGATGGTGGAAAAGAAGCCGTTGAATCCTCCGCCGAGGTTGAGCCGCGTCACGGGCCCATCCAAGGCCTCGGCATACACACGATATGTGTCCGCTGGCAGAAATCGAAGAACATAACTACCGTCCCGTTGCGACAGCGTCGAAGCCATCGGAGTGCCCCCGCTGTTGACAGCGACAACGTGCGCGCCAAATATGGGCGAACCGTCGGCTTGAATCGTTCCTCGAATCTGAGCGGTTCCAGAAGCGCTCCCGTAGATTTCCATAATGCCGGCCATGTCGTCATAAGCGAGCGTCCGTTGATCCAGTTGCGAAGGCACACCGAAAGGGACCATGACGGAAGAGACTAGCGCCGAGTGATCCAGGCCAAGCAGATGTCCGATCTCGTGGGTCAGTACGCTTTGGATATCAAATTTATTGTTCTCGCCGCTTGTTGAGAAATCTGTTGCGGGATTGAAGGCGATATCGGACTCGTCGAACACCATCTGGCCATTCTCGCTTCTGAAGTACGAAAAGGTCGCGGCAATTGTCGATGAACCCAGCGGCGCCGAAGTATCCGTGAACGTGACGAGATTCAATCCGTCGTGGGCAACGTTTCCGGCCGCTGTCGTCCCCTTGAAAGCAAATTTGACGTTTGCGGCTTGGATATTTTCCCACGTCTGGAACGAGGCCTGAACGGCCGCGAAGTCACTGCCGTTGGGGATACCAGGCATGCCCTTCTCATGAACCCAATACGGGACGGGCATCGACGACCACTTCGGATTCTGTCCGGACGACGTTGTAATCCGCGTGTAGGCGGCAGCCGTCCGGCAACAGAGGAATACAACAAAGATGAAACCGTATTTCTTCAAGCTAACGAGTCAGTATGGTTCGGATTTGACGCTTAAATGTTTGGATCGGGAACCTCATCGGCTTGGCGGGACGGCCATCGGGAAAGGAAAGGCCGTTGACCTCATTGAATACTTCGCCATTTTCGACAGTGAATTTGCCTTGGCCGAGCCCCATGACCACTTCGTAGGGTCCGCTCGATTCGGTAAAAACAACGACGTTTTCATCCTTTGCAAAAGACGGCATCCCCGAGACCTGAAGTTCAAGATCGCCGATCTTTCCACCAATCGTCGTCAATTCGAACATCTTTGGCGGACGGCCCTTGATAGACTCGTCAACTTCGATGGTGTAATTAGTTAGAATGAGCTTCCGATTGTCACTCCAATATGTTCGTGAGTCTCGGACCTTGCCCGCAACGATATGGTGAGCTTTTTTAGCAAGTTCCTCCAGCGCAAGAGGTTGTACGGTTGTAGCGCGAGCGAGGGCACCGGCGACCAGACTTAGGACAAAGGCCCAGAAAATGTTCCTTTTCACAGACGGGAGTCTAGCACAGAGACGAATTTAGGCCAGTACAGCTGTGGTAAGATCTTGCCCATGCCCGTGAATCCTGAGCTTTTGAAGATTCTTGTCTGCCCACTCTGCAAAGCGCAGGTGAACCTCACGGAAAACGGCGAGGGTTTGAAGTGTATCCAGTGCCGCCGGGTGTATCCGATTCGCGACGACATTCCGGTGATGCTGATCAACGAAGCCAAGATTGAAGACTAAACAGCTTTTCCATCGTCTTCCCGGTACGGCCCGCATCCTTTTCATTCGTCTTCGTTCGATGGGAGATTGCCTGCTGCTGACAGGTCCAGTCCGCGCGTTGAAGGCGCAGTTTCCGAAATTCCGCATTACGGTTCTGGTGGAACCGCAATTCGCCGATTGCTTTGATGCCAATCCTGATGTCGATGAAGTTCTGACTGCTCCGCACAAATTGTCCTTTGCGTCGCGGCTACTGGTTCGGCGCTTTGATGCCATCGTTAACCTTCATGGCGGGCCAACGAGCCTGCTGTACAGTTGCTTGGCTTGGGGAAAACGCGTTGGGGTTGAGCATTACAAGGTAGCGGCACTTTATCACGGTGTTGTTCCACGCCCGGCGCCAGACGCACATACGGTGGAATCCACAATGGCGCTCATGGGATGGCTTGGCCTAGAAAGCGATGAGCCACCCAAACTTCGGTACGAACTTCATCCCAAGGAAGCAGCTCGAATGCAGCAAAAGTTGAGAGGCCGGCCATATGCCGTCATCCATCCCGGAGCCGTTTTGGAAACCAAGCGATGGTCCGCCCCGCAATATGGCGAATTGGCCCGGCGCTTGGCAGCGCGCGGCTTCACGATTGTCCTTACGGCAGGTGCGGGAGAACAAGCCTGGGTGAGCGAAACCGCCCGGGAGGTCGAGGGGACCGTCATTCTTCTGGGCCTCAGCATTCCCGAACTCGCCGAATTGATTCGCGGAGCTCGTCTATACATCGGCAATGACTCAGGCCCGATGCATCTGGCCGCGGCCGTTGGTACGCCGATAATCGCAATCTGGGGTTCTTCGGATTCGCGCCGCTGGCGGCCATGGAATGTCGAACACCGGGTCGTTCAGAATCCGTTTGAGTGCAATCCGTGTCCGGGCTATCGTTGCCTCGTCGCGGATTCCCCGCTTTGTATCGAATCAGTGACAGTTGAGCAGGTGGATCGAACAGTGGACGAGTTACTGAGCAATGAATCGAGGCAGAGTTGAACAGATTTTGAATCGCTTTCAGGGAAAGAACATCCTGATTATCGGCGATGTCATGCTCGATGAATTTATTTGGGGCAGAGTACGCAGAATTTCTCCGGAGGCTCCGGTCCCTGTTGTTGAAGTAACCGAAGAAACATACCGCCTCGGCGGTTCAGGCAATGTGGCGGCCAACATACGTGCGCTCGACGGCACACCGATTCCGATTGGAGTTATCGGGCAAGATTTGGCTGGGGACCGCATCGTGGATTTGATGCAACGTTCCGGAATCGAAATCTCCGGCTTGCTTCGAAACCTTCGTCCGACCACAGTCAAGACCAGGATCATTGCGCACAATCAGCAGGTCGTGCGCACGGATCGCGAGAGCAAGCAGGCGGTCTCATCCATTCTGACAACCGAACTCGTAGCCTCTTTTTTGCGGCACCTTCCCGCGGCAGCCGCCGTTATCGTGTCCGACTACGACAAGGGTGTCGTTAACCGGAGCGTGCTCGACAGCATATTGCCCCAGGCGCGCAGTGCCGCGGTCCCCGTGTTCGTCGATCCCAAAATTGACCACGCCGATGAGTACCGGCCGATTACCATGATTACGCCCAATCAGCGCGAGGCGGAATTGCTTACCCGGACTTCCATTTCCGACAAACCATCGTTGGAAGCAGCAGGACGCAAGCTGCTGGAGCAATTCGGATGCGAATACGCCCTGATTACACGTGGTGAGGATGGCATGTCGCTGTTCAACGCTACGGATTCCCACCACCTCCCGACATTCGCGCGTGAGGTTTTCGATGTGACTGGGGCCGGCGATACCGTGATCGCCACGCTCGCTTTAGCGCACGCCGCAGGCGCGAGCATGCCAGAGTGCGCAAGGTTGGCCAATCACGCTGCCGGCATTGTCGTTGGCAAGGTCGGAACCGCGACAATCAGCCGGTTCGAACTTCTCTCGGATTTTGTCGCTCGCGATGCGCATTCTGCAGGTTAGTTCGGGAGAGAATTGGGGTGGCGGAGAAACTCACGTCTCCCAATTGGTGAAATCACTTCGAAACTGTGGTCACGATGTAGTGGTTGCCGGACGCCCGAATAGCCCCTTGAAGGCACAGATCGAACTGCCGTTCCTGAACTCCGCGGACTTCATCACCGCCGTTCGGTTAAGAAGACGGCTCAAGGAGGCACGGTTCGACATTATTCATGCCCACGTAGCTCGCGACTATACGATTGTTGCTGCAGCGGCGTGGAAGATTCCCCGAGCGAAGGTCGTATTCACCCGGCATCTACTGCATCCCATTCGCCGTCATTTGTTTTACCGTAGAGTGGACGCCTGGATTGCTCCGACATCTCAAATTCTGGAAACTCTAGCTCCGCTAGCACCGAAGACTTCCGAGATCATTCCAAATTGGGTAGACCTCGAACAGTTTCTGTTTAGGCCGCATCCGTTGCACCGGCCGGTCAAGATAGGTTTGCTCGGACAAGTCTCCCCGCATAAGGGACACGAGGATGCGATTGAGGCTCTACGCCGGCTTGACGGCAATTTTAGGCTCGTGGTCGCAGGAAAGGGTGACGCATCGTATGAGAAGGAACTCCAAAAAAAGGCGGCTGGACTGCCACTAGAATTTCTTGGATTCGTCTCGCGTACCGATTTTTTTCAGAAGACCGACTTGCTCATTCTGCCGTCCTGGCAAGAACCCTTCGGAATTGTGTTGCTCGAGGCAATGGCATCAGGTATCCCCGTCATAGCGACCAATCGTGGAGGCCCAACCGAGATTATTTCCTCCCCGTTGTACGGTGTGCTCGTTCCACCACGCGATCCATGCGCTCTTGCCAATGCCATTCGATCGCTGGCGGCAGACGAAGAGCGCAGGTCAGCCATCGTCCGCAATGCACGTGAGCGCGTCGAAAAGCATTTCGACATCCGGATTGTGGTGCCGCAGATCGAGGACTTCTACAAAAGACTTACAGGAGATTAGCCTTTCTTTTGCGAGCGGCCATCGATTTGTGAAATACTCGACAGGCATTTGGGGTAGTGACTCTGTGTCTTTTCCGCTGGCGCTGATTACCGGTTCATGCGGTTTGATCGGTTCCGAAGTTTGTGTTTACTTTCATCGACTTGGATTTCGCACGGCCGGTATCGACAACAACCAGCGTGCTTTTTTTTTGGGCCCTGAAGGAGACACGACTTGGGTGCGCAGACGTCTCCGGGCCGAGCTTGACCGTTATTCTCATTACTCGATAGATATTCGTGATCGGCAGCCAATTCTGGAGCTGGTCTTTCAACTAAAACCGGCGGTCATCATTCATACGGCTGCCCAGCCGTCCCATGACCGAGCGGCCTCAATTCCCTTCGACGATTTCGAAGTGAATGCCGTCGGCACGCTGAATTTGCTGGAAGCGGCCCGGCGTTTCTGTCCGGATTCGCCCTTCATTCACATGTCGACCAACAAGGTCTACGGAGACTTGCCGAACCAGGTGCGGTTGCGCGAGCTCGAAACGCGCTGGGAGTTTGATGATGCGGATCTTGCTCATGGTATACCGGAAAGCTTCTCTATTGATCAATCGAAGCACTCTTTGTTCGGTGCTTCAAAAGCTGCTTCCGATTTGCTGGTTCAGGAATACGGCCGGTATTTCGGAATGCCGACCTGCTGCCTGCGCGGCGGGTGCCTGACCGGACCGAATCATGCCGGAGTGGAACTGCACGGCTTTCTAAGCTATTTAATCAAGTGCAATTTGAAAGGCCGTGAATACAAAATCTACGGCTACAAAGGCAAACAAGTTCGAGACAACATTCATGCCGAGGATGTCGCGCGTTTCATATACGAGTTCTACAAAGCCCCTCGAGTCGCAGAAGTCTACAACCTTGGAGGAGGTAAGGATAACTCCTGCTCGATTGTCGAGGCGTTCAGCATGGTCGAGGCGATCACCGGCCGGCGTATGCGGTCACACTACGTCGACGAAGGCCGGATTGGCGACCACATCTGTTACTACAGCGATCTGCGCAAGATGAAATCCCATTATCCTTCATGGACAATCACAAAAGACTTGCCGCAAATATTCACTGAGATCGCCACGGCATGGATGGAACGGTCCGGAGAAGCCACCGCATGAAAATCCTTGTCACCGGCATTTGTGGCTTTACCGGCAGCACTTTGGCCATGAGTCTACTGGAACGTATTCACGATCTATCGATCTGCGGTATCGACAATCTAATGCGGCCGGGATCTGAGGTGAACCGGGCAGCCCTGAAACGATTGGGCATCGACGTCATTCACGGCGACACCCGTAACCTAAGCGATTTCGAGAAAGTTCCCAGGGTCGATTGGGTCGTTGACGCCGCTGCAAATCCCAGCGTTCTGGCCGGAGTGAATGGTTCCGGAACAAGTCGTCAACTGTTCGAGCACAATGTCGCAGGCGCGGTGAACGTACTGGAGTATTGCAAGGTGAAGCGAGCCGGATTCATTCTGTTGAGCACCAGCCGCGTTTACTCGATCAGCGCTCTGGCAGGTCTTCCATTACGTGTTGAAGACGGGGCTTTCCGGCTGGATTGCTCCAAGGTACTGCCACGCGGAATATCTGCGGCCGGCATTAATGCGGATTTTCCGACTGAACCCCCAATTTCCCTCTACGGCAGCACTAAATTATCGGCGGAAGCGCTGGCGCTGGAGTACGGATTCGCTTTTGAATTTCCCGTATGGATCGATCGCTGTGGTGTGATGGCCGGAGCCGGTCAATTCGGGACACCGGACCAAGGAATCTTTTCGTACTGGATCAACGCCCATCTGCGCCGGCGGCCAATGCGGTACATTGGCTTTAAAGGAACAGGTCATCAGGTGAGGGACGCGATGCATCCTCGCGATCTGGCAAGTTTGCTGCACGCTCAAATTTCCACCTCACGCAAGGAAGGAACACGCAAATATACGGTTGGCGGAGGCCCTGCGAATGCCATGTCGTTGAAGCAGCTCACAGCGTGGTGCGATTCGAGGTTCGGGATTCACCAGCCAGAAGCCGACCCTCTCCCACGAAATTATGATGTTCCGTGGATAGTTATGGACTCAACTTGTGTAGCCAACGATTTTGGCTGGCGTTGCGACAATAATCTGTCTGCAATACTCGACGAGATCGCTTGCCATGCCGAGCAGCATCCCGAATGGCTGGAGGTGACTGGACTATGAAAAAGAATCAGCCTGAGTTGTCCAGAGGAGACCGGCTGCGAAAGCTGTCGGTCGTCATCCCGGCAAGAAATGAGCAAGACTGTATTGCTTCCACAGTTGAACACCTGCACATCGAACTATGCCTTCATGACATCGACCACGAGATCATCGTAGTCGACGATGGCAGTACGGATAACACGTGGGGCGTGCTCGCCGTCACATGTAATCGAGTTCAGACACTGAGACCTATCCGGAATACCGGTCCAAATGGCTTCGGCCGCGCAGTCACCTTAGGTTTCGATCAGATATCCGGCGACGCCGTCGTCATCATGATGGCCGACGAAAGCGATGATTGCCGCGACGTCGTTTCGTATTGGCGGCTTCTTAACGAAGGGTGGGATGCGGTCTTCGGCTCACGATTTATTCGCGGCGGCGGCGCTATCGATTACCCGTTTCATAAGCTGATTCTCAACCGGGCGGCAAATCTCTTTCTGAGAATCCTCTTTCATAGCGGCGTCAACGATACGACCAACGCCTTTACGGCTTACCGTCGAGTTGTTATCGAAGGCTGCCGTCCGTTTCTGTCGCCGCATTTCAACCTCACTGTTGAACTCCCGCTGAAGACTATCGTACGAGGTTATTCATGGACGGTAACTCCGATTACCTGGAGGAACCGCCGCAGCGGGTTCTCTAAACTAAAAATCAAGGAAATGGGAAGCCGGTATCTATTTATAGCGCTATATTGCTGGCTGGAAAAATATTTCAGCCGAGGGGATTACAGAAAAGAATCGGCAAAAACCGACCTGCCTGATGTTGCCAAATCCGCGACAGGGAGTGGATCGCGGGTATGACCGGGGAGTTCTTGTCAGGTTGTATGGTGGTCGCGAAGTGGAGGGTGGAGTTTGCGGGCTGGCTGGTTCTTACTTTTTCGCGCGAGCGGCCACAGTCGCGCGCTGCGACCAGCCAATGACTTCACTTGCCGTCGGCCATAAAATGTCGGCGGGAGCGGCTCGCGTGATCAATTCTTCCAGCGAACCGATAGCGACCTGCGCATTCCGGAATTCCTCAGGAGCGAACCGGTCTGCGCCGACATTTCTTGCAATTTGGAAGGCCGCACGAGCCTGAACGACCCATCCTTGGACGCCTATAGAACTTGTGGCGACCAGCGAAGAATAGTCATAGGAGCCGACCTCAACCGAAACCGTTTTACGGCGGACGTCTGTTTTGGGCGTTTGGCTTCGATAGGCAACGGCGGAGCTAGGACGATCGACCATGTAATGCGGTTCGGCAGTGATCAGAATTCCGAATTGGCCGAATCGCGTTGTGGCGGTGAACTGACCCTTGTTTCCGTTGATCTGCACCTCACCGAGGTTGTCGAAGATTCCTTCCGGCGAAACAGCCCATACAACATATGTATTGAGAGCGGGGCCAAGGCTTTTCGGTTGGGCGATGCGGTCGATTTCAATTTTGATTTGAGTCACGTTGCCGTCGCGTTTCAGCTCGCTCCGGCCGGCCGGCGTGAGCACTATTTTGACGTCGTTCGCGAGCGGAACCGCGACGATATCGAGATCGACCGCGCTGACTGCCAGCACTAAAAATAACGCAGCACTCGTCATGGAGATGGATATTTGCTGATCGGTGAAAACGAAATCTTAAGCGTTTCCTTATCGACGCGCAAAGCAACCGGATGCTTTAGAGAATCGATTGTGACATACACCACAACCGAACTCCCTTTTCCGTTCGAATCCGTCACCCGCGCATCGTGCATGCCTTTAGTGTAGTAACCGTCCTTACCCCAGTCCTGCAAAAAATCCTTCATCGTGTAGCGAGCATCGGCATCCCAATTTTGATACGCGGCCTCGTACTGCCCGTTTTGTATGGCTTCGATGAACAACCGGACGCGTCTCTCCTCACGAAAATTAGCGAATTTATAAGCGACTCCGCCAATGAAGATCAGAACCAAGCCAATCGTCAGCGGCACTTTTAGCGCTGCCTTCCACGACCGCGACTTTTTGGGAAGCTCGTGCTCGCCATAAATCAAGCTGCCAATAAGCTTCTCAGCCATACGCTTCAATTGTAGCGCGGGTTCAGCCGTTACCTCGTCATGGGTGCGAATATTTCCTTCTGTCCCCAAGATTCGGTAGTGACTCAGTTTCAAAATTGCGGGGTTTCCCAACTGTAGCGGCGCTCTATGAGCGCCGACGGTGCAGCAGTTTAGACATCGCCGGCGGTCATTTCTTGAGGCTGCGCGCTGCCGCGCTTGCGCTTCGCGGACCGCCGCTACAGATGAAACGGAGTCACCACCCAAGATTCTCCAGGATTCCAAATTTCAGGACCCGACCATATACTGAACGGTACACACCTGGAAGGACTCCAATTCACGATTCCATACGAACGGGGAGAGCTGCAAGTGACGAGGTAGAGCATGATAGCGTTGACCGCTTTTCTGTTTTTCCTTTTGCAATCGAGTAAGGGCTCTATTGAAGGCGCCGTCGTAAACAGCGCCACGAATAAACCTATTGCCGGTGCGCAGGTGCAAGCGACACGGATGCCGGGCGGAATGGGAACAACTGGAACTGTTGCAACGGCGCTAGTGGGTGGGGTCATTACTGCCGCGCCGCCGGCTGGGACGATCGTGCGTCAAGGCGAAGGCGCGGCGCCCGTACAAATACCACCGGCAACAACTGATGCGAACGGTCATTTTGTTTTTTCGGATCTGGAACCAGGCACTTATTTTCTGCGCGCCTTTGCAGACGGCTATGCCCGCCAGGAGTTCAACCCGCGTCCCGGCGGTACGAACTCTATGACCGTGCAGGTCACATTGGCGGCAGGCACAGTGTTGAAAGATACCGTATTTCGTCTCGTCCCAGGCGGCACAGTGAGCGGCCGAGTCACAGGTTCCGGCGGCGCGCCGCTCGTAAATCTGGAGGTGACGGTGCTACGGAACGGCTATGACCCAGATGGGCGAAAGCGGCTTCAGCAGGTGGGTGCCGCGCAGACGAATGATCTCGGAGAGTATCGACTGTTCTGGAT
>Ga0066709_100002702_pt1 | contig 13117 bp, 11 predicted proteins | sample GraSoiAngelo_158_FD_79665 | JGI IMG/M metagenome (GOLD analysis project Ga0066709, IMG submission 79665) | Grasslands soil microbial communities from the Angelo Coastal Reserve, California, USA - 14_1009_16_30cm | ecosystem: Environmental > Terrestrial > Soil > Grasslands | place: USA... | reverse complement strand
GGTGCCTCAGTCTTGCGGACGCGGTGACGCATGGCATTGTAAGCATATTGGGTGGTTGTGTCTTTATCGATTTATGTATGACGGTTTTGCGCGTCGAATGCATAGGTGTGTGAGCCGTCGGAGGTCACGTTTCCCGCTGCATCGTACGTCACGCCGCGGCCGGAAGTGATGCGATTGTTTGCGTCAAAGCCTAGGGAGGAAGGATGGGGACCATTCTGATGCCAACGATTTCCAAAGCGGTCGTAGTCGTAGGTGTAGGCTTGACCAGTAGCGTTCGCTGACAGCAGCCGCTTAAAATCGTCATACGCGTAGGTCCAGTTGCCGTTCACGCTGTCGTTGCCGGTTGTGATGTCACCATTGGGAGCAAGAGTAAGGCTGAACGAATAGCGGGTGGTGCCTCCTGAAGTGGCGGAGAGCGATTGTAGCCAGCCGCGGGAATGGTACGCCACTGCGTCAGTCATGCCGTTGCCGAGGGAGTCGGAGGTCGGGCCAAACGAGCCATAGTGAACGTTCTGGAGCAGTGTTCCGGGGTGGTTGGCGTCCGAGAGGCTGCTAGTCAATTTGGTGAGGCGCGCGGCGAGGTTGACCGTGTAGGAAAGCGTCACTCCGCCTCCGTTGGTGCTAGTGACCATGTTCCCGAGCAAATCATAAGTATAGATAACCGGAAAGACGGCCGTGCCGCAGTTTTGCGGCGTGCATTGCGAATTCGTCTTGACCCGGCCGAGCTGATCATAGCTGAAAACTTCTGCAGTCGGATTTGGGGACGTCGTGCTTTGGGAAGAAGCGCGGCCGATGGTGTTCGTGAGAGCTACACCGTTCGCCGTAGACTCGTCAAAATTGTACGTTACCACGGGCGTGCTGTCGGAATAGTTTTTCTGGGTCAAGCGATTGAGGTTGTCGTACCGCATGCAGGTACGGACGCCGCGGGCATCCACTTTCGAGAGCAAGAGGGTGCTGAAGGAGTTCGGTGTGGTGCAATTGGTATCCGAATCGTAGTTATAGATTGTCGATCCAGATTCAGGATTGGCGGCACTGGTGAGGCGAGACAAGCTGTCATACACAAAGCTGCGGGAATTCAACCCGCCTTGGGCGACAGTCTTCAGATTGTTGAGTGCATCGTACGTGTACGTCGTCAGGAAGCCGGTTGCGCCGATATCCTGGCCGCACGGAGCCGGAGTCGGAGTAAGGCCGACGCTCAGAGTAATTGCGGAAACCTCGCAGACGGATATCAACCGACCGAGGCCGTCGACTTGAGAAATACGCTGGACACGGCGCGTCCCGTTACCTTCGTCCAAAACGCTGGTGGCCCCCCCGGCGAACGAGCTCGCGACGGTCGAAGAGTCTGAATGCGTAACGAGAGTGATGCGATTCAACGGATCATTCGCAAAGGAGTCTCCAGCGCCGGAGCAAACCTTAGGCGAAGAGGTTCCGTTCCCCTGATAGGGGTACGAAGAGAAACTGACGTTACCCCGGGCGCCGTAGCAAGTATCCTCCTGGTCGTAGGGAGTGGACTCGCCATTCGCCGAAAAACTGCGACTCGTCCTAGCCAAGCCATCAAAATAGACAAATAGGTCTGTTGAACGAGTGGCGTCGATCTTTTGAGTGCGCTCAACGTGAGCACTCAGGGGTGTGTCCGTGTAGGTGAAGCTGGTAAGGCCACCATCCGGAAAACTGGCGGAGGTTATTCGCCCCAACGGGTCGTACCCATAAGTTGTCTGCTGACTGTTTTGGTCCGTAAACGTATTCGTCTGGCCCGTGTTGAAATCATAGGTGGCGCTGACGATGTGGTGAGCCAAGTTGGGCGAATTTGTATCCGGCATGCTGGTTTGCGTCAGGTAGGCTCCGGCGTTAGTGGAGGAAAAAGAGTATGTGCTCGTGTTGACCCGGGGATCGGTGACTTGGTAGGGCATGCCGGTATCGTAGTAATGCGTCGTGGTGCAGAGATTTCCGCCCGTTGTATTTAGCCACCGGCAGACGCTTGTAAGATTGCCGCGTGTTCCGGGATTGGGGATGGTGGTATCGCGTTGCGTGGTGATGCCCGAGGACTGAAGGGTGTAGCCGTCGTAGCTATAAGTGCTTTTTGCGATCTGGGTTCCGCTGCCGTCAGTGATGGTTGAAGTGGAGATCAGATCGAGTAGATTGGCCGTCAGATAACTGCTATTCGTGAACGGCAAATATGTGTTTGTTGTGGTGCGGCGGAGTGGTCCGGGCGCGCCGCTGCCGTAGTCGTATTCGCGAACAGCTAGAACATCCCCGTAAGAGAAATTATTGGAGCCGTTGTGAAAACTCGCATCATAGTCCGTCTCGACCTTGGTGGTTTTTCCATTGGGCCAGATCGTCGTGACTCGTATTGGCAGCACATTCACGTCTGGTCTGGGATCGAGATGGACGTAAGGATTTGCGGTGTGAATGTAATCCGTCGTTTGGGTTTTTAGGAGCGTACCTGTGGTGTGCGAACCCTGAAACCACTTGGTTTGGGTTTCGTAGTAGCCGCAGGTTCCGAATTCTGTAATGTAATGGAGGGTTTCATTCTGGTTTGGATCTGTCGTAGTGGTGAGTGAGGGGTTAATCGCATAGCTCCATGTGTGTGGCCCGGTGCCGTCTTGTGCGTCGACTGTGCGAGCACCGACGGCACGACTGACCTGAGTCAGGGCCGTGCTACCCGTGCATAAAGGAAGATTACCCCACGCGTATGAGATTGTTCCGCCAGTGGGGAGGGTAATCTTGGTCAAATCCCCATAGGTGTCTTGGTAGTCGAAGGCCCAGGCCGGACTCGTGGCCCACGACACGCCGTTATAGATGACGGCACTAACGGTAAAACTGACGGAGGCCGAGCCTTCGTCAACAGGGGTGCCATCCGGAGCGGTGGCCTGGAAGGTTGTGGACAGAGAATAGGTTGCATTGCAATACTTTATTTGCCGATTGGTGCCGCTTCGTCCCGGATAGGTTGAGATGGAAGCCAGGGATATCTGATGTGGAGCGGCAGGCTGAATACATCCCGAGTAGTCTGTTGTTGTGGTGCCAAAACTCACAAGCGGTCGATTTAGAGTGTCAGTGAATGTGTTATTTGGATAGGTAAACTGGTTGCCGTTTGCGTCCTTGAGACCCGAAGAAGTAGAATTGAGGCCTGAGCGGTCGATGATGATGGAGCCGTTGTTGTACCAGATTCCTGATCCGTCTACGGACTCATAACCACCGCTATTGCTGCTCACCAATTCGTGCGAGGAACCATCAGAGACGTAGGCAGAGTAGACGTAATTGCCGCCCACGACCTGCCAACTTACGTAAGTGGGGCTGGCATAGCCCAAACCCATATTCCTAGACTGCAAGTAGTTGTATTTCCACTGATACGTACATACACCTAGATTACAATGCTGAAAAACGTACCAATTCTTGCCATTATACGTAAGATATAGATTTCCTGACAGGACTCCGCGTTGGGGATACGAGAACACTGGGATTTTGATAAATAGGTTGCCGTTTGTGAGTCCGATGGAATCGATGTTTCCACCTTCGAAAGATCCATAGGGCTTCAAGCCAACTTCATCAAGATTTGGATTGGTCTGTGCTTCCGCAAGAGAACAAAACAGAAACCAGCCGAAGAGCGCTATGGCTGTACGGGGAATCCGCACTTTCACAGTCCACCTCCGGTCGGAAGGTCAAAGTCTGATGTAGAAACGGGCGAATTAATGGAGACGCTTGCAATCGAGAAGCTATTTCGTGGATTGCCGTCTTCTGAAGTGGCGATGTGAAACGGGATTAGCGAGCCTTGTGCTGCTCGATAATCAGAAAAATCAGCATCGATTGTCGCGTACTTGAAGGCCAAATGCGTATCGGGGATTCTGTATTCCACGCGCAAGGGCAAGGCGGTGTTCGGATCGAAATACCAGTCCTGTACGCTCGATGTTTGCTGCAGGAGATCGGTGTCAATGTGGAGATGGATATGGACTGCAGTCTGGCCGTTGAGAGTCGTAGGGCCGAGAAACGCAATATTGCAGTTTGTGTTCGCCAGCAGACCCGCGAGAACGACCGCAGGGATGTGAAAGGGAAGAGTTGTGCTGGCAACGTATGGAGCGAATTTCGTAATCTTCCCGTTTGAGACTAAGCCTGGACTGCCGTGACCGCTGACGAAGACTTGAGTGAGAGAACCGGACTGAAATGTGGCCTTGAATTCGTGACTCTGCGTAGTAAATTGATCTTCCCAGATGAAACTACCCGACGGAGCACTTGTTCCAGGAGCGGGAACGACTGATCCTTGCGCAACGACACTCTGAATCTGGGCCATAGCTGTAGGCCCGCCCATAGCAGCGACGGCCTGCTGGAGAACGGCAAGCGCCTGCGGGTCACGCTGCGGCGACGAGGTGGATTGCTGTGAGTTCAGGCGACGAGAAGAGGTAAGCATCAGGACAAACGAAAGGATAAGCCGAGCCACTCGCATAGGGCCTCCGAGTTGGGTCCACGCACCGTTCGGGGAAACGGCGGCGTGGGAATTACGAGGTACGAGCCTACATTGGGGGAATTCTACTGCAAGCCTTATCACAGCGCAGAACTCGCAAAAGTCGTGCAGTTTCCGCAGATGTTTAAGCGACATGCTTGGGAATTCGCATAGCCAGCATTTCTTCTCGCGCCATGCGAAAACGTAGCTCCTCGGGGCACAATCCGCAGGCGCGTCTAATTGCGCGGGCAAACGAACTGGCAGACTTATAACCAACCCGCTGCGATAGCTCCTTGACAGCTAATGCAGAATTCGACACGAAAAGGCACCTCACCGTCGCCATCAAAATCTCTTCTCGCACGTCCCTAAATGTTTTCCCGGTCATTGTGGCCACAGCCATTTCGATCGTTCGAGGACTTACCTGCAATTCTCGTGATAGCCGTGCGAGCGAACTACTAGGACTCTGACTTAGAGACTGAGAGATCCCCCGAAAGAGTAATCTGTGGTCGTAGGACAAAAGGCTCCACCTTCCCAATGAGAGTTGCCGGGCCGGGTTGACTCTTCAGATGGACACGACGGAGAGCCAAAAATGACGGAGAGAAAATGAGCGGTGCATGCTTGAGTGCCTCCGACTTGGGTCCACGGACCGTTCGGGCGAAACCGGTGAGTCGTGGAGCGACGTTCACTTGCCTAAATGGACCGGCCGGTGCCGACCCGGTGAGGATGGGTCGAATGGCAGGAAGTGGGGCATATATATAGAGTCGTACTAAGTGTGTCAACAACTTTCTTAACATCTAACCAAAATAAAAAGTACTAAGGCTGTCTCAACTTTGCGACCGCAGCCAAAGCTGCGATCCGCGAACATGTCAGGCTGGAGAAGAATCGTTAGGAATGTGTTATTGAGACGGGCAAGATGCGCCGCGAGATTCGGACTCGCATGATACCTGAGAGTTTCAGTTGTCCAGTCTGTTCGGGATTTGGACCTCACGAACGCGCCGTTTGACCCGCAGGACGAAACGCTTCTTCCAAGGGCGGGAGCGTGCGCACGTTGCCCCAAACGAACGGGCAGCAACCCGCTTCTCTTTCCGGAAGTCCGGCAGAAATCCATTTGCACGGACCGCGAGTGCTACCGGGCCAAGGTTGAAGCACTCGTGCAAATTCAGGTGAAGCAGCTTGAGGAGAAAGGCGAGAAACCTCTGCGCGTTTCACAGGCTCCCTCATGGCGAACGGCCATGCCAAGGACGTGCTTTTTGAAGGGCAGTACCGTAACGCCAAAGCAAAAGGGGAGTGCCCCAACACGAAAGCCGCCGTTCTCATTGACGGCAAGGGTGGCAGCATTTTCTATCTTTGCCAGACCGAGAAATGCGACGTTCACAACCGCGTGACCCGCTACAAGCCGACGCCCCAGGAGCAAGCCCAACGGAAGCGGGTTTCAGGGTTTGTACTTGCAAACCCTGAAAAATCAAGGAAGCACTTGGGGAGCGCGTCGAGAAACTGTCGCGAGTCCGCATCCTTGAAGCCATCCGCAACAAGCTGCCCGACGTTCTCTCTCGGCCAGACTTGGAGCTGGTAGCCTTCGACTACTTCCGGCGCTTGGGGCATGACAACCACCGCCGTCTCTCGAAGCTCTACGCATGGGAAGAGAAGAAGAGCAAAACCTCATGGGGCGCTGAGACCGTGGACTACGAGAAGATTGCGGCGGTTGCCGTGCAAGCCATGAAAACGGCAGACGCTTGAGAAAAGCTCGAACCTCGCACGTACGGCTCTGCGGTATAAGGTCAACGGGGCGAGAGTCAGTGCTGAACTTAGAAACGAACTGCTGAAGCCGAAAGGCGGAGCGAAAGCCAAGCTAGCAAGGGCCAAAAGTGTTAAACACAAAGCAGTGAAGTAATCGGCTAGAGTACAACCCAACGGAGGCCACATTGTGGTGGCCTCCGTTGTCCCTTCATTCAGTCAGAAATGGGCCGGCTCCTCACTCCTCGCTAAAGAAAAGCACGATTGTTCGGGCTTTAGCATGTTCCCATCCTCAGCGGACCTCAACCGGGCAAAGTGCCACTCGTTCGCGTCCAACCAGGCTTCACTTAGCATAAAGCCCTTGTAAAAGCGGCTCTGTTGCATCCGCGCAAGATTTTCCTGCTCGTGCGAGAGCAGCTCTCTGCAGGGCAAACGCACCGAGTACCGGATGTGGCTCCTGTTGGGATTTTGGGAGTGGAAGCGCACTCCGCCGATCAAAATGTCACACAACTGCAAGAACTCACTGTCATCAGCACTCTGATATGCTTCTATTCTTGCCGGGTCACTTCTCTGAGGGATGAGTCTAGTTTGTTTCGAAAAGGACACATATGGTCTCTTCTCTCGATCGAACTTCACGAGCGTTCGGTTGATATCAAAAGTTCTGCCAAATTCTCCCAAGTATTGCTCATCGCCGTCGATAAAGACATCCCCGATGATAACGGGGCTTTGTTCGTCAAAAAGAAGATGCACGCCTCCTTTGAGGCCCATACGGAATGTCGTTTCAATGCACTGAAGCCTTGTCATTCCGCTGTACATTTTCTTGTGATTATCCCGCTCGCGGAATACTACAAACTTGCAGCGTACCAGTTCTGAGAGGACCCGGTACGTTGGGCCGCAAAGAGTTCGGCGACTCCGTCCTAGAAACATCTTGGGAGGAAACCTTCTGAGTTTCTGTTGTTGGAGCGCTGCGACTCCGATGCTCGTCCAGGCTTGAGTGATTATCGCCGTTTCATAGTGCGGCTTTATCCTCGAACCAAGTTTTATGTAATGCACTTCGTGCGGATAGCCAGAAATAGTTCTCGCCAATTTCAACAGATCCAGCAGCAACTGCCTTGCGCTTCGTGGAACGAAGAAAAAGCCGTGCCAATAACCGCCCTCTTTACATTCATCATGATAGACATCGTAAACGTCGCTCACTTCGCTTCACCTCATATTTTTTCGAGTGATAGGACCGACCTGACCTGCTGACCCTGATCAACTACCGTCTTTGGAGGCGTAAGGCGTAAGCGTGGGCGATGGGAAGCATTTCGTGAGTGGTTGCGATCACGAGGGCCGCTGTCGCTTTGATGCTGGAGTACATATGTACTGAATACCGGGTTTTTCCTTCCTCGTCAATCTCTCATCGCATGTTTGACGACGCCTGCTCCTCGTCCAACGCACTGAGTTTAGTAAGACGCCTTTTCTGCCACACATTTTTCCTGGGCACGGCTTCGGGGCTAATTCCTGCGCCCGGCAGCTTCGCGGCTTCTGCTTTCTCGTTTCCTCTCCGTACATCTTTGGGTCCCTCCCAGAATGCAGCCGCTTCCGGACATCTTCAACCACTGGCCAAGCGCCGAAGTGTTTACAATCAACGATCACCGGTATGTTCGAGTCGGCAAGCGCTTCTACAGCTTCCCACAGCGGCATCGAATCGAAAAAAGGTTCGTGCGTTTTCTCGTGGTGCTCCTTCGGATGTCCCAGATACGGATGGCCCTGATCATCGATGCAAACATCAAGATCCATGCTCCGCTTCTCATGAATTGCCTGCCAGAGCAACTCTCTCGTAACGGTCCACGTATGAAATAGAACCACCGGCCGTTTGGACTTTAAAACCTTTTCCGCGAATCAGAGAGCCATGAAGAGACATCCCCGCAAGCACCTTCTGAAGGACCGAGTGCCCGCCATGCTCTAGACTAGACTAAACCGATGCGTATGAAGCGCGTAGTCATCATTGGTCCCGGAGCTTCGGGCAAGTCGACCCTCGCTAGGCAGCTTGGTGAGATCACAGGATTGCGCGTGATAGAACTGGATAAGCTTTTTTGGCAGCCAGGCCTTGTAGAGACGCCGCGGAACCAGTGGGTGGAGCTCCAGCAGAAACTTGTCAGCGAGAGCGAGTGGATCATGGATGGGGACCTGGGGCCCCATGACGCCATCGAAGTCCGACTTCGAGCGGCGGACACGATTATATTATTAGATTTCTCCCTCGTCCGATGCGCATGGCGAGCGGTTTGGCGATCGCAGGAGCGCTTAGATTTCTGGCTCTGGCTTTTGCGGTATCGCCGCCAAAGCCGTCCGCTCCTCATGAAAGCGATTTCTAATCATGCGCCTACCGCGACCATCCACGTATTACGCAACCCGGAGGCAGTCAGGCGATTTGTCGCAGACGTAGTTCACAGATAGGAGATGCCCCGTTCCTTTTTCTTGCGAGGAGCTGACAAATATCGCCCTCTTATTGCGGGAACGTGTCGGCCTCAGCCCGCAGCAGCGGTTTCGCCTCGTTGGCGTGGGCCTAAGCAATTTTCACAACCCCGCGGATGCATCTGCGCAGCCCGCTCTGTTCAGCTAGCGGTGGTGGTCAATTTCGAAGGGTTTAGCCAACAAGTTCCTGGAGAGTCGGCTTGCCTGCTTAGGCGGGCGGTGTCAATGCGTTAGTTAGCGAACCTGTTCACGTAGGCTAGTGTCCGCAACTTGGTTCCGGCTTCGGTGTTTTTGTTCAGTAGAGTTAGATGCCAGCCCCAACGTCCTACTCTAGCTCGGGGAGAGACAAAAATGAGACTGCACATTCTCGTTCGCAAAGGCGTGCTTGGCTTTGCCCTCGCCCTCGCGGGCCTCGTAGTCAGCACCGCAGCAGCACAGGCTCAAGCCAAGGAGCCTGGTAAAGACGCTGCGAAGGCGGAGAAGCAGGTGAAGAGGCAGTGCAGGACGAAGAACACAAAGCAAGCCAATAAGACGCACAAACCAAAGATTTGCCCATTTCGTGTGCCCGGATTCCCAACAAATGGGGGACCTCGCGATAGCCAAATATTGCCACCAGTGGGCAGCGAATGCTTTTGCCCACCACTTCAAAGAGAAAATCGCTAGCCAGAACCTAATACCACTCATCTTCTCGGTAATGAACTGATAACCCCTGGTTAGCGTCTTCTTGCCGGCTCAGGTGGTCGACGCAACACTTGCTTGCAGTCTAGTCGCAGGAGTCTGGAATCCTAAGATTTTTTCGCGGGCGTTACTCGTTCCAACTGCCAACTTGTTCTGGAGTAATTTCTCTCTGTCGCGGACCTCTTGCCCTTAAGTAACAGCGGGCGTAGCCTGCAGGCCAGCTGTAATCGACGTTGTTGAGTGACGGGGCGGTCGCGCAACATGGCGTAGTGGTCTCTAGATGCCTGAATCTCGATTCATAAGACTTGTTCATCGCTTGTTGCCACCAATCGATTGATAGCTCTTTCCCGCATTTTGGGCACGAAACACGTTCACAATTTCGTGAGCGAGGCAGAACCGATGGCCCCCATCGACTTCCTCTCTTGTCTGGTATCGGACGAACTGACCCGCCGTGGCGATCGACTCTTGGAACGGCGCCGGAAACAGGCACAGTTTCGCGACCCGCAGACGAGCTTCGACAACTTCGATTTCGACTTCAACAAGAAGATGAATCGCAGCCTGGTGTTCGAATTAGCGACGGCTACGTTCGTCACTCACCATGACGATGCGTTATTCCTTGGCCCACCAGGCACAGGAAAAAGCCATCTGGCTCAGGCCATCGGCAAGGCAGTCATCGACCAAGGATATCGCGTGATCTACCGCGAGGCCCACATCCTGCTCGAGGAAATCGCCGAAGCCGTCCTCGACGGAAACCGCAAAGAGCACATGGAACTGTTGACCACTGTGCCCCTGCTCATCATCGATGACTTGGGGATGCGCAAGTTAGGGCCCACAGCAGCAGAAGAACTGCTGGAGATCGTCATGCGCCGTTACGGACGCACCAGCACCCTGGTGACCTCCAACCGCCCAGTGGAAGACTGGGGAAAACTGCTCGGTGACAGCGCCGCCGTCACCGCCATGCTCGATCGCCTCCTGCATCACGGCCATATCCTCAAGTGTGGGCCGCGGAGTTGGAGAACCAAGTTGCAGACCGAACAAAATGGCGGAAAGGCCACGACCTAAACCATGACGGTCTTCGAGAAAACACGCCTAGCGGGCTCTAAAACGATCTTTTTTCCACTTTCCAACAAGAAAGGAGCTCATAACCAAAATGTTAGAAAAGAGACTTGCAGGAAACAGCGGCGCTAGGTACAAAGTCTAAAGTTCCAGGCCTGCTATGGCCGGTTTTGAAGTGACCCCGCATGGCCGGTTTTGCACTGACCCCCGAGGGCTATTCTTGATTCTCCTGGCGTTTTGGTTCAGCTACCGCCTTCTCGGTTTGATATTTGTGCGTACGCTCTAAATGGAAAGTGAAGTCTTCCCGCTCTCTCGATGTAAATTTGCAACCGTGGCAGGTGTACTTATGTGGATTCTGTTTTTCGTACATCTGTTCGGCCCGACGCCTGGCCGCAGCGGCGACAGCAGAATTTAGAATGTCCAGCACAGGGTAAAAGTTCCGGGGGCCTAATCCGTGTAGGAAGCTGCCCTATTGGAGTTGAGCTGGTTGGAGCGCGTTGGCGGTCGAAGCATGGGAGGAACTGACACGCCACTTTATCGAAGTTAAGAAAAATGCTGAATTGGCTAAAGGTGCCGGGCAAGTTCGCACCGGAAGAGGCGGGCCGTAAAGCTATAGTAAGCTGCGGTAAGCTGGCGAATTGATTTTATGGAATCTCGATAAGTTCCCTGAAATTGCCCTGCAAGAGCTTCCATCCCTCTGCGCCGTCAAGCCTACATTGCGTCAAAATACGCCGCTTTAAGATGACCGGGGCAATCTTTATGGAGAACTTGACATAGAGGTCACGAAAAAATTGCTTTCCACTACACTTGATGCGCCACGAATTCAGCCACTCTTGTTCACGATCTCGAACAAGTTGCTCACACTTGCCGATAAACTCTGCACTCCAGACGTGTTCGTCAAAATGTTCAAAGGTCGCCTTTACTCGAAGCAGTCGGGCCGCAAGTATCTCAGCCGCTTGTGCGGGAGTCTTGGAAGCGACTTCCTTGGTTCTGAAGGCGGGGTCCACATATTGAAAGCTATAATAAACTTCGCGGATTACACGTTGTGCCAGTTGGCCTTTGGCGATTTCCTCGAAAATCCGCGTTGCTTCGCCGATGTTTGGCGGAAAGCCCTGGGCGCACTTCTCGCGATTGATAACGTCGAAAATGATAATCGGTTCAAGTAGATAGTTTTCCAGACAGTATCGATCCCACTGTTTCACGCGCACTTTGGGGGTGCTTTTGAGATCGGTGGGTTTATTGTCGTGGTCAAACACGAAATAGGAGACGTTCTCTTTCTCGCCATTCTGCTCTGCCTCTTGTAGCTTTTTTATATGCTTTTCGATTTCTCCGCGACCGGACAATTCCCTGAATTTGAATTTCGCCAGGGAGTCCGGGAAGGCTTCTTCCAAAAGATCAACGTCGTCCTCTCCTTCAACAAATAGGACGCCTTCATACAACATTTCTTCGACTTCGGAAGTGCCGAGAAGGCGAAGCGTTTGGGCAACCTCGGGCTGGTCCTTTTTGCGAATTTCGGACACCATGCTGCCGGTTCTTAGATGAATGCGGATTCCGGGGGATGGCCTCAAGGACCGTGGTCTTTCCTACTGCGTTAGGGCCAACAATGAGATTCACCCCACTGCGAAACTTCATTGACAAATTCTTCAAGGAACGAAAGTTTCTAACTTCCAGCGATGCAAGGTGCATAAACGTATCTGTCCTCTTCCAACGGACACTTTTGCTGTTGGCGGCTATGTTGCGCGTGAGAGGGCTTTGACATGTGTCCCTCCTGTCGTTCACACTCTAGCACGTTATCATCCTAGCATTAAGGGGCCGGTTGGTAAGAAAGTTGCTTTCAACTACCCGGTAACAAGGGCAACAAGCGGGGTGTCTTAAAGGACCGTGTGATCGTTTGGAACACCTACACGTTTACCTCCCCGCGGGCCAGGACGTCGCTGGTGGCGGCAGCAAGAAATGAGCTAACTGATTTGCCGTCATAGAAACGTCCTATAAAAAGGAATGTCAAGAGAAATTTCTCTCCGTCGGCTCGGTGCCAACACTTTTTTTGTCTCGGCATTCAGCCCAACCGTTTGAACGTGCACTCGCGATCGGCGAGTGGTCTTGCTCAGGCGACGTAGTTTCGTGCTTCGTTTCGTCACACGAAACTGTAAGATCCCTCTTCCTCCCTGTGGTTCCATTTCACTGTTGTGACGGCGCCCATTCGTTTCTTGAAACTGACAAGCATAACGATTGCAAAGTTGCCAACCATGGTCCTATCTGAGACTCGTGGCCTATAGCTTTCTTCGGTCGTGCGAGGGGGCATAGGGTAATACCGGAGACTCCCGTGTTTGAGGTCCACGGTGGTCTGAACGTTTCTATTGATACTCTCCCTCGATCCCGAGCGTCTCAAGGTCGATTGGCCAACCGTCAGGGATGATGATCCCCAGGGTGGAACGGACCTCTGCCAGAGGCGCTCAAGCTGCTTGTTGTTTCAAATGTTGGGGGTCGAAACGTGCTCCTTTCTTCCAGACGATCAACGTGATCGCGGCAATCTTCCGCGCCAAGGTGAGGCGAGCCATCGTTGGTTGCATCCCCTTGGTAAGCAAAGCCTCGTAAAAATCGTGGAAGGGTCCAGCGGAAACGCTGGCCGTCGTAGCCGCACCCTTGAAGAATGTGAAGTTGCCAGAAATGTGGAGTTAGTTCGCCAAGCCCTCGCTAATCGCGGTTTCCGGAATTTTCAACTCCACATTTATACGTAGCATCGGAACGGCTGCCATC
>Ga0066709_100002701_pt1 | contig 13117 bp, 10 predicted proteins | sample GraSoiAngelo_158_FD_79665 | JGI IMG/M metagenome (GOLD analysis project Ga0066709, IMG submission 79665) | Grasslands soil microbial communities from the Angelo Coastal Reserve, California, USA - 14_1009_16_30cm | ecosystem: Environmental > Terrestrial > Soil > Grasslands | place: USA... | reverse complement strand
GCGTCTCGAGCGTGAGCCGGACCGGCTCGCCTGTGGCCGCGGCGGCGGACGCGACGGCGGGCGGTATCGAAACGGTGTACGCGTGATAGCCGTCGGTCACGAACGCCGCCCCGAGCAAGTGGCCGTCGAGGAGGATCCGCACGGTCGCGGGCGACGCATTCGCCGGCCGGCCGCCGTTGTTCATCCAGATCGTGACCGTCCGGTTCGCCGGCGTCAGGTGCACGATCGACACGTACGAGCGATCGCGCGACCAGCGGAACGTGTGCCCCTGGCTCTCTTCCTTCGCGTGAAAGCGGAGCACGTGCAGGTCATCGCGGACGCCGACGTCGAGATCGAAGCCCGATGGCGCGTTCGCGCGCGGCGGCTCGAGCGCGTAGATACCGTAGTCGAACTCTTTCTGACGCACGAATCGCGGATACGCGTTCGACGGCGAGTCGTACTCCGGGACCTGGAACCTGTCGCTCGCGAGCGGCTCGACGCTCCAGCGCGACGACAAGAGGTCCGTTCCGCCGCCCCCGAGGAACAGCACGCGCCGGTATTTCGTGTGCGCCCACGCCAGGAACTGCGCGAACGTCGGCTTGTCGGGGACCGGCGTCGACAGTACGAGCACGTTGCGCGCGTAAATGTACGCGAGCGGCAGCGCAAGGACGTGAATGTCCGACGCGTTCCGCGATTCGGTCACCAGGAGATCATCATCCCCGATCGACGACGACAGGCGTTCGAGACGCGGAATGATGCCCGCGTACTCGACGTGTTTCAGCAGCGGCGCCGACGCGCGCGCGTATTGCGAGCTCAGCACCGCGACGAACGCGAGACCAATCAGCCGCCGGACGATCGGGCGCCGCCAGGACGCCGCTGGATCTCCGACCGACGTCACTTCGCGGCGCCGCGCGCCCGCGAACGCGGCCGCGCCGGTGAAGAGGAGCATTCCCGGCAGGATGACGGGAAGGAACCGCCGCGCCATCCAGAAATGATCCGGCACGATGCGAATCTTGTAGAAGAAGAACACGCAGAACCCGCAGACCATCACGATCAACGCCGGATCGCGCCAGAACACGCGTCGTCCGATCACCACGAGCCCGATGAGCGCCGCGATCAGCGCCGGCACGGTCAGGTAGAACGCGGCGAAGGTCCTGAGCGCATAGGCGTCGTGCGGCGCAATCCAGCGCGAGGGCGCGCGGAACGCTTCGGCGTAAATCGCCAGCGCGACGACCACGAAGCAGAGCGCCGTCGGCGTCACGACGGCGATCCATGCCGATAGACGCCGGCTGCGCACCGCTGACGCGAGCAGCCCCACGACGGCCAGGACCGCCGCCGCGAGCAACGCGTACTGCCACACGGCGAAGTGCTGCACGAACGCCATCGGCCGCGCCACGTACGCCCGCATCGGTCCCGTGAAGTACCACGCGGCGAGCGCGCAGCCGGCGGCGAGCGGAAGCCAGAACGACGCGCGCGACGGCACGCGCCGTACGTGAAGCAGCACGACGCCGCCGATCACGGCCGCCATTGCCAGCACGACGTCGATGCGGAGAAAGAGCAGCAGCGGAAGGAGCGCTCCCGCGACGGGAGCGAAAAACGGATCGCCGTCGACGTGGGCGCGGGCGGTGGCGAGCACCGCGGCGAACATCAGCGCCTGCATCACCATCTCCGCGTTGGGATACCGGGAGAACCAGACCTCGACGACGTTCAGCGCGAGGAGGCCGGCGCCGGCGAACGCCGCCGCTTCGCCGAACAGCCGTGCGCCGGCGAAGTACACCGCGAGCACGCCGAGGATCGCCCACACGCCGATCGCCTCGCGAGCGCCCGAGAGGCCGTCGAGGCCGTAGCCGATCGCGATCGACGCCGGGTAGAGGTGCGGGAACTGGCTGATCACCGCGCCCGTCGCCGGATCCTGGATGAAGAACCCCATGAAGCGGACGCTGTAGTACGGCTGGCCGGCGTGCTGCGGGAAGAACAAATCGCGCGCGAACGCCGGCACGGACGCGACCGCGTCGTCCTGCACGACGAGCGTGCCGCGCTGCGCGATCTGGATGCCGGCGTTCACGTACACACCGGGATCCTTTCCGCCGATCACATATTCGGCCGGCGGGAAAAAGCGCCAGGCTCCGAGGGCGATGAGCGCAATCGGAAAGGCGATCGTCCATCCGGGGCGCGCCGCGGCGCGCCCGAGACGCAGCCGGAATCGCGACACAACGGCGACGACGACGGCGACGGCGCCGTCGGCGAGCAACAGACGAGCAAAGCTGTAACGATGTGCGGCGGCGAGCGCCAGCACGATCGCGAGCGACAACGCGACACTGAGGATGACCTGCCAGAACGCGCGCTCTTCGATCGCGAGCGCCGCGCGGCGATCGCGCGCGGCACACGGCGCCCGGAAGATGACCGCGCCGGGGATCCACGACACGATCAATAACGTGACGGCGGCGAGCATCACGCGCGCGTCAGTCCGGGGCGACGGCGGTGCCGCCTCGCGGCGCGGCCGGCGCCGTGACCGCGGCGGCGACTTCGTCCACCGCCCCCGCGGCGAGTCCCGGATGAAGCGGCAGCGACAGGACCTGCGCGCAGACGCGGTCGGCGACCGGGCACGCGGCCGGCCGTTCGGCCGCGAGCGCCGGCTGCCGCGGAATCGGCACCGGATAGTGAATCAGCGTTTCGATGCCGCGGTCGGCGAGATGCCGCTGCAGCGCCGTCCGCTGTTCGCTGAGCACCGGAAACAGATGGTAGACGTGGCCGGGGTCGCGCTCCGGCGGAACGAACACCGGCGCGTCGCGCAGGCGCTCGCGATAGCGCCGCGCGAGCGCGCGGCGCGCCTCCGTCCACCGCGGCAGCCAGGCGAGTCGCGCGTGGAGCACGGCTGCCTGGATTTCGTCGAGCCGGGAATTCACCCCGAACTCGCCGTGATGATAGCGATCCGTCTGGCCGCCGTTGCGCAGCCGGCGCGCGCGCTCGGCCACCGCGCCATCCGCCGTCGTCAACAGGCCCGCGTCGCCGAGCGCGCCGAGGTTCTTCGTCGGATAGAAGCTGTACGCGGCCACCGCGCCGAAACTGCCGACCGGCCGTCCTTCACATGTCGCGAGATGCGCCTGACAGCAGTCTTCGACCAGCGCCACCTTGTGCCGCTGCGCAATCGCGGCGAGCGCCGGCATGTCCGCCGCCTGTCCGTAGATGTGCACGGGCAGGATCGCCGCGGTCCGCGACGTGATCGCGGCGTCGACGGCACGCGGATCGATCGTCAGCCGTTCGGGATCGATGTCCGCGAACACCGGGCGCGCCCCCGCCATCATGATCGCGAGCGCGGTGTACGCGGCGGAGAGCGGCGCGGTGATCACTTCATCGCCCGGACCGATGCCGAGCGCCCGCAGCGCGAGCGCGAGCGCGTCGGTGCCGTTGCCGACGCCGATCGCGTGCGGCGCCGCGCAGGCGCCGGCGAACGCGCGCTCGAACGCCTCGAGCTCGGGGCCGAGGATGAACCATCCGCGCGCGACCACGCGATCGATCGCCGCGCGCACGTCCGCGGCATCGGGACCGGGCGTCAGGTGCAGGAAGCGGATCATGCCGCCTCGACGTACTGCCGCAGGTGCGCGCGATAGAACGCCACCGTGCGCGCGAGCCCTTCGCGCAGACCGACGGCCGGACACCATCCGGTGGCGGTCCTGAATTTCGTCGAATCCGAGTAGAAGCTGCCGATGTCGATCCGTTTCTTCTCGTCGGGCCACGGCACGTAGCGCACGCGGCCGGTGCCGGCGACGTCGAGCAGCAGCTCGACGAGGTCACGATGGCTGATGGGCTCGGTCCCGCCCACGTTGAAGACCTCGCCGTCGCAGCCGTCCGTCGCCCCCGCGCGCAGGAACGCCTCGGCGGCGTCGTCAACGTAGACGAAGTCGCGCATTTGGGATCCGTCGCCGAATATCTGGATCTCGTTGTCTTCGATCGCCATCCGGATGAACCAGCCGATGAACCCCTGGCGATTGTGCTTGATCAATTGACGCGGGCCGTACACGTTCGTCAGCCGCAGCGAGCACGCGCGGATTCCGAACACGTTGTTGTAGAGCAGGTGGTAGTACTCGCCGGCGGCCTTGTTCACGCCGTTGACGTCGGCGGGATGCACGAGGTGCCGTTCGTCCACGGGCAGCCGTTCCGGACGGCCGTAGACCTGTCGCGTGCCGGCAAACACCACCTTCACGCGGGGATTGTGCTGGCGGCACGCTTCGAGGATCGACAACTGCGCCCGGCAGTTGATCTCGAGATCCGTGAACGGATCCCGCATGCTGTCGATGTGACTCACCTGGCCGGCCAGATTGAAGATGATCTCCTGGTCGCGAATCAGCGTGTCGATGACCGTCGTCGTGCGGATGTCGGAGACGTTCACGCGGACGCGGTCGCGGATGCCCTCGATGTTGAACAGGTTGCCGCCGTAATCCGGGATCATCGCGTCCACGATGAGGACGTCGGCCTGGTGATCGACGAGGCGCTGCGCCAGATTGCTGCCGATGAACCCGAGTCCACCCGTGATCATCACACGACGGCCGCGGTAGAATTCGCCGGACGCCGCCGTCACGGACGGTCCTCGGAGCCGCTCGCCGCCGGGACGACCGTCGGCAGGGCCACGGCGGCAAGCTCGCTCCGGACGACCAGCGCGAACCACAACTTCATGACGTCGACGGCGGTCCGATAGAGTCGTCGGAAATTGAAGAACTGCGACTTGCCGTACGCGCGGTGATAGTTGTGCACCGGCACCTCGGCGATCCGGAATCCCGCGTCCTGGATCTTCTTCATCATCTCGAGGCAGATGACGCCGCTGTTCTTGTCGAGCCGCACGCGGTCGAAGATCGATCGCCGCATCATCCGGAAGTCGCAGTCGACGTCGCGAATCCTGAGGCCGAACAACAACTTCACCGTGTAGTGATAAATCCGTCCGATGATCACGCGATGCAAGGGATCCGACCGGCTGATTTTGTAGCCGTTGACGAAATCGACGTTGTCGTCGAAGCGCCGCCAGAGCGCTTCCATCTCGGCGGGATCGTACTGCGCGTCGCCGTCGGTGTAGAAGACCAGCTCGCGCGTCGCGCTCGCGAAGCCGGTGCGCAGCGCGCCCCCATAGCCGCGGTTCTGCGCGTGCTGCACGATGCGGACCTGCGGGAAGACGCGCGCGAGCTCCTCCAGGATCTCGCTCGTCCCGTCCGCGCTGCCGTCGTTGACGACAATCACTTCGTAGTCGGTCGTCAACCGGCGTGCGGTGCGCAACGCAGTGATCACCAGGCTGGCAATCGTCCCGCTGTCGTTGTACGCGGGAAAGAACACCGTGAGCCCGGGCGCATCCGGCGGGGCTGCGGTCTTCGCCATGAGTGGATCGTAAATCTTATCGGGGCATGGAGTTGAAAACAAGCGCGCGGTCGTAGGCCGCCTCGAAGCGCGCCGCCGCCGCCGGCCAGCCGTATCGCGCCTCGACGCGGGCCCGCGCTTCGCGCGCCAAGCGCGTCCGCCGCTCTGAATCGCCCAGCAGCGCATCGATCGCCCGCGCGATCGCCGGCGCGTCCCGCTCCGCGACGATGACGCCCGTCCGATCGTGTTCCACCACGTCTCCAATCCCACCCGCCATCGTCGTCACGAGCGGTGCGCCCGCCGCGAGCGCTTCGAGGACGACGTTGGGGAGACCGTCCACGTTGCCGCTGTCGTCGCGCACCGACGGCGCGACGACGACGTCGGCGGCCGCGAACCAGGCGCCGACCGCGTCCTGCGTCAGGTTGCCGAGGAAGCGAACGCGGTCCGCGACACCGGCGTGCCGCGCGCGCCCGGCGAGTTCGTCGCCGAGATCCCCGGCGCCCGCAAGCGCAAGGACCGGCCGCGGGCTTGACGTCAGCGCCGGCAGCGCGTCGATCAGATACTCGAACCCTTTCTTGCGGACGAGACGTCCGGCGGCGAACACGATCGGCACCGCATCCGGGACGCCCAGCTCCGCGTGTCGCGCGCGGCGGCCCGCCGCATCCGGCCTGAATCGCGTGACGTCCACGCCATACGGGACGACTTCGACACGGTCACCCGGCGCGCCGAGCGCGATCGCGCGGCGGCCGAGGTCCGCGCTGCACGCCGTCACCGCGCCGGCGCGCCGGAACACCTTCGTCGCAACCCGACGCGCGACGGCGACGCGCTCGGCGACGAAAACGTCCGAGCCGTGCAGACTCACGACGAGCGGCAGCGACGGCCGTGCCGCCGCCGCGATCCCGCCGCCCGGTACGACCCAATGACCGTGCATGACGGTCGCGCGCCTTTTCTGCGCGACGCGCATCGCCTTGAACCAGCCGGCGGCGAGCGCGAGCGGGGCGGCGATCCAGGCGGCCGCACGCACGCTCACGTCCGCGCGCAGCGCCGCCGCGTAGCCGAAGACGTTCAGCGACCCGATCGGCGCATACCGAAAGAAATGGAAGTGAACGCCGTCCTCCTCCCGGCCGCGCGTCACGAGCGGATGCCACGGCGCCACCACGTGGACTTCGTGGCCCCGCGCCGCGACGTGTTTGGCGATCGGCTCCATGAACGTGCCCACGCTGTCACCGGGAAACCGCGGGTACGACGTCGTCACCATCACGACGACGTGGCGCATGTCAGTCGCGTGCGCTGCTGAACACGAGACGCCACGGCATGATCAGCGATTCGACCAGAACACCGGAGGACAGCTTCGACTGGCCCTGACGCCGCTCGACGAAAATGATGGGCACTTCGTCGATCCGGCAGCGACGGCGGTTCGCTTCGTAGAGCATCTCGACGAGAAACGAATAGCCGTCCGAGACCATGCGCTCGAGCGGAATGCGCGCGAGCGCCTCGCGGCGCCAGCAGCGGAAGCCGCTCGTGCAATCGCTGGTGCGAAGGCGCGTGACGAAGCGGATGTACCGGTTCGCGAACGCGCTCAGGAAAATCCGGTGCAGCGGCCAGTTCACGACGCTGACGCCGTACAAATACCGCGAACCGATCACCAGGTCGTTCGTGGCCGCGGCGGCGACGAGGTCGGGCAGATAGTCCGGGTTGTGGGAGAGATCGGCGTCCATCTGACAAATCAGATCGGCCGTCCCCTCGGCGAGCGCGTGCCGGAGGCCGTCGATGTACGAACGGCCGAGGCCGCGCTGCCCGGTGCGGTGCATCACCGTGACACGTCCCGGATTCGCCTTCGCGAGATCTTCCGCGAGCGCGCCCGTTCCGTCCGGAGACCCGTCGTCGACGACGAGCAGTCGATAGCCGTGCTTCAGCACGCCGGCCGCGACGACCGGCAGATTCTCGCGTTCGTTATACGTCGGTATGACCACCAGCACGTTCATGTTCGGCGACGTTGCCTCCGCCCCGGGCGCCGCCGCGGCCGAGCGCGGCGGCCGTCACGATCAGCGCGGGATCGATGACCGGGATGCGAAACCGTTCCTGCGGCAGAAAGAGAAGATTGGCCGCGACCGTGGCCGCGGCCATCAGCCACAACGCCATCGGCCTGCCCTGCGCGAGGCCCCGTCCGGCCGAGTCGAAGGGCCTGCGCCGCAGCCGCCAGGCGCCGGCGATCGCGAACGGCAGCAGCAGTCCGTACGAGATTGCCGATGCCGCGAAGTACTTCGCCGAGTGTAACGTATACGACGGCCCGATCGGGACGACCGTATAGAAGGCCTTCCGCGCGAGCAGACCGAGCCACCAGAGTGGATCGGCGGCGATGCGCCGCCACGCGTCGCGATAGTACAGCGGCTCGAGCTGCTCGGCCGTCAGCCCCGGGTGTGCGTCGCGGAATTCCAGCTCGGCGCGTTTGAGTGCCACGTTCGCCGCGAGGTCTCCCTCGCCCCGCGACAGCGGATGATTGCCCGTCCAGAACGTGACGCCGCCTTCCGACGCGACGAAGACCAACCGGTGATACACGCGCGCGTTGCGGAGCGTCCACGGCAGCACGCAGGCGAGCGCGGCGGCCATGACGAGCGTCGCGAGTTTCAACCCGCGATTCTTCCTGCGCGCCAGCCAGGCGAACACGAACGGCAGGAACAACACCATCGCCGGACGCACGAGGATGCCGATCCCGATGAGCGCGCCCGCCGCGACCGCCGTACGGCTGTGCGCTTCGCCGTCGGCGACGCGGTCGAGGAGGAGCGCGGCCGCGAGCGCGATCGTCGAGTACACCGTCTCGCTGAGCACGTACGCCGGCATCCAGACGAGCGGCGGATAGAGTGCCGCGATGGCCGCCGCGATGGCGCCCGCCCGCGGTCCTGCCGCGCGCGCGGCGATCAGGCCAATCAGCCAGACGCCGGCCGCGCCGACAAGCGACTGCGCGACCTTGACGCGGACGGGCGCCGTCGTCTGCGGTTCCAGCACCCGGAGGGCCGCCAGGAACGCCGGATAGCCGGGCGCGCGTCCGAATCGCTGCGCGGTCCCGGGCGACGGCTCGTCGCCCGGATAGGTGAACCCTCCGCCGGTTGCGACGCTGCGCGCGAGCGCGAGGTATTCGCGTTCGTCGTGCGACAACGGTTCCCCGGTCCAGTAGAACAGCGCGAACGCGAGCCGAAGCGCCAGCCCGACGGCGGCCCACGCGATCGGCGATCGATTCACCAGTTCACCGACTCACCAATTCACCCCTGCCGTCCCGATTCGAACCGCAGCGCGGCAATCTGCTCCGAGACGAGACCGACGAGGAACACGATCACCGCGAGCATGATCAGGAGGACCGACGAATTGGTCACGTGACGCTGCGTGGCGATCGTCCACGCGGCGTACACGGCGCCCAGCAGAAACGAGGCGATGCTGATCGGCAGGAAGACGCGCAGCGGGCTGAAGAGCGTCACGATCTTCAGGACGATCATCGTGAACTTCGCGCCGTCGCGCGCCAGACGGATCTTCGAGGCGCCGGCACGCGCGCGCGCGTGCACGGGCTCGAACGCGACGTTGTATCCCGCCTTGATGAAGGCCAGCGTCGTCGTCGTCGGCGTCGAGAAGCCGTTCGGCAGCAGGTGGAGGAATTCGCGCAGGCACGAGAGCCTCGCGCCGCGGAATCCGGACGTCAGGTCGGGGATCTGGCGCCCCGTGAGGTACGCCGCGAGGCCGTTGAGCGCTGCGTTTCCCGCACGCCGGCCGGTCGTCGCCTGCGTGTTGGACGACCGTGCGCCGATGACGAGATCGTACTCGCCGAGCCGCGACGCGAGGCGCACCGCGTCTTCCGGAGGATGCTGACCGTCGCCGTCGATGATCAGGACGTAGTCGCCGGCGGCGCGCCGGATGCCGCTCTTGACCGCGGCGCCGTTGCCCTTGTTGTAGGGATGTCGCACGACCAGCGCGCCCGCCGCCTGCGCGCGCGCGCCGGTGTCGTCAGCCGATCCGTCGTCCACGACGATAATCTCGTGCCACGGCGCCGCCTGCCGGAGCGTGGCGACGACGTCCGCGATCGCGGGTCCTTCGTTGTAGGCCGGGATCACGACCGAGACGGTCGAGGGGTCGGCCACTAATGCTCCCAGCGACCCGACTGCCGGTCCGATCGGCGCGCGACCGCCGCGGGATCCCGTTCCGCCTGCCGGTCCGGCAGCTCGAGGACGCGCACGCGATAGAGGACTTCCTCGAGGAGCTTGCGGTTTCCGGAGATGACGTCGGCGAGCAGGCCGATCAGCATCACCTGGAAGCCCACGATCATCAGGACCGCGGAGAGGATCAACGACTGCACGAAGCGCGTGCCGAACACGCTGCCGATCACGAAGTAGTAGACGAACCGCAGCGCGAGCAGCAGGCCGACGCCGAAGATCGCCACGCCGATGTACGTGAACACCTTCAGCGGCTCGTACATCGCGTAAATCCGGACGATCGTCGCCGCCGAGCGCTTCACGTACGAGAACGCGCTGTCGAACAGCCGCGACTCGCGCGTCCGCGGATTGGTCGCGACGGCGACGTGCGCGATCGCCATCCGTTTCTTGCCGGCCTGGATGATCGACTCGAGCGTGTACGAGAACTCGGACACGATCGTCATGCGGAGGGCCGCCTCGCGCGTGTAGGCGCGAAATCCGCTCGTCGTGTCCGGCACCGAGGTGTTCGACACCTGCCGCACGACCCAGCTCCCCAGCCGCTGGAGCTGACGCTTGCGCCACGACATGTGTTCGAGCTCCGCGATGTTGCGGTCGCCGATGCAGATGTCCGCTTCGCCGCGCACGAGCGGCTCGATCAGGCGTGGAATCTCGCTGCCCGCGTACTGGTTGTCGGCGTCCGTGTTGACGATGATGTCGGCCCCCGCCTTGAGGCAGGCGTCCACGCCCGCCTGAAACGCGGCAGCGAGACCTTTGTTGCGCCGGAGCCGCACGATGTGGTCCACGCCGCAGGCCCGCGCGACCTCCGACGTGCCGTCGCGCGACCCGTCGTCGATCACGAGCACCTCGATGACGTCGATGCCTGGAATCGCGCGCGGCAAGTCCGCGAGCGTCGCCGGCAGCGTCGCCGCTTCGTTGAGGCAGGGAATCTGAATGATCAGCTTCTTCACAGGGGACACTCAATCGTTCCCGTCAGCTTCTCGATGACGCCGTCCCACGTGATCGTCCGGGCGCGGTCGTACCCGGCGTCCCCGAGCGACCGCGCACGCTGCCGATCGGCCGCAAGGCGATTGATCGCGGCCGCGATCGCGTCGGGTTCCGGCGCGCAGACGAACCCGTTGACGCCGTCCGCCACGAACTCGTTGGGGCCGCCCGAGTCGGTCGCGGTCACGACCGGCTTCCGCGCGAGAAATGCTTCCAGCGTGACGTACCCGAAGTCCTCGTCGTACGGCGGGTACACGACCGCCAGCGCGTCGCGATAGAGATCCACGAGCGCGTCGTCGTCCACCGTGCCGAGAAAAGCGATCCGGTCCGTCACGCCGAGCTCCGCGGCGCGCCGCTCGACGTTCTCGCGCTGCGTCCCATCGCCGGCGACGATCAGACGGATGCCGCGCTCGACCGCCGGCATGGCGGCGACAATCAGGTCCACGCGTTTGACCGACTCGATGCGTCCCACCGACAACACGTAATCGCCGTACCGGCCCGCCTGGAGCCGCGGCGCCAGGCGGGGCGGGTGATAGAGCGGCTCGGCCTTCAGGCCGTTGAACTTCGCGACCCGGTCCGCCGTGTTGCGCGCGTTCGCGAACAACCGCCGGCATTCCGCCAGCATCTGCGTGTCGAGCCGCACGATCGTGTCGCGCAGGCCGACGTCCTGCTCCGTGTGCCCGAAGTCGCTGTACGGCGTGCCGCACAACTCGTACGCCGCGCGATACTGGTGAATCAGCCAGGCGACCTTGTTGGGATGTCGCACGAAGTACGTCGGGAACTTCGACGCGATCACGAGATCGATCGGCTGTCCGTTGCTCTCGCTGAGATCGATCAGCCGCCACGCCGCGGCGTGCGGCAGGATCTCGTCCTTCGGATACCACTTGAACGGAACGCTGACCAGCTCGGTCCGATAGCCGCGCGCGATGAGCTCGCGCGTCAGCTCCCGGACGTGCACTTCCGCGCCGCCGTGCACGAACGGCACCTGCGCTTCGCAGACCACGACCGTCCGGATAGACATTAACGGGGCGGAGTCGCCGGAAATCGTATCACGTCGCGTGGCGGAAATTGATCACGTCGCCGTCCTGGATGACGTATTCCTTGCCTTCCAGCCGGAGCTCGCCGTGATCGCGGCACGCGGCAAGCGTGCCGCGCGCCAGCAGGTGCTCGTAGCGGACGACTTCCGCGCGGATGAAGCCCCGCTCGATGTCGGTGTGGATCTCGCCCGCGGCCGCCTGCGCCGGCGTCCCGCGCGGAATCGACCAGGCCCGGCACTCGTCGTCGCCGACGGTGAAGAACGAGATGTACCCCAGCAGATCGTAGCTGGCGCGGATCACGCGGTCGAGGCCCGATTCGCGCAGCCCGAGGTCGGCCATGAACGCGCGCGCGTCCGGGTCGTCGAGCTGCGCGATCTCCAGCTCGATCTTCGCGCAGATCGGCACCGCGCGCGTCGCGGCGCCGTGAATGAACGCGTCGAGTCCCGCGAGCTGCACGGCGCGATCGGCCTGCGGCAGATCCGCCTCGTCGAGATTCAGCACGAGGAGCAGCGGCTTGGCCGACAGGAATTGAAATCCGCGCAGCCGTTTCGCCTCTTCAGGTCCGAGCTCGAGCGCGCGGAGGGGACGCCCGCCCTCGAGTGTGGCACGGCACTGCTGCAGGATTTCCTGCTCTTTCTTCAGGTCGGCCCCGCCGCCCTTCCTGAGATCGCGTTCGAGCCGTTCGAGCCGCCGCTCGACGACCCCGAGGTCCGCGAGGATTACTTCGTCCTCCATCGTGCGCACATCGCGCGAGGGATCGACGGAGTTCGCGGCGTGCGGGACCGCCGGATCGCGGAACATGCGGACGACGTGAAGGAGCGCGTCGGCGTTGCGGAACGCGGCGACGTCGAGGAGCGCGGCCGCGCCCGCGCGTGTGCCGGGCGCCCCGCCCATGTCGGCGAACTCCACGGTCGCGGGCACGTGCTTCTTCGGCTTGAAGAGCGCCGTGAGGTTGTCGAGCCGCTCGTCGGGCACACGCGAGACCCCCACGTTCGCCTCGGTTTTGCCCGTCGTCCGCAAGGCCTCGCGGACGCTCGTCAGCAACTGGAACAGGCTGGTTTTGCCGGTGGAGGGGAAACCGATCAGACCTGCTCTGAGCATATCGATGCGTGGCGCGCCTCGGGCCCGTTCCTCGGCGTCCAACCAAATTGCGCATGCTAACACGGGCCGGGAGGGATTCGCCTGCTGTTCGGGGGCGAATATAAAGCGTAACTCACACGGGCTCTGTATTTTGGCGTTGACATCCCAACCGCCGTTCTCTACTATTGCGGTGGATTTTTGTGGAGCAAAGTGGAGTAAACGGCCGTGCTCCGGGGCAACTACGCCGCCAAAATCGATGACAAGGGGCGGCTCAAGATCCCGAACGCGTTTCGTGCCCTCGTGGAGAGCAAGCACGGGAACGAACTGTTCGTGACGAGCCTGACGGGGGAGTACGTCCGCATTTATCCCATGCCGGTGTGGCAGGCGCTCGAGGAGAAGCTCGCGCGCGTGCCGTCCACGCATCCCGCCCGCCTCAAGTTCCTCGACCGCGTCAATTACTACGGCCAGGCTGCGGAGGTCGATGCGCAGGGACGCGTC
>Ga0066709_100002699_pt1 | contig 13125 bp, 16 predicted proteins | sample GraSoiAngelo_158_FD_79665 | JGI IMG/M metagenome (GOLD analysis project Ga0066709, IMG submission 79665) | Grasslands soil microbial communities from the Angelo Coastal Reserve, California, USA - 14_1009_16_30cm | ecosystem: Environmental > Terrestrial > Soil > Grasslands | place: USA... | reverse complement strand
GCGCGCCGCGCGAGAGGCAGGCGCCACCGGGATCTGGGCCAACCTCCTCTTCCTGCGGCCCGGGACGCGTGAGCACTTCCTCGAGCACCTGGCGGAAGACTGGCCGGAGCAGCTGCCGCTCTACGAGCGGCTCTATCAGGGCAAGGCCTATCTCGGCGCCGAGGAGACGAAGCCGGTGCGGGCCCAGGTTTCGGCGCTGGCAAAGGAATTCGGGATTCGGGACCGGCGGAAAGTCAAACTCAGGCCCCCGCCGGAGCCCGAGCAGCTTTCGCTGACGCTCTGACGAATTCGACTTGAGGGGTCAAAGCTCCCCGCTCCCAAAGCGGGGTTTAGACGGCCGCACGGGCAAAGCCCGTACGGCCTCTCTGCGGCGTCGGCGATGCCGACGCCTCGGCGGAATATCATCCTCGGGCTGGTGTCCACCCCCTCAGAGATCACCTGCCTAATCGTCGACGACCATGAGGTCGTGCGCGAAGGCCTGCGGCTCTCGCTTTCGCGTGCGCCACACATCCGCGTGATCGGGGAGGCCTCGGACGGCGCAAGCGCGGTCGCACTTGCCGAACGGCGGAAGCCGAACGTGGTGATCATGGACGTCCGCATGCCGGGGATGGACGGGCTCGAGGCCACGAAGATCCTCACCGACAAGGTGCCCGAATCCGCGGTGCTCATCTTCACCGCCTACAGTGAACGCTCCCTGCTCGGACGCGGGCTCGAGTCCGGGGCGAAGGGCTACATCCTCAAGGAAGCGCCACACCAGACGCTGCTGCGCGCGATCGAGAAGGTCGCGGGCGGCGAGGGTTACGTCGATCCGGCGCTGATGCCCGCGTTCCTGACGGGCAAGGACAAGGACGAGATGCTCACCGGCCGCGAGCGGGAGATCCTGCAGCTGCTCGCGGACGGGATGTCGAACCAGGACGTCGCAGCGAAGCTCTTCATCAGCCAGGAGACGGTGAAGAGCCATGTCCGCCACATCCTCGCCAAGCTCGAGGCGGATACGCGGACGCAAGCGGTTGCGATTGCGCTTCGCGAAGCGATCATCGACTAGAGCCGGACTGCTCGTCCTGGCGTTTGCGGCCGCGGCCGTGTTGGCCGTCGTGGCGCTGGCCGCGGGAAGTCACACGCTGGCCCTCGCCGGTCTGGCGCTGGCGATCGCGCTGGCCGGGCTCGCGGCCGCCTACCTCATCGTGAGCGAGCGGCGGCGGCACGAGGCGGCGGAGCTCGAATTGACGAGCGAGGCGCGCTTCCTCGAGTCGCTCGTCGAGACGATGGGCTCGATCGCCGGGGACACCGATGTGCTCGAACGGACGCGCCAGGAGGCAGAGCGGCTGTTCGAGGCGCGCGCCCGTCTGCTCGAGGCCGGGGAGCGGCCCGAGCGGGCGCCTGCGGAGAACGCGATCGTCATCCCGCTGAGGGCCCACGACGAGGAAGTCGGTGCTCTCCGGCTCACTCGCGATCGCCCCTTCGATCGCGACGACGTCGTGCGTGCAACCGTTCTCGCCGACTTCGCCACGCGCGAGCACGAGAACGCGCAGCTCCTCGACGACGCCCGCCTGCGCGAGGCCGAACGGTCCCGCCTCTCGGATCAGCTCCTGACCGCGGAGCAGGACGAACGACGCCGCCTCGCCAACGAGCTGCATGACGGCGCCGTGCAGTCGTTGTCCGGGGTCGCGCTCCTGCTCGATGCCGGCCTGAACTCGATCGAAGAGGGACGAGGCGAGGAGGCCCAGGAGATCATCGGCCGCGCGCTCGAGCGTCACCGCGCGACGATCGGCCAGCTGCGAAGCCTCTCCTTCAACCTCGAGCCCGTCGTGCTGCGCGACCAGGGGTTCGCACCGGCCGTGCGTGCTCTCACGGATCAGATCGCGCTGGCCCACCACGTGCATGTCGAGCTGGACGTCGAGGCGGCGGAGCTGCTCGCGGGGAAGACCCAGGCAGCCGTCTACCAGATCATCCGCGAGGCGCTCGACCAGGCGGTGCTTCGCGGGCCGCCGGAACGGCTGGTGATCACGATGCGTGAGACGGAGGACGGCGGGGTCGAGACGGCGATCACCGACGATGCGCCCGGCGAGCGCCGACGGCGCAGCCTCGACGAGCTCGCCGAACGGGCACGCACGTTGAACGGTGTCCTGACCGTCGATCAGGGCGAAGGCAGCGGGACGACGGTGCGCGTCGTCTTGCCTCCTTACGCCACGGCCAGATAAGCCACGTCACGTGCCTGGCACCGGACATCTCTAAAGGAGCCATGCCGCGGCCTGATATCCGATACGGCTAGCTAGGATCCGCGCCGATGAACGGGACGCACCTGCTCTTCGTCTGGAAGCCGAGTGGTTACGAGCTGCGCGAAGTCGACGGCGAGGCGCCCGCGGTCGGCTCGACAGTCCAGGTCGACGAGCAGGAACAGCAGCAGGTGATCAAGGTGGCGCCGTCGCCGCTACCGAACGACACACGCATCTGCGTGTACCTACAGGCGGTCTAGCGCGCTCTCAGCGGCGATGCGCCCGAAGACGAGGGCAGCCGCCAAACCGCTTGCGTAGCCGCCGCTCGAGATGCCTCCGACGTCGGCACCCGCGGCATAGAGTCCCTCCGACCCGACCACGCGCCCTTGTTCGTCGATGCGCAGGCCACCGATCGTGTGCGTGATCCCGGGCGACACCCTGACGGCGGTGCGTGCGCCGGGCGGGACGGCGAAGGGCAGCTCAGAGGGATCGACGCGCGTCGCTGCGAGTGCGACCAGGTCTGCGACCGTGCGGTCGCGAACGGGTTGCCCGAGAGCGGAGTCGTCGAGGACGTACCACGCCCTCGCACCGGGTTGTTTGGCGGTCGCTTGCACGAGATCGTTCTCGGACCAGGACACGTCACCTTCGAAGAACTCCTCCCCTCGTTCGTTGTAGATGCGCGCGTACCGGCCGTACAGCTGCGCAGACGGCACGAACTCCGTTTCGGAGAAGTCCGCGTCCGGCATGTTTCGCCCGTAGAACTCGTCCATCCCGGCCGAGAGCTCCGCGCCCTGTGCGAGGGCGAGCTCCAGGCCGTCGCCCCTGCTCCACGGGTTTGCTCGCAATCGCAAAGGCGCCGCCGGGCGGACGTGCTCGGCGACGAGAGCCTCGTTTCCCTGGAACCCGCCTGTCGCGAGAATGTGGGGCTCGACCGTCGGTTCGCCCAGACGAACGTCACCCGCTACGTGGGCGAGCGCGTCGGTCAGACCACGGGGATCGAACCGTTTGCCGACTGTGCGCGGATTGCCGGTCTCGTGCGCCACGACGGGCGCGCCGAGAGACTCGAGCCAGGCGATCCCGTCGTCGAGCTGCTCCCAGACGACGCGCTGCAGGCGTTCGTCGCCGGTCGGGCATCCCGAACGGAAGTCATTCCACTCGCGGAAGCGCCAGATCACGCAACTCGACAGCAGCATCGAGCCGCCGGCTCTCGTTCCCTTCTCGTAGACGATCGGCGCCGCGCCGAGCTCGCGCGCTCGCACCGCGGCGCACAAGCCGGCCATACCGGCACCCGCAATCGCTACGTGAGCGCGAATTCCGGCTTGTGCTCGACGTACTCGATGCGCACGCGATCGGGACCCCAGACGAACACTGCGCGGGTGTTGGCAGCGTCGACGATGTTGTCGACCACGCCCATGTCCTCGGCCTCGGCAATGTGCTCGTCGACGGAGTCGACCAGCACGGCGAGGTGGTTCAGCAACGGCTTCTCGGGATCGCCGGGCTCGCCGGGGTGGAATTCGACGTACGCGCCGCCGACCTCGACGCGCGGATGGCCGGCAGGCGACGGCGGCGCGGGATCGAAGCCGAACCGCTCGTATGCCTCGGCCGTCTCGGCGGGCTCCGCCGAGTAGAGGGCGACGTGGTCGAGGTCGTACTCCGAGTCCGTCGGCGTCTCGACGAGCTGCAGCCGGACGCCCTGGCCGAGGTCAATCTCCCCAGGGACGCCTGCAGGCAGCGTCGAGACGCGGAGAGCCACATGCTTGAACGCTCCCTGCTCGCGCGGTCCTTCCGCGCTGAACAGGGTCAGCTTGCCCCGGCGTGCATCCGCGCCGACGAGCGTGAAGTTGTCCTGCCGGTCGATGACGTGCATACCGAACCTGCTGGTGAGGGTCTCGGCGATCGGCTCGCGGTCGGCGAGCCAGAAGGCGACGTGGTCGAGCGTCTTCGGGTCCACGCCGAGACCCTAGCTACGACGGCTGGGTCTACGACGCGTTGTTACTTCCTGGCGTCGACCGCACGCTGCAGCTGCTGCTTGTTCATCTGGGAGCGTCCCGGGACGTTCAGGCGCTTTGCCTCGTTGTAGAGCTGCTCCTTTGTACGGCCCTTCGGCCGCCGCGTCCCTGAGCGGAGGCCGCCGCGGCGACCCGACGACATGTCGCGCGTCGAGGCCCTCGAGGCCCGCCCCTTCGTCTCACCGGACCGTGCCCGCTCCTTGTTGACCGTCCGCGCCGCGATCTCCTTGGCGCGCTTGGTCGACCGGCCCTGCTTCTTCTCCGACTTCTTGATGTGCTCGTACTGACGTTCGCGCTTCGCGTTCCATGCTTGCCGTGGCATTTGAACCCCTTTCCTGGACGACGCGGGTCCGATACCCGCTTTCGTGCGGCTTACTCCAGGGGTGGGTTCTGGACGTTGTGCTCTTCCGCGTACTCATCCGTGAGCTTGTTCACCACATCGATGCCCTCGCCGTACGCGTAGTTGATCTTGATGAAGGGACTCCACTTGTCCGGCAGCGCGTCCTCCGGGAAGATCGCCTCCACCGGGCACTCCGGTTCGCATGCCCCGCAATCTATGCACTCCTCCGGGTCGATGACGAGGATGCGCTCCGCCTGGTGGATGCAGTCCACGGGACAGACATCCACGCAGGACAGGTCTTTGATGTCGATGCAGGGCTCGGCGATGATGTAGGTCAAGGCCGAATCACTCTACTTAGGCGGTCAGCTCTTCGACGACCTGAGCAGCGCGCTCCTGCAGAGCGTTCTTCACCAGGACCTGGTCGAAGCCGGCCTCATGCGCGCGCCGCAACCCCGCCGTGTCTGCATGGCCTCCGAACCCGAGGATTGGTATCTCCGGATACGAATCCGCGACGTCGATCGGGTCGACGCGGCTGATGTCGGCGATCACGAGATCCGGCCAGTCCGCGCTGTCGGTCGTGACGAAATGATGCCCAGGGAGCAAGGCTTCGAGCTTGCCCCGAAAGTAGACATCGACCCCACAGAGCAGGATCGTCGCCACGGGAGGAGGGTATCGCGCTCGGACCTGCCTGCTCAAGCCCTTGGTAGGGTCGAGCGGGTGGAAGACGGCTTCGTCACCGTCGCGAACGTCGAGGACATTCCGCCCGGAACGATCCGCGGTATCAAGGCGGGCGACGCCGAGATCGCACTGGCCCACTGCAACGGCGGCTTCTACGCCGTACAGCAGCACTGCCTCCACCTCCAGGGCCCGCTCGGCGAGGGGCGGCTCGAGGGGTGCGTACTGACGTGTCCCTGGCACGGCTGGCAGTACGACGTGCGCACCGGTCAGAACGAGTTCGACCTCGCGATCCAGCTCCAGACCTACGACGTCCAGGTGGAAGACGGAGAGGTTCGAGTCCGCGTCGAACAAAGCGGCCCTGACGCTTAGACAGTGGTCGAACCCAGATCCGGTTCAAGACGGCCGCACGGGCAAAGCCCGTACGGCCTCTCTGCGGCGTCGGCGAGTCGACACCTTGACGAGGGGGTCGAGCTCATCCGTGCGGGCGAGTACTTCGCCGCGCACGAAAAGCTCGAAGCTGCGTGGCGTGCAGCTCCGCCCGAAGAGCGCGACTTCTTCCAGGGCCTCGTCCACGTCGCGGTCGCGTGGTACCAGGCCGGCCGCGGTCGACGCATCGGCACGGAGCGCCAGCTGGCGAAAGCGGTTCGCCGCCTGAGCCCATTCGCCCCTTCGCATCGCGGCTTGCAGCTCGATCCCCTTCTCGCGCAGCTCGACGAGCTGCGGGAACGGGGCTCGCTCGACCTTCCACCTCCTCGGCTCTAGAGGCTGCCGAGACCGATCGCGTCGAGCACGTGATTCAGCGCGACGCGCAGCCACCAGTCGCGGTGGAAGAAAAGCAGGAGTCCAAGCGCGACGAGGATGACGCCGCTGACCCTCTGGATGACGACGTAGTGGTCGCGCACCCAACGGAACACCGCCATCGCCCGTGCGAACGCGATTCCCGCGAGCAGGAAGGCGAAGCCGAGCCCGGCCGAGTAGGCGACGAGCAGGAGCGACCCGCGCACCACGGTGCGCGAATCCGCAGCGAGGACGAGGATGCCGGCGAGCACCGTGCCGATGCACGGCGCCGCGCAGACCGCGAAAGCGCCTCCGAGCAGAACGCTTGATCCTTGTCGCCGTGCTCCCGTGAGGAGCCCCGGCGCGACCACGCGCTCGGGCCACGGCAGAAGTCCCATGAAGGCGAGCCCGAGCACGACCAGGACGAAACCCGCGATCTCGAGCTGGCGGTCGGGACTGACGACACCGCCGATCGCGGCCGCGGCCGCGCCGAGGACGACGAACACGACGGTGAAGCCGAAGATGAACGGGAGGCTCGCAACGACGACACGACGCGCGGTGCGAGGTTCGCCCAACCGGCTCGGGTCGACCGCCGACACCGCGGAGAGATAGCCGGGCACAAGGGGCAGCACGCACGGCGTCACGACCGAGAGCAGTCCCGCCGCGAATGCAACCGGAATCTTGGCGATCAGGTGTCCCAATGCGCGAGCTCGTCGTCGATCCGGCGCTCGAGGGCAGGATCGAGCTGTGGGCCGTCCGGTTCGCGCTCGCGCGCCCGTGACCAGCGCCAGGCGCCCACGCCGACAACCGCCGCCGCAGCGACGATGCCCCCGATCGGCAACCACCACGCGAGCAGCCCGAACCCCTTGTGCTGCGGCGCTGCGAGGATCGCCTGCCCGTACTCCGAGACGAGGCGGGCCTTGATCTCGCTCTTCGTGTCACCCGCTGCGATCCGGGACACGATCAATCGCTTGATCTGCTGAGCCGCCGGAGACTCCGACTGATCGAGAGTCGTGCCGCAGACCGGACACATGACCTCTCCTTCGAGCTCGGCCAGCGTCGGATGCCGCTCGTCGGCGCGAGCCACGGGGACGACGAGCAGCGCCGCGACCACCAACAGCGCGAGCCGTCTCACGACGACGCGATCTGCTGGAGGTAGCGGGGCAGATCCTCTTCGACGATCAGCTCGCCGACGACCTTGCCGCTACGCGCGACGAAGAAGATGCGCGGGATCGGCAGGCCTCCCCACTTCGCCAGCACGCTTCCGCTGCCGTCGTGGACGCTCGGATAGGTGATCCCGTGCTTGCGCTGCCAGTGCCGCGCGTCGCCGGAGAAGTCCTTCGTGTCGACGCCGATGAAGTCGACGCGGTCCCCGTAGCGCCTCCGCGCAGCTTCGAGTCGTTTCGACTCGTGGATGCACGGCACGCACCACGAGGCCCAGAAGTCGAGCACGATCGGCTTCCTGCCGCGCACCGACGCGAGATCGATCCGTCCGCGTCCGTCGAGTCGCTTCAGGTCGAACGACGGCGCGGTCGGATGCTGACCGTCCCTGAGCGCCTGCGACACGCCCTTGTTGCTGTCGTGGGCCACCCGCCAGACCAGCAGCGCGAGGAGGCCGAGGACGAGAGCGAGCGCGAGGCCCTGCGCGGCGAGCCAGGCCGGGCGCGCCATCAGGCGGCGACGATGAACACCGTCGTGCCGACGTCGACGTGGTTGAACAGCCACTCGGCCTCGGGGATGTGCATGCGAATGCAGCCGTGCGAGACGGAGTAGCCGATCGACGCGTCGGACGGTGTGCCGTGAATCCCGACCCCGGGCGCCGACAAACCCATCCACCTCGTGCCGAGCGGGTTCTCCGGGCCGGGCGGTATCGGCTTCTGGCCTTGAGCCCAGGGCGAGACCGGCGGATACCACCAGGGGTTCCTCCACTTGACGACGATCCTGAAGCGGCCGAGCGGGGTCGGATACTGACTCTGTCCGGTCGCGACCGCAAAGAAGCGGCGGTAGCGCGTCCCCTCGTAGAGGAAGAGCCGGTTCGACTGGCGTCTGATGACGATCACCGGCCCGAAGTTCTGCCGCGTGATCTTCGGGCGAACGCGATTCTGGACGAGCGTGACCGGTTCGCGGACTACGGCCGCGAGTTGGACATTGATGTCGTGGACCGCTCCGCGCTGGTCAAGCTTGCGTCCTGCTCGCTCGGTTGAGAGCCATGGACGCAGCCGGCGGAGCGAGAGCTTTGCGTCCACAGCGGGCCGGTCGAACCGCTGGGCGAGCTGTCGGACGAACTGTGCCGTGCCGCCGTTGACGGTCACCCCGAGCGGGATGGCGCTTCCCGGGACAGCGGCAAGCGCTCGCTCGATCGCCCTGTCGATGACCGGAACGGCGCCGAGGACGTCTGGCGTGACGGAGATCTCGGTCGACCCGAGGTGGAGCACGAGTGGCGCCGCGAATGCCTGCTGCACGGCTGCGGTGGCCGCCTCGGTCGTCAGACCTCCAACGTCAAGACCGCCGATCGTGACTCCGACGGGAATCGCCGCCGGCTCGTCCGCCGCAGCAGGACCGGACGCGAGCCCTCCGACGGCGAGTAGCCCGGCCGAGAGCAGGACCGCGAGTGGAAGCCGTTTCACGCCGTCAACATCGTAAAGATCCGCGGATCGTTGGTGATGATGCCATCGGCCCCGTCGCGGACCAGCCGGCCGGCCAGCTTCGGGTCGTCGACTGTCCAGACATAGACGGCCGCGTCGAGCTCGTGTGCGCGCTCGATCACGGCCTTCGAGGCGACCGAGTGGTGAAGCGTCGCAGCGACGGCCCGGGCATGCGCGAGCAGCACCGGCAAACGCCGAGGCAGCGAGGAGCCGACCGACGCAAGAGCGCCGCGGATGACCGGGGCGAGGGGTCCGCGTTTGGAGATCCCGAAGCGGTCGCGCGGAAACGTCAAGGAGCGGGGTAGGCCGGGTTCGAGCTCGGCAAGCAGCCGCAGCGCATGCGCGTCGAAGCCGCTCACCCAGGCGCGATCGAGCAGCTCGTGCCGGTGCAGCGCCTCGACGACCCCCGGCTCAACGCCGCGGCGCTTGAGGTCGATCTGCAGCCCGATGCCCGGGAGCCGCTCGGCACAGAAGGCGAGGGCCTCATCCAGCGTCGGGAGGTCGGGCGCGAACCGGCGCAAGCTCTCGAGCGTGCGTTGTCGCACCGCGCCGCGTGCAGCGCCGTGGCTGACCTCGTGCAAGTCGTTCGAATGCGCGAGCACGAGCGTCCCGTCCTGCAGATCGAGGACGTCGAACTCGAGCATGTCGCAACCGAGCTCGACTGCGAGCTCCAGGGCTCGCAGCGTGTTCTCTGGTGCCAGCGCGGACGCACCGCGGTGCCCGACGCGGGCGAACTCCCCGTCTAGCCGTCGAAGGTCGATCAATCGGTTCGCTTGACGACGACGACGGCGCAGTCATCTGCGAGCTCGCCCCGAGCAAAGGAGCGGCAGTGGTCGAGGACGACCTGTGCGAGCTCGCCGGGTGAGAGCTGTCGACTCTCCGAGAGCAGACGGTCGAGCCGCTCGACTCCGTACTGCTCGTTACCCCGGCGCGCTTCGATGACGCCGTCGGTGTACAGAACCACGGCGTCGCCTGGCAGCAGCGTGGTTCGCACTTCCTCGTACTCCTGAGCCGGCTCGATGCCGAGCACCAGCCCGCGCGCATCGAGCCCAGTCACCGTGCCGTCGGTCGCAACGATCCGCGGCGCCGGATGTCCTGCCCCTGCTGCCGCGATCTCGCCGCCGCGTCCGTCGATCACCAGATACGCGAGCGTGATGAATTTCCCCGGCGCGATCTCGCCGACGACGACCTCGTTGGCCGACTGCAGGAAATCTGCCGGCTCCGGATGCTCGCGCGCCAACGACCGGAAGACGAACTTCGCCATGGCCATATCCGCCGCGGCCTCGATCCCGTGCCCTGTGACGTCTCCGAGCGCAACGGCGAGTCGACCGTCGGCAAGCTCCATGAAGTCGTAGACATCGCCGCCGACCTCGACCCGCGCGGAGGACTCATAGGCGTCTCCGAGCTCGAGACCCTGCAGCTTCGGGACCGAGTGCGGCAGCAGCGAGCGTTGCATCGTGTCGGAGAACTGCTTCTGCTGCTGGTAGAGACGCGCGTTGTCGATCGCGAGCGCGGCCTGGCCGGCGATCGCCTTCGCCTGGTCGACCACCTCGTCGGTGACCGGCGAGCCCGGCCGCATCGAGAGAATGGTCAGCGACGCAAGCACTTCCGCCGTGGTTGCGATGGGCACTGCGGCGCCCGTCCAACCGTGCCCGAGGAACGGAACGAGCGCGGACGCGGGAAGACCGATCTCCTCGAGCGCGCTCGGTGTAAAGGTCAGAGGCTGGCCGAGCCGGAACAGGCGCTGCAGCGCATGAGCCCCGAACGGCCAAGGGCGGTTGAGGATGGAACGCGCCGACTCCTCGACGCGCGGCTCCGCGACCTTCAGCGCGCGCGGAACGAGCCATTCGCGACGGTCGTCCGGCAGGCCGATGAGCGCGACATCGACGTCGAGCACGTCCACGACCGTGCTCGCCACCGCTTCGAGCGTCGCCTCGAGCGACAGGCTCTGCGCGAACGAGCGCGAGATCTCGTACAGCGCGCGCACCTGTCTCGACGCCGCCCGTTCGGCCTGCAGTGCGTGCTCGCGCTCCTCGCCGAGGAGCTTCGCGCGTTCGTGTAGCTGCGCGTTCTGCACGGCAACCGCGAGCTGTGCCGCGAGCGCGGCGAGCAGCGCCGACTCGTTCTCGGTGAGAACTCGGCCCTTTGCCGGGAAAACGCCGAGGAGTCCGATGACCTCGTCCTGGGCGAGCAACGGCACGGCGATCACGGCTTCGATTCCCGCCTCGGCGGCAGCGTCGGCGACTCCGGCGAGGCGCGAATCCGCGGCGACGTCCTCGACGACGAGCATCCCGCGCGACCGCAACGGACCGATGGTCAGCTCGAGCAGCCGTTCGGCCAGACGCTCGTGCGGGCCCGCGAGCCCGAGACCCGCCGCCGGAAAGAGGCGATTCTCGTCGTGCAGATAGACCGCTAGGCGGTCCGCGTCGAGCAGCTCGCCGACTCGAGCGACTGCTGTCTCGAGCGTGTGGGCCAGCGACAGCTGCGAGATTGCCTGCCCGACGACGGCCAGCAGCGCGCGGGTTCGCTCGAGCTCGAGCTGGACCGTCCGTGCGTGCATGCTCGTGCGCAGAGCGTGGGCCGCACGAACGCCGAAGGTGGCAAGGCTCGCGAGCTCGGAGTCCTCAGGCCCCCCGTCCGGCCCGAACAGGAGCTGGAGGACGCCGATCGGAGGTTGCCCGAGCTGGAGGGCCGCCGACCGGGTCGCAGCACCCGGCAAGCCGGCCTCGGTCTCGACCGAAGCGGCCCGCCGGCCGAGGAGGGCTCGTTCAGCTGCGGCGCGCGCAGACTCCAGCGGGCCATCGCCGATCAGACCCACGGAGGCCACGAGCTGGAGGCTCTCTCCGGACGTGCGGCTCCAGAGGAAGCACGCCAATGCACTCGTCGCGTCGGCTGCGAAGCGCACGACCTGATCGGCGGTCCGCGAATCGTCGGCGCCGGCGGCCAGGGCCTCGCCCGCGAGCGTCAGGACAGTCTCCGGGTCCACGCGCCCGCTTTCGACCCCGTTGCGGAAGGCGCGGATCACGAGTGCAGCCTGTCCCGCCGCGAGGCGGGCAAGGCGCCGCTCGCCCTCGTCGAAGTCCGCGCCGTGCCGCATCAGCTCGAGGCTGCCCTCGATGCGACCTTCGACACGGACCGGGATCAAGAGCACGGCGGAGGCCTGGACTCGTTCCACCGCCCGACTCACAGGCTGCGGCAGGAGCTCGAGCTCCGACTCCTCGTGCTCAGGAACGTCGCCCAACCTCAGACGGCTGCCCTCGAGCTCCGCCGCGACCGCGGCCGAGTCCGTCGCCACCGCACAGGCGTTCAGAGAGCGCCCAGCCTCGTCGACGACGCGAGCCACGACGACCGAGGCATCGGCGGCCCGCCCCGCGGCCGCCGCGACGATCCCCATGGCCTCGTACAGGCTGCCCGCCAATCCCAGCGCCAGCCCTGCTTCGGCCAGCGCCTCGAGACCGCCGCCCTCGGCGAGCGCTGCCCCCCGGTGATCTGGACGCACGGCCATCTATCCGACCCGCCCCAAGTATCGTCCAAGACTCCGGGAGCGGCCAGCTGTATCACCGGAAGGGGCACTAGACTCCAGCGGATGGCTCAGCCAGCCCGCCGCGCGGTGGCTCCCCCCGAAGCGCCGCCTGTCGACCCGGGAGCAATCGACCGCGCCTACCACTACCACCGTGCACGGCGCAACGCGCGCTTGCGACGCCGGCGGGAGAAGTCCCAGGCAAGGCTGCGCTTCGTGCTCACGTTCGCGATCCTCGTGGGGCTCGCGCTCTTCCTCATGCTGACCATCTGGCATGAGATCCAGAAGGTCTTCGGCCTCTAGAGCAGCGACTGCGCCTTAGTCAAAGGGCTCCAGGCCGACTGCTCCCAAGAGGTCCCCTGGCACATCGGACAGACCGGCAGCACGCGCACGATCGTGACGCCATAGCCGCACTGGGAGCAGTGGAACTCGCCCTTTGCGGCGGCACCGGTCGACAGGAACTCGACGTACTCGTCTGGTGCCACGCGCACCGTAGTCGTGTCCCGCGTCATCCTGACCCCCTTAGAGTACCGGCTGCGGCCTGAGTCCAAAATCCCCCCGTCCCCGGCCCGATACCGTGCAAACCCCCGATCCCTACCAGCCCCCGCCCTCGGAAGAGGAGGACTGGCTCGCTCCTCAGCCCCGGCCGGCGCGGAGCTTCGACGACCTGTCCGGCCTCGGCGTCCGGCTGACCTGGGTCGCCGGGCTGATCCTCGCGATCTCGGCCTTCACGGACTGGTACGTCGGCTCGGGCCCGGGCCCGACCACGAGCGTGATCGGCTGGCACACGGGCGCCCTGGGCAAGCTCGTCTTCTTCATCGGCCTAGCGGTTCTCGCACTCGTCGGCCTGCGGCATTCGGGCATCGAGCTTGCGGCGGCGGTTCCGGGCGGCCATGTCGTTAACGCCCTGGGAGGTCTCCCGACTCGACTGGTGCTGATT
>Ga0066709_100002697_pt1 | contig 13127 bp, 7 predicted proteins | sample GraSoiAngelo_158_FD_79665 | JGI IMG/M metagenome (GOLD analysis project Ga0066709, IMG submission 79665) | Grasslands soil microbial communities from the Angelo Coastal Reserve, California, USA - 14_1009_16_30cm | ecosystem: Environmental > Terrestrial > Soil > Grasslands | place: USA... | reverse complement strand
GGTCGTTTTGGTCGGAGGCTCCGACGCTGAGCACGTTGGGCAGCGCGGCCGGGTAGTCGAGCGTGAGACCGCCTTCGTTACCCGCCGCCGCGACGACGACCACACCGTGCACCCGCGCGTACTCAGTCGCGGCGGAGAGCGTCGGGTCGTCGAACGGACCGCCGAGGCTGGCGTTGATCACCCTTGCACCGTGATCGGTCGCCCAGACGATCCCCTGTGCAAGGCCCGACAGGAAGCCGGTCCCGTCCGCACCGAGCACCTTGACCGGCATCAACCGGCAAACCCAGCAGTAGCCCGCGACACCGATCCCGTTGTCCGAATTCGCCGCGACGATCCCCGCGACCGCGGTGCCATGGCCGTTGTCGTCGGCGGCGTCCTGGTCGTTGTTGACGTAGTCGTAGCCGGCGACGAGCTTGCCGCGCAGGTCCGGCTGGCCGGCATCGATCCCGGTGTCGATGATCGCCACAACGACCTGGGGCGAGCCGGTGCTCAGGTCCCAGGCCGGTTCCGCCTCCGTCTTCCTGACCGACCACTGGGTGGTCAGGAACTCGTCGTTCGGAACGCGGAGCGCCTGGACGACGCCGTCGAGCTCGGCGTAGCGAACCCGGGGATCGGCGCGCAGGAACGCCAGGACATTGTCCGGCTCCTCCCCGTCGAGACCCAGAACGTCGGCGCGCAGCGGGCGGATCCTTGCGACGACCTCGGCATTCAGCTCCCGCTCGAGTGCGCCCGCGCCACCATAGCCCTGCTCCGTGTAGCCGACGACTATCCGCGCGCCCACGGGCGATCCCGATCCCGCGCCCGGCGACAGCAGCAGGACGAAACCCACGGCCATCGCCGATCCGAGCAATCGGACCATCGCAGCGGGTAGGGCCGCGCAGGGTGGAGTTCTTGCGGCCGAGCGCAATCTTTTCAGGCGCTGTGGCCCCTAGGCAGCAAGACCGCAGCCAACCGAGGAGGTAGTCCGCCCATGTCCTTCAGCCCCGACAGAAAGGCCCAACTCTGCGCATTGCTCGGAGCGCTCACCTCTGCGCTCGCGCTCGCAGGGGGCGCCCGGCCAGGCGCCGCCCCGCAGCTGCTCACGCTCGGCCCGGTGACCGTTCTGAACGGGACCGCGGTCGTCAGCGGCACCGTCGCCGGCTCGGGCGCCGCCGGGCAGCTCACCGTCAACGGCCAGCCGGTCAGCCTCGATGCCGCGGGCAACTTCACGGGCGTGGTCAGCCTCGACGGCGACGGCGCCCTCGACTTCGCACTCGGCAACTCCACGGGGCCACTGGTCGATTTCCACGTTCCGCTGGCCCTCGCAGGCCCCGGCGGAATCATCCCGGGCTCCGTCGTCGACGCGGTCGAGCAGGCGGGCGCAACCCTCCTCGAGCCGGTGGGCGGGTTCGTCGGCGGTCAACCGCTGACGGTGGCGGGGAGTGTGGCCGATAAGGGCCAGCTGGCCGCTCTTGCGGTCAACGGAACCGACGTGATGCGATTGCTCGGGGCCGACGAGTCGTTCGCTGTGCAGCTCCCGGGAACGACGAAGGAGATCACGCTCACCGCCACCGACACGCACGGCGTTTCTGAGACGACGCACTACCAGGTGCTCGGCTCCCCCGGCGCGATCGCGACCTCGATCGCCGCGCGTAGTGCGATCGGAATCAAGATCGCGAAGATCCAGTACTCCACCAAAGGCGTGACGAAGACGAAGCGCCTGCGCATGATCGTCACCGTCAAGGACAGCCGGGGCTACCTGGTGCGGGGAGCAAAGATCACTGTTCGCTCGCGGGCGGCCGGCCGGCTGACGAGACGCTCGCAGAGCAAGGCGAGCGGCAAGCTCGGCCGGGGGATCTTCGTGCTGCGGGTGAAGCCGCGGACGCTCGGCAAGCGCTTGGTGATGGTGACGGTGGCGCGGACGTCGACGGCGAAGGCGGCGAAGACCACGTCGGTCCGGCTGGCGAAGGGCAAGAACAGGCACCGCTGAGCCTCGGTCGGGCCGCTCGCAAGGAAACCTCATGCGAGCGGCCCGACCGGCCGACAACAGAGCAAAGCCGGCGAAACGGGCGGGCGATGCTCTCAAGCTTCAAACACAAACTCGCTGTCTATTTCCTGTTGCTCGCGGTCGCGCCGCTGACGGCCGCGTTCTGGGGATTCGGAACCCTCGCCAAGCGCGAGGAGGAACGTCGGGTGGACGCACGCCTCGAGGCCGAGCTGCGAGCCGTATACGCGTCTTACGGACAGAGCGCCGACCAGGACAGGGTGCGCGCGCGGAGCCTGGGAGCCCGGCGTGACATCCAGCGGGGTTTTCGTCTTGGCCGTTTCGGCAGCCTCCCGCGCGGCGTCGCAGCCGTCGGGCCCCACCGGGTCGCGGTGGGAAGACGAGGAACGCTCGAGGCGAGGCAGATCGTGCAGGTCAGGGCAGGCCGGCGAGTGATCGGATCGATCACCGCAGTGCTCCCGCTCGACCGAACGCTGTTGCGGAACCTGCGCTCCAACAGCGGCCTCGCCCACGGTGACCGGATCGTCTTCCTCCCCCGCTCGGGCCACGACCGGCACCGCCTCGCAGCCGGCCGGCCGCTGGCCGTCTTGGTGGCCCGATCGCGCTACAGAGCAGTCGCCACGGGCCCGTTGAGCGAGCAGCCGAAGGTGCAGATCGCCGTGCTGGCTCCGGCGGACGCGATAGCGGCTCAGGCTGCGGCCACGCGGAGGCGTCTCCTCTACGTGTTGCTCGGAGGCCTGCTGATCCTGGCGGCGATCGCGGCGGCGGAGGGTCGGTCGATCATGCGCTGGGTCCGCGAGCTTGCGACCGCCGCCGAGGCGATCGGCCGCGGCCAGCTCGATCGTCGCGTGCCCGTTCGCGGCCGCGACGAGTTCGCCGATCTCGCGAGCTCCTTCAACTCGATGGCTGATCAGCTGCGAGCCCGGATGGTCGAGCTCGAGTTGCAGCGGGCCCGCCTGCGGGAGTCGCTCGGCCGCACCGGCGAGCTCCTGACGGCGACCCACGACGAGGAGCAGCTCCTGTCCCTGATCGCCTCGGCCGCCGTCGAGGCCTCGGACGCCGAAGGCGCGGTACTGATCGGCGAGCACGGCGCGGTGGTCGAGGTCGGAACACTCGCAGACGACGCCAAGACCTTCGAGCTGCCGATCGCGACCGGCGAATCCCGTTTCGGAATCCTGATCCTTCACGCCGCCGAGCTTGGCGAGGACGACCTGCTCGCGACACGCGCTCTTGTCGCGCAAGGCGCGAACGCGCTCGAGAACGCGAGACTGCACGAAGCGATCGCATTCCAGGCGATCTCCGACGAGCTCACCGGCCTTGCGAATCGTCGCCGTTGCCAGGAGCAGCTCGCCGCCGAGGTCGCCCGCGGCGAGCGCTACGAGACGCCGTTCGCGCTCATCCTGTGCGACATCGACGAGTTCAAGGCGGCGAACGACATGCATGGACACCCGTTCGGCGATCTCGTCCTCCGGCAGTTCGCGCGCGTGCTCGAGGGGACGCTCCGAGACATCGACGTGAGCGGTCGCTGGGGTGGCGAGGAGTTCCTGGTCATCCTGCCGGGAACCACACTCGAAGGGGCGATCGACGCAGCCGAGCGGATCCGGACGGAGTTCGCTGCGCTCGAGCTCATCAGCGAAGGCAGACCGGTCCGGATCACAGCGGTCTTCGGTGTCGCGGAGTTCGTTCCGGGGACAGACGCGCTTGGGCTCGTGCGCAGGGCCGATGAAGCCCTCTACCAGGCCAAGCGCCGCGGCAAGAACCGCGTCGAGAGTGCTGTCGAAAGCGCCGTGGTCGAACGATGACGCGAGGCAAAAATCCCTCGGCCGAGGTGCTCAACCGATGGCAATTAGTTACCACCTTCGCGACAGAATCTCCCTCGAATCTCCCTATTTCTAGCCAAGCAGCCTCCCCCTTTAGCGTGATTGCCACGATGGCAACACTGAAGCTTGCTGCGAAACGTGGGTGAGCAGGACAGCCACCCGGCGAACCCGAAGACGGCCCGACGGGCGAAGCTGGCGCGCGTTCAACTCGGGCTCGGCGCATCAGCCGCCGCGATGGGCCTCTTCCTGGCCCTGCATTGGCTCGGCCTACCGGGCGGGGACTTCTCGCTGAGTCACAACCGTCACCGCTCCGATTCGGTGGCGGCGCTCGAGCGAGCCACGAAGTTCGCTTCCAGCCATCGAGGGCCCGCCGCCTCGGTCGTCGGAGCGCGTCGCGCCACGCCTGACCAGGCCGGTGCCCGGAGAGGGCGGAGAGGGCGCGGCCGTAAGACGACACCTCGCGCAGAGGGCAAGCCGATCAAGCCTGCCCACGCTAGCCCCGTCACGAAGCGGCCAGGCCAACCGGACTCCGGCAGCCCGCCCGCGGGCGGGGCGGACACATCAGGATCGACCGAGTCTCCGCCCGCCGAGCAGGTCTCGCCCGCCCCGCCGCCGCCTCCTCCGCCGGGCGTGCTCCCCCCCATCGACGCTCCTCAGCTTCCACCGACACCGCCGGTGCCTCCGGTTCCGGTACCGACCGTCCCGGATCTGCCGAAGCAGCCGGTACAGGGCGTTCCGAGCCCTCAGGTGCCCACGCTCCCTTGAGCAGGCCCGAATTGAAGCGCAAGTTTTTGGAGCTCAAGGGCCCATCCCCCCATGCCGACACGCAATTGAGGAGGCGAGGGTGGGAAAACTGACCGTTCCAGCGTCACGAGACGGAGGCACTCCGTCGCCCCCTATTGGGAGGCCCGCTCGATGAGCGCCCTCCTCGGCCATGCCCCGGTCGCCCGGCCTACCGAGCCTGCAGAGCTGGCGCGCCACCTGTACGAAAAGCACGGCCAGCGGGTGTTCACGTTCTGCTACAGCCGACTTCGCAACCGTGAGGAGGCACAGGACGCGGCGCAGACGACCTTCATCTACGTGTTGCGCTCCTTGCAGCGCGGCGTCGAGCCGGAGTTCGAGCTCGCCTGGTTGCTCAAGATCGCGTTCAACGTCTGCCGAGGGACGCGGCGGTCGACCGGCCGCCAGAGCGCGGTCATGCACGAGGTCGAGGACATCGACGAGCTCGCCGCGCCACCGTCCTCCGGCTACGAAGTAAATGAGCATCGCGCCGCGCTTCGAGACGGGCTCGCCCATCTTCCCGAGCGCCAGCGTCGGGCCATTCTTCTGCGCGAGTGGCAGGGACTCTCGTATGCGGAGATCGCCGACGAGCTCGGAATGAGCCTCGGCGCCGTCGAGACACTCCTCTTTCGTGCGCGCCGCAATCTGGCGTCTCGCCTTCAGCACGTCCGCAGCGGGATCGGCGCGTTGAATGCCGCCTCGTTGGCACCGTTTCTCCGCTCGGTCGCTCGGGGCGGCCTCGGCAAGCTGGCCTTGATCGGCGCCAGTGCATCGGTCGCTCTGATCCCCGTCGTCGCGACCGAGATCGCCCCCGCCCTGGCCGACCGCAAGCCTGAGATGACGCTTCGCTCCGCGACGTCAGCCGAAGCGACGACGCCAGGCCTCGCGGTGACGCATCCCGCGCTCAAACACGGCGCGCCTCGAGCCAATGCGAGCCGCGCTCGAGGCGGAGACAAGGGCTCCGTACGCGCGCACCAGCAACCAGTCACCCCCTCCGGCACGGCCGACCCAGGCCCGATCGTCACCAGCCCGACGCCCGGCTCGCAGGAACCTTTGACGACAAGCCCCGGTGTGTCGTCGCCTTCACCTGTGCCCTCACCGCAGGCCCTGGCGCCTCCGGCCCCGATCCCCGCAGGCGTCCCAGGCGTGCAGCCGCCCGCGGCCGTACCGACGGCGGATGCAAAGTTGCTCAGCCCGCTGACGGATGCACTGGCCGGCGCTCAGGCGACGCTGGCATTGCCCTAGACCGACGCTAGCTCGGCGGAATGTTCTGGTTGATCCGGAAGAAGTTGTCCGGGTCGTAGCGCCGCTTCAGGTTCTGTAGACGCGCGTACTTCTCCGCGCCGTAGGACTCGCGGACGCGATCTTGGCCCTCGTCGCCGAGGAAGTTGACGTAGACGCCCATGTGGTAGGGCTCGAGGGCCGACCAGAAGTCCCGCACCCATTGCCGCTCACGGTCGAAACCGTCGGCCGTCTCGGTGCAGGCACCGATGTTGTAAGTGAAGCCGGCATTGCGGCCGCTGAAAGCCGAGTCGTCCTCGTGCCTGTGCGAGACGGCGCCCCCCATCTGCCAGATCGGGAAGGCGGTGAACGGCGACTCGATCCGCTGCGAGTGCTCGACGGTGATATCGATCACGTCGTCGGTCAGCTCGGCGACGTCGCAGGACTTGAAGTAGTACCAGCGGTGGTGCGGGAAGCTCGGGTCGAACATCGCCTGGTGCGCGAGGTACGGCTTCGGCACGCAGAGGTCGATGATCGGCGCGCCGAACTCCTTCATCGGACGCACGACCTTCTCCCCCTCTTCGACCGGCCCCGCGTAGCAGCAGATGACCATCACCACCGGCTTGCCGTGGAACTCCTCCGGCACGAAGGGCAGCGCCGGCGCCTTCCGGTGGACAACGATGGTCATCAGCTCGTCCGGCGCGTCGGCAAGCCAGTCGCGGTAGAAGCGAAGCACTTCCGGCGATTTCTCCATCGGCCAGAAAATCGGCCCGGCGACAAGCTCCGGTCCGAGCGGGTTGAGCCGGAACTCGAACTCCGTGACGATCCCGAAGTTGCCGCCACCGCCGCGAACGCCCCAGAAGAGGTCGGCGTTCTCGTTCTCGCTCGCGTTGACGAACTCGCCGTCGGCCGTAATCAAGTCGACGGAGAGCAACTGATCGATCGTCAGGCCGTACTTGCGCATCACCCAGCCGATGCCGCCGCCGAGCGTCAGGCCGGCCAGGCCGGTGTGCGTGACGATCCCGGCGGGAACGGCAAGGCCGAACTGCTGCGTCTCGCGGTCGAGCTCCCCGAGCAGGACGCCGGCCTGAGCCCGCGCGGTTCGGGTTTCCGGATCGACTCGGATCCCCTTCATCGGCCCGAGGTCGACGACCAGCGCGTCGTCGGCGACCGACAGCCCGGGGAAGCTGTGGCCGCCGCTCCGGACGGCGACGTCCACTCCGGCGCGGCGCGCGAACTGGACGGCCGCGATCACGTCGGCGACGCCGGTGCAGCGCGCGATCAAGGCGGGCCGGCGGCTGATCGAGCCGTTCCAGACGCGCCGCTGCTCGTCGTAGAAGGGGTCGTCCGGCCCCACCAGCTCGCCGCGTAGCGAGCTCGCGAGCTCGAGGAAAGCGGTCTCGTCGAGCTTGGCCTGGGACGCGGTCGCCATCGGCGTAGTCTGGCACGGCGGCCCGGACAGCCTCAAGAGCAACCCCCTTGACGCGCCGACGCGCGGGTGAGATGCTCTACGAGTCAAGTCCTGCGCGCCTTCGGGCTCGCGGGACTTGGCGTTTTTGCACCGGGCTTCCGGGCCTCAGCGAAAGAGTTCTCGGCGGAAGGCGACGCGGAAGACCGGCTCGAGCTCGAGGCCGTACGTCCGTGAGATGTGCCCGCGGTCGACGCAGGTGACCGTCCGGTTGACGACGAGCGGGCAGAGGTATCGGGTCGACGAGCCTTGCGGGTGGCCGCAGAACCACCCCAGCGTGTCGATCAAGCCGATCCCTTGCTCGCGCGCGTGCGCGGCGATCGCTCGGTTGGTGGCGAGCTGGACACGTGTCGCCTCGCTCGTGCAAGTCGCCATCGTCGCCCGCGGGGCGAGAAGGCAGTCCGTTGGATCGCGCTTCTGGCCCGGCGGGTCACCAACGACGATCACGCTCGCGGAGACGCGCTTCATCGCCGTTCCGAGGGCACCGACCGGCTTGATCGCGCGCTCCGGTGCCCAGACGGCCATCCAGCTTCCGATGATCAGGATCACGTCGGGGTGCAGCGCCACCGCTCGTCCTCTCGCCCAGCGGTACCACTTGCCGCACTCGCCCTTGGAGCTCCACGAGCGCGGGATGCAGCGCGGCTTGACGAGCGGCACGACGGCCCAGCGGTCGCGCTTCGCCATCTGCAGGATCGGCGGCATCCACATCTGCGCATGCGAGTCGCCGATGACCACGATCGTCTTGGGGCTGTTCGCTGTGCCGAGCCGGCACAGCTTGCTCGTCGCCTTGCCGTCGCGCGGCGAGCAGCCGGTGGGAAACCCGTAGAAGTCCCCGCGCAGGTTGCTCGGAGAAGGAGTGATCGGCGCGGGCAGCGGCGCTCCGCGCTCCGCCTGCCTGACCGCCGTCACGACGGCGGCCAGCGGCCGCGTTTTCGCCGGCGTGGTCACGTGCACGAGCTGAGCCGGCTGTACGGCGGCAGCAGCGGCTTCGAAGCGTCCGGCCGTCCGGTCGAGCGAGCCGAGGATGAACAGCACGACGACGACCGCCGCCGTCGCCGAGGCAGGCCAGAGCAAGCCGGTGACGCGCAGCGTGAACCTCATCCGCCGGATCGGGTCCTCGACGAACCGGTAGCTCACGACCGAGAGCAGGAAGGCGAAGGCGACGAGCGCCAGCTTGGCTCCGAGCGAGAGGTCGTGCCCGGCAGACTGCGCCGCCAGGATCAGCACCGGCCAGTGCCAGAGGTAGAACGCGTAGGAGCGATCGCCGAGGTAGCGGAGCGGCGCGAGCGAGAGAACGCGTCCGGCGCCGAGCACCGCCGGCGGAGCCGCCAGTCCTGCGCCGATCACGAGCGCCGCGCCGGCGGCCGGCAGCAGCGCAGCCGAGCCCGGGAAAGGCGTGCGCTCCGAGTAGGCCGAGGCCGAGGCGCCGATCGCCAGCAGGCCGAGCCAGCCGAAGGCGAAGCCGGCGCGCGCGGGGAGGCGGCGCGCATGCGGGGCGGCGACGGCCAGGCCGGCGCCGAGCGCCAGCTCCCAGGCCCGGGCAAAGGTCGAGTAGTAGGCGGCAGCCGGCGACGCCGCCGTGAAGTGGATCGACCAAGCGACCGAGCCGGCCCCGACTACGACGAGAACGAGCAGCAGTCGGCGAAACCGTACGGCAAGCAATAGGGCCAGGAGTGCCGGCCAGACGAGATAGAACTGCTCCTCGACCGCGAGCGACCAGAAGTGCAGGAAGGGCGAGGGCGGCTGCCCCTGGGCGAAGTAGTCGCTCCCCTGCCGCGCGAAATGAACGTTTGCGGCGAAGAGAGCCGACCAGATGCTGTCGTTGACGGCCTCTCGGGCGCGGACGAAGTTGAGCAGGTGGTGGGCGGCAATGTCCGTCACGACCAGCGTCAGCACGGCCGCCGGGAGGATTCGCCGGGCGCGACGCAAGTAGAAGCGCGGCAGGGAGATCGAGCGCCGCTTCGCGAACTCCGCCAGCAGGATTCCGGTGATCAGGAAGCCGGAGAGGACGAAGAAGACATCGACGCCGATGTAACCGCCTCCGAGCCACGGCACGCCCGCGTGTCCGAGGACGACCAGCAGCACCGCCACCGCCCGCAAACCCTGGATGTCGTCTCTGTGCGCCACGGGCCGCCTCCGTCGGTCGAGCCGAATCAAACGGCTGCGCCGAACCTAACCCGCGTCCGTTAACGATCCATTAGTCACAAGTTCGGATCTTCAGCGTCCGGGCAGTGCTCCCGATCAGGGTCGGACACCTGCTTGTGTCAAGGGCGAATCGCGCCGAAGGGCGAAACAATCGCGCGACGCCGCGGCGGTGCTACCGGAAGTTCACGTACGCCTGATCCGTCGTCCCGTCGCGGAGCGTCAGTAGCAGTTCCTTACATGAGCCCGCCCATGCCTTGTCGGTTGCCCACATGAACGTGTACCGGTCGGGGCCGCCGTTGTAGGTCAGCGAGCCGGCCGCGATAGACGAGTCGTTGGTCGTGACGAAGCACGGGCGCCAGGCGGCGCGGGCGAGCACGTCGAGGCCACGGTCGCCGTGGAGCGAGAACTTGGCGGGAACGTTGTCGCCGGCTTTCAGCGACACGACGGCGGGCTCGGCGACGAGCGGCGTGTAGAAGCCGTCGAAGTCATACCGGACCGAGTAGTTCGTGCTCACCGAGGCTGCATTGCCCGAGGAGTCGACGGAATCGACGCGGAACGTATGCGTCCCCGGCGTCGTGTCGATCCGGGTTGCCTTGCAGCTGACGCGCGAACCGTCGAAATCGTCGTGGCAGGAGTACGAAGCCGTGATCGCGTCGCCGACCAGGTAGCGGGCTCCGTCGGCGGGGCTGCTGATCGTGATCGTCGGCGGCGTCCTGTCCGCGATGGTGTAGCTGACAGTCGCAGTCCCGTGATTCAGCGCCCCATCGAACGCGTCAACCGTGAACGTGAACGTTCCCGGGCGGTCCGTCGGCACTGGGTACTCGTTTGGATACGTGCCGATGCAGCCGATGATGCCCGACCCGCCGGCCCCGTCGTCGCAGGTATAGCTCGCGTAGAGCTTCGCCCCGAGCGGATACTCGGCGCCGGCGGCCGGCGTCGTGATCGTCGCGGTCGGCGGGATCACGTCGAACACGGTGTAGGTGTGGGTAACCGTGGTTTCAGCACCGGCGTAATCGACCGCGTGGACCGTGAACGTATGCGTGCCGACGCTGCTCGTATCAAGGTAGTCGCCCAGAGGCAGATCGCCCTGACAAGTGATCACGGGCCAGCCGAGTGTGCCGGGGAAGCAGCCCCATGCTGCCTGCACGTGTTGCCCCTGGTAGAAAACCGCGCCCTCAACGGGGCTTACGAGCTCGACCTGCGGCCCCTCAGGGTCGGCTGCGGCGGCGGGCGCCGCGCCAACGAATGCGGCCAGGGCGATGAGGAGAACGAGACGGGGCAGCGTGCGCACGAGCGAACCTCCTGGTTTCGGCGTGCCGCGCGCCGTTTTTGCTTGTCGGGTCCAGCTTCGGGCGAGTCCGTCGGCTCACGCATCCCTCATCCGGTTGAATGGGCGGTTGAAGACCTGTCTCTCGAGGAGGCTTAGCCTCGTCGACCGCGACTGACGACGAGACTGACGCGAGCCCTGTTCGGCAGCACGCGGCCGGCCGTCGGCCGTTGCGCGATTACCCGGCCGCGGAGGGCCCGCGCCGAGTACCGCCAACTGATCTTCCCGAGCGCACAGTGAGACCGACGTATCGACACCCCCGCGCGCGCGAGGCGTAGGCCGGTGACGCGTGGGACGCGGCAGCGGATCCGGCCGGGCGGCGGCGTGAGCGGCGGAGCCGGCGGCGGTGGGGACGGCAGCGGCGCCGGCGGCGCCGGAGGAGCCGGAGGAGCCGGAGGCGGTGGCGGAGCCGGGGGAGCAGGCGGCGGCGGTGCCGGAGGCGGAGGCGGCGGAGGCGGCGGAGGAGGCGACGTCGCCGAGCCGATCGTCCACGGATGCTCAGCCGGCGTCGGATCGACGTTCCCGGCGGGATCGCGCGCGGCCACGCGAAAGACGTGGGTGCCCGCTTCCAGGGCCGCATAGGAGACGGGCGACGCGCAGTCGGCGTACGGGGCGCCGTCGAGCGAGCACGAGAACGAGCTCGAGGTCTCGCTGCTCGAGAATTCGAACGCCGCGGAGGGGTCGGCCGTTTGCGCGGGCGGCGCCGACGTGATCGTCGTCTCGGGGGCAGCCGTGTCGATCCGGAACGGGCCGAGATGCGAGACGTCGCTCCAGCTCCCGGAGGAACGCAGTGTCCGCAGATGGAACCACCAGGAGCCGTCGGGGAGGACGGAGGAGAGGCTGATCGTCGCCGCCTCGACGTCCTTCGCCGTGTCGGGCACGGTCGTCGCGGCCTCCGACCACTGATACGAGTAACCGGCGACGTCGGTGCCCCCGTCCCAGTCGACGACTACGGTCGGATCCGACGACCAGCTGCCGACTATGTGGCTCGGGCTCCACAACGTCGGATTGGTGGGTGGCGTCGCGTCGATCTTGAACGGGCCCAGGTGGATCGGCACCGACCAGTTGCCGGCGTTGTCGCGGACGCGGAGGTGGACCCACCAGTAACCGTCGGCGAGCGGGTCGCTTGTCGTTCCAGTCGCGGTCTCCTCAACCGTCTTTGCCGTTCCCGGATCGGTGTCGGCCTGCTGCGACCAGCCATACGAGAACCCGTCGACGCCGCTGTGCGTGTCTGCCTGGCCGGACCAGACGACCTCGACGGTCGGGTCGTTCGACCACGCATCGACGGAGTGGCTCGGGCTCGCGAGCGTCGGACTCGTCGGCGGCGTCCCGTCGATCTTGAACGGGCCGAGGTGGACGGCCGCGCTCCAGTTGCCGACCGCGTCGACGCTGCGGAGGTGGAACCACCAGGATCCGTCCGCGAGCGCGACGCTCGTGGCGGTCGTCGCGGTCGTGTCCTTCGTCGCGTCAGGCGAGGTCGTCGAGCTCTGCGACCATTCGACCGAGTAGCCCGAGACGCCGCTTCCCGAGTCCGCCGCGCCGCTCCACGCGACATCGACCGTGCGGTCGGCCGACCAGTCGGAGACGTGCGTGCTCGAGAGCGCCGGGTTGCCGGGAACGGTCGTGTCCAGCGCGAACGGGCCCAGATGAACGGGCGTGCTCCAGTTGCCGGCGTTGTCGCGGGTGCGGAGGTGGAACCACCATTGGCCGTCGGCGAGCGGCGGGCTCGTCGTGCCGGTCGCGCTCTCCTCGGCGTCCTTGGCGGAATGGGGCACCGTGGTCGCACTCTGCGACCACTCGTAGGAGAAGCCGTCGACGCCGCTCGCACCATCCGACGCGCCCGCCCAAGCGATGTCGATCGTTGGGTCACCCGACCAAGCCGCCGGGGCATGGTCCGGGCTGGAGAGCGACGGATTTACGGCCGCGACCGTGTCGATGTTGAACGGGCCCAGATGGACGGGGCTGCTCCAGTTTCCCGAGTTGTCGCCGGTGCGAAGGTGGAACCACCATTGCCCGTCGGCGAGCGGCGGGCTCGTCGTCCCGGTCGCTGTCTCCTCGGCATCCTTGACCGTGTCCGGAACCGTGGTCGGGCTCTGCGACCACTCGTACGAGAAGCCGTCGACGCCGCTACCCGAGTCCGAGGCTCCACTCCACGTCACGTCGACGGTGCTGTCGTTCGACCAACCCGGGACCGGTGTGCTCGACAGCGTCGGGTTCACCTCGGGCGGAGTCGTGTCGGCTCCGCCCGCCGATAGCCCGTCGCTCCAATTGAGGACCCAGTCGCCCGGGTTGTACTGGTCGTCGAGCCGGATCACGTAGGTAACGCCGGCTGTGGCGATGAGGTAAATCTGACCCGCACGCCCACCGGCGACCTTCACGCCG
>Ga0066709_100002696_pt1 | contig 13128 bp, 9 predicted proteins | sample GraSoiAngelo_158_FD_79665 | JGI IMG/M metagenome (GOLD analysis project Ga0066709, IMG submission 79665) | Grasslands soil microbial communities from the Angelo Coastal Reserve, California, USA - 14_1009_16_30cm | ecosystem: Environmental > Terrestrial > Soil > Grasslands | place: USA... | reverse complement strand
CGGGGGCAGGGGACGACTGAACGGGGGCCGCTCTCCATCCAGCAAAAGATCAAGTTCCACGAGATGGACAGCCTGATGGATCAGCTCGTCTCGCTTAAGTAAGTACTGGCCCTGGCCTTCGTCGCGCTCTTTGTTGCTCGGGGACAGCAATTCAAGTACTGCCACCAGCGTGTTCTCCGCCCGCCCGATGATCCCCCCGTAGGCAGGCGTGGCGACCACGCCGGCGGAATGGGTGAGGAGGTGTGCGAGGCCGCAGGCGCTCGCCACCGCGTCCGGGTCCGGGTTGTCGTGGGTCAGCACCACCGCGCGCTGGTGTCCCTTGGCGACCTGGAGCAATTGCCGCAGCCGGTCGCGCAGCACGAACGGGGCGGAAGCATCGGGAGGCCGGTCGGATTCGCGCGGCGAGGGGGCATTGCCCATGGAAGTGGGGTCGTACCTTAGCGGCCCCGGGTCAGGGTGGCAACGCGGGAGCGGGGGCGGTGTCGGGAACGCTCCTCCCGCAGGCGCTTGAGCCGTTGCAGACAGGCCCGGTTCCCCTCTGGCGGGATTTCCAGATATCCCGGAACGTCCCGGAATCGCGGATCATTCACCATCAGGCGGAACGCCAGCGGCCCGATCTCGCCCTTGCAGACGTGCGCGTGCCTGTCTACCCGGCACCCGAGCGGCTTCTTCGAATCGTTCAGGTGGAAAGCTTTGAGCCGTTCGATGCTCAACAAGTCATCGAACTGTCTCAAAGTTTCCTCGTAGCCCCGCTCGGTCGAGATGTCGTACCCGGCGGCGAAGACGTGGCAGGTATCGAGGCAGAAGGCCACGCGCTCCGGGCTTCGGACCTGGTCGCGGATCTCCCTGAGCTCCTCGAAGGTCCGGCCCAGGGAGCTCCCCTGGCCGGCTGCGGTTTCGAGCAGCACCAGGCACTTGCCCTTGTGCGCGGCGAAGGTGCGGTCCAACGCCTCGGCCACGGCCTTCAACCCATGCGCAGTGTCGGGGCAGGAACCCGGATGGACCACCAGGTACGGCGCGCCGATCTGGTCACAGCGCCGCAGCTCATCGATGAAGGCGGCGATCGACTTCTCCCGCAGGTCGCCCGGGTCGCAGCCGAGATTGATCAGATAGCTGGCGTGGACGCTGGCGTAGAAGCCCGCTCGGCTCGCGGTCTCGCGAAAGAGGGCTGCGTCGGCGGCGGTGATCTCCTTCGACCGCCACATCCGGCTCGACTTTGTGAAGATCTGGACGGCTTCGGCGCCGTCCGCCAGAGCGCGGGCGAACGCTTCGTGCAGTCCGCCTGAGGTGGATTCGTGGGCGCCGAGGAGCATGGGCCCGGAGCATAGCGCGCGGTGCTCCGATCAGCGGCCGGATTGCGAGCGCTATTCGCTCGCGGCGCGCTTGCGGGACGTCTCGTTCCAATGCGGCAGGAAGAACTTGAATGCATTGTCGAGCGCGTTGTCCATGCTCTCCATCATCACCTGGCCGAACTGCGTCGCGTTCAGGCGGAGGGCGTCGTAGTACGCCTCGCGGTCCATGCTGTGGATGACGAGCGGCATGTAGCCGGCGCGGATGAGGATCAGGTTCATCATCATGCGGCCGACCTTTCCCGAGAGATCGGAGAAGGGGAATATCTCCATGAACCGGTGGTGCGAGTGCGTCGCCTGCTTGAACGGGTGCATGCGCAGGAACTCTTCGCTCTCCATGAAGTTGAAGAGCTGCTCCAGCGCCGGCTGGATCTGCACCGGCTGCACGATGTCGTGGAAGTAGGTCCGGTGCAGAGGCATGTCGCGGCGGAACTGCACCGGGATCCGGTTGGGCAAGCTGCTGTAGAGGATCTCGTACAGCTTCTTCACCAGGGCCAGGTTGTACTTCACCTGCTTCGCCTTGGCTTCCTGCTTGATGTACTCGATCGCGTTGAGCTGGTTGCGCACTTCGGTGAAGGAGTGGACCATGCTGGAGTCCACCATGCCCGGGTTGAGGTCCAGCGCCTGCCTCAGCTCGGCGTGCGTGAGCACCATCCCCTCGAGCGCGCACTCGTGATAAATCCACGACAATTCGTACTTCTCGAGGAAGTCCTTGGTCTCGCGGGGTCGCTCCCGCATCAGTTCCCGAACATCCTCGGTGCGATCGTCGAGATCCAGGTACTGGGTCCGGCTCACGGCGGCGGCTCCTTTGTCGAGCGAACTCAGCGATTTAGCTTGGTCGTAGGGCAACCAAGCTAGCAAGTTCCGAGAGTGGTCGTCAACGTAAAATTCGGCCCTGATGGTGCGTGGTTCTGCGACATCGGGGTCGACCCGCCCGCTTTCCGGACGGCCACGCCCCCGTCTCTTCTGTCGTTGGGCGAACAAGGGCCAAGTTCGCGACATTCCGTCGCGATCTCCGGAGCCGCGGAAGGCGGTCTCCGGAGCGAACAGCTCTGCTTTTAGGGGGTTACCGCGCGACGGCGCGGGTACCGTTGCCTTCCGCCTGGGCCTTTGCGTCGACTGGCGTCAGCCACTCCGCATAGCGCGGCTCGAGCCCCCGGACGGCGCGGAAGAAGGTGGATTGGACCTCCCGCGTGATGGGGCCCATCTCTCCCTTGCCGATGCGCCGGTCGTCGACTTCGCGGACCGGAGTGATCTCGGCCGCCGTGCCGCACATGAACGCCTCGTCGGCGCAGTACAGGTAGTCGCGGCTGAAGCGGCGCTCCTCGACGGAGATGCCCTTGTCCTTGGCGATGCGCATGATCGACTCGCGCGTGATTCCCTCGAGGATTCCACCCGCCACCGGCGGCGTGTAGAGCGCGCCGTCCCGCACGACGAAGATGTTCTCGCCGGTCGCTTCGCCCACGTATCCCTGCTGATCGAGGAGGATCGCTTCGTCGTAGCCGGCCATCAGCGCCTCGCGCTTGGCCAGGACGCCGTTCAGATAGTGGCCCGTCACCTTGGCGCGGGTGGGGTCCGAGTTCATGTGCATGCGCGTGAACGAGCTGATCTTCACGCGGATGCCTTTCTTGAGGCCCTCTTCGCCCAGGTACGCGCCCCAGTACCAGGTGGCGATGCAGAGCCGCACCGGGTTCACGGCCCCGACGCCCATCAGGCCGTCGGCGTAGTAGGCGATCGGGCGCAGGTAGCCCTCGTTCGTCTTGTTCTCGACCATCACCTGCTTGCAGGCGTCCAGCACCTCCTCCTTGCTGAACGGCATCTCCATCAAGCAGATGTGCGCGCTCTCGAAGAGGCGCCGCACGTGCTCGCGCAGGCGGAAGATGGCCCCGCCGCCGCCAGGCTGCGGGTAGCAGCGGATCCCCTCGAACACCGCCACGCCGTAGTGGAGGGAGTGGGTGAGAACGTGCACTTTCGCGTCGGCCCAGGGGACCAGCTTGCCGTCCATCCAGATGAACTGGGATTCCTTGAGCTTCTCGACTTTCTTCGCGGCCACGTTTCGCCCCTGCGTCTGGATCGCGCGCTCTTAGCACGCGCCTCCGGGTAAAGATAGATACAGCTTCAGATCAACCGCCAAGCGCGCCAAGCACGCCAAGGATTTTGTTTTTCAAACCAACAAACTTGGCGGGCTTGGCGGTGAGGCTGTTCAGCTGGGGAGTGCGGGGATCGGGGCGAGGAGGCGTTGCAAGGCGGGGAGCTCGTCGAGGAGCTCTTCCTTGGCGGAGCGGACGATGGACTCGAGGGCTCGTTGACTGGGCAGGAGCGCCAGAGGGGAAAGGGTCTTTCGGAAGGCCTTGTAGACGTGCGCGTAGGGGCGGTTCCGGGCGACCGCGGGAGCGGCGACGCTCTGGAGGGGAAGCCAGAGCGGCGTGATCAGCCTGGGGGCGAAACCGTCGAGGGCGAAGATCACCACGTTCCGGCTGCCCGCCCCGGGAAGGCCGGTCCGCTGGACGTGTTGCCACGCGGTGCGGACCGGCACGTTGTCCACCACGCCGCCGTCGCACAGGCGGAGGAGATCGTGGCGCTCCAGGAGGCCGTGGAGCAGCTCGTGCATGCGGGGATCGTCGCGAAGCACGTCGTAGTGGATGACGCCGGGAACGCTGGCGGAGAAGCCGGCGGCGTCGATCGCGTCGGCCTGGCGAGTCTCCTCGGATGCGCCGAAGACCAGGCGGGTGGTCAGCCGGGGGATCCGCGCCAGCTCCGACACGGCGGCGGTGAGGCGCTGCACGCTGCGGTGCAGCGCGCGAACGCCCCAGTGGGAAGGATCGGGGTCCTGCACGCTCACCATCGAGTCGTACTCCTCCAGCGGGCGTGGGAGCTTGCCCCGCCGGATCCCAGTGACGGTGACCAGCAGCGGGATGGGCAGATCGGAGATCCGCAGTGGCGATCCGTCCGGGTGCCGGAACCAGTGGCCGATGGCGGCCCGCAAGTGGAGCCGGAGGGGTCCGGGCAGGCCGTAGATGCTGGGCTGAGGGACCAGGCGGAAGATCTTGCGGTAGGTCAAGTCTTGGAGAATCTCGGGGATCCGCGCCAGGTCGAATCGCCGCTCCCGCGCGCGGAACAGGCCCAGGATCGCTCCCATCGAGCTGCCGGCGATCAGCGCCGGCTGCAACCCCGCTGCCTCGAGGAGCGCGAAGGCCGCGAGGTGCACGTAGCCCGTACCCCCGCCTCCACCGCAGACGAGCACCAGGTGGCGCTCGCGCACTTCACGGTCGAGGCGCTCCTGCGGCAGGCGGTGCCCGAGCTGATGCTCCACCTCCGCCAGCGCTGCCGCCGCGAGCCGGTGGGCCTCGCGCGCCGCTGGGAGCAGCTCGTGCGGCGAGGCGAGCATCGGGCGCTGCGGATCGAGCAGCGGCCAGAGCACCTGGACCAGCTTCTCGCGGAAAGGCCGCAGGACGGCGGCCACGGCCACGTCCCGGCCGTCGGGAGCCCGGACGTGCCAGCAGCGGGTGAGCGCGAGCGCATAGCGGATCGCCGTCTCGTCGCGCTCGTCCAGACGGCCGCGGGCCGCGACCGCCGCGCGGGCGAGCTGCGCTTCCATGGCGGTGATGGGACCGACCTCGGCGAATCTTTCCTGGAGCAGCGTCATGCGCCGCCGTGCCCGCGCGGTCCGCTCATGCAGCTCCCAGGACGCGCAGGAACGCCGAGCGCACCTCCGCGGCGGTGCGCTGGTAGTCGGCGAGCAGCTCCTCGCCGGCGCGCGGGCCCGAGTACCCCATCCGGCGCGCCAGCCGCAGTAGCTCGGGGCCGCTCTCCGGAAGGCGATCGACGGAGCGGTCCCGGACGATGCGCAGCCGCGATTCGAGCCTGCGCAGGAAGCGATATCCCCGAGCGAGCGGCGCGTGATCCTGGGGCGAGAGACGTCCGTTCTGGAGCAGCAGCGACAGCGCTTGCGGCGTGTTGGCCGAGCGGATCCGGGGATCGGTGGCGCCGTGCACGAGCTGGAGGAACTGCACGGCGAACTCCACGTCGACGAGGCCACCGCGGCCCAGCTTCGAATTGTATCGGCCGGGAGATTCGTCGGCAATTTCGCGCTCCATGCGCTCGCGCATGGCCAGCAGCTCCTTTGCCGCCGCGGTCCGGTCGATGGGCCGGAACAGGCTGGGCTCGAGAACCTGGGCGAAGGCGCGGTTGAACAGCGCCTCGTCTCCCGCCACCGGTCGCGCGCGCAGCAACGCCTGCCGCTCCCAGAGCCGGGCTTCGCGGGCGTGGTAGGTGGCCAGCGCCTCGAAGGAGATCACCAGCGGCCCGGCGCTCCCGCTGGGGCGCAGCCGCGTGTCGATCCGGTAGAGCGTCCCTTGGCGCAGAGGCAGGGTGAGGTGGCTGATCAGCTTCTGCGCCATCCGGGCGAAGTACTCATGGTTCGACCCGTGCTCTCCCGGTCGCGAATAGACGAACAGCAGATCGAGATCGGAATGGTAGCCCAACTCGCGGCCGCCCAGCTTGCCGAGCGCGACCACCACCATGGTCGCTTCCCGTGGGCCGTAGCGCTTCGCGATCTCCGCCGTGGCCAGCGAGAAGCATGCCTCGACGCAGACGTCGGCGAGGTCGGAGAGCTGGCTCGAGACCTGCTCCACGTCCAGCGCGCCGGCGACGTCGTGGAGGCCGATGCGGAGCTCCTCTTCGTTGCGAAAGCGGCGCAGCTCGGTCAGCGCCGCCTCCACGTCTCCCTCGGGAAGGGCCCGCAGACGGGCGCCGAGGTCCGCGCGAAGATCGGTGCCCTCGCGGATCAGCGCGGCCGCCCCGCGCAAGACCAGCTGATCGATCAGCTCCGGATGCCGGAGGAGCTGCCGGGAGAAGTAGTCGCTCGATCCGAAGAGGGAGATGAGCAGCCGCGTCGTGCGCGGGCTTTGCGCCAGCAGCTCGCCGGTCGCACGCGGATTCGCCAGCCTCCCGAACAGGTCGGTGAGGTGCCGCAGCGCCTGGTCGGGGTCGGGCGCCGCGGCCAGCTCGGTGACCAGCGCGGCGCCGAGCGGCTCCCCGTCGTGGAACGGGGTGCCCCGTTTCCTGGCCAGCCGCGCCAGCTCCTCGGCGCTGGCGTCCGGCTGATCGAACCCGAGCTCCGCGAGCGCCGCCGCCCGCTGCTCGGTGGTGGCCTCGGGATCCGCCGCGGCGGTCGCGCGTGCGTCCTCGCCGGGCGCGCCGCCGGACGCCATCCGGAGCAGGTCCTTGAAGCGGGCCTCCACCCTGGCGCGGTGCAGGGCCAGGTCGCCCTCCATCGCCTCCGCGTTCGCGTACCCCGCGCGCCGCGCGAGCCGCTCCCGCTCGCGCGGCTCCTCGGGCATGGAATGCGTCTGCCGCTCGGCGACCATCTGGATCCGGTGCTCGAGGCGGCGAAGCACGACGTACGCCTCGGACAGCTCGTCGCGGTCGCGGCTGGAGAGGAGGCCGGCATAGAGCAGGCGCTCGAGCGCTTTGAGCGTGCCCCGGACCCTGAGATTGGGGTCGCGGCCCCCGTGCAGGAGCTGGAGCGCCTGCACGAAGAACTCGATCTCGCGGATCCCGCCGCGGCCGAGCTTCAGATCGACCCCCGGCGCCCGCGCCGCCTCCTTCTCCGCGCGGACCTTGAGCTGGCGCATCTCGTCGATCGCCTTCAGATCGAAGTACTTGCGGAAGACGAACGGAGTGAGCCTTCGCAGCGCTTCCTCGCCGGTCTCCAGGTCTCCCGCGATCGGTCGCGCTTTCAGCAGGGCGAAGCGCTCCCAGGTGGCCCCCTGCGCCTCGTAGTACAGCTCGAGGCCGCGGATGGCGTTCACGATCGGGCCGCTGCGGCCCTCCGGGCGCAAGTCCAGGTCGACGCGAAAGACGAAGCCGCCTTCCGGCGTCACGCCCGGAGAGCCCACCGAGGCGGTCACGGACTCGGCCAGGCGGGCATAGAAGGCGAAGTGGTCGAGAGCGCTCGGCCCCTGCGTGCGGCCGTCCTTGTCGTACAGGTAGAGGACGTCCGCATCGGAGGAGAAGTTCAGCTCTTCGCCGCCCAGCTTGCCCATCCCGATCACGCAGAAACCCGAAGGCCCGCCCGGGCCGCGCCCCGCTGGGGGGCCGTGCAAAGCGCAGAGGCGGCGGTAGTGGAACCGCACCGCCGACTCGAACGCGCGGGCGGCCAGGCGAGAGAGGTCGCGGGTCACCTCCGGAACGGAAGCCCCGGTGAGGTCGCGCAGCGCGATGCGCAGCACCTCCGCCTGCTTGTGCCGGCGCAGCCGCCGGGCGAGCGCGCCCGACTCGCTGAGGTCGGAGATGCGCAGCGGAGTGGGCCGCCGGGGAAAGCGGTCGGAGCCGAGGAGATCGACGAGGCGCGGCCGCGCGGCGAGGAGCTGGGCGAGGAACTTCGAGGCCGCGCAGACCCGAACCAGCGGGGGAAGGGTTTCGCGCGCGGCCGGCCGCCCGTATCGGCTCTTGCGGGCCGCCAGCGCCCGGACGGCGCCGGCGAGCGCGCCATCCGGATCGGCGCTCTCCGCGCAGAGGCCAAGCAGCTCCGGGGCCGGCAAGCCGGTCTCCGCCGGAATGCGGGCCGCAAGACGCTCCGCCCGCTCGGCGTCCTCCCAGCCGGGCGGCGCTTGCGCTCGACGCGATCCGTGCACGCTCGGAGTGTAGCAGCGGGGCACGAATTGCCGCGCCAAACCCGCGTCGCTATGCTCATTTCATGGTGCCCAGAGGACGTGAAGCGCTCGCTCCCGAGACCTTCCGCCCCTGGATGGCGCTGCGCACCGTGGTGATGGGGGCGGCGACCCTCTGGATCGCCGTCTTCTTCGCCCTCACGGCCATGCAGGGCGCGACGCGGTCGTCGTTCCTCTCCGCCGCGTTCTTCGTGGTGCTCTTCACCGCCTGCTCGCTCTTCTACAACCGGCTGGCGTTCACGGTGAGCGAGACCGGGCTGACGGTCCGGACCGTGGCGATGGAGCGGACGGTGCCCTTCGACGCCATCCTCCGGGTGGACGTGGTGCCCGGGATCCTCGGCACCTCCTACGCCGTGCGGACCCAGCTCGGGTCGCTGACGTTCTCGTCGCTGCTGGCAGGGCACCGGCGGCTGTGCGATCTGATCGTCCGCCGGGCGCGGCTCGGGTAGCGGCTGGACGCTTCTAGTACGTTCGTTGAGACGCCGCCGGGCGGCATGGCCCTGCGCCGCCACGCAGAAAGCGAGCCCGCAGGCGAGTGGGTGCCGTGAGGCGAGAGACACGCACCCCGACGGCTATCCGCGCGGCTTCCTGAGCCGGCGCAGCGCGCACCGCGCCCCGCATTGATCGACTGAGTGAGGGGGAGCAAACAAGGACATGAACGCGCTCGCACGACATTCGATCGCGCCGCGGACCAGGGCCGGCCACCGAAGTTGCCCTGAGGGGTGTGCTTGAGCGAAGTCATTCAGCAGTTATCCTGTCGCCCGTGCGCGTGGTCCCGCTCCTGCTGCTCCTCGCCGCTTGCCGCCGCGCCGGCGGCGAGTACGTCGTGCACCGGGCGAGCGCGCCGATCCAGATCGATGGAGTGCTCGCCGAAGCCGACTGGGATCGCGCCGAAAAGGCCGGTCCCTTCGTACGCAGTGTCGACGGCAAGCCCGCCAGCGCCGCCACCGAGGCGCGCTTGCTCTGGGACGACGATCATCTCTACGTCGCGTTCCTCGCCGTCGACTCCGACGTCTCCGGCGCGTTCTTCCAGGACGACGAGAAGCTGTACACGTCGAACGTGGTCGAGATCTTCCTCAATCCCTCGGGCGACGGGTCGCGCTATGACGAGATCGAGGTCGCGCCGACCAACGCGCTCTTCGACGCCAGCTTCTCGGGCGGACCGCGGCAGGGCATGGATCTGTCCTGGTCGTCGCACGCGCGGCACGCGGTGCACGTGGATGGAACGCTGAACGACCCTCGCGATGTCGATCGCGGATGGACGGTGGAGCTGGCCATCCCGTTCGCATCCCTGACCGGGATGCCAAGGCCGCGTCCGCAGCGCGGCGACCGCTGGAAGTTCAACGTGTACCGGCTGCGCCAGGGGCCGGGACAGCCCGGGGAAGGACAGGCCTGGTCGCCGCCGATGCGCGGCGATTTCCACGCGCTGGACCGGTTCGCCGTGCTCCGATTCGAAGACTAGCGCCAGGGATGCACGCGCGCGGTCCGTCCATCGGACTCGGCGACGACCGCGCCTTCCGCGGTGCTGAAGTGCCGTCCAGGCGTGCGCGCGACCACGTCGGGATTCGGAAACCCGAACCGGTTCCCCGCTCCCACGGAGTACACGGTGAACGCCGGGTCGACACGGCGCAGGAACGCCTCCGTGCTGCTGGTCCGGCTGCCATGGTGCGGGGCTTTGAGCACCTGCGCGCGGATCTCCGCGGGCCCCTGGGTGAGATCCGCCTCGGCGAGCGCTTCCACGTCGCCGGCGAACAACACCGCCACCTGCTCATGCACGAGGCGCAGGACGATCGAGTTGTCGTTCAGCGAGCGTCCTTCCTCGAAGCGCGAAGCCACCTCGACCCGCACGGCGCCGACGCGCATGTCGTGCGGCTCCCGCACGGGGACTCCCCGCTCCGCGGCGCGCACCCGCACCCTGGCGGCAATGGGGTCGCGCTCGGGTGTCATCCACAGCTCGCCGACCGCCATCCGATCGAGGACCGTCAGCACGCCGCCGGCGTGGTCGGGATGCGGATGGGTCAGCACCACCGCGTCGAGACGCCGCACGCCGAGCTCCGCCAGCGCCGGCACGACGTCGCGGGCGCCCGGATCGAACTTGCCCGGCCAGCGCAGATCCCCCCCGGCATCGATCAGCATCGCGCCACCTCCGGGGAATTGCACGAGAGCGGAATCGCCCTGGCCGACCGCGAGGAAAGTGACGGTCATCCCCTGGCGCGCATGCGCGAGCGCCGCCCGGCACCCCGCCAGCGCCGCGAGCAGCGCCCAGGGCAGCAGCGCGGTCCGGAAGGCCCGCCGCATGCAGAGGACCACGCCGCCGTACCAGAGCATGCAGGCGAACAGTCCGGGTGCGGCGACCACCACCGTGGCGAACGGAAGCCAGGCGAAGAAGTGCGAGGCCGCGAGGGTCGCGCGGGCGAGGAGGTCGGCGAGCCACCAGAGCGGCAAGAGGTCGAACGGAACGAGCAGGGTGGCCACCGGAATCGCCGCCAGCCCGGGAAGGAGCCCGAGCGCATTGGCGAGCACCGACACCAGGGACAGGCGATGGAACGCGGCGGCCAGGAGCGGAGCGGTGCAGAGCGCGGCGGCGAGCGTCGCGCAGGCGAGCCCGAGGAGGTGCTCCGGGAGCCGCCGCCACAGGGGCGCGCCGGCGGCAGGGAAGGGCAGAGGAAGGAGCTGGCGGATCGGGCGGGCGAGGAGGATGAGACCCGCGATCCCGGCCAGCGAGAGCTGCAGGGCCAGGTCGTGCGTGGCGGCCGGATCCAGGACCGCGCAGGCCGAGGCGCCCAGGGCCAGGGTCGTGAGTCCGTCGCCGCGCCGGGCCAGTGCGGACCCGAGGAGCCCGACGGAAGCGCCGATGCCCGCGCGCACCGCCGGCCAGGGACTGCCGAGGAGCAGCACCTCGAGTGCCGCGAAAGGGAGGGCCACTGCGGCACCGACCAACCCGGCCCGGAGCCGCGGCGCCCAGGGCATTCGCAACCAGGCGCGCCGCGCCAGCTCCCGGGCCACCAGCGCGACCACCGCCAGGTGCAGCCCCGAGCTGGCGAGCAGATGCACCAGGCCGCTCGCCGCAAGCTCGTCTTCAGCCTCGCGCGACAATCCGCTGCGATCCCCGACGGCAAGGGCCGTGACCAGGGCGGCGCTCTCCGGAGAGGTGCAGATCGCGGCCGCGCGTTCCGCGAATCGGCCGCGCAGGCCGTCGAAAAAGCGCCAGATGCGCGGGCCGCGTTCCAGGACCTCGATCGCCTCCGCGCTCCCTTCGACGGCGATCCCGCGCGCGGCGAGCTGGGCGCGCCGGTCGCGGCCGCCTGGATTGAGCTGGGCGGGAGGGAGGTGAACGCTCCCGAAGAAGCGCGCGCGATCGCCACGGTGGACGGGAATGCCCCGCAAGCGCAAGGCCACCAGACCGTGCGGAACGCGAACCAGATCCGGCGCCACCACCCGACCCTCGAATTCCTCCGGGAGCGTGAACGCGGCCGGTGGGTCCTGCGCGGCCCCGCGCAAGAGACCCAGCGCCAGACCGAGGGCGAGAGGCCTGAGCGGCCGCCAGCGCAGACCCGGCAGCGCGAGGAGCGCCACCCACCACGGCACCGAGATTCCGAAAAACGCGCCGGCAAGGAATGCCGTGCACGCGACCAGCAACGGCCGCTCCCCCACGCCCCCTCCCCCCAAAACCGACGTGTGTGCGTTTACTACATCGAACACACGGGAGCCGGCCACGCTACACCTGGGCCGCGATCGACGTCAAGTGGACCCTTGACTCACAATGGCGCTTCGTGTTAAAAGCCCCTTCCTATGCAGACTTTCAAGGTCGGTGACAAAGCCGTCTACCCGGGGCAGGGGGTCGGCGAGGTCATGGGGATCGAGCACAAGGACATTGCCGGGCAGCGGCAGTCGTTCTACGTCCTCAAGATCATGGAAAACGGGATGAAAATCCTCATCCCCATCAACAAGGTCGGCTCGGTCGGGCTGCGCTCGCTGATCGACGAGAAGGCCGTCGTCAAGGTCTATACGATCCTGAAGCAGAAGGATATCTCGGTGGATTCGGCCACCTGGAACCGCCGGTACCGCGAGTACATGGAGAAGATCAAGACCGGCTCGGTCTTCGAGATCGCCGAGGTCCTGCGCGACCTGTACCTGCTCAAGTTCGACAAGGACCTGAGCTTCGGCGAGCGCAAGATGCTGGATACGGCGCGCAATCTCCTGATCAAGGAGCTGTCGCTCGCCAAGGGCGTGAACGAGGACGACATCGAGGGCGACCTGAAGTCGATCTTCAACTGCTGATCAGCCGCTGTACGATTGGACGGGCGTGGGCACGAGCGAGTGTCCGCGCCCGCCCTGCTTCGAGCCCCTGAAAAGGCCTTCCATGTCGCTGCGCGTTTTCAACACGCTCGCCAACGAGAAACAGGACTTCACCCCCCTGCGGCCGGGGCGGATTGGCCTGTACGTGTGCGGGATCACCGTCTACGACCTGCCGCACATCGGCCATGCGCGGATGCTGACGGCGTTCGACGTGGCGGTCCGGTACCTGCGCTGGGCAGGTTGGGAGGTCTCGTTCGTCCGCAACTGGACCGACGTGGACGACAAGATCATCCGGCGCGCCCAGGAGCGCGGGCAGGATCCGAAGCGGTTCGCCGAGCACTTCATCGAGGAGTGCAGGAAGGACATGCAAGCTTTGAACGTCCTCCCGGCGGACGTGGAGCCGAAGGCCACCGAGCATGTCCCGGAAATGCAGGCCCTGATCGCCCGTCTGATCGACCGCGGGAACGCGTATGCCTCGCAAGGGGACGTGTACTTCTCGGTGCGCTCGTTTCCAGCTTACGGAAAGCTCTCCAAACGCCAACTCGAGGACTTGCGCGCGGGTGCCCGCGTGGAGCCCGGCGAGCAGAAGCGGGACCCGCTCGATTTCGCCCTCTGGAAGGCCGCCAAGCCCGGGGAGCCCGCCTCCGTCACCTGGGAGAGCCCCTGGGGCCCCGGCAGGCCCGGCTGGCACATCGAGTGCTCGGCGATGTGCCAGAAGCTCCTGGGGACGACCTTCGACGTGCACGGAGGCGGCAAGGACCTCGTCTTTCCGCACCACGAGAACGAGATCGCGCAGAGCGAGGCGG
>Ga0066709_100002694_pt1 | contig 13132 bp, 9 predicted proteins | sample GraSoiAngelo_158_FD_79665 | JGI IMG/M metagenome (GOLD analysis project Ga0066709, IMG submission 79665) | Grasslands soil microbial communities from the Angelo Coastal Reserve, California, USA - 14_1009_16_30cm | ecosystem: Environmental > Terrestrial > Soil > Grasslands | place: USA... | reverse complement strand
GTTCCGGTTGAGAAAAATGTCATCTTCCGCGCCGTTTCCGTTGTCGCCGACAGCGTGTGGGCAGGAGCCGCGGGCGGCGCTCTCTACCACTCCGCCGACACTGGACGTTCCTGGACCGGAATTCACCCCTCCGCTAACGGCGCAATGCTGACTGGCGACATTGCAACCATTGAGTTTACCGATCTTCAGCATGGCCACCTCACGACGACAAATGGCGAAACCTGGCTGACTCCTGACGGCGGACAGACTTGGCAGAAAAAATAAGATCAAATCTGTTTCGACAATCGCGGGAAATCACAATCATCTTGCAACGAAGGGTTGCTGCTACAACTTGGTTGACTCTTCTGGCGTTCCTCCTGGTTCCCGGACTGGCGTCCTCTCAGATCAACGCAGGTGAGCCTCTCCGTCCGGAATGGTGCCGCCAACTCCCGCGTCCCCAGTATAAGAATCTGGAGAGGGTCAACGTTACGGACGACTGGTTCGAGGTCTATCGCGTTCGCCCGGATGTCTTCGCGATTTACGAGCCCCACCAGTTTGAGGAAGTTATTTCCTACCTGATCCTCGGCAGCCGCCGTGCTCTGCTCTTCGATACTGGATTGGGCGTCGGCAGAATAAGCCACGTCACTGCAAAGCTGACTTCGCTACCGGTTACCGTTCTTAATTCGCATACGCACTTTGATCACATCGGCGGGAATGCTGAGTTCTCCGAGGTCATGGGCGAAGACACTTCCTTCACGCGCGCTAGTATCAAAGGCCAATCCAACATCTACTCGCGCGACGCGCTCGCGGCCGACCGTATCTGCGGAACTCTGCCGGCCGGGGTCCGCACTGATTCGTATGCAATTCGGCCCTGGCACATTTCTCATTGGGTGCAAGATGGCGAGCGCATTGACCTCGGCGGCCGGCAGTTAGAGATCAGCTTCACGCCCGGGCATACTCCCGACTCTCTGTGCCTGCTGGACCGTAAACATGGTCTGCTGTTTACCGGAGACACCTTCTATCCCGGACCTATTTACCTGTTCACCCCAGAGACCGATTTCGCCGCGTACGCGCGATCCGCTTCGCGATTGGCCCATTTGGCGCCGAGTCTCAAGCTACTGCTGCCAGGCCACAATGTCCCAGTCGCCGAGCCGGTTTACCTAACGCGACTTTTAGAAGCGGTGAGAAAAGTCCAAGCGGGCCTCGTAAATTCCACAGTAATCGAGGGCCGCCGCGAATACCGCTTTCAGGACTTTTCTCTTTTGTTGGCAGTGAAGTAGCGGCGGCGTCCCCCTCAATAAAAGAATGACTGAGCAGTTACTCGAGTACCCAACCGTGAAGTGCCCTGCCATCAAGACACGGTTACTGAAGTGACGTTTACACATTTGGGGGGTGGCCCTAGTATGCAGTTGTGGTTTGGCAGTTCTGGGGGAGGGCTGCCGGGGCGTCCTGAACTGAAAAGTTTAGGACGCTTTTTAATTTTAGGCCGAACATCGCAGAGGGAAGCACCGTTCGAACACGTTCGACCTAGTCGCTAAGGCCTACCGTCTGCCTGGGGACTTCCGTGCCTCGCGGCTTCCGCGCCTTGCGACTTCCCCCGATGCGATGCATCCAATAGAAGTGCTACGATAGTATTCCGCCAACCAGCGGAAGCGGTTATGTCTAACTGGAGGAACGATGGCAGGCAATGGAATTTTTGAAATCACCGACGCGAACTTTGACCAGGATGTTTTGAAGTCGGACCAGCCGGTTCTGGTGGACTTCTGGGCTACCTGGTGCGGCCCCTGCCGCGCGATTGCCCCCATCGTGGATGAACTCGCCCGCGAATATCAGGGCAAAGTTAAGATCGTCAAGATGGATGTGGACCACAACAGTGCGACGCCTATGCGCTATGGTGTCCGCGGCATCCCTACCCTATTGGTATTCAAGGGAGGCCAGGTCCAGGAACAAATTGTGGGATACGTTCCCAAAGAGACCATTCAGAAGGCGCTCGACAAGCACGTCGGATAAGCGCTAGCACGCAGCTTATGAAGCAAACCACGCTCGGAGTTTTTCCGAGCGTTTTGTTTTTTCTTGGTGCTTCCTGGGGGAAAGACTTCCCCTAACCTATAGAAAGATTTTTCTGATGATTACTTGGGAGCCGATGGCCAAGGCCTGACTGGCTGATTCTAGTATTTTCGTAATACTCCGATCACCCTGCCCTGAATCTCGACGGCCGCGGCCGGCACCATAATTGGTTTCATTGCTACGTTCGAGGGCTGTAGGCGGATGTTGTCCACTTCACGATAGAAACGCTTAAGGGTTGCGTCACTTCCGTTCACCAGCGCGACGACAATCTCGCCATTGTGCGCCGTCTTCGTCTTCTCCACCAGCACGTAATCGCCATCAAGAATATGCTCATCTTGCATGGAGTCGCCGCGCACTTCCAGCACGAATACTTCTTTCGATCGCACGAAGTCGGCGAGCGAAATGGTTTCCGCATTCTGTATCGCTTCGATGGGCTGCCCGGCGGCAATTCTTCCCACCAGCGGCAGCACTACCGCCGTATTGACCCCCATGGACTGCTTCAGTCGCCCTTTAGGCGCAATCAGGTCAATTGACCGGCTGCGATTATAGCCGCGTGTCAGTAATCCCTTTTCTTCCAGGTTTGAAATATGCTTGTGCACCGTCGCCAGCGAACTCAGCCCAAGGCCCTCGCCAATCTCTTCGAATGAGGGTGAGTACCCCTTCTCCACCACAAAACGTGAGATGAAGTCATAAACCTGCCGCTGCCGTTGTGTGATAGCCATAGGCTTACATTAGCGAATAAAAGGCGAAATTGTCAACTGGAAGGGTAAGTATTCCTTCACGACATGTACCAGGCCGATTACGCGATTAGTCAGAACGCACTACCGCCTCCGCCCCCGAAGCCACCCCCGGAAAATCCGCCGCCACTGAAGCCTCCGCCGCTCCATCCTGACCCGCTGGAACTGGCGCGCGGAGCCGAAACGAAGACCTGATTCATATCCGCTGCCATGCTATGCATGCTGCTGGAGAAGAAGATAGGATTGAAACCGGTCATTCCGTTGGGGGATACATACCACTGTGGTGGATTCCTCACGATGCCCGCGAACGCTTGTGCCCAGTTGTGTTCCACTCCCAGGGCCATGGCGTAAGGAAGATATTTTTCGAAGGTATCAGGAGGCATTCGCTTCAGGCGGTCGGCATCCACGCGCGTCATAAACTCCTGGAATCCGAGCACTGCAATTCGGGTACGCGCCCCTTTCAACGTCTTGGCGGTCATTACCCGCGCGAATAACCACCAGATGATCGCCGATATCGCACCGCATGCCAGCAGTAGCGGGATCGAACTGAAAAAGTTTGCCCATCCAAAATATTGTGCCAACGCCAGGGGCGCAATGATGATGCCGATGCCCAACAAGTTATAAGCATTTGCCGATTCAGGATCGAGCAGATACATGCCTTTGGTCTTCAGCGCTGACATTATGTCTTGGCGGATTATCGGGATTGAAGTGTAGAAGCTGTTCTTCAGGCTGGAGAGGCGTATTTCATCTCCGCGACCGAAGACGTTTTCCAGCATCACACGCTCATGCGGGGCGAGACCCTTCCAATCAGAGCGCGGGATGAGCAAGTGGAAGATATAGTCTTTGTGATGGAAGACCAGGCCGCGATCCACCGTTTCTTCGATTTTCACATAACCGCGGACCGCTAGATCGACGAGTGTCGATGTGATGTCGCGAGGGTGAATTGTGTCTTCGACCAAGGTGCCTGTTTCTGCCGGTGTCATGCCTGCCGGGGGCTCATACATTGGCGCAACTGATATGCCGGGATCGGGATCCCGGCCCTTATACCACCACAGGGTGAACATGACGACCACTGTCCAAAGGGGAAGAAACACCGCCGGATTGCTGCCCACAAACCATCCCAAGCTAGTGAGTGCGCCGGGTTCCCGGAGCAGTCCTTTAGGGACGTAGATGTCTATCGTCATTCCGCCGCGCATGGGTAGCGGATTTGTGGTTTCGAATTCGATTTGTGAGCCATTGATGGTTGACGTAACTTCGCGCTCAGTCGAACCGTAGACTCCGGTGAACGCCTGGGCACGCAACGAGCCCGCAGTGTTGTCAGGCAGGCGAACCGTCGCTAATGCGTGGTCGATCGGGACCGGCCAGTCGTTGCCAGTAACATTCCAGTAGAACTCGTCGTGATCGTCGAAATAGCGGATACCGTTCTTGACGACGTAATCGATCTCGACGGTGCGGGTAGTGTCCACAGCATCGGGAATGTATATTTTGAGGTCACGAAAACCACGCGAGATGCTGGAGTCATACTTCAGCTTGTTGCCGTTGCCGTCGCTCACGCCACTGACTTGGAGGAAGAGCGTATAGTTTGTGCCGCGCGGTCCGGGATACTCGACTGGAATAAACCGATGAATCCCGTGCCATTCACCTATGAACACCAGGGTGATGCGCTCGCTGACCGTGGTACTGCCGTCTTCCTGGACTGTGATGTTGTCCTGGAATTCGGCGGCGCGCCAGCTCTTGGCGGCGAGGGGGACAGCCAGGGCCGCCACACAGGAAATGATGGCCAAGAAGCGGGCTGCCATGTGGAAGAGACGCAAATTGCTGCGTCCCAGTGACGTCGCAAGAACCGTCTTTATAGATGACCTAGCTCTGACGAGCATGGGCTAGAACTTAACCGCCACTGGCTCGCGGTCGGTTTCGGTTGTCTCGAAGAACTGTCGGGGTTGAAAGCCGAACATGCCGGCAAGAATGTTCGTCGGAAAAGACTGGATCTTCGTATTAAAGTCGCGCACCACGGCGTTGTAGTAGCGCCGCGAATTCTGAATGGCATCTTCTGTCTGGCTCAGCGAGTTTTGCAATTGCGTAAATTCCTCCGAGGCCTTCAGCTCGGGATAATTCTCGGCTACCGCGAAAAGGCTTTTTAGCGCGCCGGTAAGTTGATTCTCGGCGGCAGCCTTGTCCGCCGGAGTGGATGCTTGCATTGCCTGCGAACGGAATTTCGCGATGTTTTCGAATGTGCCCTTTTCGTGCGCGGCGTAGCCTTTGACGGTTTCTACCAGGTTGGGTATGAGGTCATGACGGCGTTTGAGCTGCACGTCAATGTCGGACCACGCCGAGTCAGCGCGCACGCGCAACTGCACCAGGCTGTTGTACATGCCAATGACAAAGCCGAGAATCAGAACAGCTATGGCCAGGATGATCCAACTGATCATGCGCACCTCCTCGGTTGAGGGAATCAAACGGACGGTATCACAGGGAGATGAGCGGCGCAAACGGGAGTGGCGTTGCCCGTTCTTGCCAGGGGAGGGCTTCGCTACAGACAGGAGGAAAATATTCTTAGAGACGCTGCGGAGCTACTGGTGAGGGGCGAAATAGCCCTTGCGAGCTCGGACTTGCAGGTCCTTTTTCAGTGATGTGATTTCGATGGAACGGAAGCGACCATCGGCATCAAAGTCTGCGGGTTTGTAGGACACCGCGTACTGGCTGCGTAACTCGTCTTCGATCGCCGCAAAAGAATGCGTGATGTCTTTCGTCTTGTATGGAAAGAAGGCACGACCGCCGGTCGCCGCAGCCAACTGGTCCAAAACCTTGTCGCCGCGCAGGATGAGACCACTGTCGTCGGTAGAGATGGCATAAATGATCACTTCGGCGCGCTGTGCCATTTCAATGGCCTGCGCCCGCGTGTACTCACTCTGGTTGTCCTCACCGTCACTCACTATGATGACAGCTTTGCGCACCGGATGAGCGGGGCGCTCCTTTAGAAGCTTGTCATGACAGGCGTGGTAGACAGCGTCGTAGAGCGCCGTACCACCGCCATCGTGCAAGCGCTGCACGCCGGCAGAAAGCAGCCTGACGTTATCAGTGAAATCTTGCGAAAGCTGGGTGCGGTTATTGAAGCCGAGTATGAAAGCTTTGTCAAAATTCGGGCGCAGCACGTGCTGAAGAAAGCCGGTAGCGGCTTGCTGTTCGAAATCAAAACGTGCCCTCACCGAGCCACTCACATCGATGAGCAGTCCCATTTCCAACGGCAAATCGGTTTCGCGGTGAAATTCCAGAATAGATTGCGGCGGCTTATGATCGTCGAGAATAGCGAAGTCGCTCTGCCCGAGATTACGGACGAACTTGCCGTGCTTGTCGGTGGCAATAAATAGCAGGTTCACTTCGTCCACGCGCGTCTTAATAGTAAGGACGGAGTCCTGGCCGGCCTGGTCAGAATCGGTAACTAATGCAGAAGGGGCTGAATTGAAAGCGGCGCTGCCATTGGCGAGCGTAGGACTTGGGGTGATATAGGCGTTCGATTGCGCCGATAAGGGCACCTGCGCTATGCCGAGCATCAGGGTGGTAACAAATACGATCCTCGTGTACTTCATTCCCAAGAGGTCCAAATTTTTCCCCACTTGCCACGGCTAATGGCCTTCTTAACTTGTTAGATGCACTTTTGGTGCCGAAAGCGGCAGCCAGAGCCGTAACCCACTCTACGAATTTATGAGACCGAACAGCAAGTGCCAAGTTACAAAAGGAGCACACGTTTGGTCATGGGTGAAACACTGCCGGATGTGGGATTTAGCCGGCTAAAGCGTTTTTTGTCGGGCGCTACAGGGATTTCACCATCGCTTGACGGTGAGATGTTACAAAATGACCAAACAGGCATTAGCATAAGAGTCTGAGACACTGAGGGAGGCGTCGATGAAGAAGCTGCTGGCATTGATTTTTGCAATTGTCATGTTGCCCATTAGCTTGATGCCGGCGGACAGCGAGAAGGAACAAGACCGGGTTAAGGAAGCGGGCGTGGTGCTAAAAGAGATCATTAACATTCCCGAGGATATTCCCAAAGATCTATTCGACAGGGCCGAGTGTGTCGTGGTGCTGCCTTCTGTTAAAAAGTTTGCTATCGGACTAGGCGGGAGTTACGGACGCGGCGTGATGTCGTGCCGAACCGGCCAGCACTTTACCGGTCCCTGGAGCGCCCCCGCGATGTACGCGCTGGAGGGAGGCAACATTGGTTTTCAACTGGGCGGGCAGGCGACAGATTTCGTGCTGCTGGTTATGAATCCGCGCGGCGCGGAATCTCTGATGGGCAGTAAAGTAAAACTGGGCGCGGATGCCGCAGCAGCCGCGGGACCGAAAGGCCGCAGCGCCGAAGGGGCAACGGACATCGTGATGCGCGCCGAAATCCTCTCTTATTCCCGCTCTCGCGGGTTATTCGCTGGAATATCGCTGGAAGGATCAACTTTGCGGCCCGACAATCGCGCTAACGAGAAACTGTATGGCAAGAAGTTGAGCGTGAAGGAGATTATCCGGCAAGGAAAAGTTCGGACTCCTGCCGCTGGCCAGGAGCTGATCTCTTTGCTGAATAAGCATTCGCCCAAGAATCTGTCCGATCCGAAATCGCTGCAGTAAGAATGTCCCTAATGTGTCAGCTTAAGTATGCAGGCGAAAACTTCAACTCTGGTACGGTGCGGGTGGGCGCGCAGTGAGCTTTCCATCGAATACCATGACAAGGAATGGGGTGTGCCCGCACACGACGACCGTACCTTATTCGAGTTTCTAGTTCTGGAAGGAGCTCAGGCCGGTCTGAGTTGGGAAACAATCCTCAAGAAGCGGGCGAATTATCGGGCTGCGTTAGACAACTTTAATCTCGCCCGCATCGCCAACTACGACGGACGAAGGCTGAACTCTCTGTTGCAGAACCTAGGAATCATTCGCAACCGGCTCAAGCTTGCGTCTACCGTGCAGAATGCGAAGGGCTTCCTGAAAGTGCAAAAAGAGTTTGGCAGCTTTGACGAGTACGTGTGGCAATTTGTGGGCGGAAAGCCAAGACAAAATGATTGGCGCTCGTTAAAACAGATTCCAACCAGTACGCCGCAATCGGACGTGATGAGCCGCGACTTGAAAAAGCGCGGTTTCAACTTTGTAGGCTCTACCATCTGCTACGCCTTCATGCAGGCGGTTGGAATGGTCAATGATCATCTGCTGAGCTGCTTTCGTCGCCAGCAAATCGGCTGAACCGCTGGGGATTACTTGATTTTCCGGGCCTTTGAAAAGTTCTAGAACACCTTGTGGAACTTGGCATTCACTGACATGCCGCCGTATTGGTCTCGCGCGGCAGCGACAGACCAGCGTTTAGAGATTTGATATTCACCCTGCACAACCTCACTCTGCGCATCGGCGACGTCAGTTGAAAAGGTAAAGATGAAGTTCTTGGTCACGCGCTGTTGCAGCGCGACGCGCGCGCCCGGGTTGGTACCGTTACCACCAATCGTGGGATCGATTTGCAAACTGGATATTCCCGCAAGTTTCTGGAGGCGGCTGCTCACCTGCCCTGCCAAACCTTGCGCCAGAACCGAGTTCGCATCCAGATTGGCGGGGGCAGCTTCCTCCGTAGTCTGTCCGCGGGCGAGTAGATTAATGATATCGACCGGTGGCAAGGGCGGCTCCGACGTGTACTCCGTTCTGAGCCGATCCAGAGGTCCAATAAAATTAAGGCTCAGGTTGTACTGCTGCACAGCAGTCGTCAATAGAAGGTTCACGACCAGTTCGGTCTGGTTGGGATTAACAAAATCGATGATGCCCCGTTGCAGTTGATACCGTTGTTTCATGAAAAACATTTCACCGCTGTTAAGCGACGCTCGTCCGGTAATGACGGGATCAGCTCCGGTGCCGATGACGCGGAGATTTGCCTGGCCTTGCAGGCTCAGTGTCGAACTCACCAAATTGAGCTGCGACGTAGTCTGCACAGCGACATTGAGTTTCAGATTTTGGATGAATCCCTCACCGGTAGGGGGCGCGGAGTTGCCGGAAAACTGACCTATGAAATCGGCAAGGTCGAAGTCCTGCGTGAAAGAGAGATTATCCACCAGCACGCGGCCATCAAGATTCGAATCTTGCGGTGTTCCGGTCAGGGTTAGATCGCCACCGAGTATTGTCCGCACGCCCTCGGGATAACGCAGGCGAACCCCATTAGCATTAAGAGCAAGATTGAACTGCATTTGCGGCTTATAGATAACCGCCCCGGTAGCAGTAATCTGCCCGCCCCCAAGCTGACCCGCGAGATGGCTAACTTGAATCTCATTGTTCTGAATATCGAACAGCCCGTTTAAATTGTCGATGCCCATAGGTGCGCTGGCGGCCGCGAGGGAGATGTTCTGCATGCGTAGTTGTCCCTGGACACCCAAATTGGCGTTGCTGCTACGCGTCGCATGTAGATCAAGTGCCAGCTTACCCGAGCTCTGCACCTCAGGGCTAAGGATGCGTAACAATTGCATGTCAATGCTGCCGAGTAGGTTGAGTCTGGGAGGCGCAGATCCCTTCAACGGAATCTCACCATCGAACCGAACCGATGTCCCGGTTCCCCTGATCTCGCTAGGAGCAATTCGCGCAACCGAGTCGGCGTAATCAATCTGAATAGGACCGGCGTTCGCAATCTGGATGGACTGGTAAGCCGCAGTCAACGTCCGAATCACTAAGTGAGCTTCCATACGCGATCTGTCTTTCAAAGGACCCTTTGCCGACGCATGGAACTCTAATTGTCCTTGAAATTGGGGAGGTACAGGTTTATAGAGCGCGATCAAGGGCGCAAGCGGCAAACCTTTGGTATCCAACGTTGCCACGGTGTAATAGTTATCGTTGAGGTTGATAGTGCTACGCGCCTGCACGAACGCGTTGGCGAGTTCGGAGTCGAGCGTGATGTCAGCCCGATGATTCACCACATTCAACTGAGCTTTGACATGGTTCACACTGGCTTGCCGGACTTGCAGGGTTGGGACCTGTAGAGTGGCCGCGACTTGCGGGTCCGCCAGAGTGCCTTTCCCGGTTGCCGATGCCGAGAGCATGCCCGTGAGCCCGAGGTTGCGCTGCTGGACTGCATCGAGCCGCGCCAGATTAATTACGGGCGCGTTCATCTGCAATTCATAACCCTGATTCTTCGGGTAGTAGATAAGGTGTGCGGTTGCCGAGCCAGCCGGTATTTTCGCGACAAGGTCAGAAGTAACTGAGTTGCCTGCGGCTTTGAATTGAAGCGACAGATTCTGAATCGCCTGGTTATAGACGCGCGCTTGCGATAGTTGCGCCGAACCATTCCCCATGGGATTGAGTTGCGAACCGTGCAGGGAGATGTCCGCCGATAAATTGCCGCTTACCGGGTAATCTAATTTGGCGAGTTTTTGCAGTTGATTGACCGGCATTTGTCGAACAGTAAGACTTGCCGAGATGGGATTGGATGGAAAGTATTTCCATTGTCTGAGGCCGAGATTCAAGCTGAAAAAGGCTTGCCCTTGACGCGCCGCAACCAGTGAACCACGTTGCACGGTGATGCCCGAGGGACAAGCCTGAATCGCAAACTGCAAGTCTCGCCATTGGCTGCCATCGACCAGCAAATTCTGGGCGGTCACTTGTCCTGAGATACGCGGGTTTTTCAGGGAGCCCTGCATGACGCCAGTGAGCGCCGCAGAACCCGAAATGCTTAGAGTTCGTACGGGAGTTGATCCGCTTGCAGTCTGGTTGTTGGGCGTTTGGAGAGCTGCGGCCAGCGAATTAAGCTCGTTCAAATCGCCGGTCTTAGCTTGAATGCGCAGATCGGATCGATCACTGACACTGCCGTGAATCCCGATAAGGGTCTGGGGTGTTCGGAAATAGCTGTCACGAAGCGTGATGATGTTACGAGCACCATCGTAATTCATATGGATGATGCCATCGACCGGAAGCAAATTATTCCTGGTGGCGGAGCTTTGCTCGACCGCAGCCTTTAGTATTACATCTGATTTCGCTCTGAGATTCCTGACACTACCAATCCACGAAGCCTCGGCCATGCCGTCGATTCGTCCCGTCACCGGCATTCGCTTTAGCTGTTCAGATTTCGCCACCTCGCGCGCAGATCGTAGCGAAATCGCCCGCACGGAGGCTCGCAGGCGCGATACCGGGGTCGCGTCTATGTGCTGCATCGAGAGCTCGGCGCTAAGGTGACCGCCCAGCAAGTCTGCGCCAATATCACTGGCCTGCAAGTTGCCGTTGATGAGCTTGTATTGCCCGTGAAGCGAACGAACGACAGCACGCGCCTGAGGGAGCACGACATCAAGCTGGCGGCTATCTAATCTGCCTTCAACTACCACATTGCGCAGGAAAGGCTGCACCGCCACATTCTGGTACCGAAGCGCTCCGGAAAGATCAATGTTTCCAGCAGGCAGGGACGAATCTGTCATCAGCGCTTTAAAATCCTGCATGTGAAGCAGCATCTGATAGGTACCATCCACTTTGGGATTTCCAAAGTCGCTGACATTTGCCTCCAGGCGAATTTGAGAAGATCCAATTTTCAGAACGGCAGGGTTCAGGGAAAAAAGCGAAGGTGTTGCGATAAAGGTGGCGTGCAGGTCATGAGGAAGAGGAGCGGAGTTTCCCATCAGCAAACGCCCGTTGCGATATGACATGGAACCGGTGTAGCGCGATTGCAAAATCTTGTACTGGATTTCCGTTTCGAGGTCATGCAGGTCGGCCTGCAGCGGAGTGCGTTCCTGGTTGTAGTAAATTTCTCCGTTGGTCAGCAGGACGTGTTTAATTCCAAGGTCAAAAACATTCACGGGCTGGTTATCCTTCGTCGGGACCTTGGGTTGTGGGATATTGCTGCGGCCATTCTTATCGCTGATGAGATGAACCACGGGATGCTGAATAATGATCTCGTTCAGATCTACTTTGCGCTGCAATGCAGACACAATTTTGATATTGACCGACAGCTTATCAATGGCAAGCAACGGATGATTCTGATCTTTCTCGGTGCCGCGGATGATTAGTCCGTATACATCGGCAGTCAGGTTACGCCAGTGGAAGTCAAAACTTTGAATCTGCACCTGCCCGCCAGTCGCTTCCTCAGCTTTCTGCACGATCTTCGCCAAGACGTATTGGTGAAATGCATTGCTCCGCAAGATGAAGAATCCGGCCACCGCGACCAGCACCAGTAAAGCGGCGATGCTTCCCAGTATCCAGCCCATTAATCTTTTTCGAGTCATGGCAACAGCCCCAATCCGCTAGCGTTAGAATGCCTGCCCTAAGGTGACGAAAAACTGAGTTGATCTGAAACCGGTCACCGGATTCAGATTGTGTCCTATGTCGAACCGCACTGGCCCCACCGGAGTGTCATAGCGGAGCCCTACTCCCACAGTGTTTGTGTAGTCGTTGATGAAACGAGCGATGCTGATGCGGTTGTAAACGTTCCCACCATCGTAAAAAACCACAGCCCCAAGATTTTTTATGATGGGTAAGGGAAATCTGAGTTCAGAATTAAGAATGAATAACTGATTGCCCCCAATCGGCACGGTGATGTTGGCGCAAGTAGACGTATCATTCGGATTGCCGCAAAAGGGCACGATGCGTTGTGGTCCCGCCGCGTTGATGGGAAAGCCACGCAGAGTGTTTCCCCCTCCCGCGAAGAATCGCTCACTGGTCGGAATGTTGCTGCTGCCAAATGCCTTGGCGAATCCCAGCCGTAAGCTATTGGCCCACACGATTCTGCCCCCTACTCCGCGGTAATAAGCAACCTGTCCCAGATACTTGGCAAAGTTCGTACTAGCTCCAATCGCATTGCCGGTGATTGCGATGTCGGAGGTCTGATAAAGCCCGCGATGAGCATCGAGCGGTTTGTCGCGAGTATCTTTGATGATGGAACCCGAAAACGTCGAGAGACGCACGGACCGATCTTCGGGCAATACTAATTCCGGAACCAGAAGCTGGCTCAGGTCTGTCTTACCGAAGCTGTAGCGCACTTGTGCCGTGGTGGTCTTCTTCCGGTCGATTTTGCGTTCGAATTGAAGAGAGACATTCTCCAGTCGCGCGGCGAACAGCGGGTTTTCTGTTGTCCGTTCAGCCGCGAAGCTGAGCAACGATCCCCATTGGCTGAGGCGGAAATGAGGATCGCTATAAGTTGCGAGAACACGCTGGTCGAGCCTGGACAACAGCAAAGAAATCGCTCCGGTTTCACCCAAACCACGCAGATTGCGGCGCATGAATTCAATGGACCCGCGCGGCCTGGGCGAGGTTCGCTCACTGGGAACGATCGTTGACTTGCCCAATCCGAACGTCGGCAAACCCGGTGCCGCTACTGTGCCGGTGGGCGAGGCGCCACCGCTCCCGCATGCGTCAAATCC
>Ga0066709_100002693_pt1 | contig 13132 bp, 8 predicted proteins | sample GraSoiAngelo_158_FD_79665 | JGI IMG/M metagenome (GOLD analysis project Ga0066709, IMG submission 79665) | Grasslands soil microbial communities from the Angelo Coastal Reserve, California, USA - 14_1009_16_30cm | ecosystem: Environmental > Terrestrial > Soil > Grasslands | place: USA... | reverse complement strand
GGCGAGCGGCACGGACTGGCGCCCGCGACAACATCGGGGCGCCTGTGGACGCACCAGCTGCAGCTGACGATCGCCGACCTCGTCGGGGAAGTTCACGACACGCACCATCCCATCGCGTCGAGCCTTTATTACGAAGATCAGAAGCGCGAAGCGAAGCGTCGCGCGCATTATCTGATCAAGGAGCGGCTGCCGAAGTATCTGGGGTATTTCGAGCGCGTGCTCGAGCGCAATCCACGGGGATCCAATTTCCTGGTCGGCGCAACGTTGACGTACGCGGACCTTTCGGCATACCAGCTCATCGCCGGCCTCGCATATGCGTTTCCGAAAGCAATGGCGCGACTCGGCAAACGGCATCCCAACTTGATGCGCCTCCATGCGGGTGTCGCGGTCCGGCCTCGGATTGCGGCATATGTCGCTTCCGAGCGCAGGATTGCGCACAACGAGGACGATATTTTCCGACTCTATCCCGAGCTCGACGAATGACGTCGAATGTCGTGGGCGGATGCAGCCCGGCTCGGTAGACTCGAACCTTTCGAAGAACAAGGAGTCCCGGTGCTCGCCCGCATTGCTGTCGTTTTCGCGCTATGCTTTTCCACCGCCGCTTTTGCGCAAATCAGGATTGGATTGATGGTCTCGGCGACGGGTCCGACGTCGGCGATCGGCATTCCGCAAAAGAACACCGGCGACATCCTGCCGAAGAAAATCGGCGATGTGGCCGTCGAATACATTTCGCTGGAAGATGGCGGCGATACGACACGCGCCGTGCAAAACATCAAGAAGCTTGTGCAGGAAAACAATATCGATGCACTGATTGGCCCATCGACGACACCGAACGCGCTCGCGATCCTCGATGTGATCGCCGAAGCGAAAGTGCCGATGATGGCGACCGTGGGAACGTCCGCCGTCGTCGAGCCGATTGACGCCAAGAAACGCTGGGTATTCAAGACGACACAGAACGATGATCTCATCGCCGGCGCATTGTTGAAGCATATGACGAAGGGCAACGTCAAGACCGTCGCCTTCATCGGGTTTTCCGATCCGTACGGCGACAACTGGCTCAAGGTGTTCAGCGGGCTCGCTGAAAAAGCAGGCATCAAAGTCATCGCCGCGGAACGCTTCAATCGCACCGACCAAAGCGTGACCGGCCAGACGCTGCGGATGATCGGCGCGAAGCCGGACGCGATGTTGATCGCTGCGGTCGGAGGACCCGCGGTGCTCCCGCAAGCCACATTGCGCGACCAGGGCTTTAAGGGTCCGATCTACCAGACGCACGCGGTGGCGACCGAGGATTTCATCAAGCTCGGCCGCGACAAGGTCGAAGGAACGGTACTCGCAGCTGGCCCCATGCTGGTGATCGACGAGATTCCCGATGCCAATCCGACGAAGAAGGTTGCGCAGAATTACATCGCGGCCTACCAGAAACAATTCGGCAGCGTGCCGGCGACGTTTGGTGCGAACACCTGGGATTCCGGCATCCTGCTCGAACGCGCAATTCCGGTTGCGCTCAAGGTCGCAAAACCTGGAACCGAGGCCTTTCGAACCGCGCTTCGCGACGCACTCGAGCAGCAACACGAAGTCGTCGGCTGTCAGGGCGTGTTCAACATGTCGCCAACCAATCACAACGGAATGGACGACCGGGCGCGCGTGCTGGTGACGGTGAAGGACGGGAAGTTCAGGCTCCTTCCGGAGTAATTTACGAACTTTATTGTGCGGACTGGCGACGCCGAAACAGAAGGTGCAAACTGATCATTGGCGGCTAGGGCGTAGCGCCGCCGTTGGGGAAATGGGGTCAGGCAAGGGGGACGCTTGGCAAAGAAACGCAATCTCACGACGTACATCTTGTTCGGGACGTTCGCCGGCGTGCTCGTCGCCTTCGTGATCGCCGCAACGCTCGCGTTTTTCAACATACCCGAAGCGGGTCTGCTGCTCATCATAGGAATCGATCAGTTTCTCGACAGGGGACGATCGGCGACCAACCCTTGCCGAAACCCGCGAGCTCGAAGGCATCTACGTCCGCTGGTTCCAAAGCCGCCTGCCGACGGGCGAACGTCTCAACATCCCGATGAGCGCGCAATTGCGCGAGATTTTTCACGTCCTCGGCGCGCCCGAATGACGTGCGCGTAGTCGGCATCCTCCTCGCCGCCGGAAGCAGCATGCGTTTCGGCGGCGACAAGCTTCTCGAACCGCTCCCCCGCGCAACGGACGATTGCGAGGCCGGCACGCCGATCGGCGTCGCCGCGTGCCGTCATCTCGCCGCGGCCGTTTCCGCAACGCTTGCTGTCGTTCGTCCGAGCGATGCAGCGCTCGCCACAATGCTGCGCAATGCCGGCGCCCGCGTCGTCGAATGCGCTCGCGCGGAGGAGGGCATGGGCGCGAGCCTCGCCTGCGGCGTGCAGTCGGCGCCGGACGCCGATGCGTGGCTGATTGCGTTGGCCGATATGCCCTGGATCAGGCCCTCGACGATCAGGACGCTGGCTGCGGCACTGTCGGGCGGCGCCGACATCGTTGCGCCTTCGTACGACGGCGAGCGTGGCCATCCAGTCGGATTTGCGCAGCGTCATTACGCGGCGCTATCCGCATTGACCGGCGACGAAGGCGCGCGCGCGATCGTGCAGGTTAATCAGACGACGCTGCGGCTGGAAGCGACCGACGACCCCGGCGTGGTGCGCGACATCGACACGCGCGTTCAACTACTCGGACCCTAGCCCGCCCGCGACTGCCACAAGTCGGGCTGGCGCTGCACGCCCGCAAACGATGTTTCCTGCGCGACCCACCAGCCGCGAAAATCATTTTCAGCGAGCGGCTTCGTGATCAGAAATCCTTGCGCTTCCTCACAGCCGTGGGCACGCAGAAAATTGAATTGCGCGTCGGTTTCGACGCCCTCGGCCGTGCACCGTAAGCCGAGTGAATGCGACAGCGCGATGATCGCCTGCGTGATCGCCTCGTCGTTCTTGTTCTGCTCGAGGCCGTGCACGAAACGCTGATCGACCTTGACGCCGTGAATGGGCAACCGCGCGAGATACGACAGGCTCGAATAACCGGTGCCGAAATCGTCGACGGTGATCGAGATGCCCATTTGCTTCAGCTTGACGAGCGTCGTCACGGCTTTCTCGGCGTGCGTGATGATGACGCTCTCGGCGATTTCAAACTCGAGAAAATGCGGCGACAGGCCGCTTTCCATCAGCGCATCCTGCACGGTCGACAGCCAGTTCTCGTGCTGCAGCTGCTGCACCGACATGTTCACCGACAGGCGCAGCAACATGTTTTGGCGATGCCACTGCACGACCTGGCGGCAGGCGTCGTGGAGAACGCGCTCGCCGAGCGCCTGAATCATTCCTGACTCTTCGGCGATCGCGATGAATTCCGCCGGCAAGACAATTCCGCGTTCGGGATCGCGCCAGCGCACGAGCGCCTCGACGCCGCGGGGACGCCCCGTCTGCATCTCGATCTGCGGCTGGTACACGACGAAGAATTCGTCAGCCATCAACGCACGGCGCATATCGGTTTCGAGCTGCAGGCGTTTTTGCACTCGCGCATTCATGTCGCCCGTATAGAAGCGATACGCGTTGCGCCCCGATTCCTTGGCCGAGTACATCGCCGTATCCGCCTGCTTGATTAGCGTCACGGCGTCCGGTGCGTCGACCGGGTAGATGGCGACACCGATCGAGCAGGTCAGCGTCGGGATTTGATCGGACAGCCGGAACGGCTCCTTGAACGCTTCGCGTACGCGCGAGATCACGGCCATCACCTCGAATGTCGCATCGGCGGCGCCGAGACTCGGCAGCACGAGCACGAATTCATCGCCGCCGAGACGCGCGACGGTGTCGCTCTCACGGACGGCCTTCGTCAGCCGCTGGGCGATCGCCTGCAACAGTTGGTCGCCGGCGTCGTGACCCAGCGTATCGTTGATCCGCTTGAAGTTATCGAAGTCGAGAAAGAGGCATGCGACCTGCGTGCCGTCGCGAAGCGCTTGCGCCAGAATTTGCCGCAACCGCTGATTGAGTAGCGAACGGTTCGGCAGCCCCGTGAGGATGTCGTGCTGCGCGAGCTTGTAGGCGTGGGCCGTCGCGACTTCGAGCTCCTTCGTGCGCTGCGTGACCTTCTCTTCGAGCGTCCGTTGATAGTTGGCGACCTCGCCCTGCGATTCGGCGAGCCGCTGCGTCATGTGGTTGAACGTATGCGTGAGCAGGCCAAGCTCATCGGAGGACTTTGCGGGCACGTAGATGTCGAGCCGGCCCGAGCCCACGGCGCGCGCCGCGCGCATCAGCCGCCGCATCGGCGCGACCAGCCGGCGGGTGAGAAGAAGCGTCGCAATCACCGCGACGACAACGAGCAAACCGACGACCGTCAATGCGCCGAGCAGGTGGTTCCGAAGATTCTCCCGCTGTCGGTCCGCCGACATGCCAAGCCGGACGTAACCAATCGGCGGCCCGCCCGCCGAAGACGTTATGGGTGTCATCAGCTCGACAATGCGCAATCCGCCTATCGCTCGTTCGCCGTTGGCGGCCGACGCGTCCGGTGTCGCGGCGATCTGCAACGCTGGCAATGGCTCATCGCCGAGCTTTGCCGCGATCCGCCGCTCGGCGACGGGATCACCCTTCTGGTCATGCACGGAGACGTACGCGATGTCGGCGTCGCCGGCGATTCCGCCCAGAATCTGTTCGATGCTCGTCTTGTTTTGTGCGGCAAGCGCCGGCGCCGAGACATCGGCGAGCATCGCGAGTACCGTTCGTCCTTGTGCGCGCAACTGCTGCTGATCGTCACGCCATTGCTGCCAGAAATAGAACGAGGTGATCGTCAACGCCGTAAGGGCGATCAACCCGACCGTCAGCAGATTGAGCTTCGTCAGAAGCCCCATACGCACCGGCGGGAGGTTGAGCGTGGTGACGGTGTCCGCCGCGAGCGGCGACAAGTGCTTGCGTAACCGTTGGCGCACGGTCGTCACAGGACCCCCACCAAGCGGATGGGGTACTTCGCAATAGGTGGGCTACAAGAACCTTCGCGCGTGCGTCGGCGGGCCGCCGGGGGCGCGCGAAAGCGCGCCGCCGCGGTTGAAGGCGGTGTTCGCCGGGCGCAGCTGCCGCCCGACGATTCAACGGCGGTCATCACGTGATTGTGGGGTGCGCGTGGCAAGGCATGGTTTGCGTGACTCGAGTACCACGCTGCCGCGGCGCCCTCTGTGTTTGTTCCAACAGCATTGAGAGAATACACCTGCGATGCCGCAAAGCGCGCGCGCGTGCGCCTTGGGCGACAGGCGGCGTTTGGTTCAGCCGATGGCGACCGGAATCTTGCCGATCCTTTGCCGCCACTCACGCGGTCCCGACTCGTGCACCGATTCGCCACGAGCATCGACGGCGACGGTGACCGGCATGTCCTTGACGTCGAATTCGTAGATCGCTTCCATGCCGAGATCGGGGAAGCCGACGACTTTCGACCCACGAATGGCTTTCGATACCAGATACGCCGCGCCGCCCACCGCGATCAGATAAGCGGCTTTGTGCTTGCGAATCGCCTCGACAGCCACCGCGCCGCGTTCACCCTTGCCGATCATCGCGAGCAAGCCCGTCCGGGCGAGCATCGTGTCGGTGAACTTGTCCATCCGCGTTGCGGTGGTCGGCCCCGCAGGACCGACGACTTCATCGCGCACCGGATCAACCGGCCCGACGTAGTAAACGACGCGATTGCGAAAGTCGACCGGCAACGACTCCCCTTTCGCGAGCATTTCGGTCATGCGCTTATGCGCTGCGTCGCGGCCGGTCAGTATCTTGCCGTTGAGGAGCAGGCGATCACCGGGCTTCCACGCCGCCACTTCGGCCGGTGTCAGCGTATCGAGGTCGATGCGGCGCGATTCGGCAACCGGTGTCCACTGCACTTCAGGCCATTGCGAAAGATCCGGTGGATCGAGCCGCGCTGCGCCGCGGCCATCCAACGTGAAGTGCGCGTGACGCGTCGCGGCGCAGTTGGGGATGATGGCCACGGGCAAGCTCGCCGCGTGCGTCGGATAATCGAGAATCTTGACATCGAGGACGGTAGACAATCCGCCGAGACCCTGCGCACCGATGCCGAGCGCATTGACCTTGTCGTAAATTTCGAGACGCATCTCCTCAAGCCGATTCGATGGACCGCGCGCTCGCAGCTCGTGGAGATCGATCGGCTCCATCAGCGCTTCCTTCGCGAGCAACATCGCTTTCTCGGCGCTGCCGCCGATACCGATGCCGAGCATTCCCGGCGGACACCAGCCCGCACCCATCGTCGGTACCGTGTTCACGACCCAATCGACGATCGAGTCGGATGGATTCAGCATCGTGAACTTTGCCTTGTTCTCCGACCCGCCGCCTTTCGCCGCGATCTTGACTTCAACCGTTTCGCCTGGCACGACGTCGAAATGGATGACCGCAGGCGTGTTGTCGCGCGAATTGATCCGCTTGCCCGCGGGGTCGTGCAGGATCGACGCGCGCAGTTTATTGTCCGGATGGACATAGGCGCGCCGGACGCCTTCGTTCACCATGTCGGCGACCGACATCGTGGCGCCTTCCCATTGGACATCCATGCCGACTTTGACGAAGGCGCAGACGATTCCGGTGTCCTGGCAGATTGGCCGGTGGCCCTCCGCGCACAGCCGCGAATTGGTGAGGATCTGGGCGATCGCATCCTTTGCCGCCGGCGACTGCTCGGCATCGTACGCTTCGGCCAGTGCCGTGATGTAGTCCTGCGGATGGTAGTAGGAAATGTACTGAAGAGCGTCCGCGACGCTGGTAATCAGGTCGTGCTGGTGGATCTTTGCCATGGGGATGAGCGCCCTGCCGATTTGATGCAGCGCAAAATTCTAGCATTGCGCTGACAGCGTCCCGTTTCCACGTCTTGTATCATTGGTGAGAGGAGGTCCTAAGCATGGCTCAGATCGAATCCGTGATGCGGGAACTGCGGGTATTTCCGCCGTCCGCCGAGTTCGTCGCACAGGCGAATATCAAAAAAGCCGACTTCGAGCGGCTGAATGCCGCAGCAGCAGCCGATTACGACGGCTTCTGGTCCGGGCTCGCGCGCGAGACGCTGTTGTGGCAGAAGCCCTTCACAAAGGGGCTCGACGAATCGAAGGCGCCGTTCTACAAGTGGTTCGAGGACGGAACACTCAACGTCTCGTACAACTGTCTCGAGCGCAACCTGCAGAACGGCAACGCCAACAAGGTCGCGATCGTTTTCGAGGCCGACGACGGCAAGGCGACAAAAGCCACGTATCAGGAGCTCTATCACCGCGTCTGCCGCTTTGCGAACGCGCTCAAGTCGCTTGGCATCAAAAAAGGCGATCGCGTCGTCGTTTACATGCCGATGTCGATCGAGGGCGTCGTCGCCATGCAGGCGTGCGCGCGGATCGGCGCCACGCATTCGGTCGTGTTCGGCGGCTTTTCGGCGAAGTCGCTGCAAGAGCGGATCATCGATGCCGGCGCGGTCGCGGTGATCACCGCGGACGAACAGGCGCGCGGCGGCAAGCATCTTCCGCTCAAAGCGATCGTCGATGAGGCGCTGGCGATGGGTGGATGCGATGCCATCCGCAATGTGATCGTCTATAAACGCACGGGCGGCAACGTGGCGTTCTCGGCGCCGCGCGATTTGTGGATGCACGACATCGTCGCCAAGCAGCCCGACACGTGCGAACCCGAATGGGTTGGCGCCGAGCATCCGCTTTTCATTCTTTACACGTCCGGATCGACTGGCACGCCAAAGGGCGTTCAACACAGCTCGGGCGGCTATCTACTGTGGGCGATGCTGACGATGCGCTGGGTGTTCGACATCAAGCCGGACGATCTCTTCTGGTGTACGGCGGATATCGGCTGGGTGACCGGCCACACGTATATCGCATACGGTCCGCTTGCCGTCGGTGCGACGGAAGTCGTGTTTGAAGGCGTACCGACTTATCCGGATGCCGGACGATTCTGGAAGATCATCCAGGATCACAAAGTCAACGTGTTTTACACCGCACCGACCGCCATCCGTTCGCTGATCAAAGCGTCCGAAGCGAATCCGGCGACGGCGCCAAAGAACTACGATTTGTCGAGCTTGCGTTTGCTCGGCACCGTCGGCGAGCCGATCAATCCGGAAGCGTGGATGTGGTACTACACGAACGTCGGTCGCGGTCGTTGTCCGATCGTCGATACGTGGTGGCAAACGGAAACGGGTGGCCATTTGATTTCGCCGCTGCCCGGCGTTACCACGACGGTGCCCGGGTCGTGCACGCAGGCGCTGCCCGGAATCATGGCGGCTATCGTCGATGAAACCGGTCACGAAGTGCCCAATGGGCATGGCGGAATTCTGGTCATCAAAAGGCCATGGCCGGCAATGATCCGGACGATCTGGGGCGATCCTGAGCGTTACCGCACGTCGTATTACCCTGACGAGCTTGGCGGCAAGCTTTATCTCGCCGGTGACGGTTCGGTGCGCGACAAGGAGACCGGTTATTTCACGATCATGGGTCGCATCGACGACGTGCTGAACGTTTCCGGCCATCGGCTGGGAACGATGGAAATCGAATCAGCGCTCGTCGCGAATCCGATGGTGGCCGAAGCGGCGGTCGTGGGCCGTCCTGACGAGATGACTGGCGAAGCCGTCTGCGCGTTCGTCGTATTGAAGCAGGCGCGGCCGTCCGGCGCGGACGCTGAAAAAGTCGCCAAACAGTTGCGCGACTGGGTCGGCAAGGAAATCGGTCCGATCGCGAAGCCCAAGGATATTCGCTTCGGTGACAATCTGCCGAAGACACGTTCGGGGAAGATCATGCGGCGACTGCTGCGCTCTATCGCGAAGGGCGAGGAGATCACGCAAGACATTTCGACGCTCGAGAATCCGGCAATATTGGAGCAACTGAAGCAAGCGTTGTAAAGCGCTGGAACCAGGATGCCGAAATGACTCGACGCTTCGCCCGAACTGAGAAAGGGCATGGCGAGATCGTTGAGGGCCGCAGGAACTTGCGCGGCAAGGTGCGCACGCTGCTCTTCTTGATCGATCCCGCGAAGTCGGCAGAGCAGATCGAGCAGCAAGCGAGCCAGATCGGCGCTACGTACGAGCAGCTCGCGCAGCTCGTCGCCGACGGCTATGTCGTCGAGCTCGGAACGGAAACGGCGATTGCAGCCAACGACGACAAAGCCGGCGCCGTTGATGTGATCGACGAAGTCGGGCGCTTTCGCATCGCGAAGGCATTCATGAACGACACCATCGTCGACGCTCTCGGGATCCGCGCCTTTCTATTCACTTTGCGGCTCGAGCGTTGCGCGACACGCGCCGACCTGAAGGCACTGCTTCCCGATTATGCGCAATCGCTCACGAAGAAGCTCCCGAAATCGGACGCCGGCGTCTTGATCGAGCGGACCGGAGAATTGTTGGAAATCACCTGAACGGCGGCTGGACGAGCCTGCCGCTCGGCGTAAGCCAAACCGTCCTAATGGTGCACCGCCGCATTGAGTTGCGGCGAAGGTCGAATTGTTGCTCTTGGGCGAACCAGCTTATACTCCCGCGGATTTGTGATTTCGACAACGCGGGTCCATGCCCGGTCATATCCGCACCAGACCGATAAATTTTTGAGGAGGCGTTCGATGGCCACAGTCGCACCGCGGGCCCCAGGTCACACGCAGGATTTCACGAAAGAAGAGAAGAAGGTCATTTTCGCATCGTCGCTCGGGACTGTCTTCGAGTGGTACGACTTCTATTTATACGCGGTTCTTGCGCCATTTTTCGCGGCGCTCTTCTTTCCCAGTGGCAACGACACCGCAGCGCTGTTATCGGCGTTTGCGACCTATGCCGCCGGTTTCCTCGTACGGCCATTCGGCGCCCTCGTATTCGGGCGGATCGGCGATCTGGTGGGCCGCAAATATACGTTTCTGGTCACGATCGTCGTGATGGGCTTCTCGACTTTCGCAGTCGGTTTGTTGCCGACATTCCAGACCATAGGCTGGGCGGCACCCGTCCTGCTGGTGTCGCTGCGGCTGTTGCAAGGTCTGGCGCTCGGCGGCGAATACGGCGGCGCGGCAACCTACGTGGCTGAACACGCGGCGGAAGGCAAGCGCGGTTACGACACCGCGTGGATCCAGACGACGGCGACGCTCGGCCTGTTCCTCGCGCTGATCATCATCGGACTTTGTCGCTTCACCGGCTGGCTCACGCCGGCGCAGTTTTCCGACTGGGGCTGGCGTCTTCCGTTCCTCGTATCGTTGGTCCTGTTGGTCTTCTCGATCTACATCCGCCTGAAGTTGAACGAATCCCCCGTGTTCCAGCGGATGAAGGCGGAAGGCAAAGGCTCGAAGGCGCCGCTGACGGACAGCTTCCTCAAGTATCCGAACAACAAGTACGTGCTGCTGGCGCTGCTGGGCGCGACGGCCGGGCAGGGCGTCGTGTGGTACACGGGTCAGTTCTATGCGCTGTTCTTCCTGCTCATCACCCTCAAGGTCGATGCCGCCACAGCCTACACGCTAATCGGGGTCTCGCTGGTGCTCGGCACGCCATTCTTCATCGTCTTCGGCTGGCTGTCCGACAAGATCGGGCGGCTCAAGATCATTCTCGCGGGTTGCCTCATCGCTGCGATCACGTACTTCCCGCTGTTCCAGGGTCTGACACACTACGTTAATCCGGGGCTGGAATCGTTCGCCAAGACAAACGCGATCACGGTGGCCGCGAAGGACTGCCATTTCCACATTTTCGTCGGCCCATGGTCGAAGTTCTCCGACTGCGACAAGACCAAGGACTTCCTGACCAAGGCGGGACTGTCCTTCACGTCGACCGATCTGCCGGCCAGCTCAGCCGACAACGTCGTGGCCAAGATCGGTCCCACGGAGCTCAAGGGCTGGAATGAGGCCGCGTATAAAAAGGCGTTGGCCGACCTCAAGTATCCGACGGCAGCTGATAAGAACCAGATCAACTGGGGCATGACGCTGTTGATCCTGTTCATCATGGTCATCTACGTGACGATGGTCTACGGGCCGATCGCGGCGTTCTTGGTCGAGCTCTTTCCGACGCGGATCCGCTACACGTCAATGTCGTTGCCGTATCACATCGGTAATGGCTGGTTCGGCGGTATGTTGCCGCTGCTGGCTACAGCGCTCGTCGCTGCGACGGGAGATATCTACTACGGGCTGTGGTACCCGATCATCGTCTCGCTGATGACCGTGGTCATCGGCTTCCTGTTCTTGAAGGACACGATGGGATCCAGCATCGTGGCGGACGAAAAGCACGTGTACGGGCGCGCCGACTGACGGACGTCCACGTTCTCTCCTTGAAGCCCCGGTCGCTTCGGCCGGGGCTTTTTAACGGACGCAAGGCCGCAAAAAAAAGAGCATCCGCACGCGTGCTAACATCGATCGCGTGGAAGACGCGACGGCAAACGAACGCGCTGCGCTCACTGCGTTATCGCCGCTTGACGGCCGCTATGCGGGGAAGGTGTCCGCGCTGCGCGGAGAATTCAGCGAATTCGGACTGATTCGGCATCGCGTGCGCATCGAGTTGGCCTGGCTGTCGGCGCTCGCGGCCGAACCCGTCATCGAGGAAGTGCCGCCGTTCTCCGATGCGACGAGGAAAGCGCTCGCGGAAACGATTGAGGGCTTCGCGCTCGCTGACGCGGCCCGCATCAAGGCGATCGAACGCGAGACCAACCACGACGTCAAGGCCGTCGAATACTGGCTCAAGGAGCGCTTCGCCGGCGTTGCGGAAGTGGCGCGCGTCAGCGAATTCATTCACTTTGCGTGCACGTCGGAAGACATCAACAATCTGGCGCACGCGCTCGCGCTCATCGAGGCACGCCGCGACGTCTTGCTGCCGCTGTTGCACGATATCGTCGCCGACCTTCGCGTCCTGGCGCACGCGCATGCGGACGCGCCGATGCTCGGTCGCACGCATGGCCAACCCGCCACGCCGACGACGCTCGGCAAGGAAATCGCCAACGTCGCCGCACGCCTGGATCGACAGATCGCGGCGTTCGCGAAGGTTGTGATCAAGGGCAAGATGAACGGCGCGGTCGGCAATTACAACGCGCACGTCATCGCATATCCCGCCGTCGATTGGGAGCGCTTCGCAGCGAAGGTCGTCATGTCGCTGGGGCTCGAGTTCAACCCCTACACGACGCAGATCGAGCCGCACGACTGGATCGCCGAGTATTGCGATGCGCTCGCCCGGACGAACAACGTCCTGGTCGATCTCGACCGCGACATTTGGGGCTACGTTTCGCTGGGCTACTTCCGGCAGCGGACGAATGCAGGCGAGGTCGGATCGTCGACGATGCCGCACAAGGTCAATCCGATCGATTTCGAAAATTCCGAGGGCAACCTCGGGCTCGCCAACGCGTTGTTGCGCCATCTGGCCGACAAGCTGCCGATATCGCGCTGGCAACGCGATCTCACCGACTCGACGGTGCTGCGGAATCTCGGCGTGGCGATCGGTCATGCGGTGCTCGGCTGGACATCGCTGCGCCAAGGATTGGCAAGGCTCGATGTCGACCATGAGCGTCTCGCGGCCGATCTCGATGCGAACTGGGAAGTGCTGGCGGAAGCGATCCAAACGGCGATGCGACGCTACGGATTGCCGGAGCCCTACGAGCAACTGAAGGCGCTGACGCGCGGCAAAAGCGGAATCTCGCGCGAGTCGTTACATCGCTTCGTCGAAGGACTCGCGCTGCCGGACGATGTCAAAGCGCGTCTCCACTCGCTGTCGCCGTCCACCTACACGGGACTTGCTGCCGCGCTCGCAAAGCGCGTGTGACGTGCTTGGATCAGCGAAGAACGGTTGGCAATCCCCGGGAAAAATGTCGCATGAACCGGCGTGACGCAATGGTGGCGGTTCTTGCACTTGGCGCGACGATCCGGCCATTCGTCGGGCAAGCGCAATCGTCGAACAAGCTCTGGCGCATCGGGTACTTGGGCCCGTCTTCCCACACGGCGCCACACCTCCTGAAAGCGTTCCAGGAGGGACTGGCCGCATTCGGCTACCTGGAAGGCCGCAATATCATCGTGGAATACCGCTGGACGAATGCCGGCAGCGGCATGACCGATGAGAGCACGCTGCTCGCAAATGCGCGGGACCTCGTCGCACAAAAGGTCGACGTCCTCGCGGTGTCGATCGATCCGGCAATACTCGCAGCGAGCAAAGTCGCTGGCAGCGT
>Ga0066709_100002692_pt1 | contig 13133 bp, 10 predicted proteins | sample GraSoiAngelo_158_FD_79665 | JGI IMG/M metagenome (GOLD analysis project Ga0066709, IMG submission 79665) | Grasslands soil microbial communities from the Angelo Coastal Reserve, California, USA - 14_1009_16_30cm | ecosystem: Environmental > Terrestrial > Soil > Grasslands | place: USA... | reverse complement strand
TCAGTTTCGGTCCGATTATTTTTGGCAGTCACGTACTCACTCCTGCTCCAGGAGCAACATCCTTTTCCAGTGATGAGCCCTTTGACGTGGATGGAAACCCGGCAACGACCGTCGACGACATCCTTGTCCGGATCAACGCCACGCTGAACACAAGGACTGACGATACAAATTTCGGCCTGATCACCTGGACCCTGAGTTCGATCGATCCAGCCACTGGCCGTCTTCCCACCGATCCGAACCGCGGTTTCCTTCCGCCCGAGGTCACTCCGCCTCAAGGTGACGGCGCGGTGTTCTTCAGCGTAAAACCCTACGGGAACCTCATTACCGGAAACACCGTTAGCAACCGCGCCAGCATCGTATTCGATCACAATCCGGCGATTCTGACGCCTGCGTGGATAAACATGATCAATAAAGACCAGCCAGTGCTCCAATTAACTAAACAAGGAAACCTCGCCGTCATCGGATGGACTGGGATTGGAATGCTGCAATCCGCAACGGATCTAACGGGGACCTGGACCGACATCCTCGAAGCGACCAGCAGCCCTTACGTCGAGCAAATCACCGGCCAGAAGTTTTATCGACTGCGGGACTGAGGGACCGCCGTAGCCGCCGAGGTAACGAAGCGGAAATCGCTTCCGGGACAAATTCCGCCTCGCTACCTCGGCGGCTACGGCTCTTCGAACTCGCCCTGCATTGAGGGGATTGAGGGCTTATGAGGCCCAGGTGCAGGCTCGCGCCAGCCGTACCAGCAGGTAGCCAATGGCCCCAGTAGCCGGCAAGGTGAGCACCCAAGCCCAGAGGATCCGCTCGACGACAGTCAATTTGAGGGCACTGAAGCGCTTCGCCGCTCCGACGCCCATGATCGAGGTGGTGACGGCGTGGGTCGTGGATACTGGCATCCCCAGTTGGGCGGTGAGGGCGAGAATCGTCGCCCCGGTGGTTTCGGCAGCAAAGCCGTGCACCGGCTGAAGCTTCACCATCTTATGGCCGAGTGTGCGGATAATGCGCCAGCCGCCCGCGGCTGTCCCCGCCGCCATAGTAAGGCCGCAGAGAATCTGCACCCATAAGGCGACTCTGAAGTCCGGGGTATGAAGAAAGCGCAGCCCAGAGGGCAAGTTATTCAACCGGCCCAAATTGGTGGCGGTAAACAAGGCCAGAGTGATGATACCCATCGTCTTTTGAGCGTCGTTTGTGCCGTGAGCAAAGCCCATGTAAGAGGAGCTTAAGAGTTGCAGTTTTCCGAAAACCCGGCCGACCGTGACCGGCCTCCAGTGGCGCAGGATCACGTAAAGGCCGCTCATGACGGTAAATCCAACGACCAGACCGCAAAGTGGTGAGGTGATCATGGGGATAATGACTTTGTAGATCACTCCACCCTTCTGCCACCAGTGCCCGGAACCGCTGGACCAGATGACCACATCCCAATTACTATGCGCGCTCGCCAGCGCCCCTCCAATCAGGCCGCCGATGAGGGCGTGACTGGAACTGGAAGGGATGCCATAATACCATGTGAGCAAATTCCATCCGATGGCGCCGATCAAGCCGCAAAGGATGGTCGTCATGTTGACATAAGTGACGTCCACCAACCCTTTGCCGACGACGGCGGCGACTGCCGTGCCGGCGAGCGCGCCGACCAAATTGAAGACCGTCGCCAGCACAATCGCCTGCCGAGGAGTCAGGACTTTCGTGGAGACGACCGTGGCAATCGAATTGGCCGTGTCATGAAATCCGTTAGTGTAGGTGAAAGCCAGCGTCACCAGGATCACCAGGAAGACAAGAGTCATAGCCTCAGTCAGGAATGTTTGAGCACGATCTGAAACACCACGTTCCCGACGTCCCTGCAACGGTCGAAGATTTTTTCCAGCAGTTCGTAGAGGTCCTTCAAAATGACCACGCGCAGAGAGCTGTACTCGCCGTTGTAAAGCTCCTGGAGCGACTCGAGCATGAGCTTGTCCGCCTCGCCTTCGATGTGCTGGAGCTGGTCGTTCTGCTTTTTGACTTTCTCCAGATTCACACCGTGGCGAAGTTCCTTGACGAGGACCACGACGGTTTCGGCAGCCTTTTCGAGCATGACCATCTGTTTTGATGGGTTCCAACCCTTGATATGGTGAGGGGCCAGCAGATAGCGCTCGCCAAACTTCTCCGCGGTTTTAGGAATCTTATAAAGGGCATTGGAGAGCGCCTCGATGTCCTCACGCTCCAGCGGCGTCACAAAAGTCTTGCAGAGATGTTCGGACAGTTCCTGGGTAATGCGTTTGTCTTTGCGGCGAATCTGGGCAAACCCATCGAGCGACTGACCCTGCTCGGGATGCTTCACCAATTGGATCAGAGATCGAATGCTGGCGCGGGCTTCTTCGGCGCTGCCTTCCATCAATTCAAAGAACCTGTCGTCTTTGCCCAAAAGTTTTTGTAAGGAGAACATAGTGATAGGATGTCATCCCACTTCAAACGCTGTCACGCACCCAACTGTTACAATTGAGTAACGGAATTGTTACAATTGTGTGACACGGCTCGTGAATATCCGTGGCATCAAGCCGTCGGAAAGCTAAAGACCTTATGACAAAACAAATAGGGACCTGGTTTTTTCTTCTGCTCTCGCTCCCCACCTGGGCCGGGGATTGGAAGCTGGTTTGGTCCGACGAATTTGACAAACCTGGTCTCCCAGACCCAGCCAAGTGGGGCTGCGAAACCGGGTTCATCCGCAACAATGAGCAGCAGTACTACACCCGGCAACGCCGGGAAAATGCGCGGGTTGAGAATGGCATGCTGGTCATCGAGGCGCGCAAAGAGCGGTTCAAAAATCCCGCTTATGTCTCTAACACCAATGCATCGGGCCGGCGAAGAGCCAGCCGCGAATTTGCCGATTACACTTCCGCCAGCCTGACGACGCGCGGCAAAGCCAGTTGGACTTATGGGCGAATCGAAGTTCGGGCCAAGCTGCCGTCGGGCCGCGGCACCTGGCCGGCGATTTGGACTTTGGGGAACGATTGGCAAGCGGGTTGGCCGGCCTGCGGGGAGATTGACATCATGGAATTCGTTGGGTTTGAACCGGGGGTGGTTCACGCGAATATCCATACGCAGAAATACAATCACGTACAAAAAACCGGCAAAGGCAGCCAAATCACCATCGCTGATGCCTCGGAGGCCTTCCATGTGTATGCTTTGGAATGGAACGCCGGCCAGATGGATTTCTTCGTCGATGATCGGAAATACTTCACGTTTCGGAACGAGGGCACTGGTCCCGACGCCTGGCCCTATGACAAGCCCCAGTATTTGATTTTGAATTTGGCGATTGGCGGCTTTTGGGGCGGCGCCAAGGGCATCGACGAGACCATTTTTCCGCAGCGTTATTGGATCGATTATGTCCGGGTTTACCAGAAGTTGCCGCTGAAATAGTGATTATCAAAAAATGTTTCCTGGCAGACCGAGCATGATGAATTGTTCGCCAGCATCCGAAGCGGCAAATCGATTAACTGAGCGACTCAATGACCTCATCAACTCCATCTGCTAAAGTCCAGCGCGACGTTTGTGTCAATGGCGATCAGCAACGGCACGTTCGGCCTCAACGCCATAAGCAATCTTTAAAGCACGGTCGAGCAGCTTCTCGCGTTGAGTGGCAGTGAGCCTGTTGCATTGTGCGCGTGTTCGCTCCGCCCAAGCGGTGCCACGAGATTTTCGTTTCTTCGACTTACCTTCAGCCGCTTGACGTTTGCCGGTCTTCATCTGGTTTGTATCCCATCAAACCGGCGCAAAGTCAATCGGCCTTCTGCGCTTCGCTCCGGCACGGCCGCGGACGAGAAACGCAGCCAGAGGCTTAGCCCCAAGCAACGCACAGGCCACCGCGTTTTTTGGTCTGCACATTAGTGACGGAGATCGGGAGCAACACCAATATCAGCCTGGCCACCTCGGCTGTACTTTGGTGAAAAAATGATAGCGAACCGGCGCTCCGCGCCACACGCTGCCTGCGAGATACACATTTTTCTGTCAAAGATTTTTCTGTCTTCCGTTTGCCTGTTTCTTCTCTGCGCTCTTCGGGTCTCTGGGGTTGATTCATGCGCGTTATCTTTGGTTGCGGCTCGGCTGCTCTGGGTATTTCGTGGTTCCGACTGCGTTTTCAGGTTCGAACGCGCTGGGACGCCCATCGCGACGGGTTGGGACGCCTAGCCGGACAGCCAGAAAAAACCAATCAAGCCCGCGCCCAGTGAGAATTTGCGTGTAGCGACCCAATTTTCTATTCTGATGCAATGAATTTCGATGTGGTGCGTCTGGGCTTCCGACTCGTTCTGCTCAGCGGGTTATTGGTGCTGGCCGCTGCGGCGCAGGAGGAGCCAAAGACCTTCTTCCTCCCGAAAAGCCCGACGGCGGCGGCCTACATCCTCAATCGGCTATCCAATAAGGAGCTGGTCGCCGCGCCGCGGAGTGAGTTCGTCTATGTGGCGCTGCTCCAGCGCAAGGGGCTGGAACGAAAATACCGGCTCGAAGCTCTGCAGGGGCTGGCCGGGATTCGCCATACCGATCCGCTCACGGAATTGATTGGCGGCATTGGCGAAGTGGACAAGAAGGGGGAGGATTTCGAACCGGTGCTGCGCGAGCTCGCCGCCATTCTGCTGCAATCCAAAGCTGCCGATCTTAGCGCCAAACGCGGCGCCCTCGCGAGGGTTGTAGCCAACGGACAGTTGGCTTTAAGCCGTCAAATCGGCTACGCCGCGCTGCTGACAGCGGACGGCTCCGCGGACCAGGCATGGGCGGAGGCGGAGTCCGATTCGGCGAAGCTCACGGATTTGCTGCTGTCGATTCCGCTGCTTCGTGATACCGGGTTGCGCGGCGCGCTTTACTCGAAAGTCGAGCCGCTGCTTCACAAGCGCGAACCTGCGGAAGTGCGGCGAGCGGCGGTTACGGCCATTGTGGCGATGCCCGGACATGAGCTTGAAACCTTTAAGACGCTGGCGGCGCTAGTCAAATCTGGAACGGAGCGCGCCGCTGCGGTGGCCAGCCTGCAGCGAATTCCGCGAAAAATGTGGCCCAAGGATGAGGCGGAGTCGTTGCTCGAAAGCCTCATCGCTTACCTGCAGAGCGTGCCGGTTGAACAACGCACTGAAGCGGAGGCGAGCAGCGCATTTCAGTTTGCCACCGATTTGTCCGCGCTGTTACCGGCGGAAAAAGCCAGGGCGCTTGGCAAAACACTGCGGGCCATTGGCGTGAGGGTTTTCACGGTGCGCACGATTCCCGAGCAAATGCTTTTCGACAAATCGCTCATCGTGGTCGAAGCCGGCAAACCCGTTGAGATTGTTCTGATCAATGACGACGCCATGCCGCACAACATCGTCGTAACCGCGCCTGGCGCAGTCGAGGAAATCGGCCCGGCCGCAGAAAAGATGGCTCCGGAGCCGGATGCGCTGGGCCGCCTTTATGTGCCGGACTCACCGAAGGTTTTGCACGCCACGAAGATGGTGGATCCCGGTCAGCAGGCCAAACTGAGCTTCACCGCGCCGGAGGAGCCGGGCGACTATCAGTATGTATGCACTTTTCCAGGGCATTGGCGGCGCATGTTGGGCACGCTGGCGGTGGTCAAAGATGTCGAGGCGTATCTGGCCAGCCGCGCCGCAAGGCCGGAGCCGACCATGACCGAGTGGAAGGTCGAGGATTTGACGGCCGATCTTCCCAGGATCGCGGGCCGAAACCTGGAGAGCGGCAAAGAGTTGTTTATCAAACTAGCCTGTGCGCAATGCCATAAACTCGCCAACGAGGGCAATGCTTATGGCCCGGATTTGACTGATGTTTTTAAGCGATACAACAACGATGGCGCCGAAGTCCTGCGCCAGATCCTCGAGCCATCGCTGGTAATCAGCAATCGCTACGTGAACTATCAATTTGAGTTGAACAATGGCGACAGCATGCTGGGCATGATTGTCAAGGAACAGGGCGATGAGATCACTGTGCAGACCGGGCCATCCGATGCGCTCATCCAAACGCTAAAAAAATCCAGCATCAAGGAGCGGCAGGCGCAGAGTTCCTCGGCAATGCCGATCGGCTTGCTCTACACGCTCTCGAAGGAACAAATCCTGGACCTGCTGGCCTACCTGGAATCCGGTGGGAAGCTGCCAACGCACCAGCATGGTCATTGATCCCCCATGCATCGGTCAAATTCCGCCATCTCAGTCTCGCTGCCCACCACCAGCGGCGTGCGCTGATGGATGCTTTCGGGCTGCACATCAAGCACGTTGCGCGTGCCGTCGCTGGCGCGGCCTCCGGCTTGTTCGGCCAGCAGCGCGATGGGATTGGCTTCGTAGAGCAATCGCAGCTTGCCCTTGGGGTGGTTTGCCGTCGGCGGATAGAGAAACACGCCGCCTTTGAGCAGCGTGCGATGGAAGTCGGCCACCAGCGAGCCGATGTAACGGGTTCCATGAGGTTTGCCGCAAGCGCCGGTGCGCAAGCGCTCAAGGAAGGTCCTGTAGGCCGGGGGAAAACTATCACGATAAGCCTCGTTGACTGAATAATATTTTCCGCGTGAGGGCATGCGTATGTTCGGATGGCTGAGCACATATTCGCCGATACTCGGATCGAGCGTGAACCCGTGCACGCCATTGCCGACGGTATAGACGAACATCGTTGAGGACCCATATACCACATACCCCGCGGCCAATTGCCGGCAGCCCGGTTGCAACGCCCAATGATTGCCGTCAGCGGCAGAATTTCTATGCGGCTGGCGCAGGATGGCAAAGATCGTGCCCACGCTGACGTTCACATCAATATTTGAGGATCCATCCAGCGGATCGAAGACAACTGCGTAGCGAGCCTGGGAAGCGCCGCGGTGCAGAATGATCGGTTCTTCGTTCTCTTCGGATGCCAGCAAGCCGATGCTGTCCCTGACACTGAGGCAATAAAGGAGCGCGTCATTGGCATAGACATCGAGCTTTTGCTGCTGTTCGCCCTGCACATTGAAGGTTCCCTGCGCGCCTAACATTTCAGTGAGTCCAGCGCGGCTCACTTTCGCATGAATCATTTTCGTGGCCAGTGTCAGCCCGGAGAGCAGTCGCGAAAATTCCCCCGTGGCGTGCGGAAAGCGCTGCCGTTCCCAGAGGATGTGCTGTTGGATGGTGATGACTGGCTCGACCGACAAAGGAGTGGGGATGCTCGCCGCCACTGGTTCTGCAACTGCTCCGACCATGCGATAAATATAATCCTTCCCGGCTGGCGCGCCACTAAGGGAATCAACCGATAAACAGCTCAGTAAAAGCCCGATCTGATTATGAAACCGAAATGGCGCTAAGCAGCTTCAAGTCCTTGTTAACATCTTTCCAACCGTCAGTTCAGGGTCTTTGACCGCGCCGTTGGCGATCTCGCCGTTGCTGAGCAGCAAATTAACGAACCGCTTGGCCTGCGGAGTGAGAATTTTGCCTTTGCGCAAAACCACTCCGTAAGTGCGGCGGGGAAAGAATTCTCCGGCCGGGATGACCTCAAGTTTTTCCTGACCAGTGATGCCGATGCTGATGATAATCGAAATCCCCAACCCCAGCTCGACATATTTCTTAATCACTTCCCAGCCACCGACTTCCATGGCCACCTGGTAAGAAAGACCCTGTTCTTTGAACGTGCTGTCCACCATGCCCCAGGTGCTGAGATTGCGCGGAGGCAGAATGAGCGGATAGCGGCTGATCTCTTTGAGGGTAAGTTTTTTCTGATGAGCCAGCGGATGGCCTAACGAAGTGATCACGACTGCTTCGTAGGAGACAATAGGATGGAAATCGATATCGTCAGGCACCCGCATGAGCGGTCCGACGGCGAAATCGACCAAGCCCGTGCGCACCCGCTCCAGCCCTTCCAGGCCGGTGACGTTGTGCAGTCGCATCTCGATCTTGGGATAGGCGCGGCGAAAAATCTCCACGTGCTTGGGCAGGACATAGAGGATGGTGGACCAGCCCGCGGCCACATCAATGGAGCCTTCGTCCACTTCGGTGCGGCGCTGGCTGAACTGCTCATCCAAGTTCTCCAGTTGTTCAATCAGTGGCATAGCCATCTCAAAGAGCAACTCGCCATCGTGAGTGAGTTCGATTCGGGAGCCGCGGCGCACGAAGAGCGTCACCGCCATTTCATTTTCGAGGCTTTGAATCTGTTGCGAGACCGCCGGCTGGCTGAGGCTCATCCGTTTGGCTGCTTTGGAGATGCTGCCCGTGGCTGCGGCATAGCAAAAACCACGCAGTTGCTGGAACCGATTCTGTTTGTAACGATGACCGGCCATGCTCATGTTTAACAGATTTTTTGCGATCTCACACAACTATTTTTTGCCGCAAAAGCCGCCGTTTTGCCCTCGTAACCTACACGGGGATAGGCACTACGCAAGACCCATAGTATTTGTTAATAGGTGGTATTGAAGCTGCTGATTTTGCATTTGCGAAACCTTTTGATATATATTTGTTTGCGAGAGCAAAAGATGTCGCAACGAGCAAACAATGCCAAAACTCAGAAACCCGGACTGTTGCCGGCTGCAAAAACGTCTGGTCCCGCGGCCAGGCCTGCCTGTGGCGGTTAGCGCAACCTTTGCGGGTTGCGCACGCGCGAGGCTCCCCAGCCTCGAAGCGGCACCGCTTGTTTCCGTTCGAGGGCATCGCCTCTTCCCCAACACTCAAGCTTTGCCGAATGGTCATGGGGAACTGCCTACCTTGAGATTCATGTCAGGAGAAACCACGGTTAAACTGTTAGACATATGACAACTATTGAAACACCAAAAGGTCTGGAGATACTTGCCCCCGTGAGTCAGGAGCACAGGCAGATCCTCACTCCGGAAGCGTTGGAGTTTTTTGTCGAACTTCAAATCGAATTCAATCCCCGCCGGCTTGAACTTCTTCGCCAGCGCAAAATTCGCCAGCAAGCCATCGATAAAGGGGAGATGCCCCGGTTTCTGCCCGAGACTGAATCGGTGCGGGAGAGCGCGTGGCAGGTCGATCCAGTGCCGGCGGACCTTCACAATCGCAGGGTGGAGATCACGGGGCCGGTGGACCGCAAGATGGTGATCAACGCGCTTAATTCGGGCGCCAATTGTTTCATGGCCGATTTTGAGGACGCGCATTCACCCACCTGGACCGGCACACTGGAGGGACAAATCAATGTCCGCGATGCAGTGCGCGGCACCATTGAGTACGCCAGTCCGGATGGGAAGCGTTACGAATTAAACGACCAGATCGCGACTCTGCTGGTACGTCCGCGCGGCTGGCATTTGCCGGAAAAGCACCTGCGGGTGGACGGGCAGGCGGCTTCGGGCAGCTTGTTCGATTTTGTGCTCTATTTTTTCCACAATGCCCGTCACCGGGTGGAGCAGGAGTCGGGGGTTTACCTGTATTTGCCCAAATTGGAGCACTACCTCGAAGCGCGGTTGTGGAACGATGTTTTCCTCAAAGCGCAGGAGATGCTGGACGTGCCTGAAGGAACAGTCAAAGCCACCGTGCTGATCGAAACGATTCTGGCCAGCTTCCAAATGGAAGAAATCCTCTATGAACTGCGCCATCATAGCGCCGGGTTAAATTGCGGGCGCTGGGATTACATTTTCAGCTACATCAAAAAGTTCGCGCGCCTGGAGAAGTTCATTGTCCCGGATCGCTCCCAAGTGACAATGACCACGCCCTTTATGCGGGCTTACTCGCTCGCCTGCATCAAGGCCTGCCACAAGCGTGGCGCCTTTGCCATGGGCGGGATGGCGGCTTATATCCCGGTGAAATCCGATCCGGTGGCCAATGAAAAAGCGCTAGAAAAAGTGCGTGAGGATAAGCACCGTGAAGCGACCGATGGCCATGATGGCACCTGGGTGGCGCATCCCGGCCTGGTTCAAATCGCCCGGGAGGAATTCGACAAGGTGCTGGGGAATAAACCAAACCAAATCAATCGCCAGCGCGACGATGTCACTGTGACACCGGAGCAGCTTATCGAAGTGCCCCAGGGCACCATTACTGAGGAAGGTCTGCGTCTGAACATCCGCGTCGGCATCCAATATTTGGAAGCATGGCTGGGCGGGTTGGGCTGCGTGCCGCTCTATAACCTGATGGAAGACGCTGCCACCGCCGAAATCTCACGCACGCAAGTATGGCAATGGATTCACAATCCCCGTGGTATTCTGGCCGACGGCCGAAAAGTGACGGTCCCACTGGTTCGCCAGTTCATCCAGGAAGAGCTGGAGCGAATTCGCACTGAACGAGGAAAGGAGCGTTCTGAGAGCGGCCATTTTTCGGACGCGACCCGGCTTTTTGACCAATTGGCGGCCAACGAAACGCTGGAGGAATTCTTAACACTCAAAGCATATGAACTGCTGTAACCTTACCAAAACAACAACAGAACCCTAACAACAACCAACAACGGAGACGTTATCTATGAAACAAATCGATGCTATCACAACCGAAGAAATCAGATCTTTGGAAAACTACTGGCGCAACGACCCTCGCTGGCGTGGTGTCACCCGCAATTATACCGCGGAGAAAGTGCTGCGGTTGCGCGGCACAGTCAAAATCGAGCACACCATTGCCGACCAGATGTCGCGCAAGCTCTGGAAGCTGCTCAACAGCGGGCCTTACGTGAACGCGCTGGGGGCGCTCACTGGGAATCAGGCCGTGCAAATGGTGCAGGCCGGACTCAAAGCGATTTACCTCAGCGGCTGGCAAGTGGCTGCAGATAACAACCTGGCCAGCAGCATGTATCCCGATCAGAGTCTCTACCCTTCGAACAGCGTGCCGGAGGTCGTCCGCCGCATCAACAAGGCGCTGCAACGCGCCGACCAGGTGCAGATGCTCAACGGAGACGACAAATTCGACATGTGGGCGCCAATCGTGGCGGATGCCGAGGCGGGCTTTGGCGGGCCGCTCAATGCATACGAGTTGGTTCTGCAAATGCTCGAAGAAGGCGTCGCAGGAGTGCATTTTGAGGATCAGCTTTCGTCGGCCAAAAAATGCGGCCACATGGGGGGCAAAGTGCTGGTGCCCACCTTTGAATTCATTCATAAGCTCACGGCCGCTCGCCTGGCGGCCGACGTGGCCGGGGTGCCGATCGTGATCATTGCCCGGACCGACGCCGAGTCGGCCAAATTGCTAACCAGCGACTTCGATGACCGTGACAAGCCTTTCTGCACCGGAGAACGCACGGAGGAGGGCTTTTTCCGAATTCGCTCAGGAGTTAATCTAGCAGTAGCCCGAGCGCTGGATTATGCGCCCTTTGCGGACCTGCTCTGGTGCGAGACCAGCACGCCCGATCTCAAATTCGCCCGCCAGTTTGCTGAAGGAGTCCACGAGGTGTATCCCGAAAAGGTGCTGGCCTACAACTGTTCGCCCTCGTTCAACTGGAAGAAAAACCTGGACGACAAGACAATCGCCAGGTTCCAGAATGAACTCGGCGCGATGGGCTACAAATTCCAATTTGTGACCCTGGCGGGCTTCCATGCGATTAACTGGAGTATGTGGCAGCTCGCTCGCGCTTATAAGGAGCGCCAGATGGCCGCCTACACCGAATTGCAGCAGCAGGAATTCTCGGCTGAACCGGAGGGCTACAACGCCACCCGGCACCAGTCCTTTGTTGGCGCCGGCTACTTCGACGAAATCACGCGCATCTGCGGGGAAGCCTCGGTGCTGGCCTTGAAAGATTCCACCGAAGAAGCGCAGTTTACGGAAGAAAAAGCGGTTGCCGCGTCCAAACACTGAGCCTGCACACTGACCCTACGCGCGCATGACGGTCGGGCATCATAGGCACGGCGCGTGGAATCGGCTTGGTGAGGACGCTGCAATGTAGCGCAAACACATAAACTGAGCGTTACAGGATCGTGGAGCACCATCATCAACCGCTCGCCACGCGCCGCGCTTATCTTTTGCGGCGGCTCCGCAGTCTGGCTGCGGCCGCCAGCATAATCCTGCCCTCCCTCGGTCTGGGCGTGCTGGGTTATCACTTTTTCGGGCGCCTCGGCTGGATTGACGCGCTGCTCAATGCTTCGATGATTCTCACCGGGATGGGACCTGTGGATACGATGCAAAGTGTGGGAGCGAAAATCTTTGCGTCGTGTTATGCCTTGTTCAGCGGAATCGTTTTCATTACCACCGCGGGTGTTCTGTTAGGCCCGGTAGTACACCGCGTCCTGCACAAATTTCACTTGCAAATGGACGCAGGCCGGGAAAAAGGGGGCAAACAATCTGCTTCGAAGGAATAGATTGGTATGCGGCTGGTCCACTCGTCTGATTTGCCGCCCCGAACTCCGGCGAATTTCGGAGCGCTATTGGAAACCGTCTCCGCAAGCTCGTTGCAGGCATGGGTGGAGAGAATCGCTGTTCCGCGCAACTTCTTCGCTCAGCGAGAGAGCAACCGGGCGACCGCTCGCTGGCTGTCCAATGAACTCGCCGCATGGGGATACCACGTCCAAAGCCACGGCCCGTTCGAGAACATCGTCGCCTTGCCTCCGAAACACCCCGCGAAGCTGATCCTCGTCGGCGCGCACTACGATACGGTGCCGCAAACGCCCGGCGCCGATGACAACGGCAGCGCCGTCGCCGCCCTGCTGGCCTGCGCGCAAGCTTTGGCTCGTTGCGCCCCCTCAGCTCCGGTTTGTTTCGTTGCCTTTAATGGCGAAGAAAACGAATTGATTGGCAGCAAGGATTTCGTCAAAAATTTCCTGCCCCAAGCGGATTTTGAGATTGTAGAGGCGCACGTGCTGGAGATGGTCGGCTTCGCCAGCGCCGCGCCGGGCAGCCAGAAAACCCCAACTGCTCTGCCAATCCGCATTCCGGATCGCGGAGATTTTCTGGGCTTGCTGGCGAATCGGGATTCAGGAGCGATGTTGGATTCTGTTTTGACTCAGGCGCGGACGTATCTGCCGGCTTTCAGAACGATCGGGCTGGAGGTGCCGTTGGGCGGAGAAAAGGTTTTCCCCGTCCTGGCGCGCAGTGATCACGTCCCGTTCTGGAATCAGGGAATCCCAGCGCTGATGTGGACCGACACCTCGGAATTCCGCAATCCGAATTATCATCGCCCGACCGACACGCCAGACACAGTGGACTACTCATTCCTGCGAAATGTCGCGCAATTGCTCGTCGCCTGCGTCGCTGAGCATTAGAATCGTCCACAGAACCCTTGCGAACGGCGCCCAAATGAGCACTATGAGGCATCAATTG
>Ga0066709_100002691_pt1 | contig 13134 bp, 9 predicted proteins | sample GraSoiAngelo_158_FD_79665 | JGI IMG/M metagenome (GOLD analysis project Ga0066709, IMG submission 79665) | Grasslands soil microbial communities from the Angelo Coastal Reserve, California, USA - 14_1009_16_30cm | ecosystem: Environmental > Terrestrial > Soil > Grasslands | place: USA... | reverse complement strand
ATTCACGAATCTCGACAAAATTTTCTGGCCGGAGGACGGCTACACGAAGGGCGATCTGATCGAGTATTACGACAAGATCTCACCTGTTCTGGTTCCTCATCTGTTGGACCGGCCTCTGGTTTTCGAGCGCTTTCCGGATGGCATCTATGGCCAATCGTTTTATCAAAAAGATGCTCCCGACTACACTCCGGATTGGATTCGTACTGAAGAGATCTGGTCCGCGGACGTCCAACGTTCCATCCGATACTTCATCGGCGCCGACCGCGAGCAGCTTTCGTACGTTGCCAACATGGGCAATATCCAGCAAAACCCTTGGATGTCTCGCCTCCAGCACCTGGATTATCCGGACTACCTTGTGTTTGACCTGGACCCGGTGGAAGCGCCATTTTCGACCGTACAAGCTGTTGCTATCGTCTTGAAGGAGGTCCTCGATGAACTCGGTCTGCGGGCCTATCCCAAAACGTCCGGTGCAACTGGGATTCACGTGCATTTGCCGGTCTTGGAGAAAATGTTTACGTATGAAGACGTGCGCGTTTTCGCAGAAGCGGTCGCGTCCATTGTTGTCGAACGTGCGCCGGAGTTGGCGACCATCGAGCGCGTCGTCAAGCGGCGAAAGGCGCACCATGTCTACGTGGACTTTCTCCAGAACATCCGCGGGAAGACTGTCGCTTCGGTCTACTCGCCCCGCCCGCGGCAAGGAGCTCCAGTCTCGACGCCCTTGAAATGGGAAGAATTTAAGCGTCCCATCGACCCGAAGGCATTTACCATAAAGACGATTTTCAAGAGAGTGGATAAGTTCGGCGACCTGTTCGAAGCCGCATTGACCGATAGACAAGACATTTCGGGATTCTTGGAAGGCTTGAGGAGCCGCGGATTTCGCAAATCCCGCGGATCAAAATAACCACTCCATAATCCAATCGGTGCCGAACCAGAAGATGTAGACCAGTAAGCCCGCGATGGAAGCAACTAAAATAGCGGCCGCGAGTGGAACTGCGGACCCAGCAAGGCCCCGCAGGAACGTAGGTGGTTTGCTCATCGCGGCAGATTCTATACTGAAGTGGGACATGACGAGAAGTACAGTATAGAGCGCGAAGAAAGTAACCAGACAAGGGCTTTCACTGTAGCGGCGGTCTATTTTTTTGAGGCTGCGCGCTATCGCGCTTGCGCTTCGCGGACCGCCGCGATCCGTGAGCGCGACATCGCCGGTGGTCCCCGAAGCGCAAGCGCGATAGCGCGCAGCCTCAAAAAACGCGAAGCGCAAGCGCGACAGCGCGCAGCCTCAAAAAAATAGACCGCCGCTACAGTAGATTGGTCACGAGAACAAAATTCCAGCGTGGGCGGGCAACGATGTCTGAACTTTTAAACGACTATAAGCCGGATTTTTCGCCAGGCAACTGGACCGATCGCGATAGGCATTTCCTGGAAGCATTCACGACCAATCCCGATGGCGTGGTAACGGTTCTGCGCAATCTTCCTCCGGAAATCACAGGGGCGCTTTGCTCCCGCGCGAGCCGGACCGCGGGTTCATTGCTCGAAGTATTTCTGAGGGAATATATCGATCCGATCGTGAACGGCGAGGACCGCGCATTGGCTGGGGAATTGGAAGAAGCCGTACGTTTTTTCACGCACCACGGGTTTAAGAATATTCTCAACAATCAACGCGCCCAGGCCTTCTATTCGAAATGGCTCTCGCAGTATGGCGACGATTCCATCGCGCAGATCACCGGAACCCATGTGATCGTGTGGGGCATTTCCCAGGTCGCGATGAAGTTCATCGAGGACCAACGTGTGGGTTTAGAGCCGATCGAAAAGTCGACACGTTACGTGAACTTCGGGACGAAGGTAGGCGAGCGCTATCTCTATTACATTCCGAAACCCGATTTGGAGCGGCACCACCTGAGCCGCGAATACAGTGCCGTCATGGATTACTTGTTCGACACCTATGTCGCGCTGCTCGCGCCATTGCAGGATTGGCTCCGGAAAAATTTCGGGGATAAAGATTCGATCCTCGAGAAGAAAGCGTTCGACACCTTGCGTGGCCTGCTGCCGATGGCAACGCTCGGGCAAGTCGCTTTTCGTGGCAATGCGCAGGCTTTCGAATACCTTATCAATCGAACGGCCCGGCACGCGCTCGGCGAGTTGCGCTGGCTTTCCTCGCAGATCAAGCGCGAGTTGGATAAAGAGATCCCGTCCTTGCTGTTGCGCGTTGTGGATGAAAAATCGAAAGATTATCAAACATATCTCAGCGAACGTTACCGGGCCGTCCGGCAGGTCTTGCCTGTCCCCGAGTTTGAGCGAGGCGCGAAGCCCGAGGTGCGGCTTGTTGAATATGATTCCGAATCCGAGACCAAAATCTTGGCCGGAATCGTCTTCCCTGAAACGCATGCGAGCTGGGAACAGGCATTCCAAACAGCCAAGGGTCTCACCGAAGCGGAGAAGCGTCAGGTCTTCGAGCGATATCTGCTCCACCGGTCGGCCCGGTGGCAGAAAGTCGGACGGGCCTTCGAGAACGTTTACTTGCGGTTTGAGATCGTGATGGACATTGGATCCTATCGCGATCTGCACCGGCATCGCATGATGACGCAGGAACGCCAAACCTTCTCCACCTTCCACGGCCACAGGGTTCCCTTGGAGCTCCAGCAGTGCGGTCTCGACTCGCGGTTCGAAGAGGCTCTTGAGCGTGCCGACCGGCTCTTCCGGACCATCGAGCCGATCGACCGGGAGCTGGCACAGTACGTTGTGCCATTAGCCTATCGTATTCGGTTTTACCAATGGCAAAACTTCAGACAATTGTTTTGGGAGACGGAGCTCCGGACTGTTTCTCAGGGTCATCCGGATTACAGGTTTATCGAACAAGAGAAGTATCGGTTGGTCAAGCAGAAGTTTCCCCTTATCGCGTCCTTCATGCTTGTGGACGAGAATGATTATGCTATCGCACGGCGCGGTACAGAGGAGCAGATCCTGGCGAGAGAGAAAAGGTTGATCGAGAGATTGCGAAAAGAGAAATGAAACACAAAGACACAAAGGCACGAAGTCACAAAGAAAGGCCGCTTTTGAAGGTTATTTATAGCGGCCTTTCTTTGTGGCTTCGTGCCTTTGTGTAACAAATGCGTAACTTCTTGTTTCTTTGGCAAGTTTGTTGGCTCGGATTTTGGTTGCGGCTTCGCCGCGCTACGTCTTTGTGTTTCATCGCGCCCAGCGAACTATGCGGCTAAGGTGGCTTCGCCTAGCTCGCCAGTAGCGTTTCCAGGGCCGCCTCCAGTTCGCTCCGAGTATGGTCATCACTGGCCTTACTGGCCACGCTGATCCCCGTCCGGAAGGTCTTCTCGGCTTCATGCCGTTTGCCGAGCTTCTGATACAGCTGTCCGAGTTGATAGTAGGTGGCCACATAGCCGGGATCATTCTTTTGGACCTTCTCAAATTCCCGTACAGCATCATCATTTTGCCCCAGCTTGACGTATTCGAGGGCGAGGGCATATCGGGAGAAGGAGTCCGTGGCGTTCTCTTTAAGAAAGCCTTTCAAAATTTCGATACGGGACATCGGCACCTCGGGGGTGAAAAATGTCAGAAAGAATTTCGACGCCATCGACCAGCCTTGGGCCTGGGCGGTTGAAGTAGGACGAGCCGTCGACGGCGTACACATTATGGCTTCGCACCGCCGGCAGCTTTTCCCAACCAGGGAAGAAGCTTGTGCGGCGGTATTCCTCAATCGTGCGTTCGAGTGAAAATCCGCACGGCATCAAAACGATAATCTCGGGCTGGGCTTTAAGTATCTGTTCGGGAACCAGACGCTCGGATTTGAGGCCGGCCTTTCCAAGGACCTCCTGCCCGCCAGCGATGTCCACCATCTCCGGAACCCAATGCCCGCCGGAAAAAGGTGGATCCATCCATTCCATGGCGTAGACCCGGCGACGGCTAGTGTCGCGCACCCGGTCGCGCACATGCTCAAGGCGTGCTCGAAGCTGGCGAAGTTTTTCTTCTGCGATGCGTTGACGTCCGGTCAACTCCCCCAGAAGCAGAATCGTGTCGAAAACTTCATTAAGCGTGTTGGGCTCCAGCGAAACCACCTGGGCCGGGCCGTCCAATACGCGGGCGGCCCGTTGAACTTCCTTGTAGGAGACAGCGCACACGTCGCAGAGTTCTTGGGTGATGATGAGGTCCGGCTGGAGCGCCTCCAGCAAATCCTGCTTGAGCCGGTAGACGCTGCCGTGGCGGCCAATGTTCGAAGCGACATGATGGTCGATCTCGGGGCTGCTCAGCCGGCCGTGATCGATCAGGCTTTCGGTGATCTGCGGCTTGGAGGCGGCCTCCGGCGGATAGTCGCATTCGTGGGTAACGGCGACAACCTGATCGCCTAACTCGAGCGCGTACAGGATTTCGGTACTGCTGGGCAAAAGCGAACAGATCTTCATACCGCGATCTCCCAACTGTAGGCGCGGTCTATGACCGCGCGCCTTTCGTCGCAAATTCGACGTTTTGCTGCAGTTGTTGGGAAAAGCGCGCGGTCATAGACCGCGCCTACAGTTGAGACCAATGTCCTTGACTCATCACTCGAGCGAAGACATTTCGAAATCTCCTCGTGCCTGAGTGCACGATGAGTCAAGTGTTTTATTGTCCCGCCCATCAATCACCCTACGTACTGCCGAGCTCCGCCCATTTGCCATGCCCTTCCCAGACCCGCAGGGTAAAGGAAAACCCAAGACGCTCCTTGAGGTTACCGGCAAGAAGCTCGCAGATGTTCTCCACCGACGGGTATTCCAGAAAGTCATTCCAAGACCGGTGATCGTAATGGGCCAATACGTCGCGGACGGCTTCCTTGAGATCGGCGAAGTCGATCACCATTCCGCTCTTGGGTTCGCCTTCAACTGCGATTTCAACCTTGTAGGTGTGACCGTGCAGCGTTCCGCACTTCGGGTGGGCAGGCAGAAAATGGGCGCAGTCTACGTATTCGGTCACACCAAGTCTCACGGTGTGAGAATAACATAGCGCAGGCCGCCAAAGATGAGGGCAGTCGTAAGACTACCCCCGTAACGTTGTGTTTAGTGTTTCCTTGGATGAGGAAGCGGCAAGGGAAGCACTGTTTCGCCTCCATCTGGGGCGATCTTGGCTTCCAGTTCTTCGATCTGGATTTCCAGCTCGAGTCCTTCTTTTTCGTTTACCGGGATCATATCCTATTACCCTCCTAGTAGTGTGCTTGTCAGGTGGCTCCAAACATTAACGTTAGTCTTATGCCTTGGGGTCGCGGACAATGTAAAGCAAAAAACTCAAAAATCTTTCTTGTGAATACAGGGGTGCTACTACAGATCTTCGGGACCGCAAATAAAACCCTTAACCGCTGATGCTGCAACAACCAAGGGGTTGGCCAGGTACGCGTCGCCATCTCCCATCCGGCCGGGCATGTTCCGGTTCGTCGCCGAAATGGCCACCTGTCCTTTTTGCGGACCGCCCGGACCGGCATTAATACAGGCGCCGCAACCCGGTTCATTGATGATCTGAACGCCCGCCGCCAGCAGCGCATCATGAATTCCCCGGAGCCGGGCTTCTTCTCGCACCCGCGCCGAGCCGTATTGAATAAAGGTAGGAACACGGACCTTTCGTCCTTTGAGAACCTGAGCGTACATGCTAACAGAGGTGATATCCCCGGCGGTGCAAGATCCGGCATAGGCCATATCGATCCTGGCGCCGCGGACCTGCTCCAAGGGCACGCCATTGCCGGGATGTCCAGGTGTGGCGACAAGAGTTTCCACGACGCCGAGGCCGAGCTCGATGGTCTGATCGGCCTGAGACTCTTCATCGGCGCCTACCAGAAGGGACTCGACCTGACGGCGCTCCAGCCCGCGGCGTTCGACAAGGTAGCGGATCATCGATTCAGTCGGTTCCATGATCGCGGTTAGCGCATTGCATTCCACCGCCATATTGGAAAGCACCGCCTGCTCTTCAAACGAGAAGTGCTCCAGACCAGGTCCTGTGAATTCCATGATCTTACCGGTAAATATTCCCGTCGCTTTGCCTTCGCGGGCGAGATACAAAATCACATCCTTGGCGGTGCACGACGGCCGTAAGTTTCCAGTCAGGCGAATGCGGACTGTCGGAGGCACGCGTCCGGCAACCTCATTGTGTTCCCACACGCAGGCGATTTCCGTATTTCCAACACCGTATGCCAGACAATTCAGCGCGCCCGCCGAGCAGGTGTGCGAGTCGGTTCCAACGATGACCTGGCCGGGCAGAGCGATTTCTTCGCGGACGACGGTATGGCATATGCCGGTACTGCCGCCGAGTGAGGTCCCGTGATATTGGATCCCGGTTTCGGCGGCGATGCGTTTCTGCCCCTCACGGAGGTCTCGGATGCCTTCAAGCGCCTCCGCCGTGATGGCCGGAAGATCCGCCGCTAAGGTGAGGTGATCCGGAAACGTGTGGATGGAAGCGGGGTTCTTTACTTTCGGTCCCCGTCCTAGAGCAGATCGGATCATGGCGTCGGCTGGCGCCGTTGTGTAGTCGTGCGAAAAACCGGTATCCACTTGAATGAATCCGGCATCGCCGGGCTTCACGGCTCCATAACGGGTCTTCATGTGCTTTGCCAGGATCTTTTCGCCGATGGTCATGGGACGCGGAGCCGTATCGATGAGCTTGTCTTGCTCTCGGCCTTGTGAACGCGCCTCCATGAAACGGAAAAGGCCGCCGTAGCGCACGACGCAACGCGAAAGCTCATCAAAATCCTCGATCAAGTCCTTCACATCCACACGTTCTCCGGAGGCCAATCGCTTCGCCGCCGGGAGACTCGTCACGGGAAACATCCCATTGTTGATGAGGTTCTGACGGTGGATTGGCGCAATGCTCGGAGCGAAGACGATACCGATTCCCGCATAAAGAAGTGCCAGCGCCGCCACTTCACGCGAAGAACCTTCACCCCAACCCTCACCGGCCAAGATCATGCCAAAGCCTCCCCTTCGGATGTCGCCCGGCTCGACCATTCCGCCACCACCCAAGGAGCGCAATACCAGCGTTCCAAGCCTGTCGTCGTAGTAATAACAGTCCGGATTAGCCTTGATGATGGCGTCCGTGGAAACGTGGCTGTATAGCTCCGCGGGCGCGGGCATGATGCACAGGCTTTCTCCGAGGAACTGCCTTTTGAGGAGGGCCGGATCGGAAGTCAGATAGAGCGGTCTGCCGGTGAGTTGGACAGCCCGGACGAATCCGCCGGCGTCGAGAAACACATCAACATTGCCGACCTTTCGGACCGAGGACATATTTCGATCTTATCCTGCGGGGGAAATAAACACAAAGACACCAAGACACAAAGCCACAAAGAAAGACCGCATCAACGGCATTTAATGCGGTCTTTCTTTGTGGCTTTGTGTCTTGGTGTCTTTGTGTTTATTTCCCCAGGTTCCTATTCTGGCTTCTTCTTCAATTCCTCCATGGCCGCGATGATCAATCCCTTCGATTCCTCGATTTGTTCCATCACAAGACGGACATCCATGGCCGGGTACTGCGGCTGGCGGACGCTGCGGCAATAAACGCCATGCTGGCCCACCAGAGCCAGCGCGTCGGTCAGCATGTCTAGGGCGGTGGCGAGCCCGCCGCGGACGGACCCCATTTGGAATTGGTAACGCTCCATGGCTTCACGATAGTGTTCGAGCACGATTGAAATCCCTTTTGCCGCGAAGGCCGGTTTTAGACGTACTCGTGAAAACGCTCGGCAAGATCCACCAGTGTTTTTGCGCCGAATCCGATAGCGCCGGCCTCGTAATACTTCCATTCCTTGTCGCGGATAAATGGACCGGCAATATCCAGGTGGGCCCAAGGTATTCCTTCGGGTACGAATTCCTGAAGGAACAATCCCGCTGTCAGGGCACCGGCGATCGGGCCTCCGATGTTATTAATATCTGCATACGGGGTCTTCAGCAACTCTTTGTACTCTTCCGGAAGCGGCAGTTCCCAAAAGGCCTCGCCCTGGTTTTGGCCGCACCGGATAACCGCTTGGATCAGCTGTGGATTGTTGCCCATAATTCCGGCCACGCTCAAGCCAAGCGCTCGCACGCAGGCGCCAGTCAGGGTTGCGATATCGAGGATATGGGTCGCCTTCTCGACACCCGCCAGATAAAGGCCGTCGGTCAGAATGAGGCGTCCTTCAGCGTCGGTGTTGTCCACCATGATCGACTTGCCGTTCTTGGCGTAGAAGATGTCGCCGGGCCGTTGCGCGTTCGCATCCGGAAAATTTTCGGCGGCGGGGACGATACCGGTCACATTCACATCCGGTTTCAATTTGCCGATCGCCTTCAAGGCGTACATCACGGCGGCGCCGCCCGACATGTCGCCTTTCATCTCAAACATCTTATCGGCCGGTTTCAGAGAAATGCCGCCGGTGTCGAACGTCACACCTTTACCAACAAACGCCAGGTGAGCCTTCGCTTTCTTCGCCCGGTACGCCAGGCGGATCATCCGGGGAGGATGCGAGCTTCCGCGGCCCACCTGGATCAAGCCGTTGTAGCCGTCTTTTTGAAGCTTCTTTTCATCCCAGACCTTGAGATCCAGATCCGCGTCTTTGGCGATCTTGCTCGCTGCCTCTGCAAGATATTCGGGCGTGGCCACCGAGCCCGGCTCGTTGATCGCGTCCCGCGCTTCGTTGACGGCTTCCGAGACAAGCTTGTACCGGTTCAGGTAATGCCGAAGCTGCTGCTCATGCCTCTTCAACGCGACCAGTTGGACCTGGACCTTGTCGAGATCTGACTTTTCTTTCTTGTACCGGTCGAAGCTGTAGCTGCCAAGGACAGCCCCTTCCACGGCCTTGCCCAAAAACGGCACCGCGTCGTCGGTGTTGAGCAGGACCGATACCTGGCTCAAACCGTGATTTTTCGCCACACGGATAGAGTGAGCGACGAACGTTTTTAGGTTTTCCCAGATGTTGTAGTCCGGGTTCAGCACGGTTGAAAAGACGAGGAGGTTGCGAGCCGTTCCGCGCGAATTCAAAGACGTGAAGTACTCCGTCTTGAGCCGCTTCGCTTTAAGATCACCGGCCACGCGCCGGACCACTTCATCCACAGGCGAGCCCGCCAGATCGTGAAAGCGAGTCTGTGAATCCAGAATGACAACGAGCAGGTCCGTGCGGATTTGGGAGGGCCGGTCGTACGAGAGCTCGATCTTCATATGGTCTCCTTGCTCATCGAATGTAGCAAACGATGGCGAGTTCCCGGAACTGTTTCGATAGGAAACATCTGTCCCGGATTCGTGCGGCGAATCGTTACAGTCCAGCGATAGCCGCCGATGACGCCGCTTCAGCACATCGTGGTTAAGCACATGAATCTCAAGATAGTTGCAAGAATCTTCTGATCCTTATTTCTCTTGGCAGCCTTCATGCAACGTTAAAGTGCAATATTGAAAGTCCGGTTATGTAACCAGGAGTAATGTCGAGCGTAGTAATAATTTCATAGAGTTTTTAGGTTTCTCTCCCTCGCCCACTCCTCTCATAGGCGCGAAAGGCGGTTTCGTTTGGTCCGCTCCCAACGAGACCGCCTCTTTTTTTGTCACCCCGGACCTGAGTTGGGCATCAGCCGGGGCATTCTGGGCGGTATGCGGCCGAAGCATCAGCTTGCTCCGAAGGATGCTCCAATTGGGAAGCCTGCAGGTCTGCTCGAATTCCTTCGAGACCTGAGCAAGAGCGGCTCCGTTTCCGGCTATCACCACGTGCCGGCGCGCGAACCCAGGTTTGCGGATTTCCCATCGGCGCTCGATCCACGGCTACGGCGAGTGCTGGAGCAGCGTGATATCCGCCGGCTCTATTCGCATCAGGTGGAGTCTTTTGAGCTGTCACGCTGCGGCAAGAATGTGGTGATTGTCACGCCCACGGCTTCGGGTAAAACCCTTTGCTACAACTTGCCCGTGCTTCAGCGCATCCTCGAAAAACCGGATACGCGAGCGCTCTACCTCTACCCCACCAAGGCCCTCACCTACGATCAACTGGACGACCTCATGGGCTGGGCAAACGCGTTTGGCACAAGCGGTATTGGTGTCTATTCCTACGATGGCGATACGCCGCAGGACGCGCGGCCGGCGGTACGCTCGCATGGTCATATCATTCTCAGCAATCCCGATATGCTCCACAGGGGCATCCTGCCGCATCACACTAAATGGAGCCGGCTCTTTCAGAACCTCGAATTTGTCGTGCTGGACGAACTGCACACGTACCGGGGAGTATTTGGCAGCCACCTGGCGAACCTGTTTCGCAGGCTTGCACGGATTTGCGCGTTTTATGGAAGCAAGCCGCAGCTTATTTGTACATCGGCCACGATCGCGAACCCGCGGGAGCTGGCAGAGAAACTCACGAGTCAGCCTTTCGAGCACATTCGCGAAAGCGGGGCGGGCGAGGGCGAGAAACACGTTTTCTTTTATAACCCGCCGGTCGTTAACCGGCAGCTCGGAATCCGCAGGTCCTACGTTAAAGAGGCGCAACATATCGCAACCGCTTTCCTGAAGCGCAAAATACCTGCAATCGTTTTTGCCAACAGCCGCCTGGTCACTGAAATTCTGGTGCGCTACTTGAAGGATTCGCTCGAGACGGGTGCCGTGCCCGACGATGTTGTCGTGGGCTACCGCGGCGGGTATCTGCCAAACGAACGCCGCCGGATCGAACGTGGATTGCGAGAGGGCAGCATTCGCGGCGTCGTTTCAACCAATGCGCTGGAACTCGGCATCGATATCGGCAGTCTCGATGCCGCCGTGCTTGCAGGGTATCCGGGCACCATCGCTTCGACCTGGCAACGTATGGGGCGTGCAGGCCGGCGCAGCGGAACATCGGTGGCGGTGCTTGTCGCCTCGAGCACGCCGCTGGATCAATTCATTGTCAATCATCCGGAATATTTTTTGAGCCAGCCGCCCGAGATGGGGCTGATCAATCCGGACAACATTCACATTCTGATCAGCCATCTCCAATGTGCCACGTTCGAGTTGCCGTTCGGATCGGATGAGTTGTTTGGCGGTCACGATGTTTCCGAAATCCTGGAATTCCTTTCCGAGCGCGGTTTCATACATCGGGCGGGAAGCAAATGGCATTGGACCAACGATTCGTATCCGGCCGATTCGATCTCTCTACGCAGTGTGAGCTCCGACAATTTTGTCGTTGTCGAAACCAGCGGCGAGTCCCGTGTTATCGGACAGGTGGACTACCCCAGCGCGTTTCCGACGCTTCATGAGAAAGCGATCTATCTTCATCAGGGCCAGCAGTACTATGTGCATCAACTCGATGTCGCCCAGCGTCGGGCTTACGTGAAGCGGGTGGATACGGATTACTTTACGGATGCGATCATTTACACAAAAGTAAAGATACTGGAGACCATGGAAACCGCGGTCGAGCACAACCACGGCGAAGTGCACGTCGCGCATCAGGTGGTGGGCTTCAAAAAGCTAAAGTTTTTCACGATGGAAAATGTTGGCTCCGGCGATTTGAATCTCCCGGTCCAGGAGATGCATACGACTTCCTACTGGTTAACCTTCCCTCGCGAAATCTTCGAATCGTTGCCTTACTCGCCAACGGAGCGATTGAACGGGTTGCATGCCCTGGCATACGCGCTGGCGCATCTTTCCTGCGTGTTTCTGATGTGCGACCGCCGCGATATCGGTTCAGCCGTTGATACCGGTATCGAAAGCACAACGTTCCAGCCGTCGATTTTCATTTACGATAACTTTCCCGGCGGCGTGGGCCTCAGCCGTCCATTGTATGAGATTCGCGAACAAGTTCTTAGCGCCACAGGGCAGCTCATTTGTTCTTGCTCATGCGAGGATGGCTGCCCATCCTGTGTAGGTCCAACCGCCGGAGCCAAAGAAGTGGCCCTGGCCATTCTGAAGTTCTTACGCCATGTCTGATTTTGCGAAAGCTTTGCGGCAGATACGAGAGACAGGCGAACCTCACCCGGCGCTTCGCCCGACCCTCTCCGAGAGGGAAAGGGCACACCTGCCGGGAAGGGAGGGTGGCCGAAGGCCAGGTGAGGGTCTCTCGATTCGAGATCAGCTGGAATTTCTGCGGACCCGTTGGGCCAGGCCATCGATGCAAGTGCAATCCGCGGCGGCGCCTGCCGAAATCCTTCCTCCCGGTGAAATCGAATCTACACGCTTTGGTTCGCACTACGTGGTGCAAACGGTCTATCCTCACGACTACTTCCACGGGAAAGTCCGGCTGAGCCGCTTTTCGACGGCCGATCTGGTGACCCTCGCGTCCCTCATGCGTGAAGAAGCCGCTGTTCCGCCGCGCGAAAGGATCGTTTTTCTCGACACGGAAACAACCGGCATGCAGGGCGGATCAGGAATGTGTCCTTTCCTTGCAGGCATCGGCTACTTCGCCGGCGACGAGTTCCACCTGCTCCAGTACTTCGTCCGTGATTTCGACGAAGAGCCCTCCATGCTGTACTCGCTGGGCGAGAGGCTCGGGCGCTTTGATCTGGTCGTTACCTATAACGGCGCGGCGTTCGATCTGCCGTTGCTCGAGACCCGATTCACACTCGCCCGGCTCGAGACTCCCTTTCCAGGCATGTCTCATCTGGATCTTCTCTTTACGACACGCCGCTTGTGGAGGAGCGGCCACGGCAGTTGCCGGCTGGTTGCTCTCGAACGCGAGATGCTCTCGTTCCTGCGCGGGGCCGATATACCTGGATCCATGATTCCGCAGGCCTATTTCGATTACGTCGAGCGCCGGCCCAGCGCCGCGCTGAGAGGCGTCTTCACGCACAACCTTCACGATGTGGTGTCTCTGGCCGCTCTCACCGTCCACGCATGCGATCGCGTCACGCTGGAACCTGCGCCGCTGGATGACGCGTTGGATCTTTTCTCGCTCGGCCGCATCCTGGAGAACTCGCGGGACTGGCGCCGCTCGGTCCAGCTTTACGAGATGGCTCTCGCCGGCGGTCTCGCCGAACCCATCCGTAAAAGAGCCCTCGAAAATCTTTCGATCGTCTACCGCCGCGCCGGTGATCACGAACGCTCGTTGGAAATTTGTGTGCGGTTGATGGCGTACCCCGAATTCAGCATGGCGGGATATGAGGGGGCGGCCACCTATTACGAGCGTATTCGTGGCGACCTGGAGAATGCGTTGCGAGTTGTCGAGGAAGCACTCTCGCGTGCCACCACGCAACGCGTAAGGAAGTT
>Ga0066709_100002690_pt1 | contig 13136 bp, 9 predicted proteins | sample GraSoiAngelo_158_FD_79665 | JGI IMG/M metagenome (GOLD analysis project Ga0066709, IMG submission 79665) | Grasslands soil microbial communities from the Angelo Coastal Reserve, California, USA - 14_1009_16_30cm | ecosystem: Environmental > Terrestrial > Soil > Grasslands | place: USA... | reverse complement strand
GTAGAAAATTAACCATCCGTTATTGGTTTGCGCTTCATCGAACGCACGGTCGATTCCGTCACGATCCATCTCGCGATCGATCAGCGGGATGGCACGCAGGAACTGCAAGTCCACGCTGCCGGCGTTGACCCCTTGCACGATGCTGCGGCAGGTCTGGAATTCGCGCCTAAGCTGATATTTGCGGGCGTAGGAGCCGTACCCGAACGGATAGGCAAAGCTGTCGACCCGGATCGAAGGATCGAGCGCGCGAAGGTAAGCACGGTTGCGCATGATTTCCTGCCGCATCGCCGCTTCGTCGAGGTCGCAGGCGCGCTGATGCGAGAACGTGTGGCAGCCGATCTCGTGACCCCTGCGGTGAAGCGCGACCACATCATCGGCATCGCCCGCCACCCAGTCCGGCGCGTCGGCCCCGACCAGGCTGCCCGAGACATAGAACGTCCCGCGCGCGCCATGGGCTTCGAGCATCTGCGCACCGGTCGTTACCGCGCTCTTCGGCAGATCGTCGAAGGTAAAGCTGACCATCGGCGTGCTGTTGCGCAGTCGGAACAGATCGACGCGCAGATGCATCGCCAGCCGATGGCCGACCTTTGCCCTTGCCTCCGACAACAGCGCGTTCATAGTCTCAACGCTTTCGCAGGATCACGTGGTAGTCGCCGTGCCGCACGTCGGTGCGGGCGGGCAGGAAGAAGTTCATCACGCGCGCTGCGGCGTCGACCAGGGCAGCGAACGCGGGCATGCGCAGCCGCATCTCGGGATAGCGCGGGCTCTCATATTGTTTGCGGTAGATCATCTGCAGGCCGTGCTGCTCGGCGAACGCTTCAAGGTTCGTAAGCGTGACCAGCGGATGGAACAGCGTCGGGAACGGCGCGTGGCCGGGCAGGCCGGCTTTCTTGTCGCCGCGGACGTGACGGTAGAACCAGACGTGGAACCAGTGCGGCGAATATTTGGTGACGACGCCGGACAGCGATCGCGGATTGGGCGCGCCAATCAGGACCATGCCGTTCGGCCTCAGCGCTTCGCAGAAGTGCAGCAGGGCTGCTTCGACGTCGGGCACGTGTTCGATCACGTTGTAGCAGATCACGAGATCGAAGCGGTTGGGCTTGAAGCGATGGGTCTGGATGTCGCCGAGGATCGCTTCCTGCGCATAGTCATTGTTGCGGATCTGGTCCTCGTCGATGTCGACCACGGTGACGTGGGCGCGGCGCAGCACCTTGAGCGGCAGGAAGCTGGTCGAGCCGCCGCCGGCTTCGTAGATCGAGAGTTCGCCCTCGGGCAGTCTCGCTTCGAGAATGCCGTGAACGGTCAACAGGCTCTGCCGCGCCTCGCCATGTGCCAGTTCGAGCAGCGCCTGCGGATGCTGCACAGCGTCGGCTGCCGCCTGCGTGGGGTCGATCGTGACCGCCTTGTTCATCGGTCTCATCCATTCTGACGTGGGGCTTGTCTTGTTCATTCTAGTTGTCCCAATCGACGCGCTGAAAAGCGTCCATCAATGCCTGGTCCGCCTTGTGAACCGACGGATCGAACGGCACGCGGTTGGTGCGCTGGTATTTCCAGTTGCTGCCGATCTCGCGGAAGTGTCGAAACGAAAAGTCCTTGGTGCAGAAATAGGATGCCCACCAGGAGAAGATCGAATGGACATGCCATTGCGCATGCGTGGGACACCGGGTGGGAACCACCGTCCATTTCGGCAGGCACTCGTTCGCGTCGCGCCGCATCACGAGCCTTGAGAACTCGTATTTCGGCGGCATGAGAATCGAGAAGTCGGCGTGCCGATGCGGCGCCTTGTGCATATTGTCGCGGATGCCGTCATCGATGCCGATGATCCATCGCCCGCGATATCGGACGAGCCCGGTCCATGATTGTTCGGCGGCCTCAAACACCGATTTTCCCGACTTCGACAGCACCAGCTCGTCGATGTCGGAGTTCATCGCGCTCCGGGCATTCTGCAGGAAGCGCCATCTGGCGTGCTCCCACGCGCCCAACTGGCAGAAATCGGAATCCCAGTGGTCCCAGCTGTTCGCTCCTTGCGGACCGTATTTGAAAGGCCACTCGATCACGACCGAGCATCGGATGCCCGGGACCGACCGCAGCGCCGCGCTCAGGGTGGCGCTGTCGTAGGCACTGGAGCCGTTATCATAGATGAGAACGGCATCCGCGCCGTGAATGTCGCGGTTGAACCGCACCCAATCGAGAATCCATTCGATCGGATTGTCCTTCGACATCGTGAAGATGACGCGACGCTCCCGGAACATCTCCGACTCGTTCGGCGACACCGAGAACGCGAAGCTCCCCAGTTCGCCCAGCGCCTGGACCGGGCCGGCACTTTCGGGAATGTCCAGCCACAATTGGGCGTGGCGGTCGAGGCGCCTCGTCCGCGCCTTGCGGGTCCCGGCGCCGCTGATGAAAGTTGTCGTCGCAACGTCGCGCGCGAGGTTGAAGAATGGCGGCCCAAGCAGGGCGACCTTCGATGGGCTCACCTGCACCGCGTCGTAGAACAGCGTATTGCTGTCGAAGTCGCGCTGGAAATTCTCGCCCCGAAACGCGGGCGGGCGCGTCGCCTCGCGCCGCTTGTCGGTGAAGTCCGACAGCGACACCGGGTTGGTTCGACAAATGACATGTCGATTGTCGGCTGCAACGACCGTATTTTTGCTCGCTAGCCGCATCATGGTTCTCTTGCCGACATGCTGGGTAGTCCCGTGGACGGGGCGGTGATGGACGGGGCCGGGAGATTGCGCCGCGCGGCATAGGCGATCACGGCCTTGCGCAAGCCGGCGATGTCGAGGGCGAAAGCTGCGGCGACATAGACGGCGCAGCCGGTTGCGGCCAGCACGCCGAACGAGACGATGCCGATAGGTAGCAGCGGTTTTGCGAATGTCAGCACCAGCGCCATGATCGCCGTCGCCGCGACGATGCGCATGACCTGGAATGCGTTGAAGGGAAGCGGAAAGGCCTTGCGCGTGAGATACCAGCCGAAGCCCGCGCCGAATGCTTCCACGATGACGAGGCTCGACGCCGCGCCGACCAGGCCAAATCGGGCAAGCAGGACCGGCATGACCAGCAGGTTCGCAATCAGCATCGCGATGCTCTGCGTCGTCATCATGAACGGCGTCTTGGCGAGATGAAAGCTCGCGTGGATGTAGGATTGCGAGATCGATTGAAACAGCCAGGCGAACGCCAGGATCGGCATGATCTGCGCCGCGGTCTCCCTGAACTCGCTGCCAAGGATCACGCCGGCAATATAGCTGCTCGTCAGCGCCACGCCGGCGACGGCAGGCAGGACGGCCGCCAGCAAAATTTCAAGGCTGAATTCCAGATGCGGCCGCGCCTCGGAGGCGCCGCCGGTGGCATAGGCACGCACCGCCAGCGGGATGGTTGCGGATGCGATGCTTACCGCGGGGATCAGGATGATCTGCCGGACGAGATCGGCGGATGCGCCGTACTGGCCAGCCGCATGGTCGCCCATGAAATGAAACACCAGCATCCGGTCGAGCGCGGCGTGGAGCGCAAAGACGATGCCCGACAGCGTGATCGGAATGCCGAAGCCCGCGAACGTCCGCAAATCGGAGATCTTCGGTCCGGCGACGGGGGATCGCAGGATCGTGCTCGTAAACAGCATGGTCGTGACGAAATAGGTGACGGTCACCATCGCGAGCTGGCACAGTCCGCCGCCGCCGAGTAGCGCCGCGCCCAGACACAGCGTGAACGCCAGGCAGGCGCGAATGATCGACGCCGACATGAACGCAAGCGATTGCAGCCGCGCCTTGAGCAGTTCCTGCCCGAGCTCAAAGAGACCGAGCCCCAGTGCGAAGAAAATCGCCGCGAGATTTCGCTCCAGCGACACCGATGTCGCCAGCGTGGCAACAAGGAGTGCGATCGGCGCGGCGAGGGCGGAGATGAGGTACGCGACGAAAATGGTTTTCCTGACGTCGACTGCGCCGCCTTCCGACTGGAAACGCAGGGCAGAGACACGAACCCAGGTGAACAGCAGCGCCGAGACGATGCCCGCCGTGCTCAGGCCGACGACGTAGACGCCATACTCTTCCGGCGAGAGCAGTCGCGTGAACACGACCGCGCTCAGCAAGCCGATCGCGGCCGATACGACGCTCGCAACCGAATAATGGAACGTCTGGCTGAGCATTATACTTTCGGCCTTTGAAGCGTTGAACTTGGCTTCGGCAATGGGTTCAGGGTTAACGACACGGCGCAATTCATCTCAACAATCTGTGGGGAGGCGCGCCGTTAACCGGCGCAAACCTCCCGCGATGCCGATGGAGCAAGATCAGTGCCGAACCGGCGCAACACGTTTTGCGGTGCGTCGGCGTGGTTAACTTGCCGTTTTTTCCCGGATGTCTCGCGGCGGAGCGCCGCGGTCCCACGAGGCCTACCAATTTCCGGGACATCCGCTCCGTCCACGGTGTCCGCATTTGCGACACACTGGTGCCGCTCCGGCTCCGCGGTAACCATGGTGGAAGCGCCGTTTGCGCGTGCGTCCATGGTGGACCGGATATTGCAGTGCCGGTCCCTGACATCGTCGACCGCCGTCGGCGATTGGATTTCAGATGACTGATTTTCGACGAAAACTCTGTTCGCGAGAAGCGAGCCGTGAGCCTCCCGTTCGTTTTGATACAGCCGGCCTGCCCGGCCTGTATCCTTTTGCGACGGCGATCGCCGATTGCCGCAACGGCTTCCTGCGGCACGTTAACGTCGTGGCATCAGGCTTTGCCAGCCGGCGCGTCCTTGCGCGGCAGGTAGAATCGAGGTGACCAAGTACCGTGCCGACATCGACGGCCTGCGGGCGATCGCCGTCATTCCCGTGCTGCTCTACCACGTCGGCGTTCCCGGCTTTTCTGGTGGTTTTGTCGGCGTCGATATCTTCTTCGTCATTTCCGGATATCTGATCTGCGGCATGATCGATGCGGATATCCGCAACGGATCGTTCTCGCTCGCCAATTTCTACAAGCGCCGCATCCTGCGCATCCTGCCGGCGCTATTCGCTGTGTTCCTGGTCACCAGCGTTCTTTCCGCCTTCTATTGCCTGCCGGTCGAGCTGGTGGATTACGCCAGGAGCCTTGCCAGCGCCGTGGCGTCGATCTCGAATGTCTATTTTGCGCAGAGCGCCGGGTATTTCGACGCTCCCGCTGAAACCAAGCCGCTGCTGCACACATGGTCGCTCGGCGTCGAGGAGCAATTCTATTTCGCTGCACCGCTGTTGATGCTGTTGGTTCATCGCTTCCTGCCGAAGCGCACCGGGCTGCTGTTCGCCATCATCGCCGTGCTGTCCTTTGCCGGCGCGCTGGCGATGAGCACGCGAAACCCCACCTTTGCGTTCTATCTCACCCCGTTCCGGGCGTGGGAGCTGGCGATGGGCGCGCTGCTCTCGGTCGAATTCCTTCCGGTTCCGGAAACCATCTTCTGGCGAAATGCCAGTGGCGTGTCGGGACTGCTGCTGTTGTTTGGCGTCATCGCCTTCGGATCGCCAGCGGTGCCGCTGCTGGCGATGACAGGGCTTGCCGCTATTGGCACGACGCTGGTGATCGCGTCCAGCGAGCGCGCCGTCTCGGTAGCGGGGCGATTGCTGTCGCTGCGGCCGCTCGTGTTCGTCGGGCTGATTTCCTATTCGCTCTATCTGTGGCACTGGCCGCTGATCGTGTTTCAGCGTACCGACGCCATCTTCTTCACGGAATCATCGGCCTCGGCCAGGCTGATCTTGCTCGTGCTCTCCGTCGGCATCGCCTATCTGTCGTGGAAGCTGGTCGAGACGCCGTTCCGCAACCTGGCGAAGGGAACATCGAAGGCCACTATTTTCGGTGCGACCTCGGCCACGATGGCTTCGACGGTCGGGCTGTGCGGGCTGGTGGTTCTGCTGAGCGGCGCCCCGTTCCGGTTTCCAAAACGCATTGTCGAGATCGGTTCGTTTCTGGCCTACGATTCATCTGTCGCGTTTCGCACCGGGCGCTGCTTTCTGTCGACCAGCCGCCAGCAACTCGATATCGACACCTGCCTGAAGCCTGATCCGGCGCGGCCGAATTACCTCCTCGTGGGCGACAGCCACGCCGCCCATCTCTGGTCTGGGCTTTCCCTGGCGATGCCCGAGGTCAACATCATGCAGGCGACCGCCAGCCTTTGCCGCCCGGCCGTCATGGCGGGATCGCGATATGACACGCCGGTGTGCCGTCATCTGATGGAATTCGTGTTCAGCGATTTTCTCGTCCACAGCAGGGTCGATGGCGTGCTCCTCGCCGCGTCGTGGAAGGACGAGGACCTGCCGGTTCTGTCGGCCACGCTGCAATCGCTGAAATCGAGAGGCATCGACGTCACGGTGCTTGGTCCGATCGTCGAATATGATGCGGCCCTGCCGCGCCTTCTCGTGGATGGTATCCTGCACGACACGCCGTCGATGGCGAGCGCGAAGCGGACGCCCGGAATTCGCGAGCGGGATCTGGCCATGAAGCGGATGGTGACGGATACCGGTGCCGCTTATCTCTCCGTCTACGATGCCATATGCCGCGACGATCGCTGCGACGAACTCGTGCAGGGCAATATTCCCATGCAGTTCGACGCGGGTCATCTCACGGCCGAAGGCGCGATCGAAGTGGGACGAAGGCTCTCGGCCGCCTTTGCCAGAAAGCACGCGAGGGCAGCCGATGTTTCGCACTGATCCGAGGCGGCGCAAGAAGCGCGGCCTGAAGCCGCTGGTGCTGTTTCTGGCGGCCTTCGTGCTGACCGTGCTGCTGCTGGCGCATGTCGACAGCAATGCCGCCTCGCGCGCCATTTCCACCCCGTCGAAATTCGCGGGCGCGTTCGTCAACTGGGGTCCGATAGGGCGCGAGCATACGCTGCAGGCGTGGGAAAAGTGGCTGAAGCAGAAGCCGTCCTCGGTATTGGGGGTCGACTTCTATGGCCAATCGACCTGGGAGGATTTCTCCAAACTGAGCTGGGTTCCTGGCGTCTGGAAGAAGCTCAATCCTGCACGCAATGTGGTCTGGTCGATCCCGCTGACCATGAAAGGAACGCCGCTCGCCGACGTTGCCGAGGGGCTCTACGATGCTGAGTTCGAAGCCGCCGCCCGGGCGATCTCGGAAGCGCATCCGCAGGCGATCATCCGGCTCGGCTGGGAGATGAACCTGTCGGAAATGGCGTGGTTCGCCAAGGGGCATGAGGCCGATTACATCAAGGCGTTCCGGCGCGTCGTGGAAATATTCAGGCGTCACTCTTTAGGATTCAAGTTCGACTGGTGTCCGGGATGGGGGCCGCAGGAGATGCCGGCGGATCTTAGCTATCCCGGCGACGACGTCGTCGACTACGTCGGTCTCGACGTCTACGACTTCAAGCATGAAGGCTCGGTCGAAGAACGTTGGAACACCTTCTACGTCAAGGCACCATTCGGCCTGGAATGGCACCGCGAGTTTGCGCGTCTGCACGGCAAGCGGATGAGCTATCCCGAATGGGGTGTCGGCAATTTCGGCGACAACCCGTTCTTCATTCAGCAGATGCACGACTGGTTCATGAAGAACGAAGGCAATATCGCCTACGCCGCCTATTTCGACGTCGATGGTGCGTGGCCCACCCAGATCGACAATGGCCGGTTTCCGAACTCGCAGCGTCTGTTCCGAAAGCTGTTCAGCCGCTGATCTGCGGACAGCGTTCGTTCAGCGCGGATTAACCCCGTCCATTAACCGTCGCCGCAGTTCCGCGCTTCACGTCCCGCCGCCGGACCGGATATTGCACCGCTGCGCGCGTTACGTTCGCAACGGCCGGACCAACCCCGGAACGAACGACCTTATCGAGACGGAAGTGTCCCGCGATTACGCGGGCCATCCCGTTTCGGGACGATGAGACATATTCGTGAACGACCAGAGTTTGATGACAGAGATTTCCACCAGCGATCTCCGGATGGACGGGCCTGATCCGTCAGTCCGGGCGCTGCGCGCGCTGGTGGCGATTTCGCCGAAGCTCGATCCTGCGATTGAAACTGTCGTTTGCATCCCCTGTTTCCGCCGGCCCCAATACCTGCGCCGGACGCTGGAGTCGCTGGCCACCCAGCGTACCAGCCGCCGCTTCGCCGTCGTCATGGTGGAGAACGATGCCTCGAAGAGCGAGAGCGTTCCGGTTGCCGCCGAGTACCTCGCGTCGGGGAAATTCGCAGGGCTGTGCGTGATCGAGCCGCGGCAGGGCAATTGCCATGCGATCAACGCCGCCTTCGAGACGGCGCTGCAGATGTTTCCCGCGGCAACCAGCTTCCTGATGATCGACGATGACGAAATCGCGTCGCCGGACTGGCTGGAGCAGATGGCAAGGACGGCCGCAGCGACCGGCGCCGACATAGTCGGCGGCCCGGTATTCCCCGAATTCGATGACGAACGGAAGCGCGGATTGCGGTGCCATCCCGCGTTCGCGCCGGCCTACGACGCCTCAGGCCCGGTGCCGGTGATCTATGGCTGCGGCAATTGCCTGATCCGCCGCTCGGTGTTTGACCGGCTGGGCATGCCGGCGTTCGACCTCCGTTTCAATTTTCTGGGCGGTGGCGATACGGACTTCTTCTACCGCTGCATGAGGCTCGGTTTGCGCTTTCATTGGGTGGCCGAAGCCGTGATCTCAGAGACCGTGCCGCAAAGCCGCACCAGCCTGAAATGGCTGGTGACGCGCGGCCTCCGGATCGGCGCGATCAACTATCACGTCCAGCGCAAGGCAACGCCGACGCTCTGGCTGCGGGCCAAGTTGACCACCAAACTGCTGGCAGCCTTGCCGTTGTCGCTGGTCTATGCCGTGGGCGCAATTCTGACCGAGCGTGAGCGGACCATTGCCATGCATCCCATAACTGTGGCGATCGGCAGTGTACTGGCGGCGTTCGGCCTCGAACCGCAGCCCTACAAGGCGTCGAAGATCGTCTCATGAGCGAGCTCCTCGACGCATCCGAAATCCGTGAGCTTGCCGCCGGGATCGAGCGCCGGCAGGTGATGGATATCGTCCGCGGCGCGACATTCGTTGGCACGCTGCTGCTCGGCTGGATATCGCTGCATCCGTTTGAAAGCCTCGGCGACATGCAGATCGGCGAGGCCGGTACCGGCAACGAGCTGGCGACCTATGCGACGTTCGGCGCACTCAGTCTGCTGACGGTTGCGCTCGCTTTGCGAAATGACGCGCGCGGGCTGGCGACGTTGTTGTCGCCGACATTTGTGCTGTTCACCGCCTGGCTGCTGGCGACCGTCGTGTTGTCGTTCGACCCAGGAACATCGATCAAGCGTCTTTCGCTGACGATCTGTGTTGTCGCGGTGACCGCCGCCCTGATGCTGCTGCCGAAATCGCAGCAGGAATTGATGCACTGGTTCACGATCTCGGCGCTCGCATTGCTGGCAATCTGCTATCTCGGAATATTGCTGGCCCCGGATCTTTCGGTTCACCTGGCGAGCGATCCGCAGGAGCCTGGCCTCGCCGGCAACTGGCGCGGCGCGTTCGGCCACAAGAACCAGGCCGCGGCCATCATGGTGATGGTGCTGTTTCTCGGCATCTACATCATCCGCTCCGGCCTCTGGGTATCCGGTGCCGCGATCATCGTGCTGGCCTCGCTGTTCCTTTTGTATTCGGCCGGAAAGAGCTCCCTGACCCTGTGCTTTGCAGTTCTGCTGCTGACATCGGTAACCTCAGTCATCCGCTCGTTCCGGCTCCGCGCGATCATATTGCTGACGCTGCTGCTGTTGCTGAACCTGTTCAGCATCGGCACCGTGATGTTTGAAGGCCTCGCCGGCATTTCCAAACTGCTGCCGTTCGATTCGACATTCACCGGCCGCACCGACATCTGGGCGTTTGCGCTGCAGTCGCTCCATGCGCGATTGCTCACCGGCTACGGCTTCGCGTCCTTCTGGGGCAGCAGCGCCATTCAAAATCTGCCGGAAGGCAAGGAGTGGGCCGGCTTTGCCGCGCACAGCCACAATGGCTATCTCGACACCGCGCTCGGCATGGGTGTTCCCGGGCTTCTCCTGCTCATCCTGGTGCTCGTGATCCTGCCTTTGAGGAATTTTCAGCAGGCGGACGAGGGCGGCAACAATGGTCCGCTCGCCATGATGCTGCTGCGGGTCTGGCTGTTCGGGCTCTATCTGTCGGTGATGGAAAGCTTCTTCCTCGACCGCTCCGATCCCCTGTGGTTTACGTTCCTGCTGGCGGTATTCGGCCTGCACTATCTCGCGCGGTTCCGGGCGGTAGTCTAGCCGTCATTCCGGGTTCGATGCTTTGCATCGCCCCGGAATGACGGCCCGCAACGCTTCGGCGACATCCTTCCACCAGCCGTCGAAATCGAACGGCAAGTGTACCGGCGGCCGTTTGACCACTGATGCGATCCGGTCGGCATAGGCCTCGTTATCAGCGTCGCGCGCGACCAGCACGACGGCGCCATACGCGATCAATTCCTTGAAGCGCGGATGGTGGTCGAATTCCTCCGGCAGCACGGGACCAGCGACGATCAGCGGACGGCCGGATTGCACGCAGGTGAGAATGCTGGAACGCCGCGCGGTGATCCCCTCATCGAGCGGATAGCAGAATGCGTCGATCTCGCTGAACAGGCCGAACACTTCGTGATCGGAGGCGACGAAGCCGGAGACGATCACATCGTCGGCGATGCCAAGTTCTCTGGCGCGGGCATGAAACTCCTGCTCGACCTTGTCGACGCCGCGAATGAAGGAGCCGATGTAGACGAGCAGCGGCTTGAGCCCGCGTTGCTTCAGGATCGCGCCGATCTCGAGCAGTGCATTGGGCTGCTTGCCCGGATAGATCGATCCGAAATGACCGATCAAGAGCCGCCCGTCGCCCTTCGCGGCGATGAGCCGATGCCGCAATTTCGAATCCTGAATTCCCACCGGAGCTTCGATGTTCGGCGGCAGCGGCGCCAGCACGCTCTTTCTGGCGGTCCAGCCGAGCAGGCGATCACTGGCCAGTTCGCGTTGCACCAGCGGCGAGAACATGACGATGGTGTCGGCCAGCAGCAGCGCCGGCATGTAGGTGATGCGGCGCAGCCAATGCAGCCCGCTCCATTCGTGCTGAATCAGGACGACCTTGCGCCGGCGCAGCCGGGCAATCGCCATCGCCGCGAGCGGCGCGAACATCACGCGCTTCCAGGCCACGATCGGGAAGTTGCAGACCACGCTTTGCGCCGTGCCGACCGCGCGCCAGGTCTCGGCAAGCGAGCCTTCACTGCGCGTTAGCGTTAACGTCGCGCTGGTGCCAGGCTCAAGCTTTTCGATCGTCTCCTGCAACAGCCGGCTGAACTGGCCGACGCCGCAATGCATCAGCGGTCCCGCGCCGAGAAACAGCGCCCGATATCGGGTTTCTCCATTCATCGTGCAGCGGCGGGTTTCCAGGAACTGTCGGCGTTAGCCATACATCCCAGACATTAGCTTCCGGTAAGCGGCCGCGCCCGCCCGGCACCGTTCTTGCCAATTCGACCGTGAGGAGCGTCCGGCCGTCTCATAACGGGACATCGGGCGGTGACGGCAATGGCGGCAGGCCGCGATTTCGGGACAGCCGGAATGGGCGGCGGCGGAAGTAACGGGAAGTCAGCAGGAGCGCGGCGATGACGGGCAAGATCTTCAGCACATGGGATGAGACGCATTCCGAGCTTTGGAGCCATCAGCCGATCCGGCTCGAACACCAGATGCACAAATCGCCGGCGTTCTCGATGGACGAGCTCTCGCAACTGATCGAAAACTATCCGCGCGAATACTACAGCCTGGTGAAGACGGGTGCCAAGGGCTCCAGCCGGGTGTGGCGCGAGGGCGATATCGGCAACCTCTCCGGCCGGCAGGTCATCGAGGCGATTTCCCGGGGTGGCCTCTGGCTCAACATGCGCGATGTCGGCTCGGTCGACAGCCGCTACCGCAAGCTGATCGACCGGATGTTCGAGGAGATCGCGTCCAAGGTTCCGGGCTTCGTGGTGCCGAACCAACAGGCCGGCATTCTGATCTCCTCGCCGGATGCGCAGGTCTATTATCATGCCGATCTGCCGGGGCAGGGCCTGATCCAGATCGCCGGCCGCAAGCGGGTCTATGTCTATCCAAACACCGCGCCGTTCATCAGGCCGCAGCACCTCGAGGACATCGCGCTGTTCGACGTCGAGGTCGATCTGCCTTACGCGTCCTGGTACGACGGGCATGCGCAGGTGTTCGATCTCGAACCCGGCCAGATGCTGAACTGGCCGCTGAACGCGCCGCATCGCGTCGAGAATCTCGGCACCGTCAACATCTCCATGACGGTATCCTACGGCAACGACGAGATCCGCCGCGCCCAGATCGTCCATCTCGCCAACGGCCTGCTGCGCCATCGCTTCGGCTACACGCCGAAGACCAGCAATCTGCGCGGCCCCTCCTTCTTCGCCAAGAAGGTGCTGCAAAAACTCGTGCGCGACAGCAAGTGGGTCAAGCGCGAGCGCAACGCCCGCCGCGCGATCGATTTTCGCCTCGACGCCACTGAGCCTGGCAAGATCGTCGACCTGCCGAAGGCGGCATAATCGCAACGCCGATGACGGTGCTGACGACCAGTGTGGGGCAACTGGCAGCGCGGTCGACCAGCCGCGCGGCCGGATTCCGTGTCGAACTGCTGCGCGACTGGCAACAGGCCGTCGCGCGCTGGCACGACATCAGCCCGTCGACGCCGTTCCAGCATCCGCAATGGTATGACGCCTGGTACGCTGCCTTCGCCGATGCCGAAGGTGTTGAGCCCCTCATTGCTGTCGTCACCGACAAGTCGAGCGGCGAGCAGGCGGCGCTGCTGCCGCTGATCCGCCGCAAGCAAGACAATGTCGCCATCGTCGAATTCGCCGATCTCAATCTGACCGACTACAACGCGCCGATCCTCGGGAGCGCGGCGCCGCGCGATGCCAAGGCTGCGCGCGCGCTGTGGCGCAGCCTGCTGTCGGCATTGCGCCGGATGCCGGATCGGGCCGATCTCATTCGTCTGCGCAAAGTGCCTGCCGATCTCGATGGCAAGCCCAATCCATTGGCTCTGCTAAACGCCGCCGGTCCATGCTTGCTTAACGGCAATCTCGTCACGACGGGAGAGGACTACGACGCCTGGCGCTACACGCTGGAAAAGACCGTGCGCAAGGAGCTGGAACGGAGCTGGCGCGTGTTCATGCGCGATCCGGCCGC
>Ga0066709_100002689_pt1 | contig 13140 bp, 11 predicted proteins | sample GraSoiAngelo_158_FD_79665 | JGI IMG/M metagenome (GOLD analysis project Ga0066709, IMG submission 79665) | Grasslands soil microbial communities from the Angelo Coastal Reserve, California, USA - 14_1009_16_30cm | ecosystem: Environmental > Terrestrial > Soil > Grasslands | place: USA... | reverse complement strand
GGCTCAGGTCGGACCCGTGGCGGCGCTCGTCGCAGTGTTGCGCGTCGCCGGCAATCTGGGTGGCGTGGGCGCGTGGCTCGCGGGTACGGCGCGTATTCCATTTGTCGCCGGCATGGACGCCGTGCTGCCCGCCGCCTTCGGCCGCGTGCACCCGCGGTGGCAGACGCCGCACGTCGCGCTGCTGGTGCAAGCGGGAGTGGCGACGTTGTTCGTCGTCGCCGGCCTCGTCGGCTCCACCGTCCGCGACGCGTACGTCGCGCTGACCGACACGACGATCGTGTTGTACTTCATCCCGTTTCTGTACCTGTTTGCAACCTATCTCCGGCTGCGGCGCACGCGCACCTGGCGCACCGCGCTCATCGGCTGGGTCGGACTCGGCGCGGTGGGCCTGTCGCTCGTCCTGGCCCTCGTGCCGCCCGGCGTAGCCGCACCGTGGCTGTTCCGCGCCAAGGTGCTCGGCGGTGTGGCGGTGTTCATGGGGATCGGATGGTGGCTGGCTGAGCGCGGTGTGAGCCCCCGCACAGCTACCAGCGGCCGGGGTACGTAAGGTACATTGCACGTCCCGCGTCCTCGGCCGCCGGAGGATCCACGCTGTGAAGTTGTCGTTCGCCCTGCCCGCGGCACTTGCCGCGCTTGCGCTCGTGCCCGCGACGGGTGCCGCCCAGAGCGAGTTCTACCCGCGCTGGGAGATTCCGGGGTTCGATTTCCGTCAGGACGGCGCGTGGCGCGTGCGGGCGCGGCAGGTCAGCGCCTTGCGGCGCCGGATGCTGGCCCGGAGCCAATTCTCGATGCTGAACGGCCCGATGCTCGCCTTGGGCCAGGCGGCTCCCGGCGGTGCCATCACGGGCACCGTTGCCGTTCCGGCAGTGCTTTTCAGCTACAAGGGCACGCCGGACCAGTTCAAGCGTAGCCCGTCGGAATACGCGAGCGTCTTGTTCTCGGGGTCGCCCCCCGCCGGCAACCCCTACACCCTCCGGACGTTCTACGAGGAGATGTCGAACGGGGTGTTCAGCATGACGGGGACGATCATGGGGTGGGCCCAGCTCGACAGCGCCGAGGTCACCTACACGGGGACGCCTGGGACCTGCACCGGGAACCCGACCGGGACGGCGAACTGCAATGGCCTGTTCTCGAAGAATGCGATCTGGCGGATGCAAACGGGTCTCCGTCTGGCCCTCTCGCGTGTCGACGGGTCCGTCAACTTCGGACAGTTCGACAACGACGGGCCCGACGGGATTCCCAACTCAGGGGATGACGACGGCTACGTGGACATGATCATGTTCGCGCACGCGACGCGGGACGGCGCGTGTGCCACCGCGACCAACAACCACATCTGGTCGCACCGCTTCTCCCTCGCGGACTCCACGCAGAGATTTTATCAGGACTATATCACGAACGACGTGTCGGCGAGGCCCGGCTTCGCCTTGGGCAGAATCCGGATCAGCGACTACTTCGTTACCAGCGCGCTCGGCGGCGCGACGTCGTGCGACAGCACGCAGATCATGCCGATCGGCACCGCGGCGCACGAGTTCGGCCACGCCTTGGGCCTCCCCGACTTGTACGATACCAGCGTCCAAGCGCCCACCGAGGGCATCGGCGAGTGGGGCCTGATGGGTTCTGGTAACCGCACCAGCCCTTCCAGTCCCTCGCGCATGGAGGCGTGGTCGCTGAATGAGTTGGGGTGGGTGAACGTCGTGCCGATCGGTTCGGCGGGCACGTACGCCTTTGGCGCCGCACCCGTGTCCGACACCGCTTTCTATGTCCGGGCGGGCGACCCGAACCCGCGCGGCGAGTACTTCCTGCTCGAGAACCGGCAGGCATCGGAGGCTGATACTGCGTTGATCCGTATCCATTGCATGCGGTCCGGGCAGCCGCCCACATGTCCCGGCGGCCTGCTCGTCTGGCACGTCGATTCGGCGAAGCTGGCGAACACCGGTTTCCGCGACTCCAATACCGTCAACACCGGCCCGATCCACGGCATGAAGCTCGAAGAGGCGGACGGGCTGCGGCAGTTGTGGTGCTGCAACCGGGGCGACGCGGGGGATCCGTACCCCGGCACCACTGGCAACACGGCGTTCACTCCCACGACCAACCCGGCGGCGGTGCGCAACTCCGACATGCTGCCGGCGGGCTTCGTGCTCGACCAGATCACGCAGGTCACGCCGGGCGGCACGATGTCGTTCCGGCTCACGTTCCCCGTCTGGGTCGTGCGCGCCGCATCAGACACATCCGCCTTCATCCGGTTCGATGGCGCCCCCTATCACGTATTCCGCGGCATCCTGAGTCCGAGCTCGACCCACACCGTGGCTGTAGACAGCGTGCAGCTCACGGCGGGCGGGCGGACGCGGCACCTGTTCGTGTCGTGGTCGGACAGCTTGGCGCGGACCCACACGTTCACAGCGGGTGCGTCGCCCGAAACCCTGACGGTGACGCTGGCGCGCTCCCACCGCCTCGACTACGCCGCGACGAGCGGCGGCACGGTGGCCGCCGACACCAGCGGCACGCCCGTGTCGAGCGGCTCGTTCTTCGCGAACGGCGCGCCCGTGACGCTCACGGCCACCGCCGGCTCGCTCCCCTTCATTTCGTGGGTGGGGGACACGGTGACGAAGAACGCCACGATCACGCTGCCGATGGGCCGGCCGTACAACGTGCGGGCGGTGTTCCTCTCGCCGCTCGCCACCGCAAACGTGGTCTCACAACTCCTGAGCGGCACCGGGCTCACGGCACAGCAGCAGCTCGATTTTGACCAAATGGGGAACAACAACGGCGGCTTCGATGTGGGCGACTTCCTCGCCTGGGTGCAGGCAACCGGCGCGCCGCTCGCAGCGGAGCAGCGCGCGCTGGTGCGGGCGTTGGCGCCGGCGGGGAAGGGGACGAGGCCATGAGACGCATCTTCAAGGCGCTCGCCGTGACGCTCGCCGTCGTCGGGGCGGGAAGCTGCGGTGACGGGATCGGCCCCGTGGCGGGCGTGCTCTCGGTGTCGCTCGCGACGCCGAACGCCGGCGCCGATGGGGCGATCCTGCTCACCGTCTCCGGACCCGCGGTCACCAGCGTGAGCGCGGAGCCCGGGCTGCGGGTGTTCTCGGGGACTCTCGGTATCACGAGCAACGTCGCCGTGACCGGGCCCCTCGCGAACGGCGTGATCCTGAGGATCGGCGTCCCCGACACGCGGCGGGCGAGCCAGTACGTCGCCACGATCCTGAGCGTCGCCGCGAATGACTACAGTCTGCGCGCGCTGTCCGGCTACAAGCTCACCGTCGCGCCCTGACGCGCCAGCTCGTCCTCGAGTCGCTGGCGCATCCCGCGGTACACCTGCAGCAGCTGGCGGCAGTCGTCGGTGAGCGTCGAGACGCCACCGCCGGGGCCGCCGGCGCGAGATTCGACAACGGGCCGCCCCAACGCCCGCTGTAGTACCTGAATCGATCCCCACGCGGTGCGGTAGCTGATCCCCGTTTCGCGGGCCGCTTCCTTGAGGGAATGCACCCGTTCGATCGCCTCCAGCAAACGCGCTTCGCGCTCGCCCAACACGGGGACTCCGCGCCGCACGAGGGTGACGCTCACGCGGGGGAGAAGATCGTCGAACGTCATGCGGGCGTCACGCAAGCGCCCGGTCGCGCCGCGAACGCCGCGGTGCCGTCGGGCAGCCGCAGCGCCAACAACCGCTCGCGCCAGCCGGCCAGAGCCCACGGTGCGAACCGCGCGGCCGCGGGACGCGGCGCCGAGGAACGGACGACGTAGAGCGTGTAGGGATTCACCAGGGCGCTGTCGGCCCCGAACAACACGCGCAGCTCGAGCCCGGTGAGGCGGGCGAACGTCGGCAGGTCGGCGAGCGCGTACATGCCGCGCTCGTCGGCGAGGCGTAGCGTGGCCGCTTGGTCGGCGCCCACTTGCACGTACCACGCGCCGCCCGCGGGCGACACGCCCGCCGCTCCCCACAGGGCCACCTCTTTCACGTGCGTGCCGGACGAATCGCCGCGCGACACGAATCCGGCTCGCCCGCTGCCCCCGGCCGCCGCGATGCGGCGCATCGCCTCCACGGCGCTGGTCGCCCCGGCCACGTGTGCGGGATCGCCCGCGGGGCCCACGATCGCGAAGCGGCTCGCCACGAACGGACAGCGCAGCTCGGCGTGACCGGGGGCGACGAGCAGCCGCTGCTCGAGCGTGGGCGCGTGCGTGAGCACGACGTCCAGGTCGCCCGCTGCGGCCGAGCGGAGGATCTGGCCCGACGGCCCGACGACGACTGTCACTGGCGTGGGAGGATGGAGCGAGTCGAGGATCGCGAGAGCGCCGGACTGCTCGACGGTGTAGGTCGTGCCCAGCCGTAACGCCCGCGCCTCGCTGGTGCACGCGGTCAGGGCGGCGCAAATTAGCGCCGCCCCTCCACGACTCACCAGGAGCCGATCCATGCTGCGACGTGCGTTCGTCGTCATTGCCGCGTTGTCGTCACCGTATCCCGCAGCCGCGCAGGGGTTCCCGCTCACCGTCGAGAGCATCATGCGAGGACCGGAGCTCGTGGGGACCGCTCCGTTCAATGTGCAATTCGGCGCCGACGGGCGCTACGCGTATTTCCACTGGCGCCGTCCCGGTGTGGACACGCTCGACCAGGATTACCGCGTCGTTGTGGCGGGCGCGCCACAACTCGAGCGGCTGGCACGCGGCGCGGTGGACACGATCGCCATGGCCGACGGCGCGTGGTCCCCCGACCGCCGGCGCGAGATCGTGACGCTCAAAGGCGATCTGTGGCTGATCGAGCGGAGCGGAGCAAAACGCCGGCTGACGCAGACCCCAGGGACGGAATCTGCGCCGGCGTGGTCGGCCGACGGAAGCACCGTGTACTTCACGCGCGACAACAACGCCTGGGCGCTGGATCTCACCGGGGGCCGCCTGGCCCAGCTCACCGACATCCGTCGTGGCCCCGCGCCGGCGCGCGCTCCAGACGCGGCCGGCCAGAAGGCGTTCCTGCGCGACCAGCAGCGCGAGCTGTTCGACTTCATCCGCCGCCAGGTGGCGGAGGAGCGGCTGCGCGCCGACACTGATACGGTATCGACGGTGAAGCCCCTGTATCTCGCGGAGCGGCAGAGCGCGACTCGCCTCCAGGTGGCGCCCGACGGGCGGTTCGTGCTGGCGACCGTCACGGAGCGGCCCCGCGGCGACACGGTGGAGGGCCGGCAGGCGCAGATGCCCGTCTGGGTCACGCAGTCGGGTTACGTCGAGACGCAGCAGATCCGCACGAAGGTGGGCGACGCGCAGGCGCGGCAGCGGGCCGCGCTGATCGACGTGGCGACGGGGCGCGTCACGTGGATCGATACGACGGGGCTGGGGCCTGGGGGCTTGCGGTTGGGGGCGCGCGAGGTCGACGTGTCGGCAGTCGGGATGGCCTCGAATGCGCGCCATGCGCTGGTCCGGATCGCGACCACCGACTACAACGATGGGTGGCTGGTGGTGGTGGACCTCCCCTCGCTCCAGAAACGGGTGGTGGCGCACCTGCACGACGACGCGTGGCTCGACGGGCCGCTGGGGTTCACCGGCGGCTGGATCCCGAACAGCGAGACGGTCTATTACGGCAGCGAGGAGACGGGCTACGCACACCTCTACACCGTTCCCGCCGGTGGCGGGGCGGCCCGCGCGCTCACGAGCGGGCCGTGGGAGGTGCAGGAGGCGGAGCCCTCTCCCGACGGCCGCGCGTTCTACCTGCACACCAACGAAGGCGATTTCGGCCAGGTGCATTTCTACGTCGTGGACGTCGCCTCCGGCCGCCGCACCCGGCTCACGACGGCGGAGGGCCGGCAGGATGTGGTCGTGTCGCCCGACGAACGCACCCTGGCAGTGCTGCACTCCACGGCCAACCATCCCGCCGAGCTGTACTTCCAGGCGGCCCAGCCGGGCGCCGCGATGCGCAAGGTCACGGAGAGCACGACTCCGGCGTTCCGGAGTTACGACTGGATCAAGCCGGAGATCGTGATGATTCCGGCGGCCGATAGCGTGCCGGTGCCCGCCCGGCTGTACCGGCCCCGCGGCGTGCCCGCCAACGGCGCCGCCGTGATCTTCGTCCACGGCGCGGGCTACCTGCAAAACGTGCACAAGTGGTGGTCGAGCTACTACCGCGAATACATGTTCCACCACCTCCTCGCCGCCAGGGGCTACGCCGTCCTCGACCTCGACTACCGCGGGAGCGCGGGGCACGGGCGCGACTGGCGCACCGCGATCTACCGGTACATGGGGGGCAAGGACCTCGACGATCAGGTTGCCGGAGCCAGGTGGCTGGTACAGCACATGGGGGTCGATTCGACGCGCCTCGGCATCTACGGCGGCAGCTACGGTGGGTTCATCACGCTGATGGCGATGTTCACGCGCCCGGGCGTGTTCGCCGCGGGCGCAGCGCTCCGGCCCGTGACCGACTGGGCGCATTACAACCATCCCTACACGGCGCGGATCCTGAACGAGCCTCAGGCCGACACACTCGCCTACAAGCGCTCCTCGCCCATCTACTTCGCCGCGGGGCTCGAGGGGCGTCTGCTCATCTGCCACGGGATGGTGGACGACAACGTGCACTTCGAAGACACCGCGCGATTGATCCAGCGGCTGATCGAGCTGGGGAAGGAGAACTGGGAGGCGGCGATGTATCCCGTAGAGCCGCACGGATTCCGGCGCAATGACAGCTGGACGGACGAGTACCGGCGGATCTTGCATCTGTTCGACCAGACGCTCCTTGCTCGTTCACCCACGAGCCCGTAGTCTTGCACGTGAGATGACACGCTCAAAGCTGGCGTTGCTCGCGCTCACGATGGCCGCGTGCGGCAGCGACTCGGGCCCCACGGGATGGATTCCCCAGAACGGAACCATCAGCGGCGTCATCACGCTGACGGGAGGGCTGTTCCAGACGCTGAGCCCCTCCGCGACTTTGATGACGGCTCACGCGGTCGCCGGGGACAGGGTGTCGGCGTTGTCGGCTCGCTTCGGGCTTCCCATGCCCACGAGTCGCCTGGCGCGACGGGTCCTCCCGCGCTCGGAGGCGGCGTTCACGTCGCACGACCTGATCATCACGTTCCGGAACACGGCGCTCGGTGTACCGCGCGTGGGGTCCGCGGCGCTCGCCACGGTTGCGGGCGCGCGCGCGTTGTCGGGAGCGATGCGCTCGCGCCTGGCCGCCGCGCTGCCTCTCGGCGCCGCGGTCGCCGGACTGTCGCCGACGATTCTTGCCGCCAGGATCCGGGTCGCCGACACCACGCAGCGAGAGGTCATCGCGGCGGCGCTGCGGCGGGATCCTGCGATCGCCGCCGTCACCCGCAATCGCCTGATCTGGCTGGAGCAGACCCTCCCAACGCCCGCAGCGGCGGCGCTGGCGACGATTCCCAATGATCCGTTCTATCCGTTTCAATCCTGGCACTATGGTCTCGTCGATCTTCCGCGCGTAAGGTCCATTACCGGAGGGAGCGGCGCGGTGCTGGTCGCGGTCGTGGATGACGGGATACGCTTCGACCACCCGGCGATCGCGCCGAACCTGACCTCCGATGGATACGACTTCGTCAACGCCGCCGACTCGCTGCCGCTCTGCGCCGGCGGCACGATCACCAACGCCGCCGACAGCACCGGGCCCGACCCCAATCCCACGATCCCGGGGTCATACTCGCTCGACGTGACGGGAACGTGCTTCGCGCCCGACGCCCTCGGCGCCCATGGCCTGCACGTCGCAGGCACGATCGGCGCTGTGGGTCAGGACGGGTTCGGCGTGACCGGTGTGAACTGGACGGTGCGCATCCGGCCGGTTCGGGCTCTTGGCGTCGCCGGATTTGGGACCGCGTACGACGTCGCCCAGGCCGTTCTTTACGCAGCCGGTCTGCCCGCTGACAACGGGGCCGGCGGCACGGTGCAGCCGGCCAGCGGCGCGAAGATCATCAACATGAGTCTCGGCTCGCCCGGCAGCGACACGACGCTGCACAGCGCGATCATCAGCGCCACCGCCACGGGGGCCCTGGTCGTCGCGGCGGCGGGAAACGCGGGAACGTCGCTACCAAACTATCCCGCCGCCTACCCGGAAGTCCTCGGGGTCGCCGCGGTCGGCCCCGACGGCGCTCCCACCGCGTACTCGAACTTCGGTTCGTACGTCGGCATCCGCGCGCCGGGGGGGAATTTTGCCTTCGGCTATGCGGACGACGGCGTGCTCTCCACGATCTGGAACTTCTCGACTGGGAAGCCCGACTACGCGTTTGCCGAGGGCACGTCGATGGCCACGCCGCACGTCACGGGGGTGGCCGCCCTGGTGTTGGCGCGGACGCCCGGACTGACCGCGGCCACGTTGCGATCCCGCCTTACGACCTATGCCGTCGGCCCCGCGGGTCCGTACGGTGCGGGACTGGTCAACGCGTACAACAGTGTCACGCAAAGCCACGGCCCGCCGCTCGAGCGCCACGCGCGGCTCTACTCCGCGACCACAGGCGCTATCGCCCAGACTGTGTCGGCGGAGGCAGAGGGGGGAGCGTTCACGTTCAGCCATGTGGCCGACGGGACCTACTTCCTCTACGGCGGCACGAGTGACGACGGGAATCAGCAGGTGGGCAGCCCCGGTAGCCTGTGGGGTGCCTTCGGCGAGGCGGCGGTGCCGAGCGCCTTCACGATCCTCGACCCCGGGCCGCATCGGATTTCCTTCTCGATCGGCATCCCGATGCAGGTCGAGCCGAACCACACGATCCCGACGGCGAGTCCCCTGATGATCGGGGGCTACGTGCAGGGCGCCATCGTGGATTCGGCGACCGTCGACGTGTACCGGGTCATGATTCCGACGGCCGCGACCTATACGTTCGAGACGTCGGGTTGGGTCGGCGCGTGCGGGTTTGCCCTCGAAGACGACACGTTCATCGGCCTCTTCAGCGCCGCGAACACCTTCATCACGAGCAACGACAACATCAACCGGAACAGCCTGAACTTCTGTTCGCGCCTGACGCGCACGCTGAGCCCCGGAACCTATTACGTCGCCGTCGGGGGGTTCTTCGGTGGCGGCGTCTTCGGCGGTCGGTATCGGCTGCAGGCGCGCGTTGGCAATTGAGCCGGCGGCTTACGGGCTTCCGAACCGGATGCCGGCCGTGATCGGCAGGAACGTCGTCTTGGGGAACCCCGCCACCGCGGTCACGTCGACGTAGCGCGCTTCCAGGAACAGTGTCGTGCCTCGCATCCGGTAGCGCACGCCCCCACCCAGGTTCCAGGCGAACCTGGTCGCGGAGTTGTCCGAGGTGGAGCCGCCCGACGTGACGGAGATGGTGACGTGGTACGCCCCCATCCCGCCGAGCGCGTACGGTTGCACGCGAGAGGTCGACCCGGACGGGTAGGTCGCATCGACGTTCACACCGAAGAGCTTGGTCTTCTCGTCAGTGGGTTGCCCGATGGACGCCGTCAGGTCCGCTTTGAGCTGGTCGTTCGCGCCGTGCGTGCTGTAGGTCCCATCCATGCGGAGCCCCACGGGCCAGCCGGGCACCGTGAGTGTGACGAGCGCGGTCCCCTGCCAGCCGCTGTTGAACCCCTCACCGCTCGCCGCGGAGTGATAGGCGCCGGTGGGAACCGCCATTCCGGCCGCGACGCCGAATCTCGGCCGGAGGCCCTGAGCTGCGAGGGTCGCCGTGGCGACGAGGGAGGCGACGGCGAAGGCGCCCGCTACTCTGCTTGACCGGCACATAGCACCTTCCAGGTGGGGACGTGAACGAGAAAGGTGCCACCGCCGGGCGCATCCGGCAAACGATCCTAAAAGACTCCGATGTTGAAGGGGGCGCTCTCGGCGCTGGTCGCGCCCGGGGCGCTCACCACGAGCGTGTAGCCGTTCCCGATCTGGTCGATGCTCAAGTCCGAGAACGTCGCGACGCCGTTCACCACGGGGACGGTCTTCGTCCCCGAGAGCGTGCCACGCAGGAGCAGGCCGCCGTTGTGCCCGATGGCGATCGATACAGAACCGGTGAAGTCCGTGAGCGGATTGCCCTGGTCGTCCACGACGGTGGCTTGCACAGCCGGCGCGATCGTCATGAGGGGCAGCGTGGTCCGAGGCTGGACGGTGAACAGGAGGTGCGTGGCGGCCGGGTTGAGCGTGAGCGCGGTAGCCAGCCAGGTGCCGGCCGAGCTGGCCTGATCGAAGAACCAGGTCCACTGCGGCTCGACTACGCCCGCGGCGTTGCCCTGCACGACGTACTCCGCATCGCCTTTCATCTGCTGGTCTTCCGCTTCGTTGACGGTGGTGAAGCCGGGCGGCGTGCCGAGGCCGGCGAGACGGTCCGACATCGTGACGCCGAATGCCAGCGCGCCCGCGTTGACGGGGATGGCGCCGGGATCGGCGATCGTGGGTGTCGTGCCGGAACCCGATGCCGAAAGGTGCGTACCCAAGGCCTCCGCGTCGACCAAGCTTACCCCACTCCACGCCGAGAGCAGCACCCCGCCGTCCGGGATGGGCGTCGAGAAGATGGCGTGCACCGCCAGGATCGAGTCGGCGGCGGTGCTCGCGTCCGGAAAGCCCCGCGCGTTCGTGGCGACATAGGTCGCCATCGAGATGCCGCCGAACGTGACGTAATCGATCAACGTGTAGCTGTTGCCGACGGGCGTCTGCGGAGCGTCGCTCAGATGGTCGGTTACGGTGGTGATGGTGTTGGTCGAGCCGACCCAGAAGAACGTGGCCACGATCGCATCGCCCACGTGTGGGTTCTGGGGATTGAACCCCATTCCCACGTGGCTGCCCCCGTTGCTCCAGGGGATGGCATCATTGAAGGTGCCATTCTGTTGGTCGAGAGTAATGCCTGAGCCCGCGGTGACCGCGAACGTCGGCGTCATAAGGCCGTGCGGCCCTGGACTGACGGCGTCCCGGCAGCCGGCGCCGAGCAGGGCGATGGCTATCAGTGAGGGGAGGCTGGCGTTCGTTGTCCTGTTGAGCATAATCCGGCCCTGTGTAGGGTGAGTACCACAGGCCCATTGCGGAGCAAGGCTCGGGCCAAGGCCTCGCGGCTTCCCGTCCTGAGCACTACGTCCCGGTGCACCAAACTGCGGCATCGGCGTGTGGCTTGGAGAGATACTGGTGCATGCTGCGGGGTTTGGGCGGGCGGCCCGTGACGTTTAAGTTGTAAACGGCAGGATGTTCGGGGCGGTAGCTCAGTTGGGAGAGCACCTGGTTTGCAACCAGGGGGTCGTGGGTTCGAATCCCATCCGCTCCACTCGACACGACAATCCATGCGCCCGACTGCCATTCTCCCGTTTCTGACGCTCCTCGGCGGCGCCGCCGCCGCCCAGAGCATCCCGCGCAGCCAGCACGGCAGCGTGTCGCAACGCGTCGGCCTCACGGATATCACCGTCTCCTACAACCGCCCCGTCGCGCGAGGGCGAACGCTCTTCGGGGAGCTGGTGCCGTGGCGGCGCGTCTGGCATCCCGGCGCGGACTCGGCCACCACCGTGACGTTCAGCCGCGACGTCCTGATCGAGGGTCACGATCTCCGAGCCGGCAGTTACACACTGTGGGCCATCCCCGACACCGCGCAGTGGACGGTGATCTTCAGTCGCGCGGTGCATGTCTATCACATCCCGTATCCCGGCGAGTCGCAGGACGCGCTCCGGGTGACGGTCGCCCCGGAGCAGGGCAGCCATATGGAGGTGCTCGCCTACTACTTCCCCGTCGTGGGTCCCGATTCGGCCGTGTTGCGGCTGCACTGGGGATCGACGATCGTCCCGCTGCGCATTCACACCAGGTAAACGAACGACTCGCGGAGGAACCATGTCGCAGCGCCTCGCTTTCATCCTCGCGGCGGCGCTCGCCGCCGGCGCGCCCCCATGCGCCGCCGCCCAGACGCCCCAGACACCGCTGCGCATCGCCGCAAGCAGTTACGCCTCCGTCGAAGTCCACCTCAACGCGCGGCGCATCGGGTCGCAGTGGTACGAGGAGGACGCGAGCCTGTCGGGCCCCTCGCGTATCGCGATCACCTACGGCCAGCCGCACGCCCGGGGCCGGCGCGTGGAGGGGGGCCTCGTGCCGCTCGACACCGTCTGGCGTTTCGGGGCGAACCTGGCTACGACGCTCCACACCGATCTCGACATCACGCTCGGCGATCTCAAGCTGCCGCGGGGTGACTACTCCTTGTTCGTGCTGTATTCACGGACCGGGTGGCAGCTGATCGTGAACCGCGGCACGGGACAGTGGGGCACGGACCGCAATGCCGCGCTGGACCTCGGCCGTGTGGCGCTCGCCAGCCGTGCGCTGGCCGAGCCGGAAGGGTCGCTCACGATCTACCTGGTACCCGACGCCGCGCAACCGACGACCGGCTATGCCGAGTTGCGCGGCGCGCTCCGGATCAAGTGGGGCAGCACGGAGTTGAGTACTGGGTGGCGGGTCGAGCAGTAAACGCCTAGCGGCTTCGCAGACGGACGTCGATATCCGCGATGATCTCCCGCGGCGGGCCACGCTTCTGCCAGCCCCTGTGCTTGCCGCGGTCGTGCCCCCTCTCTCCTCGCTCGCGGACTTCCCACAGTCCTCGCACGGCGACGCGCTCGCCCTGCGGCGTCGCGAAGATGCGCACGACTTCATCGTCACCGCGGCGGGCCCAGATGATCCGGTTGGGGCCCGAACGCTGCACGCGGTACACGACCCAGCCGCGGGTGACGAGGACGTCGCGCGTGACCACCACCACGCGATCCACCGGCACGACGTACGCATACTCGGCCGGCTCGCCGTAAACCACCGTGGCGCTCGTGAATCCCCCCGCGCAGCCGGCGAGTCCGAGCGAGCTCGCGACGAGCAGGTATCGTGGAATCGGTTTCATCATCGCCTCCTTTTCGGAGTCACTGCACTCCTGAAGACACCGCCGACCCCGAGATGTTTACACCACGGCGTGACGAGCGTCACACCGCACCGGGTCGCGGATCGGCGATGCCATTCGTATCTTCGTGGTGTCACCGCCACTGGCCCTTCCGCCTCCGGGAGCCGGAATGACTCACCACCGTACGCTCACGACCCTCCTACTCACGCTGGCGTTTCTCTCCTGCAACCCGGGCGACGGCGTCGCCCCGTCGCATCCAGGCGTCTTCCAGGCCGATGCGGCGGCCCTCGCGCTGCCGAGCGTGCGGATCAGCGAAATCCATTACGACAACGTGGCCGCGGATGTCGGTGAAGCGATCGAGATTTCC
>Ga0066709_100002688_pt1 | contig 13143 bp, 9 predicted proteins | sample GraSoiAngelo_158_FD_79665 | JGI IMG/M metagenome (GOLD analysis project Ga0066709, IMG submission 79665) | Grasslands soil microbial communities from the Angelo Coastal Reserve, California, USA - 14_1009_16_30cm | ecosystem: Environmental > Terrestrial > Soil > Grasslands | place: USA... | reverse complement strand
GACATCTCCTTCGGGGAGGGGATGGAACTGACGTTCGATGCCGAGACCAAGCTTCTTCAAGACTGGAAGTACATCCAATGGGGACCACATCCGTCAAGCCACACACATGTTCTGCCGGATGGAGGACGGTATTGAGCCCTGAGGCCCTCTACCGGGGACCGTTCGTTTCGATCACCGTGACGAGGCCGTTCGCGTCCACTCGCGCCGTCACAGTATCTCCAATTTTCAACCCGCTCACCGAGGGCTTGGAGACCTTCATGACGCTGCCGTTCGTATCCTTGATCAGCGAATAATCCCGTTCGATTTTCAACACCTTCGCTTTCACGATGCGGTCGGCAGGGCTCGACAACTCGGGACGGGGATGCGGCATCATGGGCGCAATGCCGGGTGACAGTGACCTGAAATCTTGCTGTGCGATGACCTCTGCTGCCGTCATCAAGATGAGGACTATGACCGCGATCTTCGATCGCATGTCCGCTCCTTCTTTTTCTAACATACGGAGCGTATGTTGGGGCCGGTAGTCCCATTAAGGCGCAGGCCGTGGAACGAAAGGGGGGAAACCTAAAACATACCGCTCGGGTACGCGACTGCTTAACCAGCTATAATAGGGACTGTTGAGTCAGGGGATGGAGTGAATGCGCCGACGCTTCGTGATCATGAGCGTGGTGCTGTTGCTCACGGCATGCGCTGTCCAGCGTTGGGTGCAGGAGGGCAAGACTCACGCCGAAGCCGATCAGGCTCTTGTGGAATGTAAATCCGAGATCGCCTCACCGTCCTCTGCTTCGGCCGCTGCTTCTTCAACGCCAGCGCCTCCTTCAACGAGCCGGGAATATGTGCTGCCGACAGCACTGGATGCCTGCATGATGCGCAAAGGTTACCGGTTGGAATAATTTCGAGAGAAGTTTGAATTACCTACTTGCGGCAGTGAAGAGACCCTCGCGTGCGCGGCTGACGCTATTTGTCGCCAGGTTTCCATTGGAAAACTGCTGCCAAAGTAATAAACTATCTCCTATGTCGGAAGTGGTGCCCGCCGTCCGACAGGTATGAGAGGTTCGCGATGAGCAAGGAATTGGTCGAACTACTGACGACCGATGGGATCGTCGGGTTTCTCGCGCGACAGAGCGGCCTGCCTGTCACCCGCGTGGCTCGCATCTTCCGGATGGGGGAACCGTGGCCGCTCATCGGGCAGGAATCGTGTGCTCTTGGACTCAGGGCGGTCCAACTCGGCATGGATCACTTCACGTTCATTTCTCCCACCGCGGGTGTGTCCCTCAAGGATGTCGAATCGAAACTGGGGATCCAGATCACCGCGCTCGTTCGAGGAGAGGTGCCCCGGCCCGTCCCCGAATTGGACAATCTGAAGATGTCCAAGAATCTCGAAAAGATCTCCGACCTGTCTGAAGAAAAAATCGACGCGATTTGGAAAATCTATAAGGCCATCCTGTTCTACCTCCGGCGTGTTGGGGAATTGGCACAGCAGCCGCTCCGACAAGCCGAAGCCGACGTCTAGCGTCCCGTCCTCTCTCCGCTTTCTCGCTGTCAAGTTAACTCCTTAATCCTTTTGCTGGCAGCGCTCTCCCATCGTAGGCTGGCCACCATCCCCGCCGCGTCGCCACAATGAGCCGCATCAACGTATAAGCGTGAGCCAAAACTTCTGTTAAATCAGATGATATGAAAATATGCGCCGAACAGTGAGCCGGCTTTCCTTCTTAAGGACGAGTGTCGGGTCCTGGTCGTGATCACGCGAGCTTTCCGACGCCTGACCCTTTCCGGTGCGGACGACTGTCTCCCCAGGCCGATCAGTCTCGATAACACGTCGCATATCCTGACGCGCAGGCTCACCCGGGAGGTGCTCCTGGTGCTCGCGCTCTCAGCCGTGATTCTTGCGATCTGGTGGCCGCGTTTCCAAGGACCACTGGATTTACGTTGGGATGGCGCGACGTATTACGTGCTCGGAACTTCGCTCGCCGAAGGCAAGGGATACCGGCTGCTGAACGAACCCGGAGAAATTCAAGCCATCCAATACCCGCCGCTCTTGCCGGCATTGATCGCCGCCCATCAAGTGATGCTCGGAACGAGCGATCCGGTCGTGGTCGGGGGATGGTTGAGGGTGTCGTTCTTCATCATGTATGCGGCCTTTATCTTCTCAAGTTATGCCCTCTTGCGGCGGTACTTGCCGGACACCTATGCCTTCCCGGCGATCCTCACGGTGGCGTTGAACTTCCTGGTCATTTTCCTGTCCGACCTGTGCTTCGCAGAGATCCCGTTCGCCCTCGTGACGGTCCTGTTTGTTCTCTGTAACGCCAGGACCGATACGGGTTCCCGCATCCTGACGGCGCTGCTCGGGGGCGCCGCTTACCTGCTCCGCACCGCCGGCATCGCGCTGTTTGTGGCATGGATCGCCGAGAGCCTGTTCCGAAAGAACTTCCGGACGGCCGCCGTCCGACTGCTGCTGGCGCTCGTCCCTGTTCTCGGCTGGCAGGCGTATATCTCTGTGGTCCAAGCCGGCGCTGAATATCGGAATCCCGCCTACGCCTACCAGCGCGCCGCGTACATGTTCTACAACGTCACCTACGGCGACAATGTCTTTTCGTTGCGAGAGCCGTTCAACCCTGCGGCGGGAATCCCCACGCCCGCCGAAATCGCGGCCCGGTGGTTTCGGAATCTGGGACAAATGCCCGGCAGCCTCGGTGAAGCGGTCAGTGCCAAGAAACTGAACTGGATTCATCAGGTCGGACATCTGAAGGATGCGCCATTTGTGGGATGGCTCCTGCCCTGGCGGTCGGTCGACGCTGTGCTGATTGTGTTTGGCGTCCTAGTCCTGGGAGGCGTGGTGCTGCAACTTAGGGCAGGCGAGGTGCTCATCCCTGTGTACATTCTGACCTATCTGGTCGCGGTGTGTTTGACGCCATGGGCGGATCAACGCCCGCGCTATTGGGCGCCGGTGATGCCGTTTTTAACGCTGGCACTCTTCCAAAGCCTGGCGGCGCTTCAAGGATATGCCCGCGAGAGACTGGCGCCTTGCTGGCGTCGGAGAGGCCTGGTGTTCTCGGCGGCCATCGTCGGGCTCATGGTCACCATCGAACTGCTGACCGCCGTTCATATCTATGCTCACCAGTATGCAAAGGTCGCCTACGAAGACCGGTATGGAACGCCGGTCGCCTATCGTCTGTTTTTCTACGAAGCGTCGGAGCGCGCACTGGACGAAGGATTGGACTGGTTGAAGCACACGGCCAAGCCGGATGACATCCTCGCCGTGTCGATCATGCCGCAGTGGGGATATTTGAGGACCGGCCTCAAGACGGTCATGCCACCGCTCGAAATGGACCTGGAGAGGGCGCAAGCATTGCTCGATTCCGTCCCCGTGAAGTACCTGGCGGTCAACGATATGAAGATTCCGATCTTCGTTCAGGTGGGCGTCCCGCTGGTCCGGGAGGCGCCCGAGCGTTGGCGGCTGGTGTACGCGCCTCGCGGCGGCGGTGCCGCCATCTATGAACGGGTCGAGCGGAGAGACTGACGTGAAATTGCTCATTGCCATTCCGGCCTTGAACGAAGAAGCGAGCATCCAGCGCATCATCGCGCGTTCCCTCGCAGCGCGCGAGCCGATCATCGCCGCCTCGCCCGTCACGGATGTCGAGATCGCCGTCGTGAGCGATGGTTCGACCGATCGTACGGTTGAGTTGGCGCAAGCTTTCGGCGACGACATTCACCTGATCGTCTTCCCGTACAACCGGGGATACGGCGCCGCCATTAAAGAGGCGTGGGAGCGATCGGACGCCGATCTGCTCGGATTTCTGGACGCGGACGGAACATGCGATCCCAGGTTTTTCGGCCCGCTGTGCGACACGCTGATGGCGGAGAAGGCGGACGTCGTCCTCGGCTGCCGGCTGAACGAGAAGAGCCGGATGCCCATGGTGCGCCGGATCGGCAACGGCATCTTCGCCTCGATGCTCAGCGTCTTGTCCTCCACCAGGGTCCGCGACACCGCCAGCGGCATGCGGGTGGTGCGGCGTGAGAGCCTGGCACAACTCTACCCGCTTCCCGACGGCCTGCACTTCACGCCGGCGATGAGCGCGAGGGCGATGCTGAGCGACCGCGTGAAGATCGTGGAGATCGACATGCCGTACCACGAGCGGGAAGGCGAGTCAAAACTGCGCGTCGCGAAGGACGGCCTTCGATTTCTCAAGGTGATCCTCGATGCCGCGTTCCTCTATCGCCCGGCGCGGCCATTGGCGATGCTGGGTCTGCTGTGGCTCGGCGTGGCGGTCAGTCTGATGATCATGCCGACCGCGTATTATCTCCGCCACGGCGCGGTTCAAGAATGGATGATTTACCGGTTCGTCGTGAGTCACTTGGCAGGAACGAATGCCTGCTTGCTGCTATGCGCGAGCTATCTCACGGGCAGGATGGCCCATGTCGCGCTGCCTGAGATGGGACGAAGCCGATTTGCGGGGGAACCGGTGCGGCGCTTTCTCTCCGCGCCATGGTTCTGGCTGCTTCCGCTCGCGTTGATGGTGGCCGGAGGTCTCTTGGTGCTGCCGAGCTTCGTCGAGCTCGTCAAGACGGGCGCCACCTATGAGCACTGGTCCCGGTTCATTGCGATGTCCTTCTGCTGGTCCGTGTCCTTCACGCTGATCGTGACCAGGGGCATGGACTATGTGCTCGACCTGCTGGCTGCGCAACTGCGGTACATAAAAAATACACGCACCGCGCCTCGGGATGCCGGCAATGACCGGGCCATGAACCAGACGGGAACGTAAAGGAGGCCGCCATGAGAGCCGCAAAGACCCTTGAGGAACCGATGGACCAGCCGCTTGCACCGGCGCCCGCCACCCTTCCCGACCTGACCATCTGGGCGTCGCCCTTGTTGAAGGCCGATATCGTTGCGGTCGTGATCATCGTGGCGTTGGTGGCGGCCACGTGGGCGCCCCGACTGTGGGGACCCCTCGACACCCGCTGGGACGGCGGCGTGTATTACATCCTGGGAACCTCATTGGCGGAAGGCAAAGGCTACCGGTTGCTGAACGAGCCGGGTGACATTCGCGCGGTGCAGTATCCGCCGCTCTTGCCCGTGATTGTGGCGGCCGCTCAACGGATCCTGAAGACGCACGATGTCCTGGTCGTCGGGCCGTGGCTGAGAGTGTTGTATGTCGTCCTGTCCGCCGCGCTGACGCTGCTGGTGTATGGGTTGGCGCGCGCCTACCTTGCACCCGGCTATGCGTTGGCCGCCGCGCTGATTTCAGCGCTGTCGATGAACATGTATTACCTGTCCGACGTCTTGTATACCGAGATTCCGTTCGCGCTCGTGACGGTGCTCTTCGTGCTGCTGAACAGACGGCGCCACAGCGAGGGCGCACAGGTCGCCGCCGGTCTGCTCGTTGTCGTCGCCTTTTTCTTGCGGACGGCGGGGATTGCGCTGCTTGCCGCGTGGGTCGGGGAGAGCATGATCCGCCGCCGATTTGGCGAGGCGGCCGTCCGTGTGGTCGTCGCTCTCCTGCCGATCATGCTGTGGCAGGTGCATATTTCCCACGTGCAGAAGAGCGTGGAGTACCGTTTTCCCGCCTACACCTACCAGCGGGCGCCGTATCAATATTCCAACGTCGGGTATGTGGACAACACGCGCCTCGTTGATCCGTTTTATCCGGAACGGGGAACGGCGTCTCTTCCGCAGATGGCGCGCCGCATCGGGACGAATCTCCTCGCCGTCCCCATGGCGCTGGGTGAGACCGTCTCGATGCCGGAAGGTTTTTGGCGATGGGCCATCGGGGCGGTCAACAAGCAAGTCGGGGTCGAAGTCCTGGGATCGCGTTTTGTCGGTATCATGGTCGCCTTGCTCGGATGTCTCGTCATGAGCGGAATGGCCTGGCTGTGGTTTCGAGGCGGGGAGTCATTTATCCCCCTGTACTTCATGGCATCGATCGCCCTGATCTGTCTGACACCATGGCCCGAGCAGTTTACGAGGTATCTCACGCCATTGACTCCGTTCCTCGCCGTGGCGCTGCTGTACGGCCTGGCGTTTCTGAGCGCCTCATTCGGCTTCGCTGGTCGCCACGCCGCGGGGTTCATCACTGCCGTATTGCTGATGGTCGTCCTCTTCGTTCAAGGATTCTCGCTGGTCAAAAACATGACGGTGCTCCACCAGCCGGCCTCGTACTACGACGCAAAAGGAAAGGAGAGCCGGTATCCATTGTTTTTCTACTCGCCGCTCTGGCGCGCGCTGGACAATTCCCTCGAGTGGGTGCGACAGCGAGCCCACCCGCGGGACGTGATCGCCGCGACGGTCCCTCACTCGGCCTATCTGAGGACCGGCTTGAAGACGGTGCTGCCGCCGATGGTTCCCAACCATGCGCAGGCCCAACGGCTGCTGGACTCCGTCCCGGTGAAGTACCTGGTGGTGGACACCCTCGAGTATCCCGGTATCAGTCAACGGTACGCCGCTCCGTTGGTCGCGCAGCATCCGGAATGGTGGCAACGCGTCTACGTGTCCCCGGGTGGGCAGGCGGCAGTCTATGAGCGCATCCGGTAACAGGCCGTGGAGCGCCATCCGTTTATTTCGACCCGGCTAGATTCGCCTCCGGTCCACGAATCCCCCACCGTCAGGTCCGCATCTGCATGCCGTTCCCCACGAGATGCCGCCGTGGCGTTGACGGTGTGGACCGTCTGGATCTTCATGCTGGCGGCCGCGTGCTTCTTTGTCCTGCGATTCGGCACGAATGTCCCTTCATGGGACGATTGGGACATGGTGCCCACACTGACCGGCGAGCAGCCGGTGACGGCTTTCTGGCTGTGGTCACAGCATAATGAGCACCGTGTGCCTCTTCCCAGGCTGATCATGCTCGCGCTCAATAAGCTGACGGTCGTGGATTTCCGTGCGGACATGCTGTTCGACGCTCTGCTTTTGGCTGCACTCGCGGGAGGCATGATTCTGGTCGCACAACGCCTGCGCGGGAGGTTGAGTTACACAGACGTATTCTTTCCATTGATCTTTCTCCATTGGGGGCAGGCGGCCAATCTGTTATGGGGCTGGCAGGTCCAGTTCGTATCCTCCGCGATGCTCGCGTGTCTCGTGCTGCTGATCATCGTCCAGACCGGCCACCGGTTTTCTCCGAAGGCGGCAGCGCTCTGGACGGGAGCCTGCCTGTTCCTCCTGTCTTTGTGCGGCGCCAATGGAATCGCTCTTGTGCCGGTGCTGGCGTTATGGCTGATCTATGTGGCCGTCGTGCACAGGCCCTCCGGCTCGCGTGCGCGAAGCTCCAACATCGCCATGGTGGGCTTCGCGGTGACCGCCTTGCTGCTGGTCGGACTGTATTTTGTGGGATATGAAAAAGTGCCGTACCATCCGACGAGCCCCGGCGTCAGAGCGTCCCTGAGCACCAGCCTCAAATTTCTGACGATCGGCTTCGGGCCGGCGGCCCGCGTCCTCTGGCCGCTTCCGGGAATCGCCGTCCTGGCGGTGTGTGTGACAACCGCGTGGCTGCTCATGCGGGTCTGGCGGAACCATCCGACCGAACGTGACCGTGCCGCAGGGCTGCTCCTGTTTTTCGCCGCCATGGCGTGTCTTGCGCTGGGCATCGGCTTGGGACGTGACGGGTTCGAAACCCGTTATGTGACGCTGGCGATTCCGTTCTGGTGCGCGGTCTATTACGTGGTGTCTCTCTATGGGCCCCCGGGATTCAACATGCCATCGCGGGCGCTCCTGTTGCTGATCGCCGTCCTCGCATTGTGGCCGAACACGACATTCGGGCTTGCGTATGCCCGCGACCTTCGGGATCACTTGCGCGCGTTCGAGCGCGACATGACGGCAGGCATGCCGACGTACCGGCTCATTCGGCAGCACCAGCCGTACCTGCACATCAACCACGATGTCCTCACCGATTATTTCCCGATGCTGCAGCAGGCCGGCATCGGACGGTTCGGACACTTGCGGCCGAATCCTCCTTTGGCGGAAGTCGCCGTTCCCGTTGTGCCGACGCTCATGCACCAGATGACTTGGCACGAGCAGACCGGCTATGCGAATGGAAAGGACCCGTACGTGATCTTTACCTTGCCCGAAGAACGAGAGGTGGCGGGGATCAGGGTCCGATACTCCTATGCCAACAAGGAGGGAACTGCGCCATGCCGATTCATCTATTGGAAGCGGGGCGACCAGAAGGACTTCCGGGACGACCAGCGGTCCAAATACTGTCCCACCGGCGACCATGCGAACTGGCAGTCTGGGACATGGCTCAAAGCCGGCCACCCGCACGCCGATACGATCGCCTGGATTGACGACACGATCAAGGACATCAAAATCTATCCGGATTTCAAGCCCGGCATCTTCCGTCTTGACGACATCACCCTGCTGGTGCCGTCCGGGACACCCTCGACGACCGGTGTCGGAACGAAATAGAGGATCTCGGCGGATTCAATCACGAGTCGATCGGTCAGTTCGGCGTGGTCTCTCAGCCACGTTTCCTGAGGCGCGGGTTCCCCGACGGCATGCATCTTCACCAGCACGATGCGGCGGCCGTGGCCGGCGAGCGCTTGAATGTCCTCCGGCACGCGACGCTGCTTCAACTGCCCGACCCATGAGAAAATGTCCGCCGGCTTTTCAAGATAGCGGGTGACGCCGAGCACGCCGGACGGGATCGAATGGATGATGATCACGTCGTCACCGGCATGGTGATCAAGGGCTGCCGCCACCTGTTTGGATGGTTCCCAACTGCGGGACGTGCTGGACAGCACATCCCGAATCCCCGGGAGCCACGCGACGACAATGAGTCCCATGCATAGGACGCGCAACGCCGGTCGAAGCCGAGCGAGCGCGAATGCGACGATGAGAAGCGCGGCAGGCAAGCCGGCGAGCGCGTAACGAGGGACGAGCGTGGTGTAGGTGCCCCTCAGCGCATCGAAGAGGACGGGGCCCGCACAGGCCGCGGCGAGCCAGAGCCAAATCAGCCTTCGCCGTTCGGAAAAGATGCGCTGGGCAAGCTTGAACGAGGCGGCGATCCCAAGCAGCGCCAGCACAATCACAATGACCATCTCGGCGCTGTCGTGCGTTCCCCAGACGCCGCTGGTGGACACGAAGTCCAACGGCAGCGTGATCGCGCCGTGCGTTCGGCTTCCCGACGGCATGTACAGCCAATAATCGGTGATGCGCCAGTTGGTGAGACTCTCCGGCAGCTTCACGTACCAGGGCGAGATCAGCAGTCCCACGCCGATGGTGACGGCGGTGAGATGTCTGCGGGCGAATCGTCCCGGATGCAGCAGCAACCAGCCCCAACAGGCGGCCAGGACGAAGACGTAAAAATAGTGCGTCAGGAGTCCTGCGGCTCCGGTCAGGACCCACGGCACGGTCAGCGTCAGTCGCGGGCCGTGCTGATTGAGTTTCAACGTGAGCCAGGCCAGGCACACCGCAAGGAACCACATCAACGAATACATCCTGCCTTCCGTGGAGTAATAGAGCGACAGCGGCGACAGGCTGAAGAGCAGACAGGCCGGAAAGATGGCTGGTCGACCGCCGATCTGCTTTGCGAGCAGCCAGATGAAGGGGAAGCATGCCAGGGCCCACACGACGGAGAACAGTCGCAACGCGGCGTCGCCTGTGCCGGCAGCCAATGTCCAGCCCCACAGCAGCAGGTAATACAGCGGCGGGTTGGTGTCCGAGAGGAGCACGGCCCGAAGGACGCGTGCAGGTCCGGCGGGAGGAACTTCGTGCTGGAGATAGCTCTGATAGTGCGGGACCGGGAGAGGGTGCGGTGCCTCGACATAATCGCCGAGCGTGAGATCGGCCTTCGATGCGGGGTGTTCGAGACTGTGGCCGGTCGCGATGGCGAGGGAAAACAGTTCGTCGGCCCACAGTCCCTGGCGGTCGACTCCACCTGCGCGTAGGAAGAGGGCCAGGCCGGCGATCAGGATCACGCCGACGACCGTGCGCCGGCGGCCGACGTGCACCGGCTCAGCATGCCGGCTCGCATGCTCCGTGTGCGTTCCGGGAAGTGCTGAAGAGGACTGTTCGAGTGCCGTGTCGGGCATCAGCCGCTTTGTTTGTACGGGCTGTCCGGCCCCGCCTTCACCAGCTCGTCGGTTTCTTCAGGGACGAGCGGAGCGGTTCTATGCGGGATGGGGCGTGGCTCGAGCATCTCTCCGCTCTTGATCAGGCCCTTGTAGGGTCCCATGCCGAACAAACATTCAAACCAGAGCCCGAACAGCACCTGCCAATACCCGCCTCCCACCCTTAGCAACTGAAACGAGGAAATCCCCATGTCGGGAGACCGGTTGATCCAGGAAATCGGCACCTCTTTGACGGAGCAGCCCATGAGCAGCGGCTGGAGACCTGTTTCTGCATTGACGGCAAAGCTCGGCTGCCGTAATTGCAGCCTGTCCACCACCTCACGGCGTATCAGCTTGAGGTTATTCGTCAGGTCGCGGAACCGGCGGCGCAGCATGAGCTGCGCGAGCAAATGGAAGGCCCGGTTGGCGACGATCTTCTGAAAGGGGTAATTCAACAGGACGCTGTGTCGTGAGAAGCGGCTGCCGACCACCACATCATAGCCTCGGGCTGCCGCATCGAACATGTCTCGGATTTCCGGCAAGAGATGCTGAAAGTCGCAGTCCATGGACAGCACATACCGACCGGTGGCCACGCCATACCCGTCCCTGAGCGCACGCCCGACGCCGTTCGGCGCGGTTCGAAACACCGGCTTGACTCGCTGGTCTTCGGCCGCCAATCGCCGGAGCAGGTCGACGGTGCTATCCGTGCTGTTGTCGTCCACAAGGATGATCTCATGCAGGTAATCACCGAAGAGCGTTCGGAGCCTCACCACCATGGGCCTGATGTTCATGTCCTCGTTGTGGCAGGGAATGACGACTGAGACGGCCTGTCGCAGGGCTTCATGCTCGAAGAGTGACACGCGCGGCCGACCCGCGAGCCGGGGCGGTTTCTGCGTATGGACCAGGATGGAGCCCGCCAGCGTCCGGACCCCGGGGGCGTTTTCGAGCAGAAGGGAGAGATTGCGGGACAGCCACATGAGCGGTCGCGGCAGCGGACGGTAGATGAAGTCGTTATAGACGGTGAAGATGCGGATGAAGCCGATGTCCGAGAAGAGCTCGTACAGTTCCGGGCGGCTCAGCAAGTTCCGGGGGTCGGCGTGTCCGAACCATCGCGAGACGTTTCGGCGGAGTGTCAGGAACAGGTTCCATGGATTACTCTCGTAGAACACGACTTCTCCACCCGGTTTGAGCAGCTCGTACACCTGTTGCATGACCCAGGCGCAGTTCTTCTTATCCAGCAAATCCATGCCGACGATAAAGTCGAAGCGCCGTCCCACGAGCCTGTCCGGAAGCGCATCGGCTGAGAGGAACTCGACGGAGCGCGGCACGCCGTTCGGACGTTCGGCATCGGGAATGAAGCTGACCGCGGTGATGGGATTTTCCCCGCGTGAAACGGCGAGCAATTGGCGCGTGAAACGTCCTTCGCCGCAGCCCAATTCCAGAATCGTCTGCTGCGGCAGGAGATGGATCATGTGCCGGAAGCTTTGGGCCCGCCACAGCAGCCGGTCGTCGGTGATGGGGTCGCTGGTCCGCCAGTACCGGTCCCGGTACCCCTCACGGATACCCAGCGTCCGGATCAATTCTTCGTGTGCCTGCATGGTTGCCTGCCGAACTAGAGACGCTGATTCCACGAGCTGACGATCTCGGTGAAGATGTCCTCGAGAGACTTCGTAATCTTCCAGTGCGGATAGTGCCGCTGCAGCCGGCTCAGGTCGCTGATGTAGCAGATATGGTCGCCTTCGCGGTGCGTCTCCTGATACTCATAGCGCATCTTCTTTCCGGTGAGGTCGGCGACCCGGTCGAACGCTTCGAGGATGGAGCAGGCGTTGTCCCGGCCGCCGCCAAGGTTGTAGACCTCGCCGCATCGCGGGTTTTGATAGATGGCTTCAATGGCGCAGGCGACGTCGTAACTATGAATGTTGTCGCGGACCTGCTTGCCCTTGTAGCCGTAAATGCGGTAGGTCCGCCCCTGCATCTGAGCCTTCACCAGGTAGGACAGGAAGCCGTGCAATTCCACCCCTGAATGGTTCGGTCCGGTCAGGCAGCTCCCGCGCAGGCAGGCCGTGCGCATCCTGAAGTACCGCCCATATTCCTGTGTCATGACGTCGGCGGCGACCTTGCTCGCCCCAAAGATCGAATGCTTGGAACGATCGATGCGCATCGCTTCGGAAATCCCGGCGTAGTCCCGGCCCCGGGCGTACTCCCAGCGCGTCGGCAGTTCCTTGAGCGGCAGCTCGTTGGGCGCGTCGCCATATACCTTGTTCGTGGACAGAAGGATGAATACGGCGTCAGGGCTCATCCGGCGGGTGGCTTCAAGCAGGTTGAGGGTCCCCACGGCGTTGATGTCGAAGTCGTCGAAGGGACGCGTTGCCGCGAGATCGTGGCTTGGCTGCGCGGCGCAATGCACGATCAGATCAAACGGCGCCTCCCGTTTGTAGAGGTCCTGCAGGCCGTTCCGATCCCGTATATCCAGATCCCAATGCCGGAAGTGGCGGGTGGTGGTCCGAAGGCGCCGGAGGTTCCATTCGGTGTCCCCTTCGCGTCCGAAGAAATCGGCGCGCATGTTGTTATCGATCCCGAGCACGCTGTCCGCTCGGGCATCGAAGAATGTCACGATCTCGGACCCGATCAAGCCGCTCGAACCGGTCACCAGGACTTTCATGGCATGGCGCTCTTTTTCACGGCGCTGCCCGTCAGCGCTCTCAGCTTGAGTTGGAGATGCCGGGCGAGCCCATGGGGATAATAGCGCAGCAGCAGGATCAGCCCGTGCAACAGACGTTTCCAATCGCGATGGGAAGCGTTCAGCGACACCGTGTCATGGATCAGGCGGTCGCCATAGTGCATCCGACGCGACCGAAGACCGTCTCTGAACACGTCTTCAGAGGGCTTGTGTCCTTTCACATGTTTCCATTGTGAGCGCAATACGGCGAGCGTCGCTGTCAGCATCAGGGCGGCATTGCGCGTCATGTTCCCGGGATGCTTTCGGTACTCCACGACCACTTCGCCATGGCAATGAATGGGAAAGCGTCTGGCGATGCGAAGGTACAATTCATAATCGGCCGCGGCGTTCACGGCGGGGTCGAAGCCGCCGACCGTGTTGAAGGTCTCCCG
>Ga0066709_100002687_pt1 | contig 13145 bp, 7 predicted proteins | sample GraSoiAngelo_158_FD_79665 | JGI IMG/M metagenome (GOLD analysis project Ga0066709, IMG submission 79665) | Grasslands soil microbial communities from the Angelo Coastal Reserve, California, USA - 14_1009_16_30cm | ecosystem: Environmental > Terrestrial > Soil > Grasslands | place: USA... | reverse complement strand
TGGCAGCCGCGCCTCGGCATTTCGTACGCTCTGGGCGCCCAGAAGACGACTCTGCTGCGCGCTTCCTATTCGCGCTTCGCGGACGGGATCGCGACGAGCCTGGTCGCCACGACCAACCCGACGGGACTCCAGGGCTCGAACACCGGCCTTCCGACGATTCAGTACTCGTGGAACGACCTGAACCACGACAATCACGTGCAGCGCAACGAGCTCTGCCTGACCTGCCCGGTCAACTTCATCGGAGTGGATCAGACCAACCCGGGGAGCGCGATCTCGGTCAACCAGATCGATCGCAATCTGAAGCCGCCGAAGACCGACGAGTTCATGGTCGGCATCGACCATCAGGTGCTGCCGGAGCTGGTGGTCGGGCTCACCTATACCCACCGCAACCGATTCGACACCATCTGGACCTGCCCGGTCGCGCTCGACAACAGCGCCCACTGCCTGAGCAACTCCGATTTCATGCTGTTCGACAACGGGGAAGAGGGTTTCGACAATCAAGGGAACTCGATCGGATTCACCGGGCCGATCTATTCCGTTGCCGCCCTGACGTCGGCTCTGGCCAACGGCGATGACAATCCTCTCTTCAACGAGGCGATTGCGAACGCGTACAGTTACGGAACCTTCGAAACCAACCGGAGAGGGTACGAGACCCGCTACGACGGCGTCGAGCTGCAGCTGAACAAGCGGCTGTCCAACCGCTGGATGGCGCACGGCTCGTTCACCTGGTCCGACTGGAAGCAGAAGGTCAACAGCGTCGCCAAGGGCTGTCTCGATCCGACCAACCAGGTCGGCAGCTACGCGGGCATCTGGGAAGGAGCCCAGGGCCGCGGCAACAGCTGCGCCGACGGAGACATCGCGTACGACTACAACGGGACGACCTGGATCAACGCCAAGTGGGCGTTCAACATCAGCGGCCTCTATCAGCTGCCCTGGAACTTCAGCGTCTCGGGAAGCTTCTTCGGACGGCAGGGGTACCCGGTTCCTTACGCAATCTTCACCGACCCGGGCGACGGATGGGGTCAGCGGTCGGTCGCTCTCGGCAAGGCCGACGCGCACCGTTTGAAGAATGTCTACCAGCTGGACCTGTCGGCCCAGAAGGTCCTGCCGATCACGCCGAAGGCGGACGTTACCCTCGTGGTCGACATGTTCAACGTCTTCAACGACAACACGATCCTGCTGCGCAACTATGACGCGAGCGGACCGGTCGGCACGATCGGGGACATCCTGACGATCCAAAACCCCCGGGTCCTTCGCTTCGGAGCCCGAATCAGCTTCTAGCGAGCGACCCCGCATCGGGATATCTTTCGTCCCCGCCGGGATTTTCCCGGCGGGGATTTTCTTTTGGGCGGACAGACTCGACTCTGTCCCCGGAGGACCGGGCCATGAAGTGGAACAGGACACTCGCCGCCTCGGCGCTCTCGATCTCACTTGCCGCCGCGGCTTTCGGACAGGGGTGGCATCAGGGGAAGGGACGCCTCGAGGGGACCGTCGCGGGTCCGAAAGGAGAGCCGATCGCGGGGGCGACCGTCGCCATGCGGCTCGAAGGTGCCGGGCCGGACCTCAAGACCGACAAGAAGGGGCATTGGGCGATTCTTGGAATCAACGGCGGCAGCTGGGAGCTGGACGTCTCCGCTCCGGGATATCAGTCGCGCAAGATCTCGGTCACCGTCAGCGAGATCACCCGCATCCCGCCGATGGCGATCCAACTGGAGGCGGAAGAGAAGGCGCAGGCGGCAGCTCCGCAGCAGGAGGCCCCGATCACCGTCGGCGGCAAGGCCGTCTCCAAGGAGGCGGCCCAGGCCCTCGATAAGGGGAACGAGGCAGCAAAGGCGAAGAACTACGCGGAGGCGCAGGCGAACTACCTGAAGGCGCTGGCGGAGCTGCCGGACAACGTCTCGCTCCTCTCTAACCTTGCGCTCGTCTACTACTTCGACAACAAGCCGGACGAGGCGTTGAAATACGCCCGGCAGACGGTCGAGAAAGACCCGGCCAATCAGGCCGCCTGGCTGATGATCTCGGAGCTCGAGCTGCAGAAGGGGAATCTCGACGCCGGCCAGCAGGCCCTGTCGAAGGTGCCGGACGAGCGCATCACGTCGCCCGCGCCATACCTGAACCTGGGAATTCTCTTCTACAACAAGAAGAAGCCGACGGAGGCCGAGGAGAACTTCACCAAGGCGATCGCGAAGAAACCCGACCTCGCCGAGGCCTACTACTACCGGGGACTCGCCCGATACCAGTTGAAGCGCTTGCCGGAAGCGAAGGCCGACCTCCAGAAGTCGCTCGAGCTCGATCCTTCCGGGAAAGACGCGGACACCGCGAGGGAAATCCTCAAAGCGATGAAGTGAAGTCCCCGGGCGCCGCGCGAACCGGCCTCGCGCGCGCGATCGCGTCGATCGCTCTCCTGGCGGCCGGTCTGATCGGGTGTCGCCGTGCGTCTCCGCCGCCGCCGAAACTCGCGGAGCTTCGCGGCGCCGACGTCATCCTCGTGACGATCGACACGCTTCGCGCAGATTCGCCCCATTACGCGGGTAACGCGCGCGTATCGACGCCGAACCTCGACCGTCTGGCGGCGGAAGGGATCGTCTTTACAGAGGCGCACGCCCACAACGTCGTCACGCTCCCTTCGCACGCGAACATCCTCACGGGTCTCTATCCGTACCAGCACGGGGTGCGGGACAACGAAGGTTTCCGTCTTGCCGATTCGTTCCCGACGCTCGCGACCCTCCTGAAAGCGAAGGGGTACGCGACGGGCGCGTTCATCGGAGGGTTTCCTCTCGACTCGCGCTTCGGCCTGGCGCGGGGCTTCGACGTCTACGACGAGCGATATCCGGAAGGTCTCGAGTCGGACCAGTTCGTCTTGCCCGAGCGGCGCGCCTCCGACGTCCTGGCGGCCGCGCAGAGCTGGTACGCCGCCGCCGCCGGCCGCCCCCGCTTCCTCTGGATTCATCTCTACGACTGTCACGCTCCCTACCGCCCCCCTCCTCCGTTCGACACGGAGTACGTCGCGGACCCGTATCTCGGAGAAGTCGCCGGCGTGGATCGGGCGCTCGCGCCGCTGGTGGAGGAGATCGAATCGAAGACCGGCCCGACGTTCCTCGTCGTGACCTCGGACCACGGCGAGGCGCTCGGCGACCATGGAGAGAAAACCCACGGCCTCTTCGCGTACGAGGCGACGCTCCACGTCCCGCTCGTGCTCTGGAGCGGAGCGCGACTCCCGCACGCGCTCGACGCTTCGATGGCCCGGCACGTCGATATCCTCCCGACGGTTCTCGAAGCAGTCGGGCTCCCGATTCCGCGCAATCTCCCGGGAATTTCTCTGCTCTCGCGGCGCGACCGCGCGGGTGTCGACTGCTACTTCGAAGCGCTCTCGACCTCTCTCGAGCGCGGCTGGGCGCCCCTTTTCGGCGTGATGAAGGATGGATACAAGTTCATCGACCTGCCTCTACCCGAGCTCTACGAGCTCCGCTCCGATCGGGAAGAGCGCCGCAACCTGGTCCCGCAGAAGACCGACGTCGTCCGGGCTCTGCGCCCGCTCCTGCCCTCTTCGAAAGAGATCGGCACTCCCTCATGGTCGTCCGCTTCGAGCGAGACGGCCGCGAAGCTCCGGAGCCTGGGCTATCTCGGCGGCCGGGCTCCGCAGAAGGAGCATTACACCGTCGAGGACGATCCGAAGCGCCTGGTCGAGCTCGACGGAAAGCTCCACGACCTGGTCGATCTCTATTCGGCCGGGAAGCTCGCGGAGGCGGAGCGGCTGGCGCGGGACGCCGTCCTCGAGCGGCCCTCGATGCCCACGGGATACGAGTACCTTTCCTTCCTTCAGGTCCAGAAGGGCGACGTCGCATCGGCGGTGCGAACGCTGGAGGACGCGCGGCGCCGAAACCTGCTCGACGAGCGACTCGCGAGCCGCCTCGCGCTTCTCTACTCCGAGAGAGGCGCCTCGCGGGAAGCGCTCGCGCTTTTCGAAACTTCTTCGGCGAGCGAAAACCCCGACGTGTGGAATGCGCTCGGTATCGTCCACGCGCGCGCGAAACAGCTGCCGGAAGCCATGGCGGCGTTCGACTCCGCCCTGCGCCTCCGACCGAACGATCCGGTGACGCTGCAGAACGTCGGAATCACTTATTTGAACTTCGGCCGCGCCGGTCCGGCGCGCGATGCCCTCGAGAAGGCCCTGGCCGCGAACGACCGGCTCCCGCGAGCCTGGAACGCCCGCGGCGTGCTCCTCGAGCAGGGAGGCCGATCGGCCGAAGCGATCGCATCGTGGCGACGCGCGGTCGAGCTCGAACCCGGCCTTCTCGACGCCTGGATGAACATCGCCGTCGTCGCCGCCAAGCGCGGAGACGTCGGGGAGCAGAGGGACGCGCTGTCACAGTTCGTCGCGCGGGCCTCCGGAAATCTGTATGCGTCCGACGTCGCCCGGGCGCGCCGGCTGCTTGCCGCGCTGCCACCCGCAAAATGAGGGCGATTCGGGCGTCGCAAGCGTGCACGCCGGACCGAATCGGTATAGCCTTGCAGGGGGAATTCGGGTGACCTCAGTGCGGCTGAAAGTCGCGATCTCGCTCCTCTGCTTCGCGATCGGAACCGCTGCAGCGGCGGCCGACAAACCACAGCCGGTCGTCCGCGAAAACGCGGAAGTCACGCTCGTCGAAGTTCCCGTCAACGTGCTCGGGCGCGACGGTAAACCCGTCGGGGGGCTCGCGGCGTCGGACTTCGAGGTGGAAGACGACGGAGTTCGACAGTCGATCACTTCCGTCGACGTGATCGATCTCGCAAAGAAGTCGAACGTTCCTCCGGCGGAGCTTCCCGCGGCCGGTCGACGCCACTTCCTCCTGCTCTTCGATCTCTCGTTCTCGACGGCCACCGAGATCGCGCGAGCACGCGACGCGGCGATCCGCTTTCTCGAGACCGGGATGGCTCCGGAGGACCTCGCCGCGGTGGCCACCACATCGATCGGTCAGGGTGCCAAGCTCCTCATCACCTTCACGGGGGATCGGCCCCAGCTGCGCGCGGCGGTTCGACGGCTCAGCCTGCCCCATACCGAGGAGCGCAACGTGGATCCGCTCTCTTTTGCCGCCGTCGCGCCGGGCGACCCGTTCCTGACCACGGACGCAGCGGGAGAGAGAGTCGCCGGCGCGTTGAGCCAGATCGATCCGGGGTCGGCGCGCATCTACACGGTGATGGCCCGAAAGAGCGCGGACAACTATTCGGAGAACCGCGTTTCGCAGCACCTGACCGGGATGAGCTCGCTCGCCAACGCCCTGAACTCGGTCCAGGGAAGAAAGACGATCATCTACTTCTCGGAAGGTTTCGAGGGTCGGCTTCTCGTCGGATCGATCGCGCGCGAACGCTCCCACGAAGAGACGATGACCGACAACGACGCGATCCTGGACGGCCGTTTCTGGGCGGTCGATCTGGACCGGCGCTCTTCGAACACGGCACTGCAGCGGCAGCTCGACGACACCCTGACGCTTCTCCGGCGCTCCGACTGCGTGGTGTATCCGATCGACATCGGGGGACTGAAGGCCGACGGGGATGTGACCGTGGGCGCGCCCGTGGGGCGGTCCCATGGCGAAGACGCTCTGTTCGCTTTCGCGAAGGGAACCGGCGGAGAGCTCCTCCGCAACGGCAACGATCTCGGCGATCAGCTCCGGCGCGTGGCCGAAAAGACCAGCCTGACCTACGTTCTGACGTTTCGGCCGACGAAGTCCGCGGGGGAAGGAAAGTTCCACGTCCTGAAAGTCCGCGTGAAGACGAAGGGCGCGCACGTCTCCGCGCGGGCCGGTTACTACGAGACGCGGATCTTCCGCTCCCTTTCGCCGCTCGAACGCGCGCTGACGGCGGCGGACGTGATCACGCACGAGAAGAAGCAGAGCGACTTTCCGATGGACGTGCTGGTGATGGCTCTCAACGAAGAGCCGATCAGCCGGGTTCCGGTGCTGCTCGAGGTGCCCGGCCGCGAGCTGCTCCCGCCGCCGCCGGCCGAGAAGCTCACGCTCGGCCTCTACGTCTACGCGGTCGACGAGCAGGGGAGGCTGGCGGACTTCTTTTCGCGATCGGTCGCGATCGACGTGGCGCGGGACGGTCCGCGGCTGCGCGAGGGCGCCTTCCGCTACTATGGGAGCCTCCGTCTGGCACCGGGGAAGTACCGAATTCGCTCGTTCGTGCGCGACGAGGAAAGAGGACGCTTCGCGTTCCAGGTGGTCCGTCTCGACGTGCCCGAGCCGGCCGAAACGCGCGCCCTTCGAGCCCTGCCCCCGCTCTTCTTCAGCGCGGGAGGACCCGGCATCAGTCTGAAAGACCCGGCGCCGGCCACGAAGCCGGGCTCGGAGCCTTTCGAGCTCGCCGGAGATCTCTTCATCCCGCAGCTGCGACCTCAGCTCGTTTCGGGCAAGACCACGCGCCTCTGTCTCCTCCTTTATTCGGCGGCCGCCGATCCGGGCGCGCCCCTCGTTCGGCTCGAAGCCCGGATCCGCGACGCGCAGGGACACGCTTCGGCGCCCGCGCAGTTCTCCGTGATCGGGAGAACCGCCCCGGACGCGACCGGTCTCTCGAAGCTGCTGGTCGAGTTCGCTCCGAAGGCCCTGCCTCCCGGAAACTACTCGCTTCTGGTGATCTTCCGTGACTCCGGGGGAAAGGGCGCCCCGCTCGAGACCGAAGCGCACTTCCAGATCCTCTGACCGGTCGGGGCACCTTCATCCCGCGACGAGTGATCGCCGCGCTTCCGATCGTGCTCCTCACGCTCGCCGCGCTGGCGTCCGAGACGATCCTGGCCCAGATCCCTCCTCCCCCGGCCGATCTCGAGCGGCGCGTGGCGGATCTCTTCCGCCGGGCCGCCGACATCCCCGCCGGAAGCGCCGCTGCAGTCACGCTCTCGAAGGAGTTCACCGAAGCGGGAGCGGCGTATCTCGCCCGCGGCGATCCGGGCCGCGCCACCGAGCTTCTCGAACGCGCATACGGCCTCGACGTGGAGAACGGGCTCGCGCTCGCGGAGCTGACGCTCGCCGACGTCCGGCTGGAGAACTTCGACGCCGCCGCCTTTTACCTGAGGCTGGCCGAGCAGCAGTCGGCGCGCTCGCCGCCCGAGATCTACCGCGTTCTGGGGGAGGTCTACGACTCCCTGCACCGGCTGGAGGACGCCGCGCTCGCGTGGGAGCAGTACCAGCGCCTCGGCGGCGACGATCCGCAGATTCTGCAACAGCTCGCGCGCGTGCGGCGGGAGCAGTCCGTCGCCGCGGGACAGAACTCCCTTTCGGGCGAAGAGTTCTCGTTCTACTGGGATCCTTCGATCCCGGAGGCGACGGTCACGCGCGTGGCGCAGCGCCTCTCCGCGGACTACGTGGAGCAGGCCGAGTTCTTCGGCACGCGACTGCCCGCGTCGCAGGTCGTCGTTCTCTACGCCGGCCGCGCGTACTTCTCGCTCGTCTCGGCGCCGGACTGGGTCTCCGGCGTGTTCGACGGCAAGATCCGGGTCTCGGTCGATCCGGATGGCGGCCTGACCGGGGACCTCGCCGCCGTCCTCTCCCACGAGCTCGCGCACGCTTTCGTCCGCTATGCCTCGGCCGATCTGGCGCCGGGCTGGCTGCACGAGGGCCTCGCTCAGTGGTGGGAAGGCAAGAGGATCACCCGGAGCGAGATCCACGACATCTTCAAGAAGCGCTCCCCGCGTACTCTCGCCGAAATGGAAGGAAACCTGGCCCGGCGAGGAGACCGGGCGGCGGCCCGGGCGAACTACGCGGAAGCGCTCGCGGTCATCGAGTACCTGATGGAGCGACACGGCGCCGGATCGGTAGCGTGCGTCGTCCGCGATCTCGGAACCGGACGCGGGCTCGCCGAGGCGCTCCGCCTGGAGACTGGCCTGACGCCCGAAGAGCTGTTCCGCCGATGGAAGGAGTGGGCGAGGCTTACCAGGGCCGCAGATCGAACGGCGGCGAATCCTTGATGATCTCGGTCGGCGCCTTGCTCGCCATCCTCACGAACTGATCGGCCCACTCGCGGATGATGCTGCGGGCGTGGCCGTACCACGTCAGGTCCTTGACGTTGACCGGCGAGTACTTCTGGGACTCGCGGTCCGCGAACAACGCGACGACCTCCTTCGTCTCACCGTCTTTCATGCGGCCCTCGAATGCGACCGTGGACTTCGTCGTGGCCGTCTCGAGGTTCGCGGCGGCGCTGCCGGCGGGTCCCGCGACCGGGCCGGCCGCGTAACCGAGCGCGTTCAAGACGATCCGGTTCGGGACGACCTCCGTCAACGCGAATTCCGCGATCAAGGTGTTCGGACCGGGCTCCTCGACGACCTTGAAGCGGTGCTTCCGATCGTTGCGAAAGGCCTCCTGGAAAGTGAGCCGCGCGAAGGCAGCGAGCTCCCTGGCGTCCTCCTTGATCTTCTCCCCCCGCTCGATCTTTTCCCACCACGTCATCTTGCGGAGATACTCGGTATTCCAGGGGGCGATGTAGATCTCGGTGTAGTGATGCCAGTCGAGGTCCTTCTTCCTCCAGGCGGCGTTGAACGGGAGGTCGGTGGGTTGCGAGAGATTCTCGGGGGGGATGAAGCCCGCAGGGCTGGCCGGCTTCGCTTTCCGGATGCAGCCGGTCGGAGCGAGCGCGGCGGCGAGAAAAAGGACGACGAGAATCGAACGAGGCACGGACTTCTTCATGCGCTGCTCCGTTTCGGAGATGTCGAGTCGGCAGGCGGATTCTATCGTTCCGGCCCTTCCGCGGATCCGGGCACACCGCTTGCTCCCTAGTTGACCGAGAAAGGAACCGCGATGGAAATGCAGACAGCGACCCCCTCGCTCGCCGAGGCTCTGGATCGCCTCGGCCGACGGGCGGCCGTTCGATTTCCCGTCTTGAGCCTGTATCTGAACGCCCAGCCGGACAACCGGGGGAAGGACAACTACGCGGCGTTCCTCCGCAAAGACTTGCGCGGTCGCGTGAAGGATTTCGAGCTTCGCTCGGCCGAACGCGAGAGCTTCGAGCAGGACGTCGCGCGGATCGAGCGCTACGTCTCCGATGAGGTTCGGGCTTCGGCGAATGGAATCGCCCTCTTCGCGTGCTCGGCCGCCGACTTCTTCGAGGCGCTCCAGCTCGATGCGCCGATCGAGCGCCACCGTCTGACCGTGGGCGACCGGCCGCACCTCTACCCGCTCGCGCGGGTCGTCGATCGGTATCCACGCCATGCCGTCGTCCTCGCGAACACGAACCACGCCCGAATCTATGTCTTCGGGCGGGGCCGGACGATCGATCGGGAAGAGCTCGCGAGCGAAAAAGTGTCGCGCACCGACGTCGGCGGCTGGTCCCAGCTGCGCTACCAGCGACACGTCGAGGATCATTACCTTCACCACGCCAAAGAAGTCGTCGAGGCTCTCCACCGCATCGTCGCCGAAGACCGCGCCGAGTACGTTTTTCTCGCCGGAGACGACGTGATCGTGCCGCTCCTGCAGGATGAGCTTCCGAAGGACCTGGAACGCAAGGTCGTCTCGGTCCTCCGTCTCGATATCCGGTCGCGGGAAGACGAGGTCCGTTCGGCCGCGGCCGAGGCGCTTGCGGAACACGTGGCGGCGCGTGGGCGGGAGAGTGTCGAGCGTCTCCGCGGGCAATTGCGCGCCGGCGGTCTCGCCGTCGCCGGCGTTCGCGAGGTTCTGGAAGCGCTGGAGAAGGGTCGGGCCGACGAGGTCTGGATCACGACGGCGCTCGCCGAAACGGTGCCGACCGAGTCGCGCGGGAGCATTCCGCTCGGCGACGAGATCGTGCAGCGGGCGCTCGCCACGAGCTCGAGGGTGCGCTTTGCCGAGAACCCGGATCTGCTCGCCGACCTGGGCGGCATCGTCGCGAGCCTGCGGTATCGACCGGTCGTGAGCTCCCGCGACAACTCTCCCGTCGAAAGGAAAGTCGAGGCATGAGCAAGCACATCAACGTCAACCCGGATCACTACAAGACGGCCGGGCGCGAGCGGCCCGGCAAGGACGTTCTGGTGGAGCAGGAGAAGCGTGACCTCGCCCGCTCGAAGAAGAGAGCACGCGCGACTAAGCGCGCTGCGGCCAGACCTCCCGGCCCGTCGAAACGAAGTACAGCCCGGCCTCCGTCGGCTGGCCGGTGAGCGTCTCCCAGTATCGGCGGTACATCTCGATCTGAGGCGAGTAGAAACCGACGAGCTCGTCGAGGTTGCCGGCGATCGTGTCCGTCTTGTAGTCGACGAGGATCCATCCGGAATCCTCCTCGAACGCGAGATCGATCGCTCCCTGAAGAAGGCTGCGGGCGGGTCCCTCCGAGATTCCGATCTCCGACGAATCGACTTCGACCGCGAAGGGGACTTCGACGAGCCGGCGGCTGGCCCTCGTGGCGCGCTGCCACAGCGGCGAGGACCGGACGCCTTCGACGACCGCCGTGACCTCCTCGAGGTCTTCCGCCGGCCGCTCTTCCTCGGAGAGGAGATTCGCGGCGTACGCGCGGACGTCGAGTGACGGGTTCTCCATCAAGCCCTCGAGGAGGCGGTGGATCACGCGGCCCCAGGACATTCCCCGCCCGGTCCTCTGCCGCGCGGGGAGCGGCGCGGCGGCGTGCGTGAGGCTCGTGGGGGTGACGACCGCGTAGCTCGGCGCGAGCGAGAGGGTCCGGCGCTCGTCCCGAAGCGCTCGCTGGACGGCGAGGTCTCTGCCGACGTGGCGGAGCGAGCCCGCCGGCTCGGCAACGACCGCGCGCGGCAACTCCGGGATTTCGTTGCCGAGAAACGGCGTGAGCTTCGACCACGCGCTCGCCTTATCGCTAACACTGACGACGAGAATGCTCTTCGCGCGGGTCGCCGCGACGTAGAGGAGCCGGTCCCTCTCCGCAGCTTCGAACGCACTCTCCGTGGCCTCGCGCTCCGCCCAACCGACGGGCTGCGCGACCACGCGCCGCGCGAAGTTCTTCCCCTTTTCGACGATTCGGAAGTACGCGCGCGCGGGCTCGACGGAGCGATCGATCGACTGGTCGGGATCCCAGTCCTTCTCTCGGTTCGGATCGGCGAGGAACACCACCGGCGCCTCGAGGCCTTTCGCCTGGTGAAGATTCATGAGCCGCACGGCCCTCGAGCGCCCCGGCTCGACGCTCATCTCCTCGACCTTTTCGGTGGAAGCGAGCTCCTTCAGCTCTTCGACCACGCGCGAGAACGGCTCTCCCTCCGCAGAGAGCCGCCTGGCGACCGCGAGCGCCTTGAGGAGATTTCCGGTCCGGGTCCCGCCCATCTCCCGCGACGCCGCGTGGACGATCCAGGCGAGGTCGCGGCAGATCACCGCGATCGCCGCGGCGGGCGGGAGCCGGCGGACCGAATCGTGAAACGTCCGAAGGCGCGCGAGAGCGAACGTGATCCGCGCGTCGGCGCTCTCCGGAGGATCGACGAGGAACGAGAAGCGGCCGCCGTCCCGCTTGAAGCGGTAGAGGGCGTCGTCGTCGATTCCGAAGACGTGCCGGAGGGCGGCGGTGAGCAGAACCTGATCGTCCGGGTCGGCGAGCGTCTCGAGCAGCGGAAGCAGCGCAGCGAGCTCCTCCGAGTCGCAGAACGCGCCTCCTCCCGTGATCTCGTACGGGACCCTTCTCGCCTCGAGCGCGCGCGCGTAGACGTCGAGGTTTCTGCGGCGCCTGAGGAGCACTAGAAAGTCGCCCGGTTCGAGCGGCCGGGTCGTGACGTTCCCCTTCCCGTCGGGCACGGCAATGCGATGGCGACCGGCGATCGCACGCGAGATCCACTCGGCGATCCGTTCCGCGTCTTCCGATTCGACCGACCCTCCCTTTCCGCCGATCGTGAGCCGGAAAGCGCCGGAAGTCTCGTCGCTCTCCGGATACGCGGCGTGGAGCGGGGCGTGCGCGGCCTGCATCCGGGTCGCCTCCGCCGGAAGAACGGTCTCGAACGCCGCGTTCACCCACCGGCAGATCCTTCCGGTTGAACGGAAATTGGTCGTGAGCTTCGCGAGACGTCCGCCGGACTCCTCGATCCGCCGGCGCACCCGGTCGTACGTCTCGATGTCCGCCCGCCGGAACCGATAGATCGACTGTTTGGGATCGCCGACGACGAACAGGGAGCCCGCCCGCGGAACGAGCCTGCGCCAGTCCGTCTCCTCGACGTCGCTTCCCGTCAGGTAGAGCATCACCTCGGTCTGAATCGGGTCGGTGTCCTGAAATTCGTCGACGAGGAGGTGCGTGTAGCGCTGCTGCAGCTCTCGGCGGACGGCGGGTCGACCGCGGAGGAGGTCGCGCGCGCGAATGAGGAGGTCCTGGAAGTTCAGCTTGCCGCGATGTGCCCGCAACCGGTCGAACTCGGCGAGCGCCGGGCCGACGGCTTCGATCGCGATCGGGTAGACGTACTCCCGCCACCGTGTCAGCGCGGGGGCAACGACGCTTGTCCTCAGCTCGTCGTATTCCTCCGCCAGCATCTTCGCCATGCCCCGGTCGCGCCATGTCTTGAGCGTCGCGTTCGACCTGGACTCGAGCTGCGACAGCAGCCGGACCGTCACCGCCGGCCCGTCGAGCGTCCGCAGGTGCGCCGCCGCGAGCAGCTTCTCCTGAAGGCGGTCGCGACCCCCGGGAAGCGCGGGATCCGGAACGTGCGGGAGCGCCCGATCGAGGAACTCGCAGACAGCGGTTCGCGCGGCAGAGAGATCCGGCTGCTCGACCGGCGGAGACGGTGCGGCGACCACGTCCCGGTTGTCGGCGAGGAGCTCGTAGGTCTGCCGCAGACTCGAGATCGGAAGCGCGATTTCCGCGAGCGTTCCGAGAATGGGACTCCTTTCGAGAAAAACGCGATCCGTCCACGTCTTCCACGCCTCGCCGCGGACGACGAGGTTCTCGAGCTCATCTAACTCCTCGAAACCGGGGTCCACCCCGGCTTCGACCGGCCGCTCCCGGATCAGGCGTGCGCAGAACGCGTGGATCGTCCCCATGAACCCCTTCTCCCGGTCCTCGAGCGCGGCTTCCAGGCGCGCCCGGCGCACGGGGTCGGGCTCGTTCCGCCTCTTGTTCTCGAGAGCGACCTGGAATCGTTCCCCGAGCTCGGCCGCGGCTTTGATGGTGAACGTGACCGCGGCCACGTGGTCGATCGTCGTCTCTCCGCTCGCGAGGAGCGCGACGACCCGGTCGACGAGGCTCGTGGTCTTGCCCGTCCCCGCCGCGGC
>Ga0066709_100002686_pt1 | contig 13147 bp, 11 predicted proteins | sample GraSoiAngelo_158_FD_79665 | JGI IMG/M metagenome (GOLD analysis project Ga0066709, IMG submission 79665) | Grasslands soil microbial communities from the Angelo Coastal Reserve, California, USA - 14_1009_16_30cm | ecosystem: Environmental > Terrestrial > Soil > Grasslands | place: USA... | reverse complement strand
GGAGGACGGAGTTGGAGAAAACCGGGAATATCCCGATTGCTAAGGGCAAAAGATATCCGACCAAGAATAGTTTTCACCGGGGAGGTTGCTGCCGATGACCTGGCTGCTATCTATGCCATGGCAACCATCTTTTGCTTCCCATCGTTTGCGGAAGGCTTTGGACTGCCACCGCTGGAAGCGATGGCTTCAGGAGTTCCCGTGATTGTGTCGAATACCACATCAATGCCCGAGGTTTGTGGAAATGCAGCGTTCTATGTGGATCCGTATGACCCAAAAGACATAGCTAAAAAAATAAACCAGCTTCTGGACGACGATGAGCTTTATGAGCAAAAAGCACGGCAAGTACTAGCCTGGGCAGCACCATATACCTGGAAAAGAACCGCAGATGCGATCATGAGAAGTGTTCTTGCTTCTATGGAAATTAACATGGCAGCGAAATGAGAATAGGAATCCTTGGCACAAGAGGCATCCCAAATGCCTACGGTGGATTTGAACAATTTGCTGAACGCCTGTCTTCGTCGCTCGCTCAAAAAGGTCATGACGTATTCGTTTATAGTTCGCATCTGCATTCATATCAGGCAACGACATGGCACGGCGTAAATGTTATTCATTGCACGGACTGGGAAAACATATTGGGAACCGCGGGTCAGTTTATCTATGATTGGAATTGTATCACTGACGCCCGGGAAAGACAATTTGATATTTTACTTCATCTCGGTTACACAAGTGATTCGATCTGGCATCAACGTTGGCCTCGTTCAGCAATCAACATCGTAAACATGGATGGTTTGGAATGGAAACGCTCTAAATATTCAAGACCCACACAATGGTTTTTAAAAAAGGCGGAAGGGTTGGCAGCCAGGTATGCGAGCCATTTAATTTCAGATTCTATTGAAATAAGGAAATATCTTCTAAGAAAGTACAACAGGGAATCGACTTACATACCCTATGGAGCAGACATCTTTAAGAATGCCGATGAGTCGTACCTGAATCCATTCCATTTGCAAGCGGGGCAATATTCTCTTACGATCGCCAGGTTAGAGCGAGAAAACAATATTGAAATGATCATCCGCGGTTATCTGCTTTCACAGAATGCCGATCCTCTCGTAATTGTCGGAAGTGAAATCACGCCGTTTGCCAAAAAAATGAAAAAAAAATATGCGAGCGGAAAAATAAAATTTATCGGCGCCCTCTTTGATAAAGTGGTGCTTAACAATCTTCGATATTTCTCAAAGATCTATGTTCATGGCCATTCGGCAGGCGGTACAAATCCGTCGTTGCTTGAAGCGATGTCGTGCGGCTGTCGAATTGCCTCGCATGATAACGTCTTTACGCGAGCAGTGCTGGAAAACCAGGCGGAATATTTTTCCAATGCCAGGGAACTTTCAGCTTTAATAAATGACCCCATCGACAAAAACACGCTTGATCAAAGAAAAGAGATTAACCTGGAAAAAATAAGATCGATTTACAATTGGGATAAAGTTGTCGATGACTACGAGGATTTAATGATCACATTATTGCGCAAGCAAAATTGATGTTTTCAACTGTTGCTTTCCGACGTCAAATTGGCCAAAAACATTGGTGAATGCCAGGATCCAGATCACATATTCAGCCACGTTCGTAATGAAGCTTCCCATGAACTGAAAAATGAAAATGAAGAGAAAAAGCCAAAGCCGGTAATAATTAGCCCAAACCCGGGTATGAAAGAATAAGAAAAATTCGACAAATAATCTTAAAAACAGACCGGCCCATCCAAAGATTGTCAATGTCTCTGCCACAGCGTTGGGAATGGTTGCTACAAAATCCTTATCATATAAATAATAGTCCCTGATCACATCTTGTCCAATCATTTTTATTTGTCCAAGTCCAATTCCCCAGTATTCACTTCTCTTGTCAAGTAATTTACCTGCTAACAAATACGCGTCATAAGTTCTTCCTTTACCGGAACTGTCATGACCAGTTAGAATGTTCACTAGCCGCAAAACAAAAAAACTATCCTTGAAGAAAAAATAGATCAAAAACCCACCGAGCAAAAATACCCCTGCACCAAAAACCAATCCTTTGAAAATTCTACTTTTCCGTGTAAGCCTCCTCATGTACAGAATATAAGTTAACAGGCCAGAAACCAGCAGGGCCCCTACCACCCCAAAAGAAAAAGATAAAATGTAGGGAAGGAAGATCATCAAAAGCAAAAGCGATCCTTTTGTTGTGTTCAGTCTGAGCAAGTATTGAAGCATATAAAAACAAAAGATCGGCACCAGTAAAGTGGCGTAATAGGATGCCTCGTAAGTAAACAATTTCAGTCTCCGGAAATCTTTGACACCTTCTGTGAGATTTTGTTCAATCCATACAACCTCATAATACGGGGTGAAATACAAAACAATCGCCAACAGGCAGAATACAAAATTTATGATGAGGAGCCGGTAAAAAATTTTTTCTACATCAACACAGGTTTTTAAAAATGTATAAACAGCCTGGCAAAAAATATAGACCAGCACGAGATTCAATAAGGAATAGAAATAAACCTTTCTTACGACATCGGCATATAGCACCTGGACCAGGATGAAAGGCGAAAGAATGAGAATGAATGGAAGGATGATCCCTTTTTTTCTCTTCAATAAGATCCAAACATAAAATAAAGGGGCTAGTAGAGCTGTGTAAGTCAGGCCAAACGGAAGAGCAACCGAGTTGACGAAAAAATAGACAAATGCAAAAGGAAAGTACTTATTTACTTTCATGGTCGTCGTTTAAAAGCCATCTACTAACTGAACTGACTGATTCGCACAAGAGTTGCCCGCTAAAATAAATATAAAGCAACTAATTAAGTTCTGCATTCGTTAAGTATTTATAAATTCATGATTGAATAGACGGTTATGAATGAAGACAAGCCACAACAAAACCCCGAGGACGATGTTGATCTTATCAGCCTTCTTGAACGCATGGTCCTTTTCTTTCGCCGATTCGGCGGGATATTCATCGTAGCTGCCATCACGGGAATTCTGTTAGGTTGCCTCGTATATTTTACTTCTTCGAAAATCTATAGATCAAGAATGATCCTTCACTCCTCGTACCTGACAAACGAGGAGCAAATTGAAATTGTTGATTCCTGGAACGAGCTGCTCAAGAGAAATGAACGCGTCACCCTCGGGCACATTTTGAACTGCGACGAAAGTCTGCTAAACGATGTCACAAGCATGGAAGGAGCGGATATTCTAAAAAATTATTCCGCAACCAATCCAAACGGTTTTTACATAGATGTAAAAGTGAAAAATAACTCGATTCTTCCGCAGCTGCAAAAAGCAATTCTGGATGGCCTGAATAACACAGAGTTTGTAAAGCAAAAGTTAGCGTCAAGAAAAGAAAATCTCAAAGAGCTTATTGACAAGCTAAGTATCGAAATAAAAAAACTAGATTCGGTAAAGTCGGAGATTGAAAATATAATCAGCAATAAAGAAAGAAACTCATCAACGCTTATGCTTGATGTGACCGGTGTGAACAGGCAACTCATTGATATGAATGAAAAATTACTCAGCTACCGGGAAGAATTAAAATTTGCAAGCGGCGTGCAAGTGGTGCAAGGTCTTGTGCCCATGAACACTCCTGTGAGTATAAGTTTAAAAGTGATGATCCTTCTGGGTTTGATCCTTTGTGTTTCGATTGCTTATCTTTTTACCCTGGTGATTTACGTAAGAGATCGTCTGAAAAAAAGGAAAACTGCAAATGCCTGAAAATAAAAAAAACAATTTCTTCCATTCCCTCCTGTTTACATTATACCTTATATTTCTCTTCAGCCTGGTTTTTTCTTTTCGGGCCATCAGCAGCATTTCCGTCGGAGCAATCGCATTGGCTGGGTTGATCACAAACACGATGGAACAAAAACCGTTTTTCAACCCTCGTCTTAATAATCCTTTTCTCATTGCTTGCTGTTTGTTATTCCTGGTCGAATTATTGAGCCTGGCTTACACCAGTAATATGCACGAGGGATGGAAAAATATCTGGGGGAAATCTGTACTTATAGCAATTCCCTTTGGCCTATGTTGCTGTAACTACATTACCGGGACAACCAGGCATAAAATGTTAAAGTGGTATTGCGCCATTGTTTTTGGGGCATGTGCCTTTGCGGTCTACCGGGCATGCGGGAATTATGTTGCTACCAATGACACTTCGGTATTTTTTTATCATCAATTGGTATCGTTATACTCGGGTCATGCCATTCAATTTTCTATACTTGTAATTGTGGCCCTTGTGTATTTGTTTGAAAGCTCGAAAAGGCACGAACCCGTATTTATTCAGAGTTTCCACGTGTTCCTGATGGTCTTTCTTTCTTTGTTTCTTTTTTTGCTTTCCTCGAAACTAGTATTAGCTTTCTATATCTTTTATTTGTTTTACTTCCTGGCCAGCATCTTCAGACTAAAGACAAGGAGTAAAACTATTGCCGTATTATTGATCGCAGGCTTCGCCGGCTTCTGCATCATTCTCTTTGGCACTAGCAATAGCGTCAGTCGCAGATTTCATGAAATAGCAAGAACAGATTTTAGTTTTTTCAGAAGGGAAAGATTTGATCCTGGCAATTATTTCAACGGACTCCAATTCAGGCTTCTTCAATGGAGATTTGTGCCAGAAATCCTGGCTGAAAAAAAATCGTGGGTCGCGGGAGTAGGCATTGGCGATGCGCAATCGTCTCTCAACGAAAAATATATCTCGGAACATATGTACACTGGCACTACCGAACGGGGAGACAAAGGTTTCTTAGGCTATAACACACACAATGAATTTTTAGAAGCCTTACTCCAGGCAGGTATCATCGGCCTGGCATCTTTTTTACTGGTGTGTTTCGCATTAATAAAAATGATCTCGCAAAGAAAAAGAGCGGAAGTTAGTTTCATAACTATTTTACTCCTGGCATATGGTTTTAGCGAGTCGGTTTTTGAATCTCAGTATTCGTCTTTTATTTTCCTATTTTTCCCATTATTTTTTTACCTGAACGGAGATAATCACCACTCGTGAAAAATATTCTAAAAAACACCTGGGCAGTTCTTGAAAGAAAAGAAAAAAAGCGGTTTGTGGTTTTGGGCCTGCTTGACATACTCATTAGCATCATCGATATTCTGTCACTAGCCTTGTTGTTATGGATAATCAAATTTTATATTGACCCGGCCCCAAATCGGTCTTCCTTTTTGCCGGGCTGGCTGGCAGACAAAAATTCCGTCCTGATCATTGCTATTTTCTTTTTTTTATTTGGCCTGAAGAATATTGCCGGTTTTTTTATCACCAGGGCACAATACAATTTCATTAGCCGGGTTGCTGTGAGAATTTCTCACGATAATTTATTGAACTACCAACAGGCGGAATTTGAAGAATTCATCAATGTTGATTCCTCCGCGTACATCCGCAAGATCAGCATTCAACCATTTGAATTTTCTCAATACTTACTGTCGGGCATTCAACAGATCATTACGCAATTGTTCCTGGTCACTATAACTGTCATAGCTATTCTGTTGTTCAATGCAAAATTATTTTTCTTCCTCCTCCTGGCCCTGATGCCGCCCGTTATCCTCGTATTCTATTTCATAAAAAAGCGCCTTACGGCTGCTAAAAGGCAAATTCAATCCACCAATGAAAAATCTTTTCAGTATTTGCTTGATGCGTTGAAAGGATTTGTTGAAGCAAATATTTACTCACGGAATGCTTTTTTTATGAATCGTTTCATGAATGTGAGAAAAAAATTCAGTCGTTATTTATTTGACTCGCTCAGCATTCAGAGTTTGCCTAGCCGCATCATTGAAATTTTTGCGGTGCTTGGCTTATTTATATTGATAGCCATTGCAAAATGGAGCGGCAATAATGACACACGAGCCTTGTTGACGATTGGAGCCTTCATGGCCGCCGCGTACAAAATCATCCCCAGCGTAGTAAAAGTGATAAATATTATGGGCCAAATGAGAGCCTATGAATTCTCTATAAATGAACTGGCGCAATATAGAGAGGTAAAAAAAGTGCCGGATGGACCCATTCCTCCATCAATTGATTTGATCGAATTCAGGGATGTAAGTTTCCACTACCCCAATCAATCGGTGCTTCGTGATCTCTCTTTCACAATAAAAAAGGGAGACTTTGTTGGCATTACAGGTGAATCAGGCAAAGGGAAAACAACCATACTTAATTTATTGTTGGGATTTTTAACACCGGCATCCGGAGAAATTCAGATCAATAATATCTCTGCGGATAGCGCTGAAAGAAAAAAATGTTGGCCCCTGGTCTCTTATGTCCGGCAGCAACCATTTTTTATTCATGATACTATACTCAGAAATATTACGCTGGAAGAAAATGAATGCCACGAAGGCCAATTACACTGTGCAGTGGAGGTTTCAGGCTTGAAGGAATTTATCTCGAAGTTTCCTGAGGGACTAAGTAAAATAATTACGGAAAACGGGAAAAACATCAGCGGAGGGCAGCAACAACGTGTAGCAATAGCCAGAGCCATTTATAAAAACGCAGAGCTCATTTTGCTGGATGAACCTTTTAATGAATTAGACGAGCAATCAACCGGGTCGTTACTAAAGCATTTCAGGGAGCTGGCTTCCAAAAACAGAACAGTGATTATAATCACTCACGACCGACAAAGCCTGTCGCATTGCAATAAAATCATTTCGCTTGATGAACAATGAAAAGACCTTCGTCATTCTTACTCCGGGATTTCCGTCATCAGAGACAGATACTACTTGCTTGCCGATGCAGCAATACGTCGTAAAGGTGATGAGAGAAATGTATCCTGATATAAAAATTATTGTTCTCAGCTTTCAATACCCCTATCATAAAAATACTTACGACTGGTTTGATGTTCGGGTGATCCCATTCAGCGGAAAAAATAAAGGAGGTTTGCCCAAATTGTTAGTCAGAAAAAAAATTTTTACTGTATTACAAGAAATTTACTCTAAGAATAAGATAATCGGCCTTTTTAGCTTTTGGTATAATGAATGTGCATGGATAGCAAAAAAGTTTGGCGATAGACATAGGATCAGGCATGCCTGCTGGATCCTGGGGCAGGATGCAAGAAAGGAAAATAAATATCCCGAAAGTCTCCAGCCAACCGCCTCGGAGCTGCTTGCGCTGTCCGAATTTATCCAGGATGAATTTGAGAAAAATCATGGGGTAAGGCCCCGGTTTGTAATTCCACCCGCCATTGATCCGCGGGAGTTCGACGACAATCCACGCGAAAAGGATGTTGATATCCTCGCTGCCGGATCGTTGATCTCCTTAAAGCGGTATGATCTTTTTCTCGAAGTGGTGGCAGAAATAAGAAAACAATTACCCAATGTAAAAGCCATGCTAATAGGAGATGGACTCGAGAGAATGAGATTAGAATCTATGATTGAAAAACTGGAGTTGAGAAATAATATAATCATGACGGGAGAACTTCCCCATGCGTCAGTGCTCAAATGGATGCAGAGAGCAAGGATATTCCTTCATCCCTCATCCTATGAGGGTTTTGGAGTAGTCTGTCTCGAAGCCTTATATGCCGCGGCACATGTGATCAGTTTTTGCCGACCAATGAAAAAAGAGATCGTTCAATGGCATATTGCAAAAAATAAAGAGGAAATGATAAGTATGGCATTAGAAATTTTGCAAGGCCAAAAAAAAGATCATTTATCTGCCGCGCCATTCTTAATGAAGGACACTGTGAAGGCAATCGGACGAATATTTAATTTTCACTAATGGAATTTCGGTAGGCCGTGGAGAGTTTGTTGAGATCATGCCGCGCGTGCTATTGCGTAGTAACTTTGGAATCCATCTAAAAAAATGGGAACAACCAACATAGACACGATAAAGATCGAAACCATCATCCATGCGCCGGTGAAAAAAGTTTGGCAAGCGTGGACCGACGCTGATCTTATTCTTAACTGGTTTGGATCTGACCCAAATGGCAAGGGATTGAAAGCGGTACTTGATCCGCAACCAGGCGGATATTTTGAAATCACATTCTTCAATGCTGATGGCACCGAGCACACTTGCCATGGTGTTTATCGCGCTGTAGAGCGATTGAGCAAACTTTCGTTTAGCTGGGCCTGGAAAAATGAGCCCGGTGTGGAGTCAGTCGTTACTATATTATTGACTTCTGAAAATGATTTTACCCGCATGCAATTCGAACATGCTCATGTGGGAATTGCGTCCAAACATAGTTATTTAGATGGTTGGACCAGAACCTTTGAAAAACTGGACCGGGTGCTCGGTGACACAACTAGGTGTCAATCCTATGAGACAAGATAGCCTCTCTGCGAGCAATTTTTTGCTTGATGACTCAGAAAACATCAATATCTGCAAACGTGAACTTTAGCCTGCTGAGAGGAATATTTGTACCAAAATCAAGAAATAAAATCGGGAAGGTTGCAGTATTTGGAAATCTTTTTGCAAACAAAGTATGCAAAGTGGTTCCGGGACTCGTTTGAAAAAGAATTTGGGATGTACCCAACCATCGAGCAATTCTTTTAATCTGCCCCATCATCAAATCAAATTCTTTTTCTCCCCAATTTGCCATGTCGACGTCACCAATCACAAGGCCATTTTTGATTTTGATCCATACCATCGCTTTACCAATTCTGATTACTAGCGAAGGACTATAAGTTTTATAGCGCAAATATTCTTTATCGCGATATATACCGCCATAGTTATCGCTTATTGATGAATTTGGCAAACCCTCGCGGGAAAAAAAATACTTTTGCAGAATTGAATCTACATAATGTCTGTAAATCGATTTAAACCATTTGATTTTACTACAAAAGGATTCCAATGGAAAGGTTGTTACAGTTAAACAAAACATCTCCATCGTCTCTGTCATTTTCCAACCTAATTTCAAAAGACCGTAATAAGAATTCTGATTTGGAAAACCAAAAACGAAAGCTATATCTGAGGCCCTGCATAAGTCAAAGGTTATAGTTGCTAATTTTTCAAAAAGTCCTTTATAACGATATCCCGGATGAGTCATCGTATCTGCCGACTGAGCGGCCAATACGATTTGATCATTGTATTTTACAAAACAGGGAATAACGCCGTAAAAGGCAACAGGCTCGCCTTCGCGATCGTACGCCACATAGCCAATATATTGCAGCCCCGTATAAATTGTGTCATATTTTTTGAACAAATAATTTATTTGCGGCTTACAACCATACACTGAGTAATATAAAGTTGCTAAGTCGTTTAATTTACCTCTATCGAATCGTTCGAACGTGTATTCCTCAGATCCCAGGTTATCAGCAATACCTTCCATTAATAGTTGAAAGCATTTGATTATTGACAGAAATATAGGGGTTGACAATGAACCGTTCTCTCATAGTTAAATCGGAATAATCTTCAGGAAAAAGAAAATCAGTAGCCAATAATTGACTAAACCCTGCAGATTTTGATTCAGCCAGCACATCACGTGAATAGCTACCATAGGGAAACGCAATAGCGCTAACTTCTTTTTGCAAAATATCTTCAAGGAAATGCTTTGAACGAACAATTTCATCTCTTGCCCTGACAATCGGAATTTTTGAAAGATCATTGTGATAATGGCCATGGCTGCCAATTGTGGCAAATCTTGACCTGGACAAAAATCTTATTTCCTGCTCCGTCATTTGCGTCCAATACTCTTGCTCGCGATCCATAATTTTCGCCGGAATCATTGGTTGAAGAGATCTTATTATTTCAGCCTTTCTTTCAAAGCAGTCTTCTCGTGACAAGTCTTTTAAAGTTCTACCACGAGACATAGAAGCGTAAAATCCATATTTATTTTTAAAAAATTCCTCACCGTCAAACTTAAATTTTTTTGGTCCATATTTTTGTGCAAGCACTAAAAAGTCGTTCCATAAAATATCATACCCAGCATTCCTGATTCCCGTAATAAAAAATGCAATCGGCACCTGGAACTTGTTCATAAGCGGCAAAACATATTTGTAATTGTTGGCAAAACCATCATCAAAAGTGATACAAATATTGAAGCGATCTTGACTGAAGTGCCCACGGTAGTAATCATAGAGAGAAATAACGTGAAAATATTTCTTATAAAATTGCAGATGTTTTTCAAAGATTCTTGTTCTCACAAAAATGGAGTTAAACCGTGTGTGATCGGAACGGCAAACGCCATGATACACTACGATCCTCGATCCCCTTGCCTGTTGAAATATTCCTTTATTCAGACCAAGGATCGAATCAATGTCTTTCCGGGTGTAATTCCACTTCTGATTTAGGGTTGAATATATTTTTTTCGATTTGTTCATCTGAAAACAGTTATTTTCTCAGTGCCTTGCAACTTTTTGATTAATGAAAGCGCGCAATGAAACACGAATTCCGGGCTGTATCGTGTAAGGCAATGTACATCTCCGAACTGGCAAACTTCCTGCATGCATCCGCCACAGGGTAAATCAGAAGAGTCAAGAAAAAAAGTATGCTCTCCCAGCGGTCTTACCTGATCGGTTCTCGTGGATCCAAACAATCCTAATGTAGGAATGCCTGAGCCCCATGCCATGTGCATCAAGCCAGAGTCTTCGGATAATACAAGTTTCACTTTTTGTAATATGGCAAAAGCCTGCGAGGGCGTTGTCTTCCCAATTAAGTTGATTAGTTTTTCTCTCAATTGCTGTTTCAAAAAATCAGCTTTTGAGGAGATAAAAGAAGTTCCCATTACCAGGAATTGAGTCTGCGGAAATTCATGCAACCACAGATTTGAAAATGCGCTATAATTATGAATATCCCAGTTCCGCGTTGGAAAAGCTGCTGCAGGATTGAGCACAATAAGTTCGTTTTGCTGACTCCAGCCATTATTTTTTAAGATTGTTTCTCCCCATTCGGGAGATTTCAAAGAAATCTTATTTGCTGCCTTGTTATTTCCCAAGCCGGCAGCTTCGATTGTCAATCGGTATCTCTCGCCCCCTGGTACTGGAGAAAATCGATCAAACGCTGACCAGGCTCGTGGCGATACGACCTTTCTAACAATTCCGCTAATGTTGTTATTTTGGAGATCAATTACTGCATCATACCGCTGTATCAGTAATTTTGGTAATAGGAAAAAAGTACTAATAAGCTGCTTTTTAAAATCTCTACCCCCGCCGATTGAAAAGACCTTATCAAATAATGAAATATTTTTTGGTAAATCATCAATTTCTTCTCTTGTCAAAAGATCCAATTTTGCTGTGGAGGGCAAAGAGTTTCGCAGGTCCTGTAAATACGGAAGCGAAGCAGCAAGATCACCCATGGCCTGCAAACGGATAGCAAGTATGCGCCGTGGAAGCCTGTTTTTTGTCCACGGCCTCGCAGCAATATTGATATTTTCAAACTCTTTGTCCATCGTCACTGACCCTTTGCCCATTGCAAAACAGCCTTGGCTGCCTTTTTAAATGGAACAATGCTGGTTGGTTTATTCTGCCATGCAATAAAAAAATTTCTTATCGCCTTTTTTGTTTGCCCATGTGCGATGCAATCTTCTCCGAAATTCGCATACAATTTGAATAGTGCATTTCGGACAACGTCGATTGGCAATTTTCTTTTATGTTCATGGATCATCGCAATTCCCTGGTGATAGCCATTTATCCAGTGGGTGAGGCTGTCATTGCCCTCGTGTAGCCGTCGGTACAGCAAGGGCTCATAAAGAATAACGGCTTTGAATTGGGTGGCGAGCCTCAGGATAAAATTGATGTCAGAAAAAGGTTTCGTTTCATTAAACATCCCGACTTTATCCAAACATTCTTTCCGCATCATTAAGGAAGGCGTCGTGGTCGAAATTTCAGATTTAAAAATGGGGATAAAAATATTATCGCATTTCACTCCTTCTTTTTGTTTATAAAAAAAATCGATCGGTTCTAGGAGTCTTCTGAAATTATATCCACCTGTAAATGAGAAGCCGGCGTCAGCAAACTTTTGTAAAGCCACAACCTGCTTTTCAATTTTTGTTTCTGCCCAAAGATCATCCGAATCAATAAAGGCGATCAACTCACCGCTAGCTTTTTTAAGGCCTATGTTTTTTATTTTTCCGTTTATAGCTATGCGACCCGCCCGGAGAAAATTTATTCTCTTATCATTAATTTCTGAAACGATCTGCCCGGTATTATCATCTGAACCGTCATCTACAATTATCAGTTCCCAATTTTGCCACGTCTGCTTCCGAACACTTTCGATAGTTTCATGAATATATTCCGCCCGGTTATAGGTGGGCATAATGATGCTGACTTTCGGATATGTGCTTGCCTCAGACACTGACAGCAAAACTAATTTTTCTTAGTTTTAGAAAATGACGGTGATACAAAAACTACTTAACAAAATCAATGGACTTCATTATTCCCAGGAATATCTTTGCTTATCTAAAGAAACTCTCGAAAATCCTCTTCATGTTTACCTGGTCACCCATGGACAGCCAAGAAAAGACATCACTGAATCGCATCTGTTTGTCGGGTATAGTCCATTGATCTTTGCCTTTCCTTCTTCTGTAATCAATAACAAGCAAGAATCTTTGAATATGATCTTCAGTGGTAAACCTTATCAACCAAACGAAATTCCTGCAAAAAAGGATGCTATCGCACTTCTTTCGTTAAAAAAAATTGACCAGGCAGAGGTTAATGAGGAGACGATTTTGTTTTACGAGGGTGTAAAAGGGAGGCATCACTTTATATCCAAGTTTCACCAATTCATCATACAAGTCCATAACCGGCTCTATAACAAAAAAGCCGGGAACGTTTTTTTAAAGGACAACCTTTACAAGCAAGTACAAATAGCTTACAGCATCGCGAGAAAAATTTGCCTCGTGACAGTTGGAGACGATAACCTGTACAATCTCTTCCCAACCGACCTGCACGGCAAAATCAACGATCAGCAGTACATCATTTCACTAAGGCATAATGGAAGGGCCTGTCAACAGGTAGGAGCCTCGAAACGGATTGTCATTTCCGACATGCAAACCAGCGATTATAAGACCGTTTACGCACTTGGAAAAAATCACACAAAGGAGCTGAAGAAACTAGCTCAGTTTGATTTTGATCCTGCAAAATCAAGGCATTTTTCATTACCCTTACCGAAAAGTCATCTTTCGTATAAGGAACTGCAACTGGAAGGAAGCTTTATTCATGGCATCCATAAGATATTACTGTTTAAGATCATTCATGAAGAAAATTTTAGTGGC
>Ga0066709_100002685_pt1 | contig 13150 bp, 11 predicted proteins | sample GraSoiAngelo_158_FD_79665 | JGI IMG/M metagenome (GOLD analysis project Ga0066709, IMG submission 79665) | Grasslands soil microbial communities from the Angelo Coastal Reserve, California, USA - 14_1009_16_30cm | ecosystem: Environmental > Terrestrial > Soil > Grasslands | place: USA... | reverse complement strand
GCGCGCGGCCATTCCAGCGAAGTGTGCGTGAACGTGACGAATCCCGATTTCTTGCAAGCGCAGTCCGACATAAACTGCTTGATAAAGACGGAGAAAATCGGTACGCCTGCCCCACTCATCGAGAGCGCCGATAACCTCTTCCGTTAGCTTTCCTTTTTTCGACGCCTGGCGGACTTCGCGCAGCAGTTGCTCCTCACCAGGCAGATAATGGACGCGCTCAACAATGCGTTGGTCCCAGTCCTGCGACGGTTCACCTTTCGGATTTCGGATTGCGAAAATCGGCGAATTGACGCCTTGCCGAGCAAGCTCAGCGACTTCTCGATAGCAAAACGTCTGTCCGAATGACGGGAACCGTTCGAAAAGATAAGCGAACTGCGTCATCAGTGCGGGTTAACAGACGTCTGTAAAACGACGAAGCACGAATGACGAATGACGAAAAAATGACGAAGCCAGAATCCCAAGCGCAGAATCGATAGATGTTTCGTCATTCGGGCTTCGATTTTTCCCCTCGAGCTTCGGCATTTGTCATCCGTCATTTTTTTTAATGACGCCTCGCGATAGCCAGTCCTCAATCAGTCTTCCGTTTTACAGGAATCGGTTTTCCGGAATCATCGACGGCGACATGAGTAAAGACGCCGTATGTGACGCGAATCTGTTTTCCATGCATATACCGGCGCACCCAAACCTCCACAGGGATGACCATCGAAGTGCGGCCAATTCGCTCAACCCATGCGTAACACGCAACAGTGTCCCCCACCCGGACGGGTTCGAGAAATGACATTCCTTCCATCGCCACTGTGACAACCCGCGCTTGCGCCACTTTCGCGGCGAGGATGCTACTGCCCAGATCCATTTGCGATGTTAGCCATCCACCAAAAATGTCGCCGTTTGGATTTGTGTCTTTGGGCATGGCGATAGTTTGGGTGACCAGTTCGCCTTTGGGTTGATCGATCTTGTTCATTTGGCGCGAAGACTAACACAATCAGTATTAACCACGAATGCACGCGAATAGACACGAATAGGAATTCGAATTGCGATTCAATCGGCGGTCGCAAATCCAATTTGTGTCCATTCGTGTTAATTCGCGGTTTGCAATTACAGGATCAACATGCAGTCCCCGTAGCTGTAGAATCGGTAGCCCTCGCGAATTGCTTCCTGGTAGGCGTGAAGCAGAAACTCGCGGCCGGCAAATGCGCTTGCAAGCATGAGCAAGGTCGAACGCGGTAAATGGAAGTTCGTAAGCAGCTGATCGACGACGCGGAACCGGTATGGAGGATAAATAAAAATATCTGTCGAGCCCGTTTGCGCGGTGAGTTTTCCATTCTCATGAGGGGCCGTTTCCAATACGCGCACGACCGTAGTTCCAACAGCTAGGATTCGCTTTGCGCCATTTATAGCGCTGGCCGCGGAAGCCGAAATTGAAAAGTGTTCCGCGTGCATTCGATGCTCCGACACATTCTCGGAGCGCACCGGCAGAAACGTTCCGGGTCCCACATGAAGTGTCACGAACGCGTGGGGAATCTCTGCCAGGATTTCTGGAGTAAAATGGAGTCCGGCTGTCGGTGCTGCGAGCGCACCCGGCGTTCGCGCAAAGACCGTTTGGTAGCGCGCCTCATCCTCCTCATTGCTTGCGCGCCCAATGTAAGGCGGCAACGGCATTGAACCACCCATGTATAGATCGACATCTTCATCCAACGCCACAATGCGCTCACCGTCAGGCGTGATTTCTTCGACCCGTAAAGTGGTTTCGTCGATCTTTGCAGTCGCGCCGACGCGCATTTTTCGGCCGGGCTTGACTAAACACTTCCAGCGCCTGGGCTCAATCTGGTCGATGAAGAGAAATTCAATTGTGCCGTCAGTGGAAAATCTTCGCGCCGGCAGAACGCGCGTATCGTTTAAAATCAGCAGGTCTCCCGGCTGCAAAAACTTTTTCAGTTCGTGAAACTGTCGATGCTCGATTGTTTGCGCATCACGGTGCATCACCATCATCCGGGAATCTTCACGCCGAGCCGGCGGTCGCTGCGCAATCAATTCCCGCGGCAGATTGTAGTCATAATCCGTTAGGCGCGCGCTCATCGGGTGCCAGAACATAGCCATTCTGGCTGTGCGCCCAACGGGCATGATGCCCGTTGCAACGGGCTACAAGCCTATGGTCCGGAAAAAAAAATTGCGGTGGCGCGCAAAATTCTGGATGATCGCGCCACATGACGCAACCGGCTCTCGAGTTTGTTATCTCGGCACTCGAAAAAATTCGCGACACGAGTGATCACTTGCCTCGTGCATCGAGAACTGCGTTGGCACGATTGCAGGTCATCGCGCCAAACAAAGCAGAGTTGCTCGCGCCGATTCGCGAACGCGTTCGTGGTTGCACGAAGTGTCCGCATCTCGCCCGCTCGCGAACACAGACTGTTTTCGGCGTGGGAAATCCAGACGCCGAGTTGATGTTCGTGGGCGAAGCACCCGGCACGGATGAGGACAGGCAAGGCGAGCCCTTTGTTGGGCGTGCCGGTCAACTGCTCACAAGAATAATCGAGACGATGGGCTTCGCCCGCGAGGAAGTTTATATCGCCAACATTTTGAAATGTCGGCCCGATACAGCGCCTGGCTCGTTTGGTAACCGGCCGCCGACGCCGGCTGAAATGCAGACCTGCCGACCCTACCTCGTCGAACAGATCGAAATCATTCAGCCCAAGGTGTTGGTGGCGCTTGGTGCAGTTGCTGTGGAGGGTTTACTCGGCACACGCGGAACGATGCGGGAATTGCGCGGGCGATGGCATTCATACAGCGGGACGCCGTTGATGATTACTTATCACCCCGCCTACCTGCTCCGAAATCAGGCGCCGTCTGAAAAGCGCAAAGTCTGGGAAGACATGCTGCAAGTGCTCGAACGACTCGAGCGACCGATCACGGAACGCCAGCGAAATTATTTTTTGTAAGGTGCAGCAGCGACCTGCAACCGCCGTATTTTAATCTTCGGCAATCAGAGACGATCGCAAACGCTTCGCGCGACCGAAAATCGCATCAATCTGCGATCGCGATGCTAGCGTGATGGCGAGCAAAGCGATAATTCCACGCACCTCGCGGCGCGAGACTTTGACCCTGCGATCCAGCATACTTATGCCTGCCTCGCGCAAGAGGGCAAGCGTGCGTGCTCCAATCAATGCCGGCAAAGCCGTCGCAGCGCGGACACGTCGATTTTGGATCGCACGTGAGTATTGCATCCCGCACTCGAGCCCATGCTCAGCCTTCTCGACCCAACTCAGATAGATAGGCTGAAATCGTTCTGGCTCCAAGAGAATCTGCGCCACAGTCATACGAGTGGAAGTCAATTCCTCGTCCGGGAAATAACATCTGCCAGTCCGGAGATCGGACCCGGCATCGCGCAGAACATTGATCAGCTGAAGCGCCATGCCATAGCGTTTCCCGAGCGTAAGCATCTCGTCTTCGCTCAAGCTGGCAAACTCCCGAACATGTCTGAAGCAAAGCCGCGTCCAAAATTCGCCGACACAGCCAGCTACCAGGTAAGTGTACTCGTCCAGATCGGCGGCGCTTTGGAGTGCGCGAATTTCTGCCGGATTATCGAAGCGCCGTAGGTCGAGCATCTGGCCATGGGTAATTTTCGCGAGCACGACGCGAATGTCACTGCGATCCGCTTCTTCCACATGCTCGAGCCAGTCCAAACAACCTGGCAACGACTCGAGAAGGCTTCGTTCGGTCGAGTCCTGCTGTAATGGCAAAAACGACGCGATAAGATCGACGACGACCTCACGCGAAGCTTTGGCCTGGATCGCGTTCGATAGCATTTGAAGAGCTTCGGTTCGCAGGTTGCGGGAGATCGATATGGTATCGGCGACCGTATCCGTTATCCGCGCAAGCAAATAGGCCAGGGCGATCGGCTCACGTAAATGCGTCGGCAAAAACCGGATCGAAAGATAGAACGACCGCGAGACGGAGCGGAGAATTGTTCCCTGCAATCTTCGAGTGGACGCGCTGGCTGATGCGCTCATCTGTTGTAGCCGGCATCGGCGATGCCGGTATCGGCTATTAGCGAGCATATCGGCGCGATCATCATCGAGAGCAGGGATCACCGACCCCGGCTACAGCAGCAGATTTCATCGTCCGATGTTTCGAATCTCAATCCGGTTTGGTGCCGAGTTGCCCAGATTAAGCTGGCTGGCAAAGTCGACATAGGCCGCCGTGGAGCCAATAGGCGGTAGACTCGCGCGCGCACGCCATTGCTCGAGGTTTCTCAACGCGATCGCGTCCAACGCCACCGGATCTTTGCTCGCGTACAACGTGGCGTGATGCAGAGCATAGTTCGGTTGCGGCTGCGGCCCGCCGGCATACTGCGCGAGGAGACCATCCATTAAATTGAAAACGACTTTTTTTGCGATGAGCGGATTGCTGTAAATCTCCGCAAGACTTTCAGCGCCAAAACGAGAGCCTTGAGCAAAGCGACGCCAGTTGTCGAAGTTCGGAATGGTCGCGTTGTAGATGCAACCGGCGATCCCATTCGTTTCGCTGATGCTCATTACTGGAACATTGATGATCTTGGTAACTTCACTCGAAATGATCTTCGAAAAATGACTTACGTTGCTTGTATTCTCAGTGTCGGAAAGCATGACTATTTCTTTGTCGCTCCGGTAATCGAAATCGCCCCAAATTAATTTCCCCATCAGCGGTGCCGAAAAGGTCGCTTTCGGATCATACCCGTTACGCGCCTCGATCGCTTTGAGCTGATAGCCGTTGATCCCTGATCGGTAACCAGCGTCTTTGATTCCACCAAGCGAACGGTCCCAAACGATGATGCTGTTGCGCGCATGTCCTGCCGCGACGAGCCCATCGACGATCGCGTCCACCACGTCATGGTGCGTTGTGAAAAGTTCGCCGCCCGCCGCGGAAATCTTGATTCCAATCTTGTCGTCCGGAGAAACCAGCGTTGCCCACGCCTTCGCCACATCAGACTGGCCAGTCGCGGCGAGGACGAGTCGATTAACCATTTCACGCACAACGCGAGGTTTCGCCTTGTAGTCTCTGATTGCATCGGGATCGTGCACAGCATATACGATCGACGGCGTGGGCACAGGCTGCGGTCCTTGGGCAAGCCCGGAGGCGATGGCGCAAAAAAGAACAAGAGCTACGTTTCTCATCAACACGGTGCTTTAGAGGTGGCAACGGATTTTATGAGCAACGGGGCGAATCACAACTCTACGACTGTAGGGGCAGCAGAGGCGGCTGCTTTCTCAGGCACCGCAGGCGACCCGCCTTCGCCCGGCTTCGGCGTGGCGGGCACGGCTGCCGCCACAGGCCCAATTCGACATATTTACGTTCACATTCCCTTTTGCGCGCGGATCTGCCCATATTGCGCGTTCTACAAAGATCTGCTCGATCGTTCGCAAACGCAGCGATTTTGCGAAGCGATTCTGCGTGAACTCGAGCAATACGTTCAAGCAAGCGCAACTTCCAAGTCGGCCCAGCGGACTGGAGACCGCCGCTCCATGAAAGATCTTCCGTCGACAATTTATTTTGGCGGCGGGACGCCGACCGCCCTAACGACTGCGCAATTGGAATTTTTGCTTGGAGGTTTTCACCAGCGGCTTGATCTTTCAGCATTAGAAGAATGGACGATCGAAGCAAATCCAGGAAGTGTTTCGGCACCTAAGGCGGCTCTATTATACAAACTTAGAGTAAATCGAATTAGTCTTGGTGTTCAATCCTGGGACAACACATTGCTCAAAATTCTCGGGCGGGAACATAACGCAGACCAAGCTGAGCAATCGTTTCGTGTTCTGCGCGACGCGGGATTCTCAAACATCAATGTCGATCTCATGTTCGGTCTTCCGGGCCAGACGATCCAGCAGTGGCAGAGTACGCTGGAGAAAACGATTTCGCTGCGCCCTGATCACATTTCTGCCTACTGCCTGACGTACGAGGAGGACACGGAATTTTTTCTGCGCCAGTCGCGCGGTGAACTAAAAACCAATCCCGACGTCGACGCAGATTTTTTCCATGTGGCGATGTCGATCCTGGAAAACGCTGGTTACGAACATTATGAAATCTCAAACTATGCGCGCCCCGGTTTTTCGTCAGTTCACAATCGCGCCTATTGGTCGGGCGAAGATTATCGCGGCATCGGTCCAAGCGCATTTTCCACTGTTGGTATGCAACGCTGGCAAAATCTGGCCGATTACCGCGCCTATGCCGCTCGCGTTCTTTCAGACCAATCACCGCTTGGATCGAGAGAAAATCTGACTAAAGAGATGAAGCGCGCGGAGAGAATCGGGCTTTCTCTGCGAACCCGCGAAGGAATTCCGGCTCAGGAACTGGAGCACTTTGCGCGGGAAACAAATGAATTTATTGCGCTTGGGTTGCTTCGAAGATCGAATGGCAACCTCGTGCTAACGCAAACAGGCAAATCTCTCGCCGACTCTGTTGTGGAAGCGTTCCTGTAGCGGTCGCCCTGTGGGCGACCCGATGCGCAGCTATACGCAGCACCGCGCTTCGCACAGGGCGAACGCGGCTACAAGCCCCAGCAGGCTATTCCACGCCTCCGTAACGACGCTGGCGGCGCCCATATTCTTCTACTGCTGCGATCAAATCCTTCTTTGTGAAATCGGGCCACAGTTTCGGCGTGACGTATATTTCCGTGTAAGAGAGCTGCCAGAGAAGAAAGTTCGACAAGCGCATTTCGCCCGAAGTGCGAATAAGCAGGTCGGGGTCGGGATAGTACCGAGTGTAAAGGTGTTTGCTAAACATCTCGACGTCGATCATTCCTTTGTCGATGTGACCCAGTTCAACCGCGCGGAGCAAACTCTTGATGCCGTCGATGATCTCGAGTCGCCCGCCGTAACTCAGCGCCAAGATGAGCGTGAGCCCGTTATTACCCGCAGTTTGTTCAATCGTCTTGTGAAGTTGTTCCTGCGAACTCTCCGGGAGATCAGTCAGGCGGCCAATCGCTTGAAGCCGAACATTTTTCTCCACCAGCTCCGGCGTCTTCTCCTTCAAAAACCTGTCGAGCAAACGCATCAACGAGAAGACTTCGCTTTTGGGCCGCTGCCAGTTTTCCGCCGAGAATGCGTAAAGGGTGAGATAGTCGACCTTCAATTCGCCGCAGCCTTCCACGCATTGACGAACGGCCTGCGCTCCTGCTTCGTGGCCTTTGATTCGCGGAAGACCGCGCGCTTTTGCCCAGCGACCATTGCCATCCATGATAATGGCGATGTGACGCGGAACCGTTTTCGCGGCCAGAGGCATGACTACAGAATGATAGTCTGGCCGCGCTCTGGGCCCACGCTAACCATGGATAATTTTGCTCCCGTTAATTCAGAAATATATTTAACGTATTGCCTTGCTGCCAAGGGAAGTTGCGAAAATTTCTTTGCCAAATGCGTAACTGTATTCCAGCCGCGCATTTCTTTGTAGATCGGTTCGCAATTAGCCAGCTGGGTCGCGTCGGATGGAGGGACGTTTAAGCGTTTTCCATTCAACCGGTACGCTACGCAGACTCGAATTGGATCGACATGGTCCAGCCCGTCAAGGTTCGTGATGGCGAGTTCGTCGATCCCATTGATCATGGTCGCATAGCGGGTTGCTACTGCGTCGAACCAGCCGCAGCGTCGCTTGCGGCCGGTCGTAGCTCCAAATTCACGTCCCAAGCCGTGAAGTCTTGCGGTAAATTGTCGATCTTCGGTGGGCAATGCCCCCTCGCCTACGCGTGTTGTGTAGGCTTTCATTACTCCTACCACACGATCCATCCGATGTGGCGGCACGCCCGTGCCTGTGCACGCGCCACCGGCGGTCGTATTTGAGGAAGTGACATAGGGATACGTGCCATGATCGATGTCCAGAAATGTGCCTTGCGCGCCTTCAAAGAGGATTTCTTTCCCGCGCTGAAGGGCGCGATGAAGATACACGACTGTGTTGCCGACAAATGGGCGCAGCCTTTCTCCCGCGGCCAGATAACTCTCGTTGACTTCGCGAAAACTGATCGGTTTTGCGCCAAGCGCCTGGAGGATTCTGTTGTTCTCTCGCACCTTGGCTTGCAATTTTTTTGAGAAAACAATCGGCTGCATCAAATCGGACATGCGCAGGCCTGTGCGGGCCGCTTTGTCTCCGTATGCCGGGCCAATCCCGCGTTTCGTCGTCCCAATTTTCGCCTGGCCCTGACGCAACTCGCGTTGTTCATCGAGTAACCGGTGGTAAGGCAAAACTAAATGAGCGCAATCGCTAATCAGTAAATTCTTGCCGATTGTGATTCCTAATTTGCGCAGACCATCGATCTCCGCGACGAGCGCGATCGGATCAATGACTACGCCGTTGCCGATCACGCAAATTTTCCCGCGCCGCAGGATTCCCGACGGAATCAGGTGAAGAATGTATTTGGCACCCCGATGAATAACCGTGTGTCCGGCATTGTTGCCGCCCTGGCTGCGGACAACAATGTCGGCCTTGGAGGTGAGCACGTCGATGATCTTCCCCTTTCCTTCATCGCCCCACTGCGCCCCAATTAGGATTGTATTGGCCATCGAAATCAGAAAATGGGCAAAAAATTTTCCCGATGCATCCGGCAGGACACAGTCGGGACCGCAGACGAATAATATGTTGGCCCTCACCGGCTGCAAGGGATTTTGCACCGTTCCGCGGCGAAACCCACACAATCGCGCAAATATGCGTATCCGAGCGGCGGAATTTCCTACACCGTCACAAGGTTACAGGCGTTAACCGTCTTAACGTTTGTAACGGTGTAACTTTTCAACGCGCGTCAGCGCTTTCCGACGCGAGTGCCTTCTTCAGAGCCGCAGCCGATTCGTGGGCTCCACCGCGATGATGCGAGTAATTGCGCGCCGCGTCCCAATTAATCAGCGCATCATGAGTAAACGTGTTCATCGCGATGCGATATTTGCCCCGGCTGCTTTGAAGATTTCGATGCGTCAGGATGAACTGCGAGGGATCGTAATAATTGCTGAAGTCGCGCGCAAACGCTGCCCGGCTCATTCCAATTTCGATGTTTTTCCGGATCTCCAGGTGTAAGTGCGCGTCGTACAATCCGTGCGCCGTGCCGACGGTTCCTATTTTCTGCCCGCGGGAAACCGCCTGACCAGGACGCGCTAGAATGGTGTCCAAGTGTCCATAAAGCGAGTCGATGCTTTTAATCGTGCCATCCTCGCGATACGCATGGCGCACGATAATCACATTCCCCCAGCCCATGTGACAGTCGCGCGCAAGGACTACCACTCCATCACCTATGCCATAGACTGGATCGCCCAGATCGGTGTCTCCGCCGCGAACTCCATCCCAATCTTCTCCCAGATGCCCGTGTGGCCGAAAGCCGCGCGCCTTGTAGTAGCCCTGGGCGTCCGGTATCCCAACGGGAAAATCGAAACCGGTCGCTAATTTCGTAAACGCGGTTTCGGTTCGCAAGCTGATGGATTGGGCAGGAATCGTATCCTCCTCGCGCGATGGCTTATTTGGCAGTTGAGACAGGATTGTTTCTTGCTTGCGCAGCGTCCGGTTCGCCGATTGGGGCGCAGGTGTTTGCTCGCCGCGAGCGCCTGTTTTTGCCGCCGGCGAAGCGGCTGGCTCCTGCTTTCCCGATTCGATCATTGTCGGTCGAATGGGGCCGGCCGCTTCCGATTTCGTGGTTCGCGAATTCGATGCCCTTGATGCGTCGGTTTGTTCAACGCGAGTTTCCTTTTTCTTCCGCTCCGAAGCCCCAGACACGTTCCGGGTTTCCACCGCGGGAGTTTGCAAACTGGACGCGCCCGTTGCGCCCGCTTCTTGAACAGTTCGACTATTTAGTCGCTCCGCAGCAAGCGCTCCCGCCATTCGCATTTGCTCGACCGTAAGCGCAGCGGAAGGCGACTTCTTTTTGCGAACTTGCGGTTTCGCTTCTGTCGATGTTTCCGATTCCACATCCGACCGTTCAGGTGCCGCCGCTGCTTGCTCTGAAGTATTTGGTTTTGTTTCACGCGCGACCATCACTTGTTGCGCGCGCATCTGTCCGGCGATCGCAAAGCCACAGAGCGATACGGTGAGAACTTTTCTCAGCATGAAAGCGCCGTGATAAACAAATTCGTTGCGATTGGCAAGCGCTTAATTACAAGTCGCTGGCGATGCAGTCCGCATTATTGGAATTGCAATCAGATGATGCCGCGAATCAGCAGCATCAATAATCCGATCCCGAGCACAATCCGGTAAGCAGCAAATGGCACAAAGCCGCGGGAGCGCACCCACTGCATAAACCAGGCGACCACTCCCAGCGCCACAAAAAATGAAACCACAAATCCAATTACTAGCACGATCCATTGGTGACCGTTCATCCCGAGCGGTGCGATATTCGACTCGTCGTGATGGGGCATCACCGCTTTTACGAAATCATATCCAGTGGCCACGAACATCGTGGGCATCGATAAAAAAAAGGAAAATTCGAGCGCGGCCGGACGAGACATTCCCACTACCTGTCCGGCAGCGATGGTGGACATCGAGCGCGATGTGCCCGGGAAAATAGCGGAAAGAACTTGCGCGGCGCCAATCCAAACTGCTTGCGGCAGGGTCATTTCTTCCATGTGCGTGGTGCGCGGCCGCCTGAAAACGACGTCAACGATCCACATGATGATTCCACCAATGAGGAGCGCCCAGGCCATAACCCAGAGATTTTCCAGGTTTTTGCCAATCTGTTTGGTTAAGGCCCAAGCCGGGACGGCAGTAACGATAAACGCAATCAATGTCAGACTCAGCGGATGCGTGAGGATCGTGCGATCGCCGCGTTCGCCTCTTGGAAAAGTGCGAAGAAATGTCAGGATGCGCTCGCGAAAATAAACCGGTAGGGCCAGAATCGCGCCAAGCTGGATGACGATCGTATACATTTTCCAGAAACCGTCATGAAGATCGATACGCAGCAGCGCTTCGCAGATGCGCAGATGCGCGGTTGAGCTAACAGGAAGAAATTCGGTCAGCCCTTCGACAATTCCGAGAAAGATCGACAAAAAAAATTCGTACATGGGTTCAATCGCTAAAAGTTACATCGTTACATGGTTACAACGGCATGGCTTGTGCAGTTATTGGTTTTGATGGCAAATGGGCTGTCTCTTGTAACTTTGTAATTCTTTAACCATTTAACGGCGTGAGCGCTTCGCTCTCACAGCGCCTCCATCCCGCGTTCATCCGTTCGGATACGCACCGCCTCTTCCACTTGCGCAACAAAGATCTTTCCATCCCCGATCTTCCCCGTCTTCGCCGCGCGCAAGATCGCTTCGACGGCGCGCTGCGCGCGATCGTCCGGAACAACCATCTCGAATTTTATTTTCGGCAGAAAATCGACCGTGTACTCGGTGCCGCGATAAATTTCGCTGTGACCCTTTTGGCGGCCAAAGCCTTTTACCTCACTGAGAGTCATTCCTTCTACGCCAGCTGCCATCAGCGCTTCTTTGACCGGCTCGGTTTTAAAAGGCTTGACGATCGCCTCGATTTTTTTCACCGCGCCAAACTAGCTGCGCGCTTGAAAACGTAAATGGATAATTCGTTGAATCGCCCATAACCCTGGGCGCGCTCCAATCTCTTTGGCCTTCCAGCTTCTCCAGGACAAGCTCGGTGTCGAGATTTCGCGCGATCCATGCGACTGCACGCGCAATTTTGCGCGTCACAAAGAAAAGAATAAGCCAACAGGCAAACGTCAGATTTTGCGTCCGAATTTTTTCTCCAGCTCGGCGAGCGAAATCTGGATCATCGTCGGCCGCCCATGCGGGCAGCAGTAAGGCAGATCGCAATCCAGCAAATCCCGAATCAATTTTTCAACTTCGGGATAACGCAGCGGATCATTGGCTTTAACCGCGTGGCGGCAAACGGTCTTGGCGATCATCTCTTCGCCCAATCGCATTGGCGAACTGGTGTTGCTCGCGCTCTTGAGATCGTCGATCACTTTGCGCATAAACTGCGCCGGATCTGAGACGTTCAAAAAAGCCGGAAGACTGTCGATCTTGAATGTACTTGGGCCGAAGCTCTCAATTCCTATTCCCATTTTTTGCAAGATCGACATGTTGCGCTCGATCCAATCCGCATCGCGTGGTGGCAGATCGAAAGTGTGAGGGAGCAGCAACTTTTGCGCTGGAACTCCCTGCTCTTCCATTCTTCGCCGCAATTCTTCGAAGAGGATTCGCTCGTGCGCCGCGTGCTGATCGACGAGCACGAGCCCGTCCGCATTTTCCATCAAGACATAGAGCTTGTTCAGCACGCCGATGATTTGGAATTGCTGAGGCGCGGCTTTGGCAGGCGGAATTGTTTGCAGTGCATGGTCAGGATCACCCTGCGCCTGCGGAGCTAGAGAGCTCGGGATGACAGGCGGCGCGGGAGCAAACTCAGCACGTCTGTGGCTGCCATCGCCAAAGCCGGCTGCGAAGTGGGAAAGCTCACGATGGAGCGCTTCAGGAATCTTTGCTTCCGTTCCGACCGGCTCCGGCTCGATGTGTGGTGCGCGAAATTTTTGCTGCCACTCCGCCCGGCCGCGTTCCAACGTTTGCTGAACACAGCGAACGATCGCTTCACGCACTCCGGTTGGATCGCGGAAGCGCACCTCGCGTTTTGCCGGGTGAACGTTTACATCCACCGACGCTGGATCGAGATCGAGGAAAAGGAATGTGACGGGATACCGCCCTTTCATGAGCGCCGTGTGATAGCCCTCGCGGATTGCGACGGTGAGGAGGCCGCTTTCGATTGCACGGCCATTTACAAAAACGAGCTGTTGCGCGCGGGTCTGCCTGCTCAGACCCGCTTGCCCGATGAACCCGCTGATTCGAATTTTCCGCGACGTGGCACCATTCAGCTGAATAAGGCGCTCCAACAGTTCGACGCCATATAAATCACGAATTCGCTCATTAAGCGTTGTCGCCGCCGGTAATTGGAACATCAGGCGGTCGTCTCGTAGCAGTGTAAAAGCAATTTGAGGATGGCCAATCGCCTGCAGATGAATCTGGTGTTCGATATTGCGGCTTTCCGTGTTTTCGGAACGGAGAAATTTTCGGCGCGCAGGCAGATTATAAAAAAGCGAGCGCACCTCGACTTGCGTTCCCGGCGCTTCGCCGCCATCGCGCACGATGTCGATCTTGCCGCCATTCACGATGATTTCCGTTCCGGCGATCGCTTTTGGCTCGCGTGT
>Ga0066709_100002684_pt1 | contig 13151 bp, 9 predicted proteins | sample GraSoiAngelo_158_FD_79665 | JGI IMG/M metagenome (GOLD analysis project Ga0066709, IMG submission 79665) | Grasslands soil microbial communities from the Angelo Coastal Reserve, California, USA - 14_1009_16_30cm | ecosystem: Environmental > Terrestrial > Soil > Grasslands | place: USA... | reverse complement strand
TCAGCAAAGAGCTGCAGAAGATCCAGCCGGACGCGCTACGCCAGAACCTGGTGCAAATTGTTGCCGGGTCGCACGAGGACGCGATCACCGCAGCCGCCGAAGAACCGGGCGAAGCTGCGCCGGGCGCCGAACGGCCCCGCGCGGCGGGAGGCAAGACACCCAATCTCGATCAATACACCATCAACCTGACCGAGCGCGCCAAAAGCGGCAAGATCGATCCGGTGCTGGGACGAGATTTCGAAATCCGGCAAGTGGTGGACATTCTGACGCGGCGCCGCCAGAATAACCCGATTCTGACCGGCGAGGCCGGTGTGGGCAAGACCGCCGTGGTGGAAGGGTTTGCGCTGCGCATTGCCAACAAAGACGTGCCGCCGGTGCTGCAAAACGTCACGCTGCGCACGCTGGATCTAGCGCTATTGCAGGCCGGCGCGGGCGTGAAAGGCGAATTCGAGAACCGCTTGAAGGGGCTGATCGAAGAGGTGAAAGCTTCTCCCACGCCGATTATTCTGTTCATCGATGAGGCCCATACCATGATCGGGGCTGGCGGCCAGGCGGGGCAGAACGACGCGGCCAACCTGCTGAAACCGGCGCTCGCGCGCGGCGAGTTGCGCACTATCGCCGCCACCACATGGTCTGAATACAAGAAATATTTCGAGAAAGACGCCGCTCTGGCGCGCCGCTTCCAGGTTGTAAAAGTCGAGGAGCCGACCGAAGAAAAGTGCCGGCTGATGCTGCGCGGCCTCGTTCCCATGCTCGAGAAGCATCACAACGTTCGCATTCTCGATGAAGGCCTGGCGTCGGCCGTGAAGCTCTCCCACCGCTACCTGCCCGACCGCCAGCTACCCGATAAAGCCGTCAGCGTGCTGGACACGGCGTGCGCGCGGTTGGCGCTCGGGCAGAACGCGATTCCCCCGGCGATCGAAGATGCCACGCGGACGCTCGACGATCTGGGCGTGCAGACGCGCGTACTCGAGCGCGAGAGCGCGCTCGGCGCGGATCATCGCGAGCGCCTGGAACAGATCGCGGAACATCGCGCCCAGACCGAAGGCCGGCTCGCGGCCATGCGCGAACGCTGGGAAAAAGAGAGAGATCTTGTCACGCGTATCCGCGAAGTGCGGGCGCAGCTCGAAGGAGGAGCCGCGCCCGCCGCGGGTGACGGCCAGGCCGCGGTGGCGCAGCCGGCCATGGATCCCGACGCCTTGCGCCAGGAGCTGGCCAAGCTGACGGGCGAGCTCGAAGCGGTGCAGGGTGAAGCGCCGCTCATTCGCGTGTGCGTCGATTCCCAGATCGTGGGCGACGTCATTTCCGCCTGGACCGGCATTCCCGTGGGCAAGATGCTCAAGGACGAGATTGCCACCGTGCTCGCGCTCGATCAGCAACTGGGGCAGCGCGTGATCGGCCAGTCGCACGCGCTGGCCGGCATCAGCGAGCGTATCCGCACAGCGCGCGCCAGCCTGGAGGATCCCAACAAGCCCGTGGGCGTATTTCTGCTGGTGGGACCGAGCGGCGTGGGCAAGACGGAAACCGCTCTGGCGCTCTCCGACCTGCTCTACGGCGGTGAGCGCAATTTGATCACCATCAACATGTCCGAGTTTCAGGAGGCGCACACTGTCTCGACGCTGAAAGGCTCGCCCCCAGGTTACGTGGGCTACGGCGAAGGTGGCGTGCTGACCGAAGCCGTGCGCCGGCGGCCGTATTCCGTCGTGCTGCTCGATGAGGTGGAGAAGGCGCATCCCGACGTGCTCGAGCTGTTTTTCCAGGTCTTCGACAAAGGCATGATGGAGGACGGCGAGGGCCGCGAGATCGACTTCAAAAATAACATCATCATTCTGACGTCGAATGCGGGCACCGACACGCTCATGAAACTGACGGCCGATCCCGAGACCATGCCCAGCGCCGATGGTCTGGTCAAAGCGCTCAAGCCGGAGCTGAACAAGGTTTTCAAGCCCGCATTTCTAGGCCGCATGGTCATCATCCCGTATTTTCCGATCCGGGACGAGGCCATGAAAAAGATCATCACGCTCAAGCTTGCAAAAATCCAGCGCCGGCTATTCGAGAATCACAGGATAAAGCTGACCTACGACGATCCGCTGGTGGAAGAGGTAGCCCGCCGCTGCACGGAAGTGGAAAGCGGGGCGCGCAACGTGGACAATATTCTCACCAACACGCTTCTGCCGGAGGTCTCGCGGCGGATTTTGGGCAGCATGGCGGAGCGCCAGCGTCTGGACGCCATCCACGTAAGCACCGGACCGGACGGCGCGTTCGTGTACAACTGAACGACGCCGGCATTTTAACGAAACGGCGCCTGCGGTCTCCGCAGGGTATCAACTCATGGGACGATCCGCGCCGCTGGCCGGAAAGAGGAGGCAAACGTGGACGCTATTTTTACTCAAGAAAAACGGATTCTCAAGATCACCACACCGCTAGGCGCGGACGTCCTCCTGCTGGCGGGTCTTTCTGGGCAGGAGGCTATCTCCAGCCTGTTTCAGTTCCATCTGGATCTCTTAGCGGAAAACCGGCGCCAGATCAACTTTGACGAACTTCTGGGCAAGAAGGCGGGCATCGAGATAATGATGCCTGAAGGGAAAAAACGCTATTTTAGCGGCTACCTGAACAGCTTCTCGCAAGGCGCCCGCGACCAGCGCTTCACCCGGTATCGCGCCGAAATGGTCCCGGGGTTCTGGTTCCTCACGCGCATCGCACAGAGTCGGATTTTTCAGCACATCAACGTGCCGGACATCCTGAAGCAGGTGCTGCAGGGTCTCGACGTAGCCTTTGAACTAAAGGGCACTTACCAGCCGCGAGACTACTGCGTCCAATACCGGGAGAGCGACTTCAACTTCGCCTCGCGGCTGATGGAAGAGGAAGGTATTTACTACTTCTTCAAACACACGGCCGATTCCCACAAGATGGTGGTCGCCGACACGCCACAATCGCACGTAGATCTCGGGAAGATCCTGTACGAAGAACTGGGGGGCGGCACGCGCACTGAGGAGCGCATGCACCGCTGGGAGAAAATGCAGGATCTGCGTTCCGGGAAATACACGCTTTGGGATCATTGCTTCGAGCTTCCTAAGAAGCGCCTCGAAGCGGAAAAAGCAGTCATCGACTCGGTATCCGTGGGCACGGTGACGCACAAGCTAAAAGTGGGTGGCAACGACAAGTTCGAGATCTACGATTACCCCGGCGCTTACGCGCAGCGTTTCGACGGCGTGGACGCCGGAGGCGGTGATAGCGCGAGCGAGTTAAACAAGATTTTCGACGACAACCAGAGGACCGTCGCCATCCGCATGCAACAGGAGACGGTACCCGCGCTCGTCATCAACGGCGCCAGTAATTGCCGCCAACTGGTTTCCGGTCACAAATTCACCCTGACGAACCATTTCAACGCCAACGGCGTCTATGTCATCACTTCAATCAGTCACGTGGCGCAGCAGGGAATCAGCGCCGGGGGAGGCGCGGCCGATGGCGACAGCCACTACAGCAACGTATTCACGTGCATCCCGTTCGCATTGCCCTTTCGCCCGTTGTGCTCGACCCCGGAGCCGTTCGTGTACGGCTCGCACACGGCGACCGTGGTGGGGCCGCCGGGAGAAGAAATCTTCACGGACAAATACAGTCGCGTGAAGGTGCAATTCCACTGGGACCGCCAGGGAAAGCAGGATGCCGGCAGCTCCTGCTGGGTTCGCGTTGGGACTCCGTGGGCGGGCGGAAAGTGGGGCATGATTCACATCCCGCGCATTGGCCAGGAAGTGATCGTCGATTTCCTCGAAGGCGATCCCGACCAGCCCATCATCGTTGGTAGCGTGTACAATGCCGACCAGATGCCGCCCTATAAACTGCCCGATCATAAGACCCAGAGCGGTATCAAGAGCCGCAGTAGCCTGAGAGGGAGCGGTCCTAATTTCAACGAGCTGCGGTTCGAAGACCTCAAGGGCAAGGAACTCATCTACTTTCACGCCGAGAAAGACAAACTGGAAGAGGTCGAAAACGATTCTCACGAATTAGTCGGCCATGACCGCCATAAACACGTGGGCAACAATCAGTACGAGTTGATCGACAAAGAAAAACACGGCCATGTGAAGGAAAAGTACTTCTCATTAGTGGATCAGGAGCGGCATTCGCACATTGTGCAGAACAGCATGCTGCTAGTAGATGGCGCGAAGCACGAGCACGTCAAGAGCGCCGATTATCAGCTTGTCGACGGGGATCAGCACAAACACGTCAAAGGGACGGACTATCAGCTTATCGACGGTAATTTGCACGCGCACATCAAAGGCGATCACGCCGAAAAAGCCGATGGGAACCTGGGAATTACCGTGGGCCAAAACAGCAACGAGAAGGTTGGCCAGAATTACGCGGTGGAATCGGGCATGGAAATCCACCTCAAGGCCGGAATGAAGGTCATCATTGAAGCGGGCGTGCAGCTCTCGCTCAAGGGACCCGGCGGTTTTGTGGACATCGGCCCGGCGGGCGTAACGATTCAGGGCATTATGGTCCTGATCAACAGCGGCGGCGCCGCCGGGAGCGGCAATGGATCGAGCCCGGTGACGCCGACGGATGCAAAGGACGCTAACGATCCAACTGATCCAAAAGATCCGCAATTGATCACAGATCCCAATGGTGCGGGTTATTGAGCCCTATGTCTGAAAAGCGGAGGATAATATGCCGCCTGCGGCGCGGATAACCGACATGCATGTGTGCCCGATGGTCACCGGTGTCGTGCCGCACGTCGGCGGGCCAATCTTGCCGCCGGGCTGCCCGACGGTGCTAATCGGCGGGCTGCCCGCCGCGCGGATGAGCGACATGGCCACCTGTGTTGGCCCGCCGGATATGATCGCCATGGGTTCCCCCACGGTGCTGATCGGTAACATGATGGCGGCGCGCATTGGCGATCCTACAATCCATGGAGGCGTGATCGTGATGGGCCTGCCGACAGTGGAGATCGGCGTGGTCGGTATGGGCAGTCCCGTAATGGCAGACATGGCCATGGGGCTGGGAGCGGCGCTAGGTGCCGCGCCGGTGGTGGCAGCGGGGGTTCTGGTGGCCGCCGTTTGCGGTGCGCCGGACTCACCTGGAGGGACACAAGCCGCGGCGCTGGCCTCACCCGCGGGTGTACAAGGCGCGGCGCTGGCAGCAGCCGCCAATTCTGGCGCGCCGTTCTGCGATCATTGACCGTAGCGACTGGGCCCCGGTTCGGGGCCGTGCGAAAACATGAACGCGAAATTGGAAGTGGTCTTAGGCCCCGCCGCCGGACGAACCATCGAGGTTCCCGCGGGGAAGTTGATACGGTTCGGGCGAACTTCGAAGGCGGACTGTGCGCTTCCGGAGGACTCGTTTCTCTCGGGTATGCACTTCGCCGTAGGCTCCGATGAAGCCGGATTTTATTTGCGCGATCTCGGGAGCAGCAACGGGACGCTCCTCAACGGGGCAAGAGTGGATCAGGCGAGGCTTTCGGATGGCGACCGGATTCAAGCCGGCAATACGACTTTTATCGTGTACGTCGCGACGTCGAAAGATGCGGGAGCGCCTGCTCCGGCGAGTGTGCCCACCCAGCTGGAAGGCGAGGCAATCTCGGCGGAAGCCGGACGGCTGCTGCAGATTCTGCGCTCGCAACGCGAGCCTCTTTTCGCGCTGCTGGACGCGGCACGGAATCCAAAACTGATTGAGCTATTGAGCGCGTCCCGTGAGGAATTTCAGTCGCTTTACGAGGGGAACTCGGCCGTTGACCTGGCTCTGCTGGCGCCTTACCTTGTGCGCTTGCCGCCCCAGTCTCTATTGCTCCAAAGGCTGGTGCGCGAAGGCTGGGGCAAGAGCTGGGGGATATATCTGACGTGCGGCTTGCCGCTGGCCGATCTCCGTCATCACCTGCGGCATTTTTTAATGGTGGACATTGAGGGAGGCAATCCGGTGTACTTCCGGTTCTACGACCCGCGCGTGCTGCGGGTCTATCTGCCAACTTGTGCGGACGAGGAGAGGCATCAGTTTTTTGGCCCTGTGGGGGTATTCCTAATGGAGGGTGAGGAGTGCAGCGAAATTTTGCAGTTCAAATCCAAGCCAGCAAACCCCGAGGCACGTGGAACTGGCGGTTGCTCCCAGGACGGGCGCTAACTCACGTCTCGCCGAGTTGGGCTAAGCGAACATTGCGCAGCGGGACCGGAGTTCTTGTCGTTTTCGGTCGTCCGTCAGACGGCGAAGGGCATTGAGGGGAAGAATTTCACATCGCGCCATCAAACGCGAAGGATTTCAACACTAGACTCATTGGCGCTATGGAATCTAACAATATCTCGGGTCGAAAGGTCTTGGGGAGGCAATTCGCTGCCGTATGCCCTTGAAGGCAGCAAGAGGAGATGCTCATGCGCATTACCGTCGTTTTCGTCTTATTTTTCATGATCCCGAACTTAGCTCGTCCGGCGGACCAGAGCACGCATCGCGATGCCTCGCTCACGCGCTGGAAAGTTTCCGACCGCAACCGTCCTGTGCCGCCGCTGATCACGCCCGGTACGGCGAGCACGCCGGAAGCGCCTGGGAAACCGCCCTCGGACGCCATTGTCCTCTTTGACGGCAAGGACCTCTCGCAATGGGAGGACAAAAAGGGAGGCCCGGCGCGATGGAAGAGCGTTGATGGCGTCCTGGTGATCGCACCGGGGACCGGCGACATTCACACCAAACAAGCCTTCGGCGACTGTCAGTTGCATGTGGAGTGGGCCGAGCCCGATCCGCCGCATGACAAGGACCAGGGCCGCGGCAACAGCGGCGTCTACCTGATGAGCAAGTACGAGTTGCAGATCCTCGATTCTTTCGAAAACAAGACCTACGCCGATGGCCAGGCCGGCGCCGTCTATGCGCAGTTTCCGCCGCTGGTGAATGCCTGCCGGCGTCCGGGCGAGTGGCAGGAGTACGACATCATCTGGCACGGGCCCCGCTTCGCCGCCGATGGCAAACTCCTGCGCCCCGCGCACATTACCGTCCTGCAAAACGGCGTGCTGGTGCAGGACAACACCGAATTGACGGGACCCACCGACTACATGCATCGCCCGCCGTATATGCCACATGCGGAAAAAATGCCGCTGCTGTTACAGGACCACGACCAGCCCGTGCGTTTCCGTAATATCTGGATACGGGCGTTGAGCGAGTAACGTCAGGCGGCGCGCGGCGCTATAGAGGTTCGCGCACGGCGTGCACGATAAACCGCTCGGGCGCGGGACCTAGATAGCGGAACGGATAGCAGGTCACGAGCGTGAGCGACGGCTGCGCTGAGTCTTCGAGGACCCGCGTATCGCGCGGGCCGACCACCGCGCGGGAGTTCACGCGATATCGATACGATCCGTCGAGCGTCGTCACCACAATGCCGTCGTTCTCATGAATCCCTTGCAGGCCGCGGAAAAACGTATCGCGATGCCCCGCAATGCCGGCATTTCCTATTTTGCCGGGCAACGCGGTTCCGGGAATATGGCCCACCGCGAGCGCCAGCGTGCGTGGCGAGACACCTTCGAGGATCATGGCTTTCAGTCCGATACGCGGGATCTCGATCCGCCCCACGACAGCACGATCCTCCGGAGGATGGAATCCGATGGTCTGTGCAACTTCGGTGCCTGCGGCCAGTGACCCCACGAATCGTGCGTCGTCGCGCCCGAAAAACAAGGCAGTTTGCGCCACAAATTCGGAAACTGAAACCGCTTCGCCGCGCGATTGGTGGTCGAACGCCCAGTCCTGATATGCCTGGAAAAGCCATGCCTGCGCCACCATAAAGGCGCACAGACCCATGCACGCGAACCCGAATCCAAACGACAGATGCTCGGCGCGTCGCAACAACGCTTTCGTAAATCGTAGCCGGATACGCACGCTCATCGGTGTTCGAGCTGCAAGGCCAAAATGCGCAGCAGCGTGCCGCAGGCGATCCCCAGCAAGCCCAGAAGAGCGACAAGAGCCAGGTAGCTGGCGGTCTTAGGGAGGCTGGCGACCGTCATTTTCGGCTCACGCGCGCGGCTCTGAAGGGGCACGCCGGAGGTGGCGGAGCCGCTGCTGGTGGACACGCTGGTTGCCCCGCGGCGGGCGCTATTGGCCGTGAGCGCGATCTCCCGCGGCGCGCGCCTCGATTCAGGTGATCCCACCTGCGTTTGTCGCGCAGCCGGCCTGGCCGCGGGGACCACGTTCACTGGCGGGCCAGCGCTGGGCCCAGAGACCGGTGAAGCCACCGGCGCTTTGGTCGCAGGCCCGTTTGGCTCCGCCACCATCCTGGCAAGCTGCCCGATATCTCCAGGCAATTCCGCCGGCAGCGAGAGGACGCCGCGCCCCACCGATTTGGCCAGTTCCGCGGCCTGCGCCTTGGGGTACACCAGCTCCTGCCCATAGTTGCGGCCGGGCGCGAACCATATCCGCAGCGCCTTCGGCTGCTGGGAGCCGCGCTCGAAGAAAGTGAATACGGTCTTGTCGGTGGGCGGCAGATCATAGTTCGGCATGGTGAGCATGGTCGAGAGCAGCCGCGTTCCATCGCCGGTCCAAAGCTGAACCGTTTCGAAAACTTGCAGGACGTTGCGCTGGGCTTCGGGTTCGATCAGCTTGAAAAGGTACTGGCCGCTGTCGAGCATCATGCCGGGTACTTCAATGGGTCCGTTGGTCGAAAACTGCGTTTGCTTCACAGGTTCCGCAGCATGCGCTACGGCCGTCAGCGTCGTACAAACGTTGAGGGCCAGACTCGTTGCGACGCAGATCTTTCGCCAGTTCATACCACTCTCTCGCGGGCCTGAAAACCTGAGTTTCATCCTACTACAGTTGGCTCCCGGTGTCGTGCGTTGGGTAGTGGGGTCAAAACCTGGAGATGGGCTCGTGGTACGCTCAAATCGAAATGATGGTGCTTGGCTTCATTGGCTTGGCTGTGCTCTTGTTCCTGCTCGCTCTTGCGAAGGCAGCGACCGGCTTTAACATCGGGCCGCAATGGCTTCGTCGATTCACAATCGACAGGCATACCGTTTACTAGGCGATCAACTCATCCAACGTCCACACGTGATCGGTGACCCCGGCTGCCATTGCCTTCGGCATCTCCACGCTAAAGGCTCCGACTGACATCGCGGTTGTAATCTCATTGAACCCACCAAAATCATAACGCGCGAAATGGAACTCTAGCACGGCCTTGAAGTTCTGCCGATGCTCCGCCATGCCAATCTTTTAGAATGAACTGAGGCTTCTCCTTTGCGGCCCGCTCTCTTCGTTCTAATCATTGTTGCTGCCGGTGCGGCGCAAACACGCACCGCGTCCACCGCTGGCTGGCGCGCGGACGTCGACGCGCTGAAAGCCAAGGGCGATGCTGCTGGAGCGCTCGCCCGGCTGGAGCAGGTCGAACAAGGCGCTAAGCCCTCGGCGGCTCTCGAAGATGAGATGGGGTTCCTCCTCGCGGTCCTCAACCAGCGAGCCGGCGCCATGGATCGCTTCCGCAAGGCCCTCGCCATCGACGCTAAGTTTGCGGCCGCACATTACCACCTTGGCGTCGCATTGTGGCTCGAAGGCAATCGCGAGGAGGCGCTGCCTGCGCTCGAACAAGCCGCCCGCCTTGGTCCAAAAGTCTTCGACTATCGCTATCGCTATGGCGCGGCGCTCGTGGAACTCGGTAAGACCGCCGCCGTTACCGAATGCAAGGCCGCCACAAGCCTGCGGACCGGTAGCGCGGCTGCGTGGAACCAGCTCGGGCTCGCCCTCCAGCATCAGGGCGATCGCAAGGCCGCCGCCGCAGCCTACGCAAAAGCGGTCGACCTCGAGCCCGCCAACACCGATTTCCGGAATAACTACGGCCTGATGCTGCTCGAGACCGGCTCACCGGACAAAGCCATTGCGCAGTTTCAAGCCCTTCTCGCTCGCGATCCCGGCAATCTCAGCGCACTCGGCAACATGGGCCTTACCTATCTCAATCAGGGCAATCTGACCAAGGCCATCGAGCAATTCGAAAAAGTGTTGCAACTCGATCCCGCCTCCGCCATCGTCCAGTACAACCTCGGCCTCTCCTACAAGCAGAAGGACGACCTCGCGAACGCCAAGCTGCACCTGCGCCGCGCAACCGAGCTCGATCCGCGGATTGCCGAGGCGCATTTCACGCTCGGCGTGGTCCACTGGCAGGATGGCGAGTTTGCCGATGTCATCCGTGAAATGCGCGCCGCCATCGCCGTGAATCCTAATTACGCGGAGGCTTATTACCTGCTGGGTACCGCGCTCAAGCAGAGCGGCCAGCCCGCGGATGCCATCGTCGCCCTGAAGGAGGCCATCCGCCTCAACCCCAGCACTCCGGGCCCGTTCACACTACTTGGACAAATCCTGCGCGCTAAGGGTGATGCGGAAGGCAGCCGGCAGGCGTTCGCCGAAGCCGCCCGCATCAAAAAGCAAAAGGAGAGCGAGCAGAAGACCATGTTCGACCGGGCCGTGATGGAAACCGTCGGGCCCGCCGCGGGAATGAGGATGGACCGGAAACCATGAACCGCTCGCGCCGCGGATTCGTCCGCTCCTTATGCCGTTCGGCTCTGGTTTTTTCGTTCGATCAGATCGCGAGCGTGCTTCCCGCCAAGGATTCGCCCCTCGGCGTGCAGTTCGTCAATGTGGCGCGCGAAGCCGGCCTCAACAAGAAAACCGTCTTCGGCGGTGAAAAGCGCAACCGCTATCTGCTCGAAACCACCGGCTGCGGCGTCGCCTTTTTCGATTTCGATGGCGACGGCTGGCTCGACATCTTCCTGGTAAACGGCACGCGCTTCGAAACCGCGTTCGACGCCGCATCAACACCCACCAATCGCCTGTTCAAGAACAATCGCGACGGCACCTTTACCGACATCACCGTGAAGGCCGGCCTGGTGCGCACCGGCTGGGGCCAGGGCTGCTGTGTCGGCGACTACAACAACGATGGCCACGACGATCTCTTCGTCACTTATTGGGGCGACTGCGCGCTTTACCGCAACAACGGCGATGGCACCTTCACAGACGTTGCGAAACACGCCGGCGTCGCCACTGGTGGCGGCAAGCTCCCGCGCTGGAATACCGGCTGTGCCTTCCTCGACTACGACCGTGACGGCCATCTCGACCTGTTCATCGCCAACTACATCGATTTCGACGTCAAGACCGTGCCTACGCCTGAAGGCGGCACGTGTCTCTATAAAGGATTGAAAGTCGCGTGCGGCCCGCCGGGTCTTGATGGCGGCAAAAATATTCTGTTCCACAACAACGGCAACGGAACGTTTACGGATGTTTCGGCGAAGGCCGGGATCCTGAAGACGTCCGGCACTTTCGGCCTCGGCGTGCTCGCGGCCGATTTCGACGACGATGGCTGGCCCGACATCTACGTGGCCAACGACTCGACCTCTTCCGCCCTTTACAAGAACAACCACGACGGCACATTCACCGAAATGGCGATCGAAGCCGGAGTAGCCTACGGAGCCGACGGCAAATCGCAAGCCGGCATGGGCGTTTCGGCCGCCGATTACGATGGTGACGGACGCCTCGATATCGTCAAGACGAATTTCGCCGGCGACACTTCCAGCCTCTATCACAATCTCGGCAACAACACCTTCGACGACACAACGTTTCAAGCGGGCCTCGGCCGAAACACACGTTTTCTCGGCTGGGGCGCGGCGTTTCTCGACTTCGATAACGATGGCTGGCCCGATATTCTGCTCTGCAACGGCCATGTCTACCCGGAAATCGGCGACACCGGCACGGAAGCGGGTTATCGCCAGCGGAAAGTGCTTTATCGCAATCTGGGTAACGGCGCCTTCCGCGACGTCTCGGTCGACGCCGGCCCCGGCATTCTCGAGCTGGTTCCCGGCCGCGGTCTCGCTATCGGCGATTTCGACAACGACGGCGATCTCGATGTCGCGGTCAACTGTGTCAACGACTATCCGCAACTGCTCCGCTGCGACAGTTCGCTGAACAACCGCTGGCTCAAGGTGAAATGCGTTGGCACCAAGTCCAACCGCACGGCAATCGGCGCGCGCGTCTACTGCACCACCCCCGACGGCCATCGCCGGATGGACGAGGTGCGCAGCGGCGGCAGTTACTTCTCCCAAAGCGACCTCCGGCTCCACTTCGGCCTGGGCCAGTCGGAAAAGGCCAGTCTCGAAATTCACTGGCCTAGCGGTTTAGTGGAAAAGATGGATGGCGTCGCCGCCAACCAGATCCTGCGCGTTGTAGAGGGCTCGCTCAGCGGGGGGACGCCTCGATGAACTGGTCGACAGGTCAAGCGGAATGCGGAGTGCGGCATATTCTCGACTGCTCAGCTCAGCACTCTACTTGATGGAGACGTAAACAGTATTCGCGGCCTTGCCTTCTGCGCTGAGCACGATATTTGCAACTCCTGTGCCGGCCAAGGCTCGCGGCAGCAAGACATTCACCTGATCGAGACCGCGAATTGCGTCACCTCGGGCCACGGGGCAATCTGGGTCTCGGCTCGAATCCTGTGATACTCTGGCTACCGGAAAAAGATAATCGATCATTGCGCGGTCATGATAGAAACACAAAAGGGAGAACTGACTATGCGAAACAAGGGATTTGTTTTTGGCGCGCTCGTGCTGTCTTTTGCCGGCTTGCACCTGCTTCTGGCGCAAAACGCCATGACTTTCTTCATCACCAGCAAGGGTCCTGGCGATGGAGCGAATCTCGGGGGGGTGACCGGAGCCGACCGGCATTGCCACAATCTGGCCACAGCTGCGGGGGCCGGCAACCATACCTGGCGCGCCTATCTCAGCACAGTCGCTGCCGATGGTCAGCCGGCGGTCAATGCCCGAGACCGCATTGGCAAGGGCCCTTGGTACAACGCCAAAGGCGTCCGTGTAGCGGACAACGTGGCCGATCTGCACAGTGACAAAAACAAGCTCGGTAAGGAGACGTCGCTCACTGAAAAAGGCGAAGTCGTCAACGGACGAGGCGACACTCCCAACCGTCACGATATCCTGACCGGCTCGCAGCTCGACGGCACAGTATCCACCGGTGACCCTGTCAAGACAACTTGCGAAAACTGGACTAGCACCAGTGCCGATGGCAGTACCGCGGTCGGCCATCATGACCGCCAGGGTGGAGGCGTCAATCCGACCTCATGGAACTTCGCCCACCCTTCCAAAGGCTGCAGCCAGGAAAACCTGCGAGCCACGAGCGGCGACGGACTGTTCTACTGCTTCGCC
>Ga0066709_100002683_pt1 | contig 13152 bp, 9 predicted proteins | sample GraSoiAngelo_158_FD_79665 | JGI IMG/M metagenome (GOLD analysis project Ga0066709, IMG submission 79665) | Grasslands soil microbial communities from the Angelo Coastal Reserve, California, USA - 14_1009_16_30cm | ecosystem: Environmental > Terrestrial > Soil > Grasslands | place: USA... | reverse complement strand
CTCGTTTCCCGTCTGGAATCCGTTCATCCGCCGGGTCGATGGCGAGCTTCGCGTCGGCGCCAGGCTCGTCATCCGGCTTCAACTGCCGAACGCCCGCAGCATGACATTCCGTCCGCGCGTGCTTCGCGTCGAGCCGGGCCGCCAGCTTCGCTGGCGCGGCCATCTACTCGTGCCCGGCCTCTTCGACGGCGAACACATCTTCGCGATCGAGCCTCTCGGTGCTGGTCGGGCGAGATTCATCCAGCGCGAGATCTTCACCGGGCTCCTGGTGCCCCTGTTCGCCAGACGCCTCGACAGCACCACCCGCCGCGGCTTCGAGGCGATGAATCTGGCGTTGAAGGCGCGGGCGGAGGGCGTCTGATGGAGAACTACCCGGTTGTGATGGCGACGTTCGCCGCCATCTACGCGCTACTGGCGCTCGGGCTGAACCTCGTGGGGGCGATCAGCGTCGCCGGCAGACCTTCGTGCCCCTGATCACCATTATGTATATGGTCCTGGCGCTGATGGCCGTTGGGACCGGCAACAACTACGGCGCGGTGCCGGGGGCCGTCCTGGTGGTCTTCGTCATGGAGGCGACACGCTTCGTGACGGCCTGGCGGCGCGCGCTCCGACCCGTGCAAGCAGAAGCCCGTCGATCCGGTTCCGCATCTCCGCGCCGTCGCCGAGGCGTTGTGGCAGTCGGGTCAGCCCAAACGAACGTCCGCGGCGCTCGATCGCGCGCTCGCCGCGGTCCTCGGCTCCAAGCTCTTCACCGTCCTGCGCTATCACGAGGACACCGGCGAGCGGAAAATCCGTGACGGCATCCGTCGTCGCGATGTTCCTCCGGTATGGGCCCGGCGTCTGTGGTTGCGGTCGGATTGTCGTCGCGCCGGCATCAGTTCATCCAGCCCGCTCGGCGGATCTTCTTCCGTTCCTCTAGCGTCCGCGCTCAAGGAGGCGGTGCCCGGCATTTCTCGCGTCGTATTGTCCCAGCGCGGCACGGCGGCGAGCGCGGCGTAGAGAAGCCTGCGGCGATCCGTCGCGCTCAACTGAACGCCTCGTCCGGACGCGCCTCATCCACCCAGATCACTTCTCGGCAGGTGACGCACTCGAGCCCGCGGCAGATCACGCGCGGCAGGTGCTCGACCGGGTGGTCGGCGTGACGATCGCGCCAGCGCGCAAGCTCGTTGGAGTCGATCATCACGGCATCACGGCAGGGTGCCGGTGTACTTGGCGCAAGGACACGAGTGGCTGCGCCGGTCGTGGACTATGACACGCGGCGATGCTCTGCGCGAGGAGCTGGCGTTATGAGCCCTCGAAAACCCGGCGCGCGAAGCCGTCCCTGTATCACCTCGGCGTAGCTGATCTCCGCATGGAGCTCGGGCTCCAGCCACACCACGCCGCGCCTTGCGGTCTTGTCGGCGAACGGCGATGTCTCGCGCACGGCGTCATGGTCGTCGGCGAGCAGCGCTGGGAGCGCGGCACAAACGGCTGGCGCATCGTCTCGGAGCGGGAGGAGGCGCCGGCGAAATAACGAATCGGCGATGTGCTCCTACGAGTCCGCTAACGTCTCCATAGGCTGGTGGGATCTCGGGTCAAGGCGGCAAGCTCCTCGTCGTGATCGGGCACGAAGTATCCGACCACGATTCCCATCGCCGCTTTCGGCAGCGGTCGTCCTGTTGGGTTGTCGTACACCGCCGTGGCCTTGATCGCATCGTCAGCCCCGATCCGATATCCGCCGGGCGACGGGAAGACGACGACTGGAATAGACCGCAGGCGCCCGTCTTCACGGAGCGAGATGTCTAGGGTGGCGATGTGCTCTTTGCGCGTCGTGTTCTCGAGCCGCAGCTGTCGCCCGTAATCGTGGATATGCCCGCCGACGCCGAGAAGCTTGCCTGAATGGGGTACGACAAGCTCGCTCCCTTTGACGTGGAGCCCAGGCGGAAGGTCGTAGATCGTCGCACCACAGTGTGTGACGAGGAACCACGCCGGATAGATGTTCGTGAGTCGGCTCGTGCCCGGGAGGACGTAATGAATGTGCACTTCGAGGTATGCGTTTGAGACTTCTTCGTCGGTCGGATTGTGGAACATGACTGCGACGATGATGCGCTGTTCTTGGGTGACACGATAGCCGACACCCGGCAGTCGCGGCCAATCGGACAGCTCGCTGCCCGCGGCAAACATCCGTTCCGGCTGCAGGGGGCAAAGGAAGTTGCGGCGGTTGAGGTTCAGCAGCTCGACGTGGTGAAGGAGGTGTCCGGGCCGCGGATTGCCGTCCTTATCGACCAGTCGCGGCTCGTATGCGACGTACCACGCGTCAAATGGCACCCGTATGGGCGTGAGCGGCGGGCTCATGTGCTCCGTCCGTGGGGGCATTTTGAGCGGTCCCACACGGACGGTGAGGACGCCAACGCCCGTGTTGTCCCGAAGCTCGATGCTCGCTCGAGTGTCCTGCGATGGATGGGCGTGATGCTGATGATGCTGCGCGGCGATCGGGGTGGCCCAGGCCAGAACGGCGATGCAGAGCGACCATCTCAGCAGCCGTTCGAGCGTCTGGCTTATGGCTCGCCTCGTGAGAACGCGATCTCCTCGCTGGCGTCGCGAGCGGGCACGGACAGCCGGAACGCGCGGACGGGATTCGGCACGTTCTTCAGCGCTTGCGGGCCGATGTCCTCCGCTTTGAACTCGCCGCCGATACGGGTCTGTGTTTCCTCGCTGATCACCACGGACCCGCCCTGCGCGAGCGCCGCCAGGCGCGCCGCGACGTTGGTGGTCGTACCCGACGCCGTATACGTCCACCTCGTCCCGGCAGCGCCCTCGATCTTCGTCGCGCCGACCGAAGCAAGCCCGGAATTGACCCCGACCTTCATCATGATCGGTTCCAGCCGATCGCTCATCTTTGCATTGATCTCCACCGTTCGTTGCTGGATGCCGAGCGCTGCCAGAACGGCGGCACGAGCGTGCTGACGCGGGTCGGCGGCCTTGAAGATGACCATCAAGCCATCGCCCGCCGTCTCGTTGACGTCGCCGCCGTGCTTCATGATCTCGTCGAGGAATGCGCCGAAATAGCGCTCGACAAGCCGATTGAGCTGATCTTGCTCCATCTCCGCGCTCAACCGCGTGTATCCTGTCATATCTGCAAAGAGGACCGACACATCGAGCTCTCGCTTGTCGAACACCGGAGCCTGAGGCGACTCCTCGATGAGCTCCTGAACCGTCTTGGGGACGAACTTCGACAGATTGGTCTTGATGCTTTCGAGGAGCTGGATGCGCCGGAGGCTCGTCTCGAGCTCTTCCGCATAGCGAACGACCCGTTGATGCTCGGTGGCATTCTGGATCGCGACCGCCGCCTGGTTGGCCATCGTGCCGAGCAGCTCGACATCCTCTCGTGCGAAGAAGTGGCCCGACTGCTTTTGACCGATGGCGAGCACCCCCGTCACCCTGCCGTGGTAGATGAGCGGGATGGCGAGGCTGATGCGGAGTCGGCTGAAGCTCTCGAGACAGACGTCCTTGACGGCGTGGTAGTACGGATCTTCTTCCAGATCGAACTTCGTGATCAATGTCTTCTGCGCCTGAAGGAGCTGCACCATGGGATCGTCGAAGCTCACCGCGACCGGTGTGCTCTCCGTATCTGAACAGGCATCATCCGTCAGAAAGAACGTCTGACATGTCTGTGTCTCGGGCTCGAGGACGACGACGCCCGCGGCCTCGACGAACATCTCGGTGCGCACGGTCGCCGCGACCTGCTTGACGATCTCGTCGACATTGAGCATCGACGTCAGGGCATCACTGACGACGCTGATCGTCTTCTTGTAGTCCGAGCGCGCGCGGAAGAACAGACGATCGACGACGTTCTGAACGTTCTGGCTGACGGGGTTGAAGAAGAACACGATCAGTACCGCGAAGAGCAGGGGATAGATCCGGTCGGCGTACTCGCCGAACACGGGATGGGCGAGGCTCTTCATCAGCGTCTGCATCGAAAGATAGGCGACCGCCACGATCCCGGTCATCACGCCGTAGCCGATGGCGCGCTTGATGTAGACGTCCGCGTCGAACAGATTGTGCTTGGCGATGGCATAGGCAACGGACGCCGGGAAGACCACGAGCGGGATGGCGAGGAAATTCTGTTGAATCGGCACTCCCGCGAAGAGCGAAGCGCCATGCGCGACGGCCGGAATCGGGAACGCGAGGGCCGCGCCGAACAGGATGACCTTCGCTCGCTGGCTCGCGAGCGCTGAGGTCTTCGCGAAGTACGCCCACAGACTGGCCAGCACCAGGGCCAGCGTGCTGAGGATCAAGTACAACATGATGAAGCGGTAAAAGCGCATGAACGGCAGTGCCGGATAGAGCACGAGCAGCCCCGCGATGAGCACGGTCGCGAGGCCATACGGCAGCCACTGCAGCCACGGTCGGCGCTCGATCGCCGCTCGCTGTTCGGGGAACACGAGGCTCAGATGAAACAGCGCGCCCGCGAAAAACGCGAGCGCGATGAAGTGCATTCTCACAAAGCCGAGGTGCGTGGCCAGCAGGTCGAAGGCGCTGATTCCGTATACCCCGACACAGAATGAGAGCAGTAAGAACGCCCAACTGGCTCGCGTGGCGGGTTTGAGCAGGAATACGACGGCACCGATCGACATGTAGGTGACGCCGGCCACGGTCATGAGTCCGAACGTGGCGGCCAGATCGAGCCACGTGAACCGCATCGTTGCGACGGTGGCTTCGAATTGTTGGCCGTCACGCTCGAGGACATACCTCATGGCGCGGCCCGGCTGCGCGCGGAGAACGATCTCATCCAGCTCCGCCATCGAGCCGACGGGACGCCCGTCCACCTCAAGAACCTTGTCCGGGTATTTCAGCCCCGCGCCGATCCCGGTCCAGGTGTAGCGGCCGACATTGCCGATGACCATTCGCTCGTTGATCAGCGCGCCGGGGAAGACACGATCGATCCACTGAACGCTCGCCACCGCGCAGATCAACGCTGTCAGGAGGACGACCGCGAGCATCGAAAAGAAGGCAATGCGAGTTCCTCGGGACATGAGCGAAATCCCGGGGAGCTTGCCCCGCTGGCCGCCGTCGCGAGGACGCCACTGGCTGATCCCCGCCGCGGGCGAGGCGGGTGTCGGCACGCCGACGGATGCGCTAAGTTGTTGCACGGCTCGTGACCGGCAGGAGTCGCCGGAAACGGTTGCGGAGTCGTGACGGCACGGCAGCGCCGCCGAGCATCAGTCCGACCGCGGCGAGCGGTCCGGCAGCGAACACGTCACCGTACCGCGTGTAAAACGTGCGCGTTGTCGTGAGCGGCACGTCAGCCACCAGCACACCGCTGACGAAGATGGCTTTGCCATCGGCGTTGCGCACGCGACCGACGACGCGGCCCAGTGGATCGATGAACGCGGAGATCCCAGTGTTTGCGGCGCGCACGACGGCAATTCTGTGCTCGGCCGCCCGGAAGACGCTCATCGCCAGGAACTGGCGGGGAGCGGCGGTCTCACCGAACCACGCCTCGTTCGTCGCGTTGACGATGACGTTGGCGCCGCGCTTGACGACCTCTCGAACGAGATCCGGGAAGATGTTCTCCCAGCAGATCGTCGCTCCGACCATGACCGGACCGGCGGGCAGGATCGTATAGTCGACCGCGGAAACGAACGCGCCGAATGCGGGAACGACCGTCCGCGGCCACGCCACTCGACCCGGCAGCGGCTCATACTCGGCGAACGGCACCAACATCATCTTACGATAGTAACCGGCGATCTCGCCGTTCGGGGCGAAGAGCACCATGCTGTTGTAGTGCTTGTTCCGGAGCGCTTTGTCACTGAACTTCGCGTATTCGGAGCTGCCGACCAGCAGGTGCGTGGCGGTTTCCCGCGCGAGCGCCGCGACCTTGTCGCGCAGCGCGGGATCGTGCAGAACGTCCCCCGGCACGGCGGTTTCGGGCCACACGATCATCACCGGCCGCTGTGTGGCGGCTTCACGAGTCAACCGGCCATACTCGTCCAGGATGCTCTGACGGTGCCTGCGATCCCATTTGCGGTCCTGTGCGATGTTGCCCTGCACGATCGCGACCTTCGTCGTGTCCGCATCGCGGTAACGCGCGATCACGACGGCGCCGTGAACGAACGCGCCGATGACCAACACGGCGGCGATGATCGCAGCGCGGGGAGCGCGTATCGCTGCCTCGCGAGTCGCAACCGGTTGGCGCATGCGTCGACCGGCGTCGAGCAGCGCCTGCGCGATTGCCGTGTTCACCAGGACGATCAGGAAGGAGAGACCATGCACGCCGGTCAACGAGCTCAGCTGGACGAGCGCGAGAGAGGCGTGCTGCGACTGCCCAAGCAGCAGCCACGGCAAGCTGAGAAAACCGACGTGCGATCGAAGATACTCGACGGCGACCCAGACACACGGTGCGACCAGCGCCAGGGGCAGCGCCATGCGCCGCCGGATCCAGCACACGCCAAGGCCCCACACCGCCACGTGCTGGGCGATGTAGAACCCTGCGAGCACACCAGCGAGCAGCTTGAACGTCGGCACCGTCCATATCCAGTACGACATGCCGAGGACGAAGGCGACGCCGGCCGAGCATCCGAGGGCATAGCCCTGGAGCGGTCCCTTGCCCTCGATTGCCAGCAACAGCGGAACCAGTGCGACCCAGGCGAGGACCCCGAGATCGAAGTTCGGGAAACTGAGGATGAGTAGCGAGCCGCTAAAAACCGAGAGAAGGAGGCTTTTGGTGGCGACCGAGGATACTATCCGACGGAGGAGGTCGCCCTCCACCCTCAGCACGACGGCGGACCTATCCCATCGCATTCCAAAGATGGCCGGGCGCCACGCCATTGGGGTTCCCTTCGCCATCGTGTCACGTTGTGCCGTCCTGCCTCGATTCCCGCGCCTCCCGCGCGCAATTACTGGAGGACGAAGATCACCAGCTTGTTCATTGCGGCCGAGTAATTTGGTGTGCCCGGTACCGGATTGTTTTCGAAGGTAATCGATTGGCAGAGTATCTTATCCGGCTTCTTTGTGTCGGTCACGAAGCAAAGGTTGAGCTGTGCTATGGGATCGAGGCCAAACACTTGATGGATCGTAGCGCCAGTCGCGTCTGTCGGCCCGGCGGCGAGAATGTCGCATCCCGCCTTTTCCGGGGTCGGAAACGACGTTGCTCCGATATGGGCCCGGAATATCCCTGTGATCGTCTTGAACGACAGCGTGAGTGTAGCATCGGCACCGGAGACCGCGCCGGTGGAGGGATTGAAGTCGAACATCTCGAGGACGCCGGAGCCGACGATCGTCGGCTTGCCATTCACGACGGCCGTGCCTCCGTTGTCGTTGGTGACCGTGCAGTTGCCTTCCCCACCGCCGCCGGCTCGCCCGTCGAGCGCGAACCCGAAGACGAGCGAGACAATTCCCAGTACGGTCAACGCGAGCTTCGCGAGTCTCATTGAGTTCTCCTCCGTTCCGTGGCTACGGCTGTCTGATCGTCACGCCGCCGACGATCGAAGAGTTCGCCAGCGTCGGGATCCTGAACGTGTTGAAGCCGCTGCTCTTGCTGTCGATGACCTGCATGAAATCCTTGTCCACGAGATAACCCGTGCCCGCGCAGTCATGGTTCGTGCAGGTGCCGAGCACCGGCTTCTGTTTCATACCGTGAAGCAGCTCCATGGTCACGTAGAATCGCATGACCTCGGCGACGACTCGCCGTTCGGCCTCGGCGCGATCTGTCCCCTCTTGGAACGTCGTCGTCCACGTTTTACCGCCGTCGGACGTCGTCTGTATCCGGAGCTTTCGTGTTCCCCCCTTCGGGATCAGGCCAAGCTGACCAAGCGCGGTATTTGTATTCTTCATTCGAAACTCGATGCGTTTTGAATAAATCGTGCAGGTCGTGGCGTCCGTCGTGGTCCACGTCGCCAAGGCGTAGGTGGTAAGCACCTGCATGTTCTGGGACTCGACGCACCGGATGCCCCGCTGTTCGTTGGTGCTGAGGCGCCACTTGCCTGCGGCAATCGATGCCGACGGGAACGCCCTCGTGATGTTTGCGGTGACCCGCGTCTGATCGATGAACTGGGTGATGGTCGCCTCTCCGCTGAGGCCACCCGTCAGCGTGATCCGCGCATTACCCGCAGCCAGGAGTTGGTTGAACACTTTCAAGCCGGCGGTCAACGTCACCGTGCCGGGGCCGGTGCCCGACGCTGTCAGCGACGCGTCGGGGCTTTCGGAGACGTCGTAGACGGCGTTCAACGTGATGACTCGGTCGAGGTCGGCCGGTGCGATGCCGGCGAGAGCGGTCCCGGGTGCCGCCAGGAACTGTAAATCGAGGTCGTCGATCGCCGCGTTGTACACACAGCTCGAATAGCTGTCGACCCACTCTCCAGTTGTGACGGTGCCGTGAGCCGAGGGCGGACCGAACAGGTTGACGAAATGCAGCCGAGGGCCTGGTGGGTCCGTCGCAGTGGCGGGCACCGCCTTGTCTAGGTTTGGGCTAAAGAGAGAGCGGGCGTCGTTCGGATCGGGAACGTACGCGGGCGCTCCGGTGGTACCGCCGAAGTACGATGTCGTCTCGCCACACCCAGGGTTGATCAACGTGACGAAAAGATCGCGTTCCTTCGGATGCAGCCGCACCTGAGAAGGCGGAGAGCTGCTCAGCATGACACCCCGGTACTCATCGAAGTTGGAGAGGCCATCGTTGTCGTCGTCGGCCGTAGCGACCAGGCTGCCCGCTCCGCTCGCGGGACCAAACTTTGCTTCCCAGATATCGGGAATACCATCGAAGTCGGAGTCTTGCGGCAGGATGAACGTGTAGGGGACGTTGTCGACGTTCACCCGTATGACGGCCATCCCGCCGCAGTCAAGCGACGTCAGCGTATTCCCACTGATCGTAAAGTCAGTGGAGTACGTGGTTCCCGAACCGCTGAAGTTTGTGCACACGCCAGGGTAAGCGGACGTCGTCAGAGTTCCAGCGGCGATCGGGTTGGATTGCGCTGGCGTCGCGTCGTTGCATGGGGTCGTAGTTCCGCCGGGGCAGATCAGGCTGATCGCTGGTTGTGTGGCGAGCGGGCTCCCACCAGAGTTGACCGTGATGGTCACTGGGGTGTTGGGCGACGGCAGCCAGTTCGGCGTCGACAGCGTGACGGTGACCGGCGATGCCAGATTCGGAGCATAGGGGGCCGTCGTACTGACGGGATAAATGACCTGGGCCTGGGCGAGACCGACGCTGCCCATAAGCCATGCGGACACCGCCACGGCCAGACTCACGATTCGCATGGTCATCTTTCCTCACTCCTTAACCTGCCGCTGCGCTGTGTTCGAGAAATCGCAGTCTCCACGCCGTCGGCCATGGCTATCGCTTGATGTTGATTCCCTTGGATGCGACGACCGAACCTGGCTTGAAGTCGCTCGAGGTCCCGGGTGATCCATCATAGTCGGGGTTTCCGCTTGGATTGGTGAACTTCACGAGCAACAGCAAGGCATCTTTAGCGGGAATCCCCACAGTGCAGCGCCCCGACGTATCAGTCACGCATGCGCCGACTGCCCCCTGGTTGGCCTCGTAGATCTTGGGGTAGAGACTCGAAGGCGGATTCTTGTCGCCGCCGGTCACTTGCAGGAAGTCCGGATTGCTGCGAGAGAACACGCGGACGGCGACGTTCGCGAGCGGGCGCTTGTTCAGCGTGACGAGCAACTGGATTGCGAACGGACAGCCGGTGCCGCCGGCATCGCCGCTCAGACTCGGACACTGGTCTCCGGGGGCGATCGATCCGCCAGTAGAGCCGAAGGAAAATTCCTGCGCCGGCGCGATATACGTGCGGATGGGAGCGCCGAGGCATTCCGTAGCATCAGGGCACTGGCCCGTTGTCGGGTCGACCGTGGGGTCTGTGATCGAATTCTCGGCAAGGCACAGGGCTTTGTAGTTCCCGTCCGTGATGTTGAAAACGTGGCACAGGCTGCCGCGCGCCTCGAACGTCGCTGATTGCTGCGCCGGAACCCGCTGAAGGTCGCCGTCAGCCGGGTTCCCGTCGATCTGCAGCGTAATACCGGGCGCGCCATGAACGCTCTTCGGGCTGACCTCCTGCCCGGTGGTCAGATTGAACAGGTGGCAGTGCCAGTGTTTGTTGAAGTCCGTCGGTCGAACGACGAACGTGTCGCTGGTCGCATGATTGAACGTCAACCTGAGCGTGACTTCGCACGTGGAGCTGAAGTTCTGGACGGTCGCGGTCTGCGCACTGGGGTCGTTGACCTTGATGGTGACGAATCCCACTTGCGGGCCGCTGGTCGCTTCCGAACCGGACCCGTCGCTCGCCCGGTACGTGAAATTATCCGTGCCCGTGAAGCCTGCGGCGGGCGTGTATGTGAAGGATCCATCGGCATTCAGCGTGAACCCACCGGCAGCGGCATGCAGCGGACTGGTAACGAGCACTGCCGTCAACGGATCGCCGTCCGCATCGGTGTCGTTCGCCAGCACGCCGGGTGCGCCGACGCTCAGGGTCTGTCCGACTTCGACGACATACTGGTCGGCAGACGCAACCGGCGTCTGGTTGGTGGTGGCGGCGACGTCGACGACCACCGCGACGAGGGCGAGACAATCGAACGATATGGCGGCGGTCAGCTGCAGCGTATTCGATCCTGGGCTCAAAGACGACTCGATGGAGTAGCTCCGGATGTCCCACAAGCTGCCGTTGTTGTTCGGGCCGTTGTTGGCCGACGGGACGGTGTTGCCGTCGAACGTCGACGGTGTGAGCTGGGTTTCGCCGTTCAAAAAGAGCGGATTGTCCTCGTTTCCGGGACCGAAGTCTTGACCGTCAGAGACATGGCCCTCGAGCCTCGCTGTTGTGCCCGTCGAGTAATTGATCCCAGAGAGAGTCGCGCTCCAGCCAGCGGGATCAAAATCCGTGGTGGTGTTTGTATCATTGCCGTCGAACAGGTAGACGTCACGCCTGCTGGTCACGCTGCCGCCGTTGAAGAAGACGATGAGCGAGGCGCCGTTGATGTTGGCGCCATTCTCCGTTGCCGGCGAATCGGCCTTGAAGCCGGTCAGTACGTATGTTCCGTTGCCGGTCACGAACGAGGTGACGTCCGCTCGATACGCCTGACTATTGAGAAATCCCCAGTTGCAGTCGTGGCCGAAACCGATATTCGAGCCCACCACGGTATTTTCATTGATCTGTATCGAGGCATTGACAGTGGGCGACGTCGAATTCGTCGGGCCCTGCCAATATAGGTAGGCTTTCGTCACGGTGCCCGACACTCCGGTCAGTGTGATGGTCCCCGACTCCTGATTGCGGAGACCGCCCACCCCGGCGGACGCGACATTCGTATGGGAGCGTTTTTCGACGAACCGCAACTCCGTCGCGACGGCCTCACTCGCCACGGCAAGAGATGCTGTCACGATGGCCAACGCGAACCAGGCGCTCTGTGGTCTCATCGTCGGAATCCTCAACGTCGTTCTCCGTCTGCTGTCTTCCGGGCGGCGCACCGCGCATTCGTCGGTCGGCGTTTACCGACCATGTGGAGTAGGCAAGACGCAGCGTGCATCACCGGACCGTGACCACGCCGGCGACGGTTGCACCGCCGGGGGCAATGGCCGTCGTCGTGATCGACACGTTGCGATATAGATACTCGCAGCATGCCGCCGGAGGCGGACTTGACGGGAACGCCGCAAGCCTGCCGCCTCCCTGGACATAAAGCTCATAGGCCGGCCAACCGCCGCTCGTCAGCCCGAGATACCTGATCGTGTATTGACCGACCGCCACGGACTGTCGCGGTGCCAGAGAGAAGGCGTTCTGTTGTGCCACCGCGACGCTCATTGCGGCAAGCACGAAGCACGCGATCCCGATGAGGGCGATGACCACGCGTACGGTTCTCATCTGTCTGACCTCCGGTCTTGGCGGCGCCGTCGCGACGGCCGGTGGTGGGCTGGCCTGTCTCACCATCCTGCGGGCGAATAGCGGTGAATGGCGAACGACGCTCATCTCACTGAACGCCATCGGTACAGGACATTCGTGCGTATCTCAGCGAGATACAAAGGGAAGCATCTCGATGTGCCGACGCGCGTACGTGGCACTGCTTTGAAGCACGACGTCGAACCTAAAAGTTCCACTTCCACTACGCTTTCCCACTAAAAGTTTGAAGCTGTGTGGCTTGCGCGACCGCCCGTCTGCTCGCGGGCGCGCGGAGTATAGGTCAGGCGGACGACTTGTCAAGCGGAATACGCGATTGCGCCGATCGCACGCCTTGCGAACGGCCACGATCTCGCGCGTAGCGGGCGTTACTGGAAGAGTATAGGCCCTACAAAGACCCAGTTGACGGCACTGCCATTCTCAGCACCCCGCCCCTCCGCGCCGTCCTCGTGTCCCGCGAGCTACAGGAAGGGCCCCCCCGGACCGCGCGGACAAGGATCACACGAGGGACTGCTGGCGGTTACAAATCTCCTTCAAAGCGCTGATCAAAACCTCAGCGCCGGCGGCCCCGAAATCAACTCCGGAGTATGTCTCCGGAACCGTCAACGATGCGATGCTTCAGCAGGCCACCGAACGGCGCGAGTATGGGATGAACGGCGACGGGTGTCAATAGCATGTACTCGTTCAGGACATATGAGACGGCGAGGAGCGCCCCGCGGGAACGATGGCAAGGTCCTGAAGGCATTGCAAGGGCGTACGATAGGCAAGGGATTGATGCGGGCGGATCGTGTTGTAGACGCGCTCCCAGGCGCGCGCCGCGCGATTGAGGGCCGCCACGTGCCAGGGCAGGTCGTGGACTTCGTAAAACTCCTCGGTGTGCGTGCGCTGGACGCGTTCGACGGCCCGGTTGAGCTTGGGACTCTTGGGCGGCAGTACGAACAGGTGGATCCCGGCCCGCTGACAGGCGCTCTCAAAGGCCGCGAAGAATTCCGAGCCGCCATCGACCTGAATGGCGTAGACCGGGAAGGGCATGCGGTGCCGCACGGTGGTGAGGAAGTCGGCGGCGGTCGTGGCCGTCGCGCGTTCGCGCGCCCCTCGAGGACGTCCCAGCGCGAGACCAGGTCTCGCGCAGTGAATTGCTTGAGCGTGACGCCTGGCAAGGGACGCAGATCGAGCGTATCGATTGGGATGAGATCGCCCGGGCGCGCCGGCGTGTACTCGGGGGGTTTCCGCACCGCGTAGGGCCGCGGGAGCCGATGTTTGCGCCCGGAGATCGGCCGGCGGCGCGGCT
>Ga0066709_100002682_pt1 | contig 13152 bp, 12 predicted proteins | sample GraSoiAngelo_158_FD_79665 | JGI IMG/M metagenome (GOLD analysis project Ga0066709, IMG submission 79665) | Grasslands soil microbial communities from the Angelo Coastal Reserve, California, USA - 14_1009_16_30cm | ecosystem: Environmental > Terrestrial > Soil > Grasslands | place: USA... | reverse complement strand
TCGGGAGGGCCGCAACCATGGCGCCCGCAACGACCAGGAAGGACAGGCCGCCGACGGCCGTCACGATCAGCTCACGGCCGGCGAGCCGGCTGCCGACGCGGGCCCGCGTCGCCTCGATCAGGGCTTCGTCGTCGGCCCGCTGCGGGGTCGGCGCAGGGGCGCTCGCCGCAGTGGTAGCCACTCTGGCGGTATCGGCTCGGTCGCGGGGCCGACGTTCACTCGTTCGAGGGATCGAGAAGCGGGCTCCCTGCCCCGGACGGGTGATGGCGGGTCGCCGTTCAGCGACGCAGAGTGAGTCAACCTGCCGGCGAATGGAGGAGAGGAGTCTGTGGCAAGGCTGACGGTTCGGCGTTTCGCGGTGTACGTCTTCGCCGCGCTCCTCCCGCTCGCGCTCAGCGGACAGGCGCGGGCCGGGCTCCTCTCCTGCGGCAGCACGTCCGAGCCCTTCGCGCCCTGGCAGGACACGACGAACTACGTCCTCGCACCGAACGGGAACGCGGAGGCGGGAACGACGAACTGGACGCTCACTGGCGGCGCCAAGGTTGTCAGCGGCAACGAGACGTTCTACGTCCACGGCACCGGCGAGAGCCACTCGATCCTGATCCCGGCGGGCGGCACGGCCACCATGAACTCCGCCTGCGTCTCCCTGCTCAGCTTTTGGACCCGGTTCTTCGCCCGCAATACGGGCGCAGCGGCGGCACCGCTCAAGATCCGCCTCGTCTACAAGGGCCTGCTGGGAAACGTCGTCGGGATCCTCGACGTGAACGGCGACGAGTACGCCGGACACGCGTGGGCGCCCGTCAAGCGCCAGCTGATGTCCGGCGGCGTCCTCGCGCCGCTGACCGCGACCTCCGTCCAGGTGCGCCTCTCCGTTCCCGCGGGGAGCGGGGGCGCCTTCCAGGTCGACGACCTCTTCGTCGATCCCTGGGCACTGCGCTAGCCCGGTAGTCGAGGGCTAGGCTTGATCACGGCGTGAGCGCCGTGGTCGAGACACGAGACGAGCGTATCGAAGCGCAACTGCGAGGTCTGCCCGCGAAGCCGGGCGTCTACCTGTTCCGCGGACGCGACGACGCCGTGCTCTACGTGGGCAAGGCCAAGTCCCTCCGCCCCCGCGTCCGCTCCTACTTCCGCGGTGGCGACGCCCGGCAGGGTCTGGAGCAGCTCGTCGGCCGGGTGGAGCGGATCGAGGTGATCGTCACCCAGTCCGAGGGTGAGGCGCTGCACCTCGAGCAGAACCTGATCAAGCGCCATCGGCCCCCGTTCAACGTCCGGCTCCGCGACGACAAGTCGTACCCGTACATCGCCGTCACGGTCGAAGACGACTACCCGCGCGTCATGTTCACGCGCGAACGGCACCGGCGCGGGGTCGTCTATTTCGGGCCGTACTCGTCCGCGAAGAAGGTGCGCGAGACGCTCGACGTCCTCAACCGCGTCTTCCCGTACCGCCCGTGCGAGGGGCCGCAGCCGGGCCGCCATTCGGGCATTCCCTGCCTCGACTACCACATCGAGCGCTGCCTGGCCCCATGCGTCGGCTACGTCACGAAGGAGGACTACCGCAAGATCGTGGACGGCGTGATCGAGTTCCTCTCCGGGGAGACGCGGCCGATCCTCCGCGAGCTCGAACAGAAGATGCAGGATGCGGCCGAGCGGCAGGCCTTCGAGGAGGCGGCGCGCTACCGGAACCGGTTGTTCGCCGTCCGGCACCTCGCCGAGCGCCAGGCGGCCGACAAGCGGGCGATCGGGACGATCGACGTGATCGGGATCGCGGCCGACGGCGACCGGGCTGCGGTGCAGGTGTTCCCGCTCCGGGACGGGCGGCTGATCGACCGGCACAGCTTCTACCTCGAGAACGTCGCCGGCCAGGACGTTCCGACACTCGTCGAGGCGTTCTGCCTCGAGTACTACGGCAGCGCGCCGAGCGTCCCCCCGCAGATCGTCGTTCCGATCGAGCTGGGGGACACGGGGGCGCTCGAGGAGTTCCTGAGCGAGCGGCGCGGCTCGCGGGTCGAGGTGCGGCCCGCGCGGCGCGGTGAGAAGCGGCGCCTTCAGGAGCTCGCGACCCAGAACGCGGAGCTCGCGCTCTCACAGGACGCGGCCGAGGGTGAGCGCAAGCGGCTGCGGCGCATCGAGGCGCTCGAGGAGCTTCGAGAGCGGCTGAATCTCGAGAGCCTCCCGATCAGGATCGAGTGCTTCGACATCTCGAACATCCAGGAGGCGGCGCCGGTCGGCTCGATGGTTGTCTTCCAGGACGCGCTACCGAAGAAGGCGCACTACCGGAAGTTCGGCGTCAAGCAAGCCGGGAAGCAAGACGACTTCGCGATGATGGCCGAGGTGGTCTCCCGGAGATTTGCGCGGCTCTCGCCGCCGACGTCCGACGGCTACGACGAGAGCTTCGCGGCGATGCCGAACCTCGTCGTCGTCGACGGCGGAAAGGGCCAGCTCTCGGCTGCGCTCGCGGCAATGCAGGAGTTCGATGTGCCGCGGGTCGCCGTGATTGCTCTCGCAAAGCGAGCGGAGGAGGTCTTCGTCCCGGGGCGGTCCGACCCGATCGTGCTCGACGGGTCCTCGCCGGGTCTGCAGCTGCTCCAGCGAATCCGCGACGAGGCACACCGCTTCGCGCTCGGTTTCCACCGGCAGCGACGGGATGCACGCACACGCGAGTCGATTCTCGACGCGCTGCCGGGCGTCGGTCCGGCCCGGAAACGCGCGCTCATACAGCACTTCGGTTCCCCTGAACGGCTGCTCGCGGCCTCGCAGGACGAGCTCGAGGGCGTTCCAGGCGTGCCGGCGAAGACCGGCCGCCAGATCTACGCGGCGCTGCACAAAGCAGGACGGGCCTGAGATAGCCGATCCAGCCGTCGAGGCGCGGCCGGAGCGCCGGCCGGTCGGCCCGGCTGCGGCCTTCCGGCTCATCGCCTCCCGAAACTTCGGCCCCTACTTCTTCGGGAACGCGCTCTCGGCGAGCGGTACGTGGTTCCAGAACCTGGCCGCCCAGCTGCTCGTCTTCCGGCTCACGCACTCGGCTCTGCTGCTCGGTGTGCTCAACTTCGCGCAGTTCGCGCCGATGCTGCTCCTCGCGCCGTGGACGGGGGCGGCCGCCGACCGCTTCGACCGCCGCCGCCTGCTGCTGGTCACGCAGCCGGCTGCGGCAGTCCTGTCGGGGACCCTGGCGCTCTTGACCCAGCTCGGGGTCGTCTCGGCGGGCCTCGTGATCGGCTTTGGAATCGGAATCGGCCTGACGAGCGCGTTCTCGACGCCGGCGCAGCAGGCGCTCGTCGTCTCGCTCGTCCCGAGAGAGGACATCCCGGCCGCGGTCGCGCTCAACTCGATGACCTTCAATCTCGCGCGGGCGCTGGGCCCCGCCGCCGCCGCGGCTGCCGTGGCGGCGTTCGGAATCCCGATCGCCTTCGCGCTGAACTCGGCGTCGTTTCTGATCTTCTTCGGGACGCTGCTCGCTGTCCGCCAACACCGGCAAGAGCGGGCCGAAAGCTCACGGCTTCGCGAGAGCATCCGTCTCGTCGCTCGCGACCGGCGGCTTGCGATCTCGCTTGCGATCGTTGCGATCGTCGGCTTCGCATCCGACCCCGTGAACACGCTCGCGCCTGCGTTCGCGCACGCCTTCGGCCGCCCCGACACCGTGTCCGGCTTCATCATCGGCGCCTTCGGTGCCGGCGCGGTCGCCGCCGCCTTCCTGCTCGCCGGCCGGGCGGGCTCGCGGCGGCGCGTCCTCGTGACGCTGACCCTCCTCGGAGTGGGCGTCGCGGGCTTCTCCCTCTCGCCCTGGCTGCCGCTCGGCTACGTCCTCCTCTTCGTCGGCGGCGTCGGCTACCTCGCCTCGAACACCGCCGCGACGAGCCGGCTTCAGCTCGACGTCGCAGAGAGCCAGCGGGGCAGGGTGATGGCACTCTGGAGCATCGCGTTCCTCGGCTTGCGGCCGCTCGCGAGCCTCGTCGACGGCGCCGTCGCGTCAGCGACGAGCGTCCGCGTCGCCGGCGTCGTGCTGGCGCTGCCGGCGTTCGCGGCTGCGGGAGCGCTGTTCGTGCTCTGGAGGCGCGACCCGGCGCTTAACGCGCGCCGTCGCTCTGCATGAACGGGTAGCGGTAGTCCTTCGGCGGGATGAAGGTCTCCTTGATCGCGCGAGGGCTGACCCAGCGGATCAGGTTCCACATCGAACCGGCCTTGTCGTTGGTGCCGGACCCCCTGGCCCCGCCGAAGGGCTGCTGCCCGACCAGCGCTCCAGTCGGCTGGTCGTTCACGTGGAAGTGGCCAGCCGCGTAGCGGAGGGCATCCTCGGCCTCGAGCACCGCCTCCCGGTCCTCGGCGAAGACGGCGCCCGTGAGGCCGTACGGCGCGGTCCGGTCGACGAGCTCGAGCGTTTGCTCCCACTCGTCTTCCGGATAGACGTACGCGGTCACGACGGGGCCGAAGAGCTCGTCTCGGAGCAGCCGGAACTCCGGGTCGCGCGTCTCGATCACGGTCGGCTCGACGAAGAAGCCCTCCTCGTCGCGGACGCCCCCGCCCGCGATCACCTCCGTCTTCTCGTGCGCGCGCGCATCCTCGATCGCCTGCCGCTGCGTCTCGAGCGAGCTCGCGTCGATCACCGCCCCCATGAAGTTCGAGAAGTCGGTCACGTCGCCCATCTTGATCCCGCGCACCTCCTCGACGAGGCGCTCCTTCAGATCGGGCCAGAGATTCGCAGGCGCGTAGACCCGCGACGCGGCCGAGCACTTCTGCCCCTGGTACTCGAAGGAACCGCGCAGGATGGCGGTTGCGAGCGACTCGACGTCGGCGGTCGGATGGGCGACGATGAAGTCCTTGCCGCCCGTCTCGCCGACGATGCGCGGATAGTTGCGATAGGTGTCGATATTGGCGCCGATCGTCTTCCACATCGAGTGGAAGACGCCGGTCGAGCCGGTGAAGTGCACCCCGGCGAGATCCGGGCTGGCGAGCGCCGCGTCACCGATGTCCGAGCCGGAGCCGTAGACGAGGTTGATCACGCCGGGCGGGAGTCCAGCAGCCTCGAGCAATCGCATCAGGTAGTACGCAGAGACCATCGCGGTCGAGGCCGGCTTCCAGAGGACCGTGTTCCCCATGAGCGCCGCGGAGGTGGGGAGGTTGCCGGCGATCGAGGTGAAGTTGAACGGCGTGACTGCGAAGACGAACCCTTCGAGCGGCCGATACTCCATCCGGTTCCACACGCCCGGCGAGGAGATCGGCTGCTCCTCGTAGATGCGGACCATGTAGCTGACGTTGAACCGCCAGAAGTCGATCAGCTCGCAGGCGGCGTCGATCTCGGCCTGGTGAGCCGTCTTCGACTGGCCCAGCATGGTGGCTGCGTTCAGCGTGTCGCGCCACGGGCCGGCGAGGAGCTCGGCCGCCCGCAGGAAGATCGACGCGCGCTCCTCCCACGGGAGGCGGTGCCAGTCCTGCCAGGCGTCGGCCGCCGCCTCGACCGCGCGCTCGACCTCGGCCGGTCCGCCCTGGTGGACGTCGGCGAGAACGTGGTCCTTGTCGTGCGGCATGACGGCCTCACGCGTGCGGCCGGTCGTGACGTCCTCGCCGCCGATCACGAGTGGGATCTCGATCCGCTCGCCCTGCATCTCGTTCAGCCGCCGAAGCAGGCGCTCGCGCTCAGGAGAGCCGGGCGCGTGTTCGTGGATCGGCTCGTTGTAGGGCTGCGGCGGGCGGAAGATCCCCGGAGCGCTCATCGGGAGGCATTGTATGGACGTGCAGGTGGTTCGGTACGACGCCGACGGCTGGGGAACGGGAGAGCTCTGGTTCGACGGCGGCAGGCTCGTGAACCACGAGCTGCCGCACCCCGGGGCCGGCCGCTTGCCTCCCTCCAGCTCGAGCGTATCGTCGCCCGGCGCGCGTGGGTCGCATGCATCAGGTCAGGACCGCGCCGAGCCGGCGCCGAAACTCGGCGGGGCTCCGGAGCGTCTCGCCGAGCGCCTCCAGGCGTACTTCCGCGGCGTCGCCGTGGAGTTCACGGGCGTCTCGCTCGGGCTCGACTGGTGCACCGAGTTCCAGCGCGCTGTAGCCGAGGCGCTTCGGGGCGTTCCGCGCGGTGAGACGGTCACCTACGGTGAGCTGGCCGCGCTGGCCGGCCACCCGAACGCGCAGCGAGCGGCTGGAACCTTCTGCGCCCACAACCGCTTCCCGATCCTCGTGCCCTGTCACCGAGTCGTCGCGGCCGATGGGCTCGGGTCGTACGGATCGCGCGGCTCCGACTACAAGCGGCGCTTGCTCGCGCTCGAGGGCGTCCGGGCGTGAGCCTCTCGGAGGAGGTGCGCGCCGAGCTCGCGGCGATCGAGCCGCGCAAGGCCTGCTGCCGGTTGGCCGAGCTCTCGGCGCTCCTTCGAACGACGGGCAGTGTTCACCTCCGCGGCGGCGGGCGCGTGACGCTCCACCTCGAAGTCGCGAGTCCGGGCGTCGCGCGCCGGACGTTCTCGCTGCTGCGGGGCTTCGGCGTCCCCTGCGAGATCCGGAGCTTCCGCCAGCAGGCGTTCGACCGTGCGCGCCGCTTTCAGATCCACCTCGAGGACAACGCGCGGGCCCTCCAGGTGCTCAACGAGGCCGGCGTCCTCGACGCTCGCCTGGCGCCGCTCGAGGAGCCGCCTCGCCGGGTCGTCCGCCGCTCATGCTGCCGCGCCGCCTACCTGCGGGGTGCGCTCCTGGCTGCCGGGTCGGTCAGCGGGCCCCGCCGCGCCCACCTCGAGCTCCGCGCGTCGAGCCGCGAGGGGGCGAGGTTCCTCGCCGCGCTCGCGGGCGACGAGGGCTTCGCGCTCGGAATCGCCGAGCGCCGCGCGCACGCGCTCGCCTACGCGAAGGCAGCGGAGACGATCGCCGAGCTCCTCGCCTTCCTCGGGGCCCACGAGGCGGCGCTCCGGCTCGGCGAGAGCGCCGTGATCGGCGCGACCCGGGCGCGGGCGAACAGGCTCGCAAACGCGGACCACGCGAATCTCGCCCGGGTCAGCCGCGCGGCCGACGAGCAGCTTCGCGCCATTCGCCGCCTCGAGCAGGACGGCCGTCTCGACCAAGTGGGGGCCGAGCTCCGCGAGCTGGCCGACCTCCGCCGACGTCACCCGACGCTCTCGCTGCGAGAGCTTGCGGGCAGGTGCCGCCCGCCGGCGACGAAGGCCGCAGTCCAGCGCCGGCTGGCGAAGTTGCAGCGCCTCGCAGAGCGCTAGCCCTCCACGTGGGCGTGAGCGAGCGGGCCGGAGGGGAAGCTCCGAGGACGACCTCCCCCTCCGGTTGAACCACGCCCTGAACCACCGCGCCGGACGGGGTCTGAATCCGACGCCGGATGGGCACGGACCCGCTCGTCGTCCAGTATGACGGATCGAGTCCGACGTTCCAAACGGCCGAGCGGGACGAGGACGGCGGTATCCCGCGGCTAGAATCGCCGGCGAGGGGAAGCGTCAGGAAGGAGAGCGGATGAGCGTACGCGTGGGGATCAACGGCTTCGGTCGGATCGGCAGGAATCTCTTCCGCGCGGCCCTGAAGCGGGGTGCAGAGATCGAGTTCGTCGCTGTCAACGACCTCGGCGACGCGAAGACGATGGCCCATCTACTCAAGCACGACTCCGTCCTCGGCCACCTCGACGAGGACGTGAGCGCGAGCGACGGATCGATCCAGGTCGGCGACCTCGAGCTCCGTCTGCTCAACGAGCGCGACCCCGCGAGCCTTCCCTGGAAGGATCTCGGCGTCGAGGTCGTCGTCGAGTCGACCGGTCTCTTCACGAAACGCGACCAGGCGAAAGCCCATCTCGACGCCGGCGCCCAGAAGGTCGTAATCTCCGCGCCCGCGACCGACCCCGACGTGACGATCGTCCTCGGCGTGAACGACGACGCCTACGACAAGGAGGGCCACCGGATCATCTCGAACGCCTCGTGCACGACGAACTGCGTCGCGCCGCTCGCGAAGGTGCTGAACGACGCCTGGGGCATCGAGTCGGGCTTCATGACGACGATCCACGCGTACACGAACGACCAGAGCATCCTCGATCTGCCGCACCCGGATCTCCGCCGTGCGCGTGCGGCCGCAATCAACCTGATCCCGACGTCGACCGGCGCCGCGCGGGCGATCGGCCTGGTCATCCCCGAGCTGCAGGGAAAGGTGGACGGGATCGCCATCCGGGCGCCCGTCCCGGACGGCTCGATCGTCGACCTGACGGCGCACCTCGGCTCCGACGTCACGGCGGAGGAGGTCAACGCGAGGTTCGCCGACGAGGCGGACAGGGGTGCGTTCAAAGGCATCCTTCGCTTCTCGGACGAGCCGCTCGTCTCAACCGACGTCATCGGCAGCGACTACTCCTCGATCATGGACAGCGAGCTCACGATGGCGAACGGTCCCGAGGTGAAGGTGTTCGCCTGGTACGACAACGAGTGGGGTTACAGCTGCCGGCTGGTCGACCTGGTGCAACGGGTCCTGTGACTTCGGTGAGGGAGGGGGTCCGTGGGGCAGCCACGGGTTCCCCCGAGCCGAAGCGCCGTCTCTGAGCCCGTGCGGAAGCCGCGCTCCGTCCGCGAGGCGGATCTCACCGACAAGCGCGTCCTCGTCCGGCTCGATCTCAACGTGCCGCTCGACGACGGGCGCGTCGCCGACGACACGCGCATCCGCGCAGCGCTTCCCACACTCGACTTCCTGCTCCGGAGCGAAGCGCGCCAGCTGGTCCTCAGCTCCCACCTCGGCCGCCCGGAGGGCAAGCCCGACCCGCGCTACTCGCTCAGGCCCGTCGCGGTACGGCTCGCCGAGCTCGTGGGCCGAGGCGTCGCGTTCGACGATCCGCACGCGCCGCTCACACTGCTCGAGAACACGCGCTTCCCCCCCGGGGAGACGGCGAACGACCCTGCCTACGCCCGCGAGCTGGCGGCCCTCGCGGACCTCTACGTCAACGACGCGTTCGGCTCCTCACACAGGGCGCACGCCTCGACCGAGGGCGTCGCTCACCTCCTGCCCGCGTACGCGGGGCTCCTGCTCGAGCGGGAGCTTGCCGAGCTCGGGACGCTCCTCGACTCGCCCGAACCGCCCTTCGTCGCGATCGTCGGGGGCGCGAAGGTCGAAGACAAGATCGGTGTGCTCCGCTCGCTCGCCTCGCGGGCCGAGACGGTCCTCGTCGGTGGCAAGATGGCAGAGGAGCTTCGAGCGGGGAGCCCGCTCGACGCGGGCGGGGCGGACGTCGAGCTCCCGGTCGACGTGGTGGCGGCGGCGGCCTTCGAGCCCGACGCAGAGGCGCGCGTGACCCCCTGGGACGACGTTCCCGACGACTGGCTCGGGCTCGACATCGGCCCCGAGACGCGCGATCGGTTCGCCGAGCGGATCGGTGCTGCACGAACCGTCTTCTGGAACGGGCCGATGGGGGTCTTCGAGTGGCGGCGCTTCGCGGGCGGCACGCGGGCGGTGGCCGAGGCCGTGGCGGCGGCCGACGGGCGGACGGTCGTCGGCGGCGGCGACTCGGTGCGCGCGGTCGAGGAGCTCGGTCTGGCCGAGCAGATCGACTGGATCTCGACCGGCGGCGGGGCCTCGCTCGAGCTCCTCGAGGGCAAGGAGCTTCCTGGGATCGCGGCGATTCCCGAGGCGTGACGATGCGCAAACCGGCACACTCCCGCGCACCACGGGTCAAGATTCCCGCGGTAGGCTGAAACCGGAGGGAGGCCCGCGGCGGCCCCGAGCTCGATGCTGATCGCCGGCAACTGGAAGATGTTCAAGGGGCCGCGGGAGACGGCCGAGTTCTGCGCTCGCTTCGACCCGCCTCCTGGCGTCGACGTCGTCCTCTGCCCGCCATTCGTGTCGCTCCAGGCGGGGCTCGCGAGCCGACTGACCGTCTACGCCCAGAACGTCCACTGGGACGCCGAGGGCGCCTTCACCGGTGAGGTCTCGGCCGAGATGCTGCTGGAGCTCGGCGTCAGCGGTGCGATCGTCGGGCACTCGGAGCGGCGTCGGTACTTCGGCGAGACCGACGAGACGACTGCACGCCGTGCCGCGCACGCACTCGAAACCGGGCTGCGCGTGATCGCCTGCGTCGGGGAGACGGAAGCCGAGCGCGACGCGGGTCGTACGGAGGAGGTGCTGGCCCGCCAGGTCGAGGTGCTCGAGCCGCACGAGCGGCTCATCGTCGCCTACGAGCCCGTGTGGGCGATCGGCACCGGAAAGACCGCAACCCCGGCGCAGGCGCAGCAGGCACACGCCTTCATCAAGGGCCTCATCGACGCCCGCGTCCTCTACGGCGGCTCCGTCAAGCCCGAGAACGCCGAAGAGCTGCTCGCCGAGCCCGACGTGAACGGGGCACTCGTCGGCGGAGCATCGCTCGACGTGGATGCATTCACGGAGATTTGCCGGACGGCGACCCGTATCCCGTCGTAGCGCTCGTCGTCCTCGACGGCTGGGGCTGTGCTCCGCCGGGGCCCGGAAACGCGGTCGCCCAGGCCGAGACTCCGGTCTTCGACGCCCTCTGGGCGCGCTGCCCGCACACCACGCTCTCCGCTTCCGGGGAGGCCGTCGGCCTGCCGGAGGGTCAGATGGGCAACTCGGAGGTGGGCCACCTCACGATCGGCGCGGGCCGCGTCGTCCCTCAGGATCTCGTGCGCATCAACCGCGCCATCGAACGCGGGGACTTCTTCACCAACGAGGCGCTGACCGCGGCTTTCCGGCGCGCGCGTGACCGGGGCGCGAACGTCCACCTGCTCGGGCTCGTTTCCTACGGCGGTGTCCATTCGCACATCGATCACCTTCGTGCCCTCCTCGAGCTGGCGCGGCGGGAGGGCATGGCGGAGCGGACCTACGTCCATGCGTTCACGGACGGCCGCGACGTCTCGCCCCGCGCTGCCGCGAGCGACCTCGCCGAGCTCGTCGCCGAGGGCGCACGGATCGTGACGATCTCGGGCCGCTACTACGCGATGGATCGCGACAAGCACTGGGAGCGGACCGAGCGCGCGCTCGCGGCGATCGTCCGCGGCGAGGGCGCAACCGCCGACGACCCGGTCGCGGGAGTGCGGGCGAGCTACGACGCCGGGGTCACGGACGAGTTCGTCGAGCCGGTTGTGCTGCCCGGACCCCGCCTCGATGCACGTGACGCGGCGATCTTCTTCAACTTCCGTCCCGACCGGGCCCGACAGCTGACCGAGAAGCTCCTTGACACCGGCTACGACCTGACGACGATGACCCGCTACCGCGAGGACTTCGATTGCCCGGTCGCGTTCCCGGAGCAGCACGTCGAGGCTGCGATAGCGGAGGTCCTGGCCGAGCGCGGCATTCGCCAGCTGCACGTGGCCGAGACCGAGAAGTACGCGCACGTCACCTACTTCTTCAACGGCGGCAACGAGCGGGAGTGGGAGGGGGAGACGCGCATTCTCGTCCCCTCGCCGAGGGACGTGGCGACGTACGACGAGAAGCCCGAGATGTCCGCACCGGAGGTCACGCGCCGCTTCTGCGACGAGATCGGGGACGGCTACCGCTTCGCGATCGTCAACTTCGCCAACCCGGACATGGTCGGCCATACGGGGGTCATCCCCGCGGTCGTGCGCGCGGTCGAGACCGTGGATGCGTGCCTTGGCCGGATCGTCGAGGCGGTGGAGGCCCTCGGGGGCGTCTGCGTCGTGACCGCCGACCACGGAAACGCCGAGCAGATGCTCGAGGAGGACGGCGCGAGCCCGCACACGGCGCACACGACGAACCCCGTCCCGCTCGTCGTCACCGCGCCGACAGGACGCCTCGCAGAGGGCGGCACGCTCGCCGACCTCGTCCCCACCTGCCTCGCGCTCCTCGGCGTGCCGGCCGCGCCCGAGATGTCGGGCAGGAATCTTCATCAGCCCGGCTAATGGCGCCTCTATACTTCGCGGACAGCGGTTCGCGGACTCGCCCGGTGCCTCTGCCACAACCAGAACACTTTCTCCTGCGCCAGGCCCAGCGCGGAGACGAGCACGCCTTCTCCGAGCTCGTGCGCACCTACGAGGTTCCGGTCTTCAACTACGTCTTTCGCATGGTGGGCGACCGGTCGCTCGCCGAGGACCTGACGCAGGACATCTTCCTGCGCCTCTTCCAGGGCCTTCCCGGCTTCTCGCTCCGCTGCCGCTTCACGACCTGGCTCTTCCAGGTGGCGAAGAACCGCGTGCTCGACGAGCTCCGCGCACGCGAGCGGCGGCCGCAGAGCCCGCTCGCGCTCGACGAGATGCCGCAGCTCGACGTCGTGGACGCGCCGCTCGAGCGCGTGGAGGCGATCGACGCCGTCTGGCGGGCCGTCGGCGAGCTCAACCCGGATCTGCGGATGGCGCTCCTCATGCGCGACGTCGTCCGGCCCTCGTACATGGAGATCGCCGACTCGCTCGAGATCACCCTCGCCACGGTCAAGTGGCGGATCTACAAGGGGCGCGAGGATGTCCAGCTCGCGCTCGCCCGCGAGGGCATCCTCGTCTCCGAGGACGACGCGGCCTCTCTCTAGGCGCGCGTCTCGTCCGCCGGCCAGATCACGCTCGCCTTGTAGGACAAGTCCGCCGTGCGGGTCTCGAACGTGAAGTAGCCGAGCGTGATCTCGGGCCCGTCGAAACGCGAGGCTGTGATCGCCCCGTGCCCGCCCTGGTTGCGGACAACCCGCTCGACGGTCTCGCTCCCGTCCACCGTCCGCTCCCCGACGACCGAGCCGAGCAGCTCGCAGGCGCGCGCGTTCGCGGCAACGTACCGCCGGTCCTCGTCCCAGACGAGAATCCCGACGGAGGCCGACGCGGCCGCCTCGGCGAGCAGCATGAGCTGGACCTCTTCGTTCGCCAGCCCCCGCGCATCGCCGGCCGCCATGCGCTGACCGTAACGCATTTTGGCCCACGTTCGAGCAGGTTTTTTGTGACTACGACCCGCGAGTGTGGTCCCGGATCCACTGCTCGAGGTTGCGCGCCTGCTGGGCCGGGTCCTGAGCAGCCGGAACCCCGGCGACGGGTTGTGTCGGCGTGGGCGTCCTGGCCCCGCCGCCGCGCGAGACGAGCGCGAAGCCGACCGCGATCAGCGCGGCCAGCGCGGCTGCGATCAGGAGGCCCCGCGTCGAGAGCCAGCGCGTTCGGTAGATCGGCCCGAGCGGGAGCGTGAGGGCCTCGGAAGGAGGCCGGCGCGGCTTCGGAAGCGGGACGGTGAGCTCCTCGGACGGCCGCGTCCGCAGATCGGCCG
>Ga0066709_100002681_pt1 | contig 13152 bp, 10 predicted proteins | sample GraSoiAngelo_158_FD_79665 | JGI IMG/M metagenome (GOLD analysis project Ga0066709, IMG submission 79665) | Grasslands soil microbial communities from the Angelo Coastal Reserve, California, USA - 14_1009_16_30cm | ecosystem: Environmental > Terrestrial > Soil > Grasslands | place: USA... | reverse complement strand
TTGGCGCCGGCCTCGCTGTACCAGCAGGCGATGGCTCCGCCCCGTAGTGAGACCGCGGGGCGCATGCAAATCTCCTGCGATATTTCGACGGGAGCTCCGCCATCAATGGGCGTCTTCCAAATGTGGAAGCCTCCTCCCGGAGCCGGGCGATGGAAGATGACCCAATGGCCGTCCGCGGAAGCTTGCGGCCAGTTGCTGTCAATCTTGGAGTCGACCGTCACGGGACGCTGATTGCCGCCCTCGGTTTCCATTCTCCATATGTTCCAAGTGCCCGTGCGATTGGTGTGAAACAGAATGTACCGGCCATCAGGCGTTGAAGCGGCCGCATAATTTCTGCGCGAGCCAGACGTCAACTGCTTTGGAGCGGAGCCGTCGGCCTCACGCATCCAGAGATCCACGGTATCGCTGGCATCCGCGGAGTACATGACTTTCCCATCGCGTGTCCAGGCCAGATCGTAATACCGGCCCGCTCCGGGTGTGAGCTGCTGTGCCGACTTAGTGTCGCCCTTGGAGGCGAACCAGATGCTCGTGAGAACTTGGAATTGCCGGGTGGTCAGTTGACGCGAATCCCCGGCGATGCTCAAACCAATGTAATCGTTCAGATCGTTGGTGACCTTATGAGGCTTTCCGCCGCGCGCCGGTACGGCCCAGATTTGCTGGAAGGTGGATTCCGGATCCTGGCCGATCACCAGGAGAGTGGAGCCGTTGGGCAGCCACACCATCCTCTCGATGAACTGCCAGCGTTGGGATGGCAGCGGCTTCTGGGCGCCGGTCTGCACATCAATATTCGCCAGAGTCGTGTATCTTCCGCGCTCGTCGGCGTCTTCGTAGGCGACCGTGATCACATCGCCGTCCGGCCGCCAGGCGGGCGCAGAAGCGTACCCAAACTTGGCGGGATGGTTGCGCGATGATAAGGTGCGCTCTCCGCTGGCATCCAGGCTGGCAATTACCAGATCGTCGCGCGCTTCGGCCCGCCTGTTCCGCAGGAAGGCCACCTGCTTCCCATCGGGTGAAAGCGTGACGGCACTTTGTACGTCGGTGATCAGTTTTCTTTGGGGGCCGCCAAATACCGGCACCTGGTACAGCGTGCCGTGCTCGAAATTATTCCTTTCGTGCGCGGAGTAGTAAAGATAGGCGCCATCATGTGAGAACGTCAGCCCGCCGTATACGAAATTAGCTGGCGGGACGACGTTCACACTGGCCGCGTTGGCCACCTGGCGGATCCAGATGCCCTGGTTTCCCCCCTCAACCAGCGTATAGGCCACGTACTTGCCGTCGGGCGAAATGCTGGCGCTGATCGCGTTGCCATTTGTCCTGAGCTTAACGATCTTGAGCTCCTGGAACGGCGGTCCGTTGCGGGAAGTGACGAATTTCCCAATCGTGGCCAGAGCAATTACCGCGGCCAGAACTCCTATGGCCAAAGCCGTAATGCGGCTTCCGCGCGGCCGGACCTCACCCATCCCGGACGTTTGAGTCACCGCCTGTCCAGGAACTGTCACTGGCGTGATTTCGCGCAGGTGGCCGGATGCCGTCTCGGCGCCGCCCAGTCCGATGCGCTGCTCCAACTCCTTGAACCTGGGGTGCTGGCGCACATGCGCCAGACGGTGCTCGGTGGCCATCCACACCAGCCACCAGTCTCCACTTTCGTATGCCTTCTCGAGCCAGTCGAGCGCGACTTCCGTTTCGCCCAGCACGGCGTACGTCACCGCGAAATAGAAGGGAGAAACGTAGCGCGTCTCGGACAGTTCGATCATCCGCGCGATAATCGCCCGCGCTTCCGATGGACGGCCGGCGGCCGCGAGCGAGCTCGCCATCGTCCAGAGCACTAGCGGGTTGTCCGGTGAAAGCGCGAGCGCCCTTTCAGCGGCGTCGACGGCCTCGCTGTGCATGCGCTTCTGGATGTAAAACCATGCAAAGCCCTGCTGCACCATGAACTGCCGTGAATCGGTGCGGGCGGTTCGTTGCAGCTCCTCAATGCCCCTGTCGAAGAGCCCCGCGTTGTAATAAACGAACGCCGCGGTCACGCTGAGAACAGGCGACAGAGGATTCAACCTCTGGGCACGCTCGATGCGCTCGATAGCTTCGTCATGCCGTCCTCGCGTACTGGCCAGGTAGGAGTACCACTGGTGAGCCGTCGCATAGTCCGGGTTCAACTGGATGGCTCGTTCGAAGCCGCGCTCGGCGGCATTCCAATCCCGGTCGAGGGCCCAGGTCGCGAACGCCAATGAGTTATGAGCTTCCGCGAGCGTTGGATCGAGCTTCAGAGCTTTGAGCGCCGCATCCTTCGCGGAGGCGAAACACTCCGACGGCGGCAGCATGTTCCAAACGCCCAGCCAGTTGTAGTAGTCGGCGATGCCGGACTGCGCGAGGGCGAAATGGGGATCGAGCGCCAGGGCCTCGCTAAAAGCCAGCAACGCCTTGGAGAGACCTTCCTCAGTGGACGAACTCCAGTAATAACGGCCTTTCAGATAAAGCTGATAGGCCTGCGCGTTATCGGTGCCGCGCTTGTGCAGCAGGTCCCGCTCTTCCTCTGTGAGCCGGTGGACGATGGCCTGCGCCAGCTGTTCCGAGAGTGAGTCCTCGATGTTCAGAATGTCGTTGAACTTTTCGTCGAATTTGGCGGCCCAGAGCGGTGCGCCGTCACGTCCACGCACCAGTTGGACCGTGACGCGGATGCGGTCGCCGGCGCGCCGGATGCGCCCGTCGAGAATGTAGTGAACATCCAGCGCGCGCGCGGCCGCGATCAGATCATGGTCGCCTTGCGCGTACCGGAGCACGGAGCTGGTGGGCCGCACGACCATGCGCCGGATATTGCTCAGCCTGGTGATCAGCGCATCCGCCATACCGACGCCCAGATACTCGTCGCTCTTGTCGGCGGCGCCAAGCGGCTGAAAAGGCAGCACCGCAATACTCTTCGGTCCGGTGGATCGGTCAGCCTCCTGACCGGTCGGCACTCCCTGGGTTGAATACGGCGTGGCTGAAACCGGTTGTCCTGCGAGATGCCGGCGCACATCCACTGCCAGATCCCCGACCGACAGGTAGCGCTCGCCGGGGTCTTCCCGCAAGACCTTGCCGAGAATGTTCTCGAGTCCGCCGTCGAGTATGGCGGAAGAGACATATGCGCTTCCACCCGCGCCATAACGCTCCGGGCGGCGGCCGGTAAGCACCTCATAGAGCAGCACTCCGAGGGAGTACACATCGCTCGCCGCAGTCGCCGGCTCGCCGCGCAATTGCTCAGGGCTGGCGTAAGCCGGGGTCATCATGCGAAACCCGGCGGTGGTTGGTTCCGCAGAATGGGCTGGAACATCCGGATCGAGCAGTTTCGCGATGCCGAAATCCAGCAGCTTGGGCGCGCCATCGGGGGTGACCAGAATGTTGCCGGGCTTGAGGTCGCGATGGATCACCTGATGGTCGTGGGCGTAAGCTACCGCCTCGCATACTTTTTCGAAAAGCTTGAGGCGCTCCGCGACCGGCAGTTGGCTGTCCTCGCAATAGCGGTGAATCGGCTTGCCGTCCACGTACTCCATGACGAAATATGGCAGGCCATCTTCGGTGGTGCCGCCATCCAGCAGGCGGGCGATGTACGCGTGATCGAGATTGGCGAGGATCTGCCGCTCGTTGCGAAAACGGCGGACAATGAAGTCGATCTCCAAGCCGCGCCGGATCAGCTTGATGGCTACGCGCCGTTCGAACTCATCGTCAGCGCGCACTGACAGATATACCGAACCCATGCCGCCGCGGCCGATTTCTTTCACCGTGCGGTAGGAGCCGATGCGCCGTCCGATATCGGCGTCTTCCCCGTCGTCGCCGGGGTCCGGAAAGCACGTATCCGTACTCACCGCCGGCTTCTCGATGAATTCGCCGGCTTCCTGATGCGAAGCCAGCAGCGACTCTACTTCGCGCCGCAGGCCCTGGTCTCCCCGGCAAACGTCATCCAGAAATGCCGCGCGCTTGCCGGCGTCCTGCTCGAGCGCCGACGCGAAAAGTTCCTTAACTTCTTTCCAGCGCTCCGAAGTCATGGCCGGTGAGCCCTGGCGCTGAGTTCCCGGTAGAGCCATGCCTTGGCCACTGCCCATTCGCGTTTCACTGTGGCCGGCGAGACGCCAAGCACCTCCGCGCTTTCCTCGATGGAGAGTCCGGCGAAAAATCGCAGCTCCACAAGCTTTCCCTGTTTCGGGTCGAGCTTGGCCAGGTCATCGAGCGCATCGTCGAGCGCCACCAGATCGAAATCGCGACGATCCAGTGCGCCTAGCGCTTCATCCAGCGATAGTTTGACGGCACCATCGCCACGATTGGCGGCTTGGCGATTGCGCGCATGGTCGATCGGGATCCGCCGGATCATCTCCGCGGCAATACCGAAGAACTGGGCGCGGTTCTGCCAGTGCACATGACTTTGATCGATCAAACGCAGCCAGACTTCGGGCACCAGAGCGGTACTCTGCAACGTATGCTCCCGGCGTTCTCGCCGTAAGTACCGTGCTGCCAGGCGTTTCAGCTCCTGGTAAACCAGTGGCGTGAGTTTTTCCAGAGCCTGACGGTCTCCGTTGCCCCAGTCCACCAGCAACTGCGTGACAGCCTGTGGTGACGTGCTCAAGTTGTAAGGTCCTCTTACTCGGTTGGTTACGAGAATTATAGCCCACGCCACATTCGTTAAAACATACGGGTAAAAGGTGCGCTTCGTTGAGCCATTTTTCACTGCCAGGCCGCGTTACTACTTGAGCGCCAACAAGGCTGGAGGATTTCAATGGTTAAGAATTGGCTCAGAACGTGGCTCAATGTTTTTGGTTTTCTCATTGCGGCGGTCGCCGTGATCGCGGTCGGTGGCTTCAGCTATCTGTATCTGCGCAAGCCAGCCATGGCGCCGCCAGCGGATGTCAAGGTGGAGATCACGCCGCCGCGATTAGCCCGCGGCAAGTATCTCTTCAACCTCGCCGACTGCGACGCGTGTCATTCCCAGCGTGACTTTTCCCGCTTCAACGGTCCCGTGATCGCCAGCGGCCGCGGCAGAGGCAATGTCTTCCCGCCGGAGCTGGGGTTGCCGGGCGTGGTCGCCCCGCGCAATATCACGCCGGATACGGAAAACCGGCATCGGCAACTGGACCGACGGTGAAAAGATCCGCGCCATTCGCGAAGGCATCAGCCGCGACGGCACCGCGTTGTTCCAGATGATGGGCTACGAGCGTTTTCGCCACATGAGTGATGAGGATGTTTACAGCCTGGTGGCATACCTGAACACGCTCGACGCGGTGAAGAACCCCGTGCCGCGCAGCCAGATCGCGTTTCCGGTGTCCCTGCTCATGAAGAGCGTGCCGCAACCAGCGGGCCATGTGGCCGAGCCCGATCGGACCAACAAAGTAAAGTACGGCGAGTACTTGGTGACCCTGGCCGGTTGTATGGAGTGCCACACGCCTGCAAAGAAGGGCACGCCGCTTCCGGGCCTGACCTTGGCTGGCGGGGAGAAGTTCGCATTTCCAGGTGGCATGACCGTGGTGAGCGCCAACATCACGCCGGACCTGCAAACGGGAATCGGTCGCTGGAGCGAGCAGAATTTTCTCGACCGCTTCTATCAGTAATCAGTACAAGGAATACGTCGAGAAAGGTTCGCCTGTCGTCGGGCCCGAGAGCTTCACGCTAATGCCCTGGCTGAACTTTGCGCAGCTGGAGCCGGAAGACTTAAAGGCGATTTATGCCTTCCTCCGGACGCAAAAATCGGTTTACCACGTGGTGGATTCGCATCCGGTGTCGCAGGCGCAGGATCAGCAGCAAAAGCCGCGCGGCTAGCAGAAGCCGCTCCGGTTGGATGCATAACATCGCATCGCACCGACGGGGAACTAGTCCTGCCTGCTTTTCGTACTGTTTGAGCAGCATGGCTGTATTCTGGTTTGATCTCTCGATCGGTATGGTCACCGCGTTGGCCAGGCGACCGCGCGCGCCGTTTCGATTTACGATGGGCCGGGCGTGACCGACCTGCTCGAGCAAGCCATCACTCTTTGGAACGAAAGCCCGGTCTCGCTGCCCCAGTTCGAACGCGTTTTCACGGCGGACGAGCAGGCGGTGCGGGAGGCGCAACTGGACCGGTTCCTCGCAGGCATCGAAGTCGAATTGCGCAGCGTGCCACGCACCAGGAGCGAGCGGCAGGCTGCGCGCGAGCGCATCACGGCGGTCTTCGCGTGCTTTGCCAGGACCGGTCTCGATCTGGAGGACCGGCATCTGGAGTTGCTGCTGGGCGGCGGCTTCTCCACCATCGGCACGGATCTGGCGAAGTGCGCACGGCGCTTCGATCCGGCTGTCCGCACCGCCGACATTCTCCAGGCGAGCCGAAATGCATGGACCGCGTGCGCGCTGCAGGTGCTGCTCGGCCGGCGAATGCAACTGACGCCCTCGATTTTCGCCTACAGCATGTTGTATCCGTACAGTGACAATTATCTGGACGATCCGTCGGTGTCTAGCGAAGCCAAGCTGGGTTTCAGCGCGCGGTTCGGCCGGCGTCTGGCGGGAGACGCGGTGGCTCCCGCGAACCCTCTCGAAGCCACGATATGGCGGCTGGTCGAACGGATCGAAGAGCAGTATAGCCGTGCAGGTTGGCCCGATGTTTTCCGCAGCCTGCTCGATATCCATCGCGCGCAGAACAACAGCATCCACCTCCTCGGCCGTGGCCCGGACTCGCAGCCAGTCGACGTAGTGAGACTCAGCTTCGACAAGGGCGGCGCCTCCGTCCTGACGGACGGGTATCTGGCTGCCGGATCCCTGACCCCCGAAGAGGCGCAATGCGTGTTCTGCTGGGGAGTGTTTCTGCAATTGGCAGACGATCTGCAAGACGTGCGGCAGGACTGCCAGGATGGCATGCTCACGGCCTTCTCGGAGATTGCAGGACGCGAGCCTTTGGATGGGCGAACCGGTCGAACTCTACAGTTTGCCCAAACGGTGATGGCCTCAATGGATCGCTTACCCGGCCGAAACTGCCGCGAGCTCAGAGAGCTGATCGAAAGAAGTTCGCGGTCTATGCTGATCCGCGCCGCAGGCGAGACACCCGACCTCTACACGCGCGATTACCTGGCCGAATTAGAAACTCACTCGCCATTTCGCTTTACGTTCTTGAACGACCGGCGCAAACGGCTGGAGAGCCGCAAGGGGATTTTGCATCGCTTGTTTGAGGCGCTCCTCGCGGGCGATGAGGACGAGCCTGCATTCCCCTTGCTCCCCAGTTCCTTGATGCCGCGGTTTTGAGCGCCGCCATGCGGCCTTTCGCGTCGCTCGGGCATGGCTGGGCCGTAATGTTGAGCAGTAATGTGGAGGCCCTATGATATCGTAATTTACCATGATGGCACGCCAGTCTGTTTCCCGCCGCTCTCTTCTGGCCCTCGCCGCGATAGCTCCGCTGGCCTCCACTGCGCAGCGTAAGCGTATTCTCGTCGGCCTGGAACTTTACTCTGTCCGCGAAGAACTGAAACAAGACTTGATGGGCACGGTTCGGGCCGTTGCCAAGATGGGCTACGAAGTCGTCGAATTCTATGCGCCATACTTCCGCTGGACAGATGCTTATGCCAAGGATTTGAGAAAGCTGCTGGACGATCTCGGCATCCGCTGCCTCTCCACGCACAACGATTCACAATCCTTCACACCCGAAAATCTTCCGCGCGCAATAGAACTCAACCAGCTCCGCGGTAGCAAGTTCAGCGTGATGGCCAGCGCTGGGAGGGTGCAGGGCCTGGACGGTTGGAAGGGCGTCGCCGAGCGCCTCAACGAGGCGGCCGAGAAACTCAAGCCTCAAGGTCTGCGCACCGGGTACCACAATCACGCTGCGGAGTTCCGGCCCGTGGACGGGCGGCGGCCTATTGAAATCATTGCCGAGAACACCGGCAAAGAAGTTGTGTTGCAGTTCGACGTCGGCACCTGCATCGAAGCTGGCCCGGATCCGGTTGCCTGGATCGACAAGAATCCCGGCCGGATCGTATCCATGCACTGCAAAGACTGGTCACCTGAACCCGGCAAGGGCTACAAGGTTTTGTTCGGCGAAGGCGTGGCTCTCTGGAAGAAGATCTTCGAGGCCGCGGAGACGACCGGTGGCATCGAATACTACTTGATCGAGCAGGAAGGCAGCGACTACCCGCCGCTCGAAACCGTGGAACGCTGCCTCGGCACCTTCCGGAAACTGCACACGTCGTAGAAAGCTTCGGGAAACGTGCCCGCATTGCCAAGCGACAATCAGGCTTCTATCGGCCCGACCTATATATGTATTTTACATCATATGGTCTATATATCATATTATAGACCTGAGCTGGGTTGTTGAGATCAGCGACGAGCTTGAGCCGGAGTTCGACGAACTGCGCGAGGACGTGCGGACGGAAATTCTGGCGTTGACTCGCCTTCTCCAGCAATTCGGGCGGGCCCGCCTAGATACGCTGAATGGCTCCCGCCACGCGCATATCCGTTAAGGAGCTGCGGTTCAGCGCGGCCGATGGAGAGTGGAGGGTGGCCTTCGCCTTCGATACAAAGCGCAAGGCGATCCTCCTAGTTGCAGGCAATAAATCAGGCGTCGGCGAAAAGCGGTTCTACCGCGAGCTGATCCGCAAGGCTGATGACCGTTTCGACGCTCATCTGGCCCGGCTGAAGAACGAAAGGAAGTAACCATGCCCACGAATGTGGATGACATCATCAGAAAGCTGAGCCCCGCCCAACGCAAGAAGGTCGAGGCGCGCGCCGCTCAGTTGATCGCGGAGGAGATGACGCTGCGCGAGCTCCGGCACGCGCGCAAGCTCACGCAGGTCCGGATCGCCAAAGCCCTGGGGATCACCCAGGACAGCGTTTCGCGCCTCGAAAAGCGCAGCGACCTGTTGCTCTCCACGCTTCGGAAGACTGTCGAGGCCATGGGCGGAAATCTGTCGCTTATCGCCGAATTTCCCGACCGCGCGCCAGTTGTCCTGTCCGGCATTGCCGGAGACGATCCGGGGCCTAGGGCCACTGGTCGAAGAAACGCGCTCACCCACGGCTAGCGAGGTAGATCCTTTCCCCATCGCGCTTCGAGCGCCAGAGCGGCCGCGCCGATCACGCCGGACGGGTCTACGAGCTTGGATCGCACTACGGGAACGTCACGCCGCAGCAGACAGCGTGCGCGCCAGCCAACGTCTTTCCGCAACGGTTCGAGCAGCAGCGCGTCGCTTGCCGCGGAAATCTGCCCGCCTAGGATGATCACTTCCGGGTCCAACACATGCGCCAGGCTGGCGAGCGCAGCGCCCAGCACCTTGGTTGCTCTCTGGACGATGTCGCGCGCGACGGCATCGCCCTGCTGCGCGAGTTCGAAAACCTCGGCGCAAGTTGGCGCCTTCGGTTGGCAGGCGGCCAGACGCGTTTCCACACCACGATGTAGTGCGGCGAACGCATCGCTCTCGATCGTGCGTGCCGAAAACAAAGTTTCGAGGCACCCACGGTTGCCGCAGACGCAGAGAGGCCCATCGGGGTCCATCGTCAGATGCCCGATGTGCCCGGCCGCGCCGGATGCGCCACGCAGAATCCTTCCATCGGCGAGAACGCCACCGCCCACCCCAGTCCCTAGCGTGAGCATCACCACGTCCCGGCATTCCCGCGCGACGCCCCAGGCTACCTCTCCCGCCAGCGCCACCCGCGCATCGTTATCAGCGGTAATCGGGATGCCCGTTGGCAGCACCGGAGCTACGATCTCCGCGAGCAACTCGCCTTCGAGATAGTGCACGGTCCCAGGCAAAACTTCCACGCGCGTGGTTTGCGGGTTGATGATTCCCTTGCAGCCGATCCCCAGGGCGCCGATGGCGACCGGCGGCGTCAGCAATTCACTCAGCAGTCCGCGCACAGCTTGCCGGAAATCCTCCAGCGACGCGGGCGTGTTCACGCGACGGCTCTGAATGATCGTGCCCGATTCATCCACGCACGCCGCCTTGATCTGGGTGCCTCCGATATCTAGCCCCAACAGCACTCCCGTCTCCTGTTTCGCTCCGCCCATGTCCACCTTTCGAAAACACAAGAATACTCCCGTTGCCGGGCCGTTTCTGATATAGGTAGTGATTTCATGACGGCCGCGGGAACTTATTTCGAAAAAACAATCGCACTATTGGGAGAAGTGAGAGATCGCGAACTGGACGTGATCCAGCAGGCGGCGGAAGTGTGCGCGTCCCGCATCGCGCAGGGCGGCCTGGTATTTCTATTCGGGAACGGCCACTCACGGATGATGTGCGAGGAGATGACGCCGCGGCAGGGATGCTTCCCGGGCTTCGTGGCGCTGGTTGAATTGGCGCTATCGAACCACGCGGACATCGTGGGCGCCAACGGCCTGCGCGCGCCGCTTTACCTGGAGAAGTATGAGGGCTATGCCGAAGAAATTCTGAAGAGTTTCCACTTCGGCCCGCATGATGCGTTTATCGTCATTTCGACTAGCGGCATCCGTCCGGTAGTGGTGGAAATGGCGGCCGGCGCAAAGCGGCGCGGCATGCCGGTCATTGCGATCGTGTCGCGCCAGCACTCGGAACGAGTAGCGGCGGCGCACTCTTCGGGAAAAAAGTTGATCGATTTGGCCGACATTGTCATTGATAATCACTGCCCGCCGGGAGATTGCGTGCTGGAAATCGAAGGCCTCGACTGGCGCACCGGTCCGGCTTCGACTGTGACCGGCGGAATGATCATCAACATGCTGCGGTGCGAAGTCGCCACGCGGCTGGTGGCACGCGGATTGAAACCGGTGCTGTTACCGAGCCATCAGTTTACGGGCAATACCGAAGCATCGGAGCAGCTGGAGCGGTTTTACGAAGCCTACCGGAAAAGCCTCCGGCATTTATATGAGTGATGTTTCGATCGCGTTTCTCGGTTCCGGTTTCGTCGCCGAGTTCTACATGCAGGGTCTCGCCAACGTGCCTGGGCACAAGGTTGTGGCGAACTACTCGCAGGGTGAAGAGCGTGCGCGGCAGTTTGCCCGTCGCTGGTCCATCGCGGAATCGACGACGGATTTGAAAAAACTGATCGGCCGCCGCGATATCGACCTGTACATCATCGCGCTCCCAAATCAGGTTCACCTGCCGGTCTCGCTCGAGCTGTCCCGCGCCGGAAAGAATCAGGTGTGCACGAAACCGCTCGGCCGCACGCACGAGGAAGCCAAAGCCATGTGGGAGGCTGCCGCACGGTCGGGCGCCCTTCACGGCTACGCCGAAACGGAAGTCTTCGCGCCGTGCGTGGTGAAAGCGCGGCTGATGATCGAGCAAGGCGGTGTCGGCCGCGTGCTTTGGGTACGCTCGCGGGAATCACACAGCGGGCCGCACAGTCCGCATTTCTGGGACATCGAGAAAACCGGCGGCGGCGCCATGAACGACTTGGGCTGTCATTGCATCGAAGCCGCTCGCTATTTCTTCGGGAAGGAGGACCGCATCGTCGAAGTGATGGCATGGGGGGCCTGCCTGGTTCACAAAGAAAAAACCAAAGGCGAGGACAACGCGCTGCTGGTACTGAAATTTGCGAGCGGCGGCATCGGCCACTGTGAAATGTCGTGGTCGACCAAGGGCGGTCTCGATCTGCGCAACGAGATCCACGGTTCCGACGGATCTCTGTTCACGGACGTGACCCGGGGGACGCCGATCGGGGCGTTTACAACCGCTTCGGCCGGCTACGTCGTGGAGAAGGCGGATATCGATTTCGGCTGGACGCGCCCGCTGCCTGAAGAAGCCTTCGCCTACGGGTATCAGGCCGAAATGCGCCACTTCGTCGAGTGCGCGTGCGATCACGCAACGCCGCGCGAGACGTACGAAGACGGCTACGTAGTGAACTGCATTCTGGACGCGGGTTATGAATCGATGCGATCCGGCAAGTGGGTCGGGGTCGAATACTGAGCACGTGGCACAGGCATTCTTGCGTGTGCGCTTTTCATTTATGGGCAAGGTACTCCTCATCACCGGAACCACGGGCATCGCGGAAGCCACCGCACTCCGCGCGGCGCAGCAGGGAGACTCGGTTTTTGTAATCGGCCGCGACGAGTCCCATTGCCTGGCCCTGGTCGCGCGCCTGCCGGACTCCGGCTATTACGCCTGCGACCTGCGTGACGAGCGCGGCGTCGAGCAAGCGCTGGCGGCCTGTCTCAAAAAGTTCGGCGGTGTGGATGCGGTCTTCAACGTTGCGGGCATCAGTGGACGCAAGCTTGGCGATGGCCCCTTGCACGAGTGTACGGGCGAGGGCTGGGATGTCACACTCGATACCAACGTCAAGAGTATGTTTCTGGTTTGCCGCGACGCCTTGCGATACTGGCTGGGCGCCGGCCGGCCGGGAACCGTCTTGAACATGTCGAGCGTGCTGGCCTTCTCGCCCGAAGCGCAGCATTTTGCCACCCACGCTTATGCCGCCAGCAAGGGCGCCATCATCTCGATGAGCCGCGCCATGGCGGCCTACTACGCGCCGCACAAGGTCAGGGTCAACGTGATCGCACCAGCGCTGGTGCGGACCCCTATGAGCGCGCGCGCGCAGTCGGATGCAGAACTCCTCGAATTCATCTCACACAAGCAACCGTTGAGCGGCGGCATGCTCGATGCCGGTGATGTGGCGGAGACGGCGCTGTTTCTGCTGGGCGAACAGTCACGTCACATCACCGGGCAGGTAGTCAGCATCGATGGTGGCTGGGCGGTGAGCGGATAGAGTCATGAAACAGAGACCGCTGCGCACGACCGTCATCGGTAGTTATCCTTTCCCGGGCTGGCTCGAATTTGCCTCGACCCGGCTCGATGAATTTGGCGCCGACGACCTGGCGGAGCTACTCGATGACGCCGTTACCGTCGCCGTGCAAGACCAGATTGCCGCTGGTCTCGACGTCATCACCGATGGCGAACAAACCCGGCTGGATTTCAACCTCTCGTTCTATGGCTTTCTTACGGGCATCGCGGTGGAGTCACGGCCGACGCGACGTTTTGGGCCGCCCGCGCACGACCAGCGCGGCAAGCATGAAGTCACCGGAACGCTGGGTGCGCCGAAAGGGCTGGGCGCAGTCGATGACTTCCGTCGCTTGCAGCGCATCGCACCCGCCAGCCCGGCGCTAAAGGTGAGTGTGCCGGGTCCCTACACCCTTAGCGGCCGGCTCATTCCCAACCAGCAATACAAGGACCGCTACGCGCTGACCGAAGCGCTGATCCCCATCGTGCAGCGGGAACT
>Ga0066709_100002680_pt1 | contig 13153 bp, 9 predicted proteins | sample GraSoiAngelo_158_FD_79665 | JGI IMG/M metagenome (GOLD analysis project Ga0066709, IMG submission 79665) | Grasslands soil microbial communities from the Angelo Coastal Reserve, California, USA - 14_1009_16_30cm | ecosystem: Environmental > Terrestrial > Soil > Grasslands | place: USA... | reverse complement strand
CCGAAACGGGTCTTTGCCGTTGCATTGTGGTTGTCGGCATTGTGCCCCTTCACCGCGAATTACCCAGCGGTTCCGCTCACCGAGGTATTCGCCGTCTTCTTAACGGCGGTCTCGCTGGTTTGCTTCGCAATGCTGATGGCGTGGTCGCCCGAGGGTGGATTCCGCGTGGTCAAAAAGGACTGGGTGTTGGGCAATGACTATTGGGTGTGGGCCGGTTTGGGCGGCTTCACCGTGGGTATGGGCACGCTCTTTCGTCCGGAAGCACCGCTTCTTCTTGTTGCTGCCGGCATCGTTCTGCCCGTCCTTCTCCTCCTCCAACATGAAATCTCTCGCCTCGCCAAGACAATTCTGCTTTTGGGAGTTTTGTGTTTGATACCGCTGGGTCCCTGGGCCATGCGAAACGCGATGACATTGCACGAAGTGCAGTTTCTTACGCCAAAATACTCGACGCTTCCCGGCGAAATCGTGCCCTACGGATTTATGGCCTGGGAGAAAACTTGGCTTTACCGCTTGCGGGATTGCTACCTGGTTCCTTGGAAACTCAATGAAGAGCCGATCAATGTGGATGAGATTCCGGCGCGCGCTTTTGATTCGCCAGAAGAAAAACACCGTGTCGCTGCGATTCTCGAGAAATACAATGAGGACTTGACACTGTCGAAGGAAGTGGACGTCGCCTTCGGCCAGATCGCCAGAGAACGCTCCGCCAGCCATCCCTTGCGCACTTTGCTGTGGATCCCCGCGGCACGCGCCATCACCATCTGGTTTACACCGCGCATCGAGTTGCTGCCGATTTCCGGAAATGTCTTCCCGCTCGCTCAAATGCGCGATCGGGATCCCGAAGATCAGGAATTCACCATCCTGCTTTTCGTTTTGAATATCATTTACGTGGGATTGGGTGCATGGGGTGCTGTAAGGCTTTGGCATTCGAGCGCTTCTCCCCGTCCGGTCGTGGCCTTTCTGATTCTCTTCATACTCCTGCGCACCGTGTTTCTCACCACGCTGGAAACGCCCGAGCCTCGTTACGTGTTGGCCTGCTTTCCGATTCTCATCGCGCTGGGCGCGCAACTGTTTGCAAGGAGAGCGGCTCAGCCGCAAGCCTCCTCTTAGCTTTTGGCATATCACCGGTGCTCAACCGCGCAAGCCCAACCGCCTTTACTTTTCACTCGACGGCTCGGGGTGAATCGTGACGCGATAGATTTGTTGAAACTTTTCTTTCACGCGGTCTTCCAGTGCGGCGGTTACATCATGAACTTGCGTGATGGGCAGTTCGCTCTTCATGGTGCAATGACAGGAGACCAGGATGTGGTGCTCCACTTTTCTCACCAGGACGTCGTGGCAATTCACCAATTCATCGAACTCCGCCGGCAGTCGGTTCAGGAAGTTCTCGATGGCCTTGGCAAGCTGGTTCATTTCCCCGATGCCCGCGTCGGGCGTGGCGATGTGGCGCCCCAGCGGCTCAATGTGAATGTTCACGTCAACCGCTCCGTCGCGCAGTTCGCGGATGTTGTCTTCCAAGTCGCTGGCCTGGCGATGGGCCTCGCGCAGGCTCAAATTCTCATCCACTTCCAGATGCAATTCGATGAACAGACGGCCATTCTGTTGCGACGCGTGCAAATCGTGAATCGCCAGCCCCATGCGCTGCGCCGCTGCGCGAATCGCTTCAAAGAGATGCTCGCCAGCGGGCGCGCGCGGTTCCACGTGCACCATCACGTCGGAAGGAACAATTTCGCCGATGCGCTTCTCGATGGCATCGGTCAGCGTGTGCACCTGCTCGAGGCTCGCGGTGCGCGCCACGCTGACGGTCGCATCCACGAAATGACGGTTGCCCGCGCGCCGGACTCGCACCCGCGCCACGTCCAACACGCCATCCATGCGTTCGAGCGTCCGAGCGATTTCCCTTTGTAATCCCTGCGGGGCCGCGTCGAGGAGCGCGTCCAGCGTGCGGCGGCCAAGTTGCGAGCCAACCCACAAAATCACGGCTGCCACGGCCAGGCCCGCGAGCGCGTCCGCGTAGACCAGCCAAGGCAGTTTCCAGGTCTCGCCGGCCCACACGAGCCCAATTCCGGCAATGACCACGATCGTGCTCCACACGTCGGTCGAAAAATGCAGCGCGTCAGCCTCCAGCGCTTCGCTGGAGTATTTCCTGGCTGCATGTCCGAGAGTCCGCGCGCGTGTCAGGTCGATGGTGAGCGCGCAGAGAAGCACGAAGATCGCCGTCACGCTCGGTTGGATATGCACGCTGTGGAAAAACAGCCGGTCGAACGCCTCATAAATGATGTAAAGGGCGGTCAGCGCGAGCAAACCGGTTTCCACGAAGGCGGAAAAATTCTCGAACTTTCCGTGACCGTACGGGTGGCGCTCGTCGGCCGGTTGATCCGACACTCGAACTGAGAGAAAGGTGATGATGGCGGCAATTAAATCCAGGCCGGAGTGTAAGGCTTCGGAAAGCACGCCCAAGCTTCCCGTTCTTACGACCAGAAAACCCTTCAGGGAAACCAGGAGCAAAGCCGAGCCTACACTCAAAAGCGCAGCGCGCTTCTTCTCCCGCACTTCGATTGGGGCGACCATTTCCATCGCGGGACTAGACTACCTCAGATGTTGCGTTTTTCCCGGATTACAAGGGAAGCTTGCCAAATGGAAACAGTTATTTGGATGCAGTCATCGGTGGTGGTGGCAAGAGCGGGAGCCGCTTGGCCTCCGCCCGTTCGCCGCGCACTTCCACCTCTTCGAAGAAGAGCGAAGGCGCCACGACCGAGGCAGGCAAGCCCACTTGTGCCGATCCAAAAGCGCTAAGCGCTGTGCCTGCGAAGCCGTTCGCCTGGCTTTGCATATAGTTGTAAACAAAATTGTCTCTGCCGATCCCGGCGATGTTCCGCAAGGCGCGCGTGTTCATGCCGATGATACGCGCTCCCCGAATCACTTCCTCGCGCCCGCTATCGGGATAAATGCGATAGACCACCAGCGGCAACCGGTCCCCGGTGCCGGCGCCGCCGCCGAAACTTCCCAGCAGTTCCGAAAAATCGTCCTGGTGGAGCAGGCTCAGCGCAGGATTGTCCATCTCTCGCACGACCAGGCAATACTCGCGTTCGGACTTCTTTTCCGCGCGGCAGGCGTCCAGAAATTTCTTCTTCAAATCCGCGGGAGAAAGAGTTTCGGTGGAAGAAAAGACCAGGTTGCTCATCGTGGGCTTGGCATCGTTCAGGAACGCGGCGCGGCCGTGACCGTTAGACTGCTCGAAATCCGGCCCCGGGCGGCGGGACATCAGTTCGCCCTTCATGGTGCCGTTTTCCACCAGCGTGACTTTCTGCCCTCGAACGCCTTCGTCGTCCACGCCGTATCCGCCGACGAGCGGCGTGCCCTTGAACTCTTTCGCTCCCGGGTCATCCACCAGCGTCACGGTTGATGGCAAAACGCGCGCACCCAACCGCCCGACCCAGTCACTCTTTCCTCCCAGTCCCGTCAGCATCTGTTCCAGCACTGGGCTGAAGGAAATCGGCGGCCGCGCACCGTTGACCGCCGGGCTCAGCACCTGCGCGAGGAGCGGCGCAGCCGCCCGCGCTTCAAAAAGCACGGGGCCGGTGTAATCCTGGGCAGGCGGAGCCGAGCGCAGCGCCATTAATTCCGTGCAAGCGACGTTCAGACCCTTGCGCACCATCTCAACGTTCGGCAAGTCCGCCGGGCGCACCGCGTAGGTTGCGTAATAATGATTCACCGGGACGCCATCGTCGGCCACCGCATTCATGCCCGCTTCGATAGCAGCAAAACGCCGGTTCTGGCGGATTTCCGTCCCTTCGCTAGTCAGCAGATACTCCGTTGCATAGACCAGGTAATAGCTCACGCGCGATTCGTGAATCTGAGAAAACGCACGCATCACTGCGGAAGTGTCGCGTGCTTCTTGTTCCCAATTGCGGCCCGTCCAATCGGGCGTTTCCAGCGGCTCGATGAGCTGCGCCGGCTCCGCCTTCGAAAAATCATCGATATCCGATTGCCGCGCTAGGCTGCTCAGGTAACCCTTCTTCCTCGAGTAAGTGTCCACCGCTTCCTTGAACGCTTGGTCCGTGGCGATCCACAGGTCCTGGCGCAGCGAATCGTAATCGCGGTCGATGCCCACGGAGCCGGTCGGGCCGATAAAGCCGCGGAAGGCATCGTCGCTCACGAAATTGGAGCTATCCAGCTTGTAGCTCCCTACGCGCGCTGCAACGTTCATGAAGCGGTTTCGCGTGTGTATGCTGGAGAGCAGCGTGCCGAATTCCGTCACAATTTCACGCACGTCTAGGTCGAGCAACCTGTACTCAACGTAAAACGGGCGAACGGGTTGATCCGTATTGGGAATTTTCAATTCCAGCCGCGACTTCGACCGCGCCATCTCATCGCGCATCGCTTGCAGAGTGTGGTCGTTATCCTGTTGAGCCAGGGCAACGTCCGCCTTCGCCCAGCTCAACGCTGCCAAAAGAAACGCCACCGCCGCAATTCTTCCCCCGCCCCTCACTGCCGGCCTCCCGTCTTGACCACATCGTGAGCAGGCGGCGGCAGAATCGGCGGCCGGTCCGTCGAACTCTCTTTCTTTTGCACTTCCAACTCCGAGGTGAGGATCGCCGGCGAAGCGGCTGCCACCGGGACAGATCCGGATTCCGCCCCGCAGTACCCGTTGAACACTTCCGGCGTGTCGCCGGTCGCAACAATCTTGGTCAGAGCTGCCAGCGGCGTGCCGACGATATCCACTCCGCGCACCAGTTCGTCAGGCCTGCCGTCGGCGTAGACTCTGTAAACCACGAGCGGCTGTACTTGAAAGGCCTGCGGTTGTCCCCGCCCGGTGAAGGTAAATCCGCCGGCGATATCGTCAATCAGCAGGCCATACAGCTTGCCTTGAGCCTTGATCAGTTCGATCAATCTTGCGCGAAGCTGCGCGTTGGTCATCGTTTTGCTGCTTTGCACGATCAAGTTTCCTTGCCGAGAAACAGGTGTGGCGCCAAGCTGCCTTCGGCCGTGTCCATTCGAATGCGGAAAGCCCACCAGCGGCGACCGCGACATCTCGAAATTCTTCAGCACGCCATGATCTACCAGCGCAACGCGCTGCGCGGGCACGCCCTCATCATCGAACTGGTAGTAGCCCAGCAAATCCTGCACTCCCAGCTTCCTCATCGTGGTGTCGTCGGTGATGCTCAGAAAATCCGGCAGGATCTGCTCCCCCACTTTCTTCGAAAACGTCTGGCCTTCGGTCACATCTTTCTGCCGGTGCCCTTCCGCGCGATGGCCGAACACTTCATGGAAAAAGACCGCCGCCGCACGCCCGGTCAGAAGCGCCGGGCCCACCGCCGGATCGTTGATTGGTGCCTTGACCAGGCCTTCCAGCTCCTTGCGCATGGTCGCTTCCGCGGCATACACCGCCTTGTCGTCGGGCGTCTCCTTCGGATCCACCCAGTCGAAGTTGTAATAACGGTCGATGTCCATCCCATCCGGTGCTTTGCCCTGAATAAAAAGCTCCAACCGGTACCGAATCTGCCCGAATTGTAGCTGCGTGCCTTCGCTGTTCACTTGAAACACGTTTTGCGCCTGCGCGCTGAACGTCACGATGGAATTGATGATCGCCGCCGATTCGCGAAAAGCTTTCGTATAGGCGCGTACTCTTGCTTCCCAGGGCGGGCGATCCACGGCGATGGAGACCTGCTGCCCGATGTACGTGTGCGGCTGTTCGCGCGAAAAGTCCGGCGCGTTGCCCTCCGCTGTTTCTACCTTCACTTCTTTCCCCGTCTTGATCTTGATCAGCGCCTGTTCGGCAGCGCGGTATTGCTTGTCCGTTTCGAGCCAGATGGCGCGCCTCAACACTTCAGGGTCGTCGTCTAAAGGTACGGACACTCCCGGACTCGCGCTCTGCATTTGCCGTTCGCCCACTTTGTGCGTGTCGTCGAGCGTATAGGATCCCGTGCGAACCGAGACTTCCAGCCAGCGGTTCCGCGATTCACTGCTGTTCAGCAATGCGCCGTTCGAGCCGGACACATCCGCTCTCTGCGTGTCAGTGATCGTATAGCCCAGAAAATACGCCGGCGTTTCTTGGGAGTTCAATGCTCTCATCGAGCGCTCCAACTCCGCTTGCAACGCCGCGAGTAACGGAGAGCGCTTGGCCTGCGCATCGGGAGGAGCGCCGTACGCTTTCGGCGCAAGAATGAGGGCCAAGCCTGGAAGCAAAACAAGCGCAAAAAGGAGGGGAATCAACCTACCGCGATTCGAATTGATCAAAGGATGCCTCACTCACTGTTAGACGGGACCGCGAAACATTCAGTGTACGCCATCGTGTGCAGGCGCACCAAGCACGGAACACGCAAGCCATCGCCGTTCATGCAACACTTCTTCGACGGCTCATACTTGTTTTGAGTTGCATGCTTCCTTTGGAACTGCGGAAGCTTTGGAAATTGGCCCCGGCTGCATCGAGATGCCGAGGCACAAGGAACACTGATTCCGCCTAAAATCTTCGCTTATCCGCAAGCCTTGGGGTTGTTCGGATTGCAACCTCGCTGGATCTGTGTTCCTCCACCGCGAGTCAATCCGATACCCAGCCCGGCTCCCACGGCTCCAACGACGATTCCCACGGTGCCCCACACGCCAAGGTGTGCCCCCGCTCCTGCCGCGGCCGCTCCCGACCCTGCTCCTGCGTTCGTATCGTTGGTTGAAGCCATCAAAAAGTCGAGCGTAGCCTGCTGCGGCGGCAAGGGTTCGGAGTTGTCTCCGTTGCGGACGCTGGTCATCTGCCCCGCTTTTGCCAGCACGCAGGCGCCAGCCAGGTTGCAGACCTTCACCAGTCCTTCAAACACAATCACATTCATCGTGTCGTTGGCGTATGCCACGAAAAAATCTGTGCCCACGACGCCTGCGACTCCCGCCGGCGTGCGTACTTCGAATTTCCCGTCGGGCTTGGCGATTTTCTGCGCTTGCGTCCGCAGTTTTCCGTAAGTAAGTTCCAGCTCCGTTTGCTGCGCGCCCGCGTCGTGCCTGACCACCTTGATCGAGGAATCCGACCCCACGTTGAGCACCGAACCGTCGTCTAGCGCGATTCGCGCCCGGGCGTTCACCTGGGTGTTCACCAGGTCTAGCCAATTCACCACCGTCTTCGCCGCGGCAGAAATGGTTTTGGCGCTGCGCGCAATGTTCACCGCGGGAATGATGCGCGAAACTTCGCCGGCGCGCTGTCCCGCCGCCTGCGGGGCCGCCCAGCTTTCGGAAGGAATGGTGATTAAACAGGAAAGCAGCACCGCCACACCCAGGGCACACGGAGACTTCTTCGTCATTTTGGATTCTCCTCGGAGCACTACCCTATCTATCGTTGTTAACGGAGGGGCGGAGAAGTGTCAATTGCTTACGAAAGACCGTTGTCCACTCTCTACATGACCGCGAGGACACAAGGCGGGGATGTTCCTTTTAAAACACGCCCACCACGTCGCTCTTGCGTGGTGATGCATCAGGACCGACAATTCCGGTATGAAAGGCTTGGCCATCATTCTTGTGTCCGTCGGCATTCTCTATGGCGCTTTCCACTACTATTTCCAGAAGATGCCCACCACCGATGAGGGCACCGCTCCGACGCAGGCCATCACCCTGACCGGCGTCCGCGGCGATTTGCTGCAAATCGCTCAGGCGGAACTCGCCTATATCGCCTTGAACAGCCGTTGTGTTTCGTTGGACGAGCTTGCTACCTCGAATTCCCTCTCTTTGCCAAGCACCGGGCGCGATGGATACTTTTACTCGATCGAGTGCTCCGGCGTGGAGTTCAAGGCGACAGCGCGGCATGCGCCTGCGCCAGCGGATTCTCCCATCCGGTATCCCCATCTCGCCATCGACACGAACCTGCAGATCACGGAAATTCCTTAGCCTTGCGCAAGCCGCAACCCGGCGCCAAATGCCCATACGCGCCTTAACCTAATTTGACCCTTAATGTGATTTAACCAGCTTGAATCCGCATATTTCCGCCCCCCGTCTATCCGAATTAACTCGAATTGACATAACGATATGAACCGTATTGAATTATTATCGCATGTGCACGATGAAGTGGACCCTTTCCGGGGAGGCGGCTGCGGGTCTGCGTCTTCCCATTCACGAGGAATGTCATGCGACAGCGTTCCCTGTTTTCAATTCTGGTCATCTTGGCAATAGATTTGTCCTTGCTTTCCGTCAGTCGTGGTCAAGCGGGGAATGGTGAGCTTGCTGGAGAGGTTCGAGACGCGAGTAAGAAAATCGTACCCGGCGCCCGAGTCATATTGACCGAACAAAGCACCAACCTCCATTACGAAACCGCTTCGAATGACGCGGGAATCTATGCGTACTCCAATGTAAAGCCGGGATACTACTCGCTGACTGTTGAGAAGAACGGCTTCGAGCTTTATGAGCGACGCGATCTCACCGTTAGGACTGGTGAGCGATTGCGCGTGGACGTCGCCCTGGCGGTGGGATCGGTAACCGAGGGTGTAGTTGTGCGAGAAGACGCATCGCTTTTACGCACGGAGTCTGCAACCTTGGGTCAGGTTATTGACTCAAGAGCCATTCCTGCGCTGCCCCTTAACGGCCGCACGTTCATCAATCTTATTGGATTGGCTCCGGGCATTGCATTGCCCCCTGGATCGGCGCTGCCCCGATTGAGCGGGAGCCGTCCACGCACCAACGAATATCTTTACGACGGCATCGGTGTCTTACAGCCGGAACCCGGACAGGTGGCCTTCTTTCCCATTATTGATGCCATTCGCGAGTTCAACGTGCAAACCAATGATTCATCAGCCGCCTTCGGCAGGTTTAATGGAGGCGTTGTCAATCTGACGACGAAGTCCGGCAGCAATGATTTCCATGGAACCGTGTTCGAGTTTCTGCGCAATGAGGATTTAAATGCCCGCAACCTCTTTGCTCCTCCCACGGCCGCAAACCCCAGTAAGCCGGAATTCCGCAGAAATCAATTTGGATTTGTGCTCGGCGGCCCCATCGTTCACGATAAGACATTCTTCTTCGGGGACTACCAGGGTACCCGGCAACTGATCGGTCGTGTCGCAACTTCCACGGTCCCCACCGTTGCCGAGCGCGCCGGAGATTTCTCTGCTCTTTTGGGTGCGCCTCTGTACCGTACACCGTCCGGGGCAATAACTACGTCGGCGAGCGGGAATACTCCGATCACCACAATGGACACGTCTGGGAACACCATCCAAGTGCGCCAAGGCATGGTTTTTCGTCCTTCCGACCATCATGCCTATGCAGGAAATCTGATCCCTGCGGGTTCATTCGATTCTGCTGCCGCATCGCTGCTTGACCGCTATCCGCAACCGACTTCTTCTGCGCTTGCCAACAATTTCAAAAGACTTGGCAACGAGCCCGACAATCAAGACCAGTTTGACATACGCATCGACCATCGTTTCGCGGCGCGGGACCAGTTCTTTGCACGCTACTCGTTTTTCAAAGACTTCACGCAGCCTGTCACTCCGCTCCCCGATGGCAGTGGTGCGATCGGTGGAGGCGCGGCGCTTGGGCCTCAGGACACCCTCGCGCAATCACTTGCCGGTAACTATGTTCATCTGTTTTCTCCTGGCTTGGCGAACGAGTTCCGTTTCGGCTACACGCGAAGGCGCGTGGACCGCGCGGGCCTGTTGCTCTCATCCGCACCGGCCGGCAGCCTCGGTATCCCGGGACTTCCTGCAAACGGCGCGTTCGAAAACGAGCTTCCTACTTTCAGCATCAGCGGATTCCAGCAATTGGGCCCGCCCGCAAACATCGCATCTTCCTTCCGAACCGACGTAACGGAGCTTGCCGATACTGTTTCTCTTGTTAAAGGACGTCATTCGCTAAAGTTTGGCATCGATAACCGGATTTCCCGGCTGGACGTGATTCAACCTCCGTCGCCTACAGGTTCCTTCACCTTTAGCACGCTCTTTACCAACATGAACGGTGTTCCGGGCACCGGCTCATCGCTGGCCAGTTTCTTCCTTGGCCAGGTGCAACAATTTTCGATCGACGTCCAGCAGCGCGTCCTGCAACCCCGCGCTTGGTTTCAGGAGTGGTTTGTCCAGGACGACTGGAAGGTGACCTCCCGCCTCAACTTGAACCTTGGTGTTCGCTACACGCTGAACTTCCCCTCAACGGAAGCTCAAGACCAGGGTGCGGTTTTCGATCTTCAGACGGAGCAGTTGCAGTACCTTGGGAAAAATGGATTCTCGCGTTCCTCGAGAACGCTGCACTGGAAGGAGCTGGGCCCTCGGCTGGGCCTGTCCTATCTGGTCACAAGAAAAACCGTCGTCCGAACGGGATATGGTTTGGCATTCTTCGATCAAGCAGGTATCACGACGCCATTCACGAATCCGCAATTCCCATTCGTGCAGACGGTAACCCAAGCGACTGTCGACAACGTTACTCCGGCGTTCGTCTTGTCGAACGGCCCGACGGTTCAGCCTGTAGGGCTAACCCCGGATGCCGGCTTGGGGCAAGGGGTATTTACGGTGGACCGGAATCTAGGCTCTGGCTATCTCCAGCAATGGAACTTCACCATACAGCGCGAGGTGACTCCGAACTTGACCTTTGAGGTCGCCTACGTAGGCTCCAAAGCCACGCATCTGGGAGATCCGGACGCGAACATCAACCAGCTCACACCCGAGCAACTGGCAACGGGTGCATCCTTGCTGGCCAAAGTCCCGAACCCTTACTTTGGGCAAATACCGGCATCCTCCTCGCTGGGTCAAGCCACCATCACTCAGGCCCAACTCTTGAAGCCGTTTCCCCGGTTCACGAACGTAACTTTCTTCCGCAACAATATCGGCAATTCGAACTACAACGCGGTGCAAGCCAGGCTGGAAAAGAGATTCTCCTACGGACTCTCCTTTCTGGTCAGCTACACGCGCTCCAAGTTGATTGATGACGCGTCCTCGGTGTTCGACTCCTCGATCTTCACCGGACCAATCGCCAATTATCCTGTCGCGAACGGCTTCAATCGGAGATTGGACCGGGATGTTTCCGCGGGCGATATCCCCAATGTGACGGCCGTCAGTTGGACCTACGAACTCCCCGTCGGGGCGGGGCACCGGCTGCATCCGAGAGGCATCGCTCGGAAGTTCATGAACGGCTGGCAGATTGCTGGGATCGTCTCGATCCAATCCGGAATTCCTCTTGCCGTCACGCAGACTACCAATTTCAATGCTTTTGCCGGATACGGAACGCAACGGCCCACCTGCGTGGCCGCCACCTCGCTCCCCGATTCGCAGCGTTCGACCGCAAAGTTCTTCAATTTGGACGCTTTTCAGATCACGCCACAATTCTCCCTGGGAACCTGTTCGCGCAACCCGGTTCGCGGCCCATCCTATCAAGATTCGGACATGGCGCTGGTCAAGAGAACATCGATTACGGAGAGGTTTAATCTCGACTTCCGCGCGGAAGTCTTCAATCTCACGAATACGCCGCCACTGGGGAGCCCGAACGTGGTCGCGGGCAGCGCTGGCTTTGGCTCTATCACCTCGGCTGGCGATCCGCGCGTGATGCAGTTCGCCCTCAAATTCAACTTCTGAAGACCTGGCCTTAACTTACCAGGGCCCAAGCGAGGCAAGACCGGGCAGATCTTAACCAGCCAACCGCATACTAACCCGCTAGGCCGTGGCTTCTTTAGGTAGTGACCGGCGCGGCGGTTTTGCCCCTGCCGCGGGAAAAGTCATCTTCCAGAAATCTTCGGGAGGTGTAACAAATTCGAATGCAACAATCGTTTTCCCATTGCCCCCTGGCCGAAGTGACACCACCCTGCATTCCGCCTTTTGCTTGCTGTTGTCGTTGATGACGAGCAGCGTCTGCCCCACGGAGACCGTTACGTCCAGCACCGTCAGCCCTCCATGGCCGCTGACGGAAAGAGAGCGAGTCCGGACCTTGAATTTCTCGTTCTGTTCGTTGACACCGTGGACGGTCAAATCAGCGAAGACGGATATCCGAGCGGTTCGGCGGCGTTCGACGCGGCGAAAATGAAGCGTGGACATAGTCGACGGGGTCCTCTGCTTTCTACGAACTCGAGGGTCTTACTACTCGTCCAGGGACGAGTGCCAGATTCAAGCGCAAGTCGCCTTCCTAACGATTGGCCGACACTGCCAGCGCTGGTTCGAATGAGGATAGTTTCTGATTGCTCCAGGGGGGAATAGCTTGTCTGTACCAAACTGGAGATGGCTCCAGCCAGTACTTTCGGCCCAGCATTTTCTGGGAGCCCCTCCAAGACCATTGTTTCCCTGGGATTGGAAACCCTGCGGAATCCATGCTCCGTCCTGAGTTTTGGCTCTCGAAAGTGGTTCCGCCCTCGTTTTCACATACCCTCACCTATAAATTCCCGGAACTTTTCGAATTGCGCCTCCGTACCTTCTAGTGCAGGCGGTTCCCACAACACGCGCCCCCGAGGCGCATCCATAGAAGGAAAAAGGAGCAGAGTATGGGCGGAGAATTGATTGGATTGGTGGCAGTGATTTTGGGGATGGGAGTCCCCCTTGGTGCCCTGTACACGTATTACCGCGTTCGAAAGCTGCGCAGCGAAGAGCGCCTCGCGGCCATCGCGCGCGGTGCCGAAATTCCCGTGGAGCCGGAGCTGAATCAGGCGGCGCGTTCCCGCCGGGCAGGCATTCTGCTGGTCAGCGGGGCCCTCGGCTACATCGTCACTTTCGGATTGATTGCGCAAATCCAGGCGAATCCCGATGTTTGGACCGCTGCAGTGCTTGGCATAATTCCTTTGGCGGTAGGCATTGGCTTTTTCGTCGATTGGAAACTGATTCATCGCGACGCACGCGCGTAAGCGCTGGTCGCGCGGCAAGCGTTTCCGGGCGAGTATGCTTTTTCAATCGTTCGAAAGAGCTGCTCGCCCTTTCCATGCCGCTGCTAGCCTTCACGGCGTCCGCTTCTGGTCCACCACCAGGATTCCCGCTTCCGCGTAATTCGTCGCCGGCACGTCGTGAAACGACACGTGAATGTTCTCGCGCTTGGCTTGGCCATCCTCGATGAGCACGGCCGTGACACGCTCGGCAATCTTTCGCTTTTGTTCCGCGGTACGTCCCTCGACCCAGGTAATTTGCACGTGCGCCATTCCGCTCCTCCTTGGAACGAACACTTCCGGTTTCCTTGCAGCCTAAGCCACCCGCATTCTACCCGCTGCCACGCATGCTACAAGGGCGGG